>Ga0182741_1001732_pt1 | contig 27308 bp, 28 predicted proteins | sample eDN5th37CBELigOP_FD_128874 | JGI IMG/M metagenome (GOLD analysis project Ga0182741, IMG submission 128874) | Enriched Organic Plus compost microbial communities from Emeryville, California, USA - eDNA 5th pass 37_C BE-Lig OP (version 2) (version 2) ... | reverse complement strand
TGTCGGCCCGGCCATCGCCGTTCACATCGGCCAGCTCACGTGGATAGCGGTCGGCGCTGGTCCAGCCGCCCGCATCCGCGCCCGCGCCATAATTCGCCAGCACCAGAACCGGATCGGCAAACGTGGCGTTTTCTTGAACGAACCTGTAGTCGCTGGGGTCAATTGCTGCAGCGCCGGCTACCTGGAAGCTCTCGAAATGGCCCCTGTCGGCTATCGTCCAGGTGTCCCCACCGGAATGAACCAGCATGGCCTGATCCGAGAACCCGACGAACTCCAGCCGGTCCCCCGCAAGGGGCCCATTGCCCGAGAAGTCCAGGATGACATCGCCCGACAACGCTCCCTTGACCAGAACGAAGACATCATCCCCGAGGCCGCCGGAGAGTGTGTCGGCACCTCCTCCGCCAGACAGGGTATCATTGCCGTCCTGTCCGAAGAGCTTGTTGGCCGCGCTGTTGCCGGTGATCACATTGTTGAGCTCATTACCCCGACCTTCCACGACACTGCCGGCAAGCACAAGGTTCTCGACGTTAGCGGCAAGGGTATAGGAAACGCTACTAATAACTGTGTCTTCATCAGCTCCTGTATTCTCGATGACAACATCGCCGGAGTGATCCACATAGTAGATGTCATCTCCCAATCCACCACCCATGGTGTCGGCGCCCCCCATCCCGTTAAGGATGTTGTTGCCGGAATTGCCCACCAGGACGTTTCGCTCCGCATTGCCCGTACCCCGAAGATGGGCTGAGCCGGTGAGAGTCAAATCCTCGACTTCGGCCGCGAGAACAAAACTGACCGAGCTGATCACGTGATCGTGGCCGCCCGCGCCATTGTTGAATTTCTCAATGATCGTGACGTTGACATCATTGACTTCATACGTGTCATTGCCGTCGCCGCCCTCAAGCAGATCCGCGCCGCCACCGCCGTTGAGCGTGTCATTGCCGGCGCGGCCCTCGAGATTGTTGGCTGCCGCATTGCCGGTGATCCGATTGTTAAGTTCGTTGCCGTAGGCGTTCCTGGGGCCTGCGTCTGCCGTCAGCGTCAAGTTCTCCACATTGGCCGGGAGCTCATAGGTGATCAACGAGAAAACCTGATCAATGCCTTGTCCCGCCTGCTCGATAACAAGATCGCCGGAGTGGTTCACAGTATAGGTGTCATTCCCGCCGAGTCCGCGCATCTCGTCCGCCCCGGCCGAGCCGGTGATGGTGTCATCGCCTTCGGTGACGGGGCCCGCTGTGACATTGCCGGAGATCACGGTTCCTGTTGGCGGGCCGCTGAGATTTGAGGCCTCTTCTCGAATCGCGGAGCGCGCAAGCTGAGGATAAATCGTGTTGTTCAGAATCTGGGTACCAAGCGAGTAATACTTGGTGAGCGGAACTGTCGCCGGGTTGTTGTCTGGATCACCATCGGGGAAGTCCTCGCGCATCCGGATTTGAACTTCATCATAGCGGGTGCCCGTGATAGTGGTTTCCAGCGCATTGTTGGCGATCACGCTTTCCTTGAGAATCGTGTTGCTCGATCCCTCGATGCGGACACCTTGACGCATATTGTCGTGAACCGAGGCGCCGGTGATGGTCACGTCATCGGACAGTTTGACGAGAATTCCCTCCCGGCTATTCCCGAAGTACTCGCCTCCGATGATCTGAACACTCGTCACGCGAGCAATTTCAGGCTCGTTGGTGCGTTGGATGTCGCCTCGTTGAACAACGATACCGGCGCCGCCTGTTGCTCCCGAACCATTGTCGCGCGCGACATTGCCTTCGAGGATGATGTTCTCCGAGGCGTTCTGGATGTTGAATCCATGCCGGGCATTGGCGTAGGCTTCGTTGTTCCTGTAGATGCCGCCGACAACGCCATCCGCGACGAAACCATCCTTTCCGTTGTCATGGGCAACGCAGTTCTCGATCAGAACGTCATAGGAAATCTCGTGCGGATTGAACCCATAGGCGGTGCAGTTCATGATCTCAACGCCCGAAAGCGTAATGTCAGATTGCACCCGTCCCGATCCATCCTCCTTGATGCCGCAGATGAAGCCGGCCTGCTCATTGATGTTGTTGGCGCGGTTGCCATCGATGGTGAGATTGGCAATCGTGACGTGCTCAACCGTTTCGAGAGCGGTCCGGACAATGCCGTTGATCTTGGCGTTGAAGTTGTCCATGAGCTTGAGGGCGGTGCCCTCGGTCAGCTGACCGGCGCTGTTGTATTTCGCCATGCCCCCGCCGACGAGTGCGACGCCCGAGAGTAGTTCAACAGCACCGACAGAGGGATTGCTGGGATCCGCGGTGAGGACATAGGTTCCTGACGAGAGTTGAACGGTGACCTGTTCCTGTGAGCCGGCAGCCAAAGCCTCTTTGTAAGCTGCGTTCGCCTTACGAATCGCCGCGTTGATTGCGTCGGTGTCGGTTCGTGGATTTCCTGTGGGGGGCTCAACAGTGATGACGATGGCCATTCGCGCTTCCTTTGTGACGTGAAACGAATATGGCATCGAAGCTGCTTTGATCTACTTGCTCCAGCGAGGTAACGAAAGGGAGGTATGACGACCATCCGATTGATGACTTGATGTTCGGCGAACTCACGGTCTCCCGCTGTGACTCAGCGCAACAGATAAGGAAGTCTGTATGAGGTGGCGCGGATCTGGCCCGTTGCCTCTGAGTGGGGCGGTCGATCTCGCAACCTGCCGTGGCGGAGCCGATGAGGATGTACGCGACAACGGGGAACTTAGAATTCTTCTGTCCCCGTGAGTGGCGTGCTGGCGGTGTCACCCGTGAACAGCGTGCGCTTGGGGAGTTCCGATCGAGCGCGTTGCGGAAACGAAGCGTTTGCAGGGTACCCGATCATCGGCGCGGTCGCGATCCCGGTCTTGCATTCGGAGTTGACCGCCGATCACGCTCGCCCGCAGTTCGTTTGCCAACGAACCTAGGAGAAGTGGGCTCCCGGGCTTTGCTAGCGCGGCACAACCTGCCCCGATAGCTTCCGTTTCCACTGGCTGCTGCGACCGAAGGGTAGGGGCCGTTTTGACCCCTCCGCCCCAATGTGCCGGATCTTCTGTCGTTTGGCCTTGGCCGCCCGGCGGTGATCATCCCGGGTTTTGTCCAAAGCGCAGGCCGCATGCGCCGGCCCCATATTCTCCATCTCATCGGCCCCACCCAACTCCAACGCCCGGATGTGTTCGACAATCCAACGCTCCCTCACCCCGTCGATCAAACGCCCGCACACGACACAGCGCCCGCCGGTCCGCTCCCACACCTGAAGCCGCCGGTGCGGTGTGAGCCTCCGGCGCGGCGTTGTCCCGACATCCTCGACGGAAACGCAGGGCATGGCGCGCTCCTCACTCTCTGTCGGAGGACGCTACGGTTCGGTCGCGATCGCCACCGTGTCGAGCGCTCTCAGAAAGGATGCCTTTGATCCGCTGCAACAGGCGTCTCTGTTCGGCGCTCAACGTGTCGCAGGCCATGATGAGGCGGGCCAATTCGCTGGCGCGGTCCGCATCGGCGGGAACGAGGCGCACGCGCACCCCCAGGGAGGCAACGGTGGCAGCGCCAGCGCGCAGCCGTGCCGGTTCGGATACTTGCGGCTGTCGAGGGGCGCGTGCGCGGGTCATGGGTGTCTCCTGGGTCTCGCAAGGCTTTCCGGTGGGGGACTGGTATGGCGCGATCGCCACAGCACAGGCCGAAGCCGGGAAAGATGTGCTGCCGGCGCGAGTCTTTAGGTGTGTGAAGTCATGCATATGACCAGCTCCCAGACATGGTCTCAAGAAGGCAAGACTCACTTTCGATGTTTAATTTTAGCAAATTGGCGATATTTTACAATTATTTACTTGAGATGCGGCAGGTTTATGCTTGCATTCATACTGAATGGGCTAAATATTCAGAAATCGTATAGCTTTTGGATGCCATACTGAACGCACTGACAGATTGCCTTGCATCCCTCTTCACCCCTATGGACAGGGCACCGGCCGAGCCATTGTTAGGGCCGATGCCTCACGCTCGGCTCTGCGGTGTTCGCAACGGTGTGTTCAAGTCGCACTGGGAGCCGGCGCAGACGCTTGCGATGCGGTCACCGCGGCTGGCTTGCTCGTGGGCCATTCGGAACGGGCGGCTCTTAGGGGCATCCCTATGACGGGCGTTCGGCTGTGTACGGGATTGGCCCACCGTCCCGTCATGTGTGTCTTGCTGCCGCCATAGGATGGGCAATCATCCCCCATTGACGGGGTCCGCCGCAACCTGCGGCGTCCCCACGGCTCAAGACAGTCCATGCCCGCCCAGGCTCACCGGGTGCGACCTTGTTGCGGGGATTCGTCCGGCCGGCCTCGGCTTAGTCCGTTGCGTCCGGTTCCGGGCTGGCGCTGCGACTGAAGCGCTCGTCCAGGAACTCCTCAAGGAACTCGTCAAACTCGGCATGGCACTGTTCGAGCGCCGATAGCAGGTCCGGAGCAGGGGCCGGCGCGGGCATGGTGCGACTGCGATGCCGGTCGAGCCGCTCGAGCTGCTGCAGGAACAGCGTCATCCAGTGATGCTCCTGCCGGCGCGACCGCTCCCGCCCGGCGCCGGAAACGCCCGGCCGGAACGCGGCCACGGCCGCGTGATGGGTGAGCACCATCTGGACCACCAGCATGCCTTCGAGTTCGCTGCGGGGGGCGATCTCGCGCAAGGCGGCGATCGCCGCGTCGACGTGCAGTCCGACCGCGGCGGCGCTGTGGCCCTCGCGGGCGCCAAGGGCCTCACAGATCTGCCGGGCGAGCCGCTGCTGGAACGGGCTCAGCCCCGCCCAAGGCTCCGCCGCGTGTCCCTCGGGGGCTGGATCGGCCGGAATGAGCCTGACGGTCGGAAGGGGCTGGGCCATGATTGTCTCCGCTGAGGCCGGACGGTTCCCGGACGACCAGCGTGCGCCCAATTTCCTGACACAGCGTTAACGCCTGCGCAAAGCCGGCCGACAGGCCCCACGGCGGGCGGCGCCCACGCGCACCGACCGGCCGAAGATCTCTCAGCGTGGCCAAGCCCCCGGCATGCTCTGATCTCTGTCGAACCTGAGGGGTACGCCCTGATGTCGGCACGACGAGTTCAGCGTATTTCCTCAATCAAGATCCGCGGGAACCAGGATTTTTCCAGTCTTTCTTCCAGGTTTCGATGGTCTTAAGGATGATTACAGGCAGGACAAAACATAGAAATGCTGCGAGCCCCACCATCATAAAATTTGCTACGAGATCATCCATATCATCACTTCTTCCACACGAGCCTTGTTGTGCGCAGCATCGGCCAGCCAAGGGGCAGGGGCGTCTGACGCTTGCCTGCAGGATCGGTCTCACATCTGGTCTTTGCCCACAACCCATGCTTCTCGTCAGCCCGCGTCTTGAAGAGTCGTGGTGTCCCTGCGGACACCAAGTTCACCATGGCTCATCCAGGGGCATCCGGTGTCTCACGGCACTTCCCCGGAGGGGTCACGTCCCCACTGAGATAGCCGAGAAGGCCCAACAACGTCCAATAATGCAGGCACAGTCGATTCTGTGATGCCGAGGTGGTCAGGCCTTCTGTCACCGTCCGCCGTCCAGAGGCTTTCTGGATTCCGGAGACGGTGGCCATGCAATGCCTTCACGCCATGGACGAGATGGGGAGCTCTCGGGCGTTCCGCCGTCCCCTCGCAAAGGCGCTGCTGTCCCTTTTGCGGGAAATTCACAGGTTTTCGGCCGCTGTCCGCTTTGGGCCTCGGCGGCGGCAACCTTTTCACAACCGGAGCGGACGACACTCGCGCCCGGGCCGGTGGCGCTGCTGATCATCCACCCGCCGCAACCCGCCCGCGGGAGACCCCTCCTGGCGCGGCGGCACTCTGGGGGCATGACGGGCTATGGCAGACACATCCGGCCGGCGATCCAAGGTCAACCGAGCCAAAAAACCACGGCCGCTGCGGCCGCAGCGCGGGGATCTGCAACTCGGTCCAGCCGCCCTGGGATCGCTGTTCGCCAAGCGCCCGCTGGTGCTTGGCGAGGACGGGGACGCGTACGATCACCTGCTGACCAAGATCACCGCGGCGCTCACGCCCGCCGATATCATCGAAGCCCTGTGGGTCAAGGACGTCACCGACCTCACCTGGGAAGCCCAGCGCTTGCGGCGTCTCAAGGCCGAAATGCTCCGCCAGGCCGGCCAGGACGCACTGGAGGCGCTGCTGCGCACGATCCCCGGCAGTGGGGTGATCGACGGGGTTCAATACAATCTTTCAAATCTCGCAGCCTGTTACACGGCCGGCCTGGACGAGGCGGTCATGGCGGTCGAGGGCCACCTGCGGCAGCAGGGCCTCGACGCCGATACGCTGATGGCACGGGCGCTCGCCACCCGGTTGGAGGAGCTCGAGCGGATCGAGCGCCTGATCGCCGGAACCGAGGCCCGCCGCAACCGGGTGCTTGGCGAACTCGAGCGGCGGCGCGACGCACGCGCGCGCCAAGTCCGGCGTGTGGCCGATGATCTCGACCTGGTCCCAGCCAACCCTGCGGGCTGAGGCGGGCGTCGTCCATGGTGTCGTCCCGCAAAGCCAGGGCCAACCGCGCCAACGCGCAGCGCAGCACCGGTCCGCGCACGGTGGCCGGCAAGCAGCAGTCGCGCCGCAATGCGCTCAAACATGGCCTCGCTGTGCCCGTCAGTGCGATCGCAGCCTTGTCCGAGGAGACCGCCGCTCTGACGCAGGTGATCCTGGGTGAGGATCGCGATCCCCAGACGGTTGAGGCGGCGATGCGGGTCGCGGAACCCGTGATCGATGTGCTCCGGGTCCGCAGCGCCAAAGCAGACCTCCTCACGCGGATCGCCGTCGCGGCCAAGGATGGTCAATCGGCGAGGTTGGAGGGCAGGTGGGGCTGGGACCAACTCGACCGACTCGACCGCTATGAGCGCGGGGCCCTGTCCCGTCGGCGAACGGCGCTGCGCGCCCTGGACGAGGTCCGCGCGGCGCATGCCCGCTCCGGTGAAATCCATTGAGCAATCGTCGTCCCCGCGGGCGCTCCACCGCTACCGCCCCCCACGTCCAAGCCGTTGCGCGAGCGCAGAATGGCGCGGGCGCCCCACCGGGAGATCAACACTAGGTTTTCTCTCACCAGCCCGACCCGGACGTGACCGAGAGCGCCATCTCGAAGGTGCGCACCGCGCCGGGGGCGAGCTGCACGAGGCCCGGTGTCTCAGCGAAGCCGCCCGCACAATCCTCGGGATCCGCATAGCCCTGCCAGGGCGCGATGCCGACAAAGCCGGCGCTTGGCCTGGTCCAGAGGCCGAGGTGGCGCAGATCCGGAAACGCCACCCGTAGCGCGCGCCGACCCGGCACGCCATAGTGCACGATCCGGCTGTGGAGCTGATTGAAGATGAGCGCCCCATCCGCAAACAGCGCGTCGCGCAGGAGGAGCCGCTGGCCATCAACCGGGGTCGGGTGCGGCGGTGCCGCGATCAGGCCGTCGCGCGGGCGCCGGATCGGGGCGGGCTCCGGCGTCTCGAAGCGGATCTCATGCGCCTCACGCGCGCCGCCATAGGGCAGCGGCCAGCGCAGCACCGGACGAAACCCGAACGACACCGGCATCACCGACGGCCCGGCATTCGTCACCGCGGCTTGGACCAGAAGCGTCGAGCCCTCGAGGCCATAGCTGACCTCAAGTGCGAACGCGAACGGGGACTGGCTCGTCGTTGCGGCACTGGCCATGAGCCGGAACTGACAGAAGGATGGGCCGACGGTCACCAGCTCAAACGGCAGGGGATGGGCAAAGCCGTGCTGCGGGAGACCGTAGCTCGGCCCGGCGATGGTTGCCCGGTCATCGCGCAGGCACCCCACGATAGGAAACAGGAAGGGGGACCGGCCTGTCCCATCGGCGGGATCGCCGTTCCAGAGCAGATCGTGTCCGTCGCGGTCGCGCAGGCGAACGAGCTCGGCACCGACCGGAGATATCTCGGCCGCAAGAGCCGAGCTGGAGAGCGTCACCACCATGAGCCATCGTCTATCGCATGAAATAACATAACAAAGACACTATAATGCCTTTCGTGTCAAGGGCAACGTCAGCGGTACGTCGCTTGATCGACGGTGATCCCGATCCAGGATCAGGCCGTGCGTGAGCCATTTTGGCAGAACGAACCCACGGCGCGAGCCGCTTCCATCGCCCCTCTGTCTGCCCTCCTAACCCCCGATCTTTCGCGGGGGTTCTGCCGGTGTCGTTCTCCTGGTCCGATATCGGCTCCTGGGGCGCTCTGTGGGACGCCTTGCCGCGCGACGAGGCCCGTAATGCCCTTCGCGGCGACGTGGAGGTGCTGGACGTCCGCGACAGCCTTATCCACGCCGACGGCATTCTTGCGGCGGTCGTCGGCCTTGAGAACGTCATCGTCGTGGCCAAGCCCGACGCGGTGCTGGTAACTTCGCGCTGCCGCTCCGAACAGGTGAAGGACCTCGTGGCGACGAAGCGCGCCACGAGGCGAGGTGGGGCCAGTGAGCCCGCCCGCATGCATCGCTCCTGGGGTTGGGAGCAGCGCCTCGGTCTCGGCGCTTGCTCCCAGGTGCGGCGTGTCATGGTGAAGCCGGGGGGATGCCTTTCGTTGCGGGAGCGTTCTCACGGCGCCAGACATTGGGTGGTGACGCAAGGAACCGCCGAGGTGACGGTGGACCAGGGCGCAGGCCTCGTGCGGGAGGCCGAGGCCATGCGCATCCCGATCGGCTCGCCGTGCCGCATCGTCAATCCGGGCTCCGTTCCGCTCGAGATGATCGAGGTTCAGGTGGGCGGCAACCTGGGCGGGGACGATGATCGCCAGGGCTGAGGCCATCGACTGGGGTCCCTGCCGGGTTTCCTCCGGCAGGCGGCGCCTCGGCGCTCATTGTGCGGCCGGCGGATCGAGCTCGATCGCCATCTCGAAGGTTCGCGTTTCTCCGGGCGGGATCATGACGATGCCGGGCTTCTCGGCGAAATCGCCCTCGAACCCGACCGGGTCGGCATAGCCCTGCCAGGGCTCGATGCACACATAGCCCGCTCCCGGCTTCGTCCAGATTCCCAGATGCGGCATCCCTGAGAACGTCACGGTGATGGAGCGGTGGCCAGGCACGCCGTAGCGGACCTTCCGGCTCGCAAGCTCGCTCCATACGAGCGCCCCGTCCTGAAACAGATCGTCGTGCAGCTGCAGGCGGCTGGCCCTGACCGGCGTCGGGCGCGAGGCTTCCCCGATCAGCCCGTCCGACAGGGAGTGCAGGGATGCGGGTTCCGACTTCTCGAAGCGGATCTCGTGCGCCTCGCGCTTCCCGCCATAGGGAAGGGGCCAGCGCAGGGCCGGGTGGAAGCCGAACGAGACCGGGATGGGCCGGGCCTCTGGGTTCAGGACCGAGGCCGAGAGGACCAGTCGTACTCCCTCGAGCCGGTAGGTCATGTCGAACCGGAAATCGAACGGGTACAGCTTGCGGCTGTCCTCGCTCGCGCTCAAACGCAGGCGGCAGCTTTCCGTTCCGGCATCCACGATGTCGAAGGTGGAATGCCGGGCAAAGCCGTGCTGCCTCATGACATAGGGGCGGCCCCCGATCAGGGCCGTGTCGTCGCGAAGCCGGCCGACGATCGGAAAGAGCAGGGGGGAGCGTCCCGTCCAGAACGCGGGATCGCCGTCCCACAGAAGGTCGCGGCCCTGCTCATCGCACAAAGCGGTCAGCTCCGCTCCCTGCGAGGAAATCTGGGCCTTCAGACGGGCATTGGAGAGAGTGACTGTCATGAGGCGATCCTAGCGCATCGTGCGCAAATGTGGATCCGGTTGTTCGCTTGGACAATGGAGTGCGGCACGCCATCGGCCAGCCCTATGCCTGCCCGCCGAACCGCCGATCTTTTTCCGTTCTCGCGAGTTTTGCCTGCTCGGGACATACAGGAAGGGACAGGCGGGATGCGATCTGCGGGAGACATTCTCGATACCCTCATCGTCGGCGGAGGGCCGGCGGGGCTGACAACGGGACTTTACCTGGCGCGGTTCAAGCGCCGCTTCCTCATCGTCGACAGCGGCAGGCCCCGGGCGGCGTGGATCCCGACCAGCCACAACATTCCCATGTTCGCCGACGGCATTTCCGGACCGGATCTGCTGGCCCGCGCGCAAGCCAATCTCGAGCAATACGGCAAATGCATCCGGGCCGGGCGGGTGACGGGCCTGCGCAAGCAGCCGGATTGCTTCATCGTGATCGTCGAAGATGACGAGGGCGGAATGAGCCAGATCACGGCAAAGCGCGTCGTGCTTGCAACGGGTGCCGTCGACATCGAGCCCGATCTTCCGGATGTGCCCAATGCCGTTCAGCGCGGTCTCGTGCGCTATTGCCCCATCTGCGATGGCTACGAGTCACGCGATCAGAAGATCGCCGTCATCGCCTACGGCACGCATGGCCTGGGGGAGGCGGTCTTCATCGCCCGCACCTATTCCCGCGACGTGACCCTCCTGACCCTCGGGCAGCATCTGGAGCTGACGCCGGATCAGCGGGCGCGGCTTGACGAGCATGGCATCAAGGTCGTGGAAGCGCCGGTCGAGTCCCTCGATTTGGAGAGCGACCGGATTTCGGCGCTGCATGTCGGCGGCAAGGAGCATCGCTTCGACGTCCTGTATTCGGCGCTGGGCCTCCAATACCGTTCCGATCTCGCCCTGTCGCTGGGCGCGGAACACGACCCGACGGGCAGCCTGATCGTCGACGAGCATTGCCAGACCAGCGTGAAGGGCCTTTATGCGGCAGGCGACATCGTGCGCGGCCTCGATCAGATCGTGGTCGGCATGAGCCATGCCGCGCACGCCGCCACGCACATCCACAATCATTGCGACCTGCCGACGGAGGACGAGCCGGGCGGCGCGTAGCCTCTTAGAGCATCGTGCGGATCCAGCGGGCCACGCCAGTGAAAAGTGGATCCCGCTTTCTGCTCAAACGATGCTCTCATTCAAGAAGAAGCATCGGACCCAAAAGTGCAAATCCACTTTTGGGTTCCCATGCTTTAGGACAGGGCACGCGCCAGAAGCGGCAGGCTCACATCCATGCGGTAATCGACCGAGGAGTGATTGTCGGGAAACTCCTCATAGGTGTGAGCAATGCCTGCCGCCTCGAGCTTCCGGTGCAGCTGACGCGAGCCGTAGACCATGTTGTACTGATCCGCGTCGCCGCAATCGATGTAGAAGGTCTTCAGCTTTTTCAGATTGGCCTGGAGCTTCGGGTCATCGGCCATGCGCAGCGGATCCCAGCGCAGCCAATTGGCCCATCGTTCCTCGATCACTTCGCAGGTATGGAGATCGACGGGCAGGCGGATGCCGCAGAAATGCGTGGGATCCGGGTCGAAGCTCGCGGCCTGCGCGAGGATCATCAGCACGTGCCAATCCTGATCCTTCGCCTTCGGCCCCTGCTCGAACTTGCTCAGGAAGGTGTCGATGGACATGCCATGGTTAGCAAGATGCCTCAACGCGCTGGCGAATTCGCCGAGATGGTAGAGGAATTCGAAGCCCACATCGCCGGAATGAGAGGCCGCCGCCGACCACACCGATCCGCCGTGGCGCAGGGCGTGAACCAGGGCGCCGTAACCGCCGGAGCTCTTGCCGAAGACGCCACGGCGACCGTCGCCGCCGCAGCCGAAGCGTTCCTCCACGAAGGGCAGCAGCTCGCGGATGAGGAAGGTCTCCCACGGTCCCATCGCGGTGCTGTCGATGTATTGATTTCCGCCAAGGCGCGTGAAGCAGTCGGGGAAGGCCACCACGACGGGAGGCATGGCTCCCGTTCCGATCAGGCGGTCGAGCCGCTCCGGAACGTTCTCGCCGTAATTCTTCCAGTTGGTGTGAGCCGGCCCTCCCGCCGTGTAGCCGACGAGATCCACGAGGAGAGGCAGGCCCTGCCCGTCGTGGCCCGCCGGCACATAGACGTCGATCCGCCGGCGGTGGGGATCGCCGAGTAAGTTTCCCTTCAGGCATTCGCTGTCGATCCGGAGAGAATGCACCACGCCTTCCGGCACGTTGTGGTCCTTGCGCATCGGTCGTCCTCATCGTTCGTGGGGCACCCATGGTGTGGCTGCCCGATCGGCACTTGTCCAGAAATGGGGCAGCCGGAGCGGTTAATAAGTCTTTTCAGCGGCTAGCTTTCCATCGGGTCCTGGTCCTAGGGTGCCGTCTCAAGCGTCACTGTCTGGGGGAATAGTACATGACTGATAGTTTCCTGCCTAAATGGACCTTGAAAACCGAAGGCACCATCATGCCGGATGAGAGGCTGCCGACGGGCCAGATGGTCGTCGTGGGCCTGCAGCATGTGGTGGCCATGTTCGGCGCCACCGTGCTGGCGCCGATCCTGATGGGCTTCGACCCGAACGTGTCGATCCTGTTTTCGGGCTTTGCGACCCTGATCTTCTTCCTGGTGGTCGGAGGCCGGGTGCCGAGCTACCTGGGATCGAGCTTCGCCTTCATCGGCCCCGTCCTGGTTGCGACCGGCGCAACCGTCGGCGCCCCGAACCCTAATCTTCCCGTGGCGCTTGGCGGCATTATCGCGGCCGGCGCGCTCTACTTCGTCATCGGTCTCGTGGTTCAGATGGCAGGCCACCGCTGGATCGAGCGCCTCATGCCGCCGGTCGTCACGGGTGCCATTGTCGCTGCAATCGGTCTCGTCCTCGCCCCCATCGCCATCAACAGTGCCTCGGGCGTCACGCCCGACAATGCCAACGGCTCCGACTTCGCGCGCTGGATCGCGCTCGCCACCGCCCTGTCCGTGGGCATCGTCGCCGTTTATGCGCCTGGCATGGGGCGGCGCCTCCCGGTGCTGATCGGCGGCGCCTTCGGCTACCTGATCTACTACATCTTCGCGAATCTCATGGGCTATGGCACGCCCATCGACTTTGCGAAGATCGGAGAGGCGACATGGTTCGGCCTGCCGTCCTTCCAGAGCCCCGTCTTCGAGGCTCGGGCCATCAGCCTGATCGCGCCTGTCGCCATCATCCTCGTCGCCGAGAATCTCGGGCACATCAAGGCGATCGGCGCCATGACCGGCCGCAATCTCGATCCCTATCTCGGCCGCGCCTTCATGGGGGATGGTCTCGCGACCATGCTCTCCGGCGCCGCCGGCGGCACGGGCATGACAACCTATGCCGAGAACATGGGCGTCATGGCGGTGACCCGCATCTACTCGACGTTGGTCTTCGTCATCGCCGCCGGCTTCGCGCTGCTCCTCGGTCTTTCGCCGAAGTTCGGCGCCTTCATCGGCACCATTCCCGGTCCGGTGCTCGGCGGCCTGTCCATCGTGGTCTTCGGTCTCATTGCCGCAACGGCAGGCCGCATCTGGGTGGAGAACCGGGTCGACTTCTCGAACCCGCGCAATCTCATCACCGTGGCGGTGGCCCTGATCCTGGGGGCTGGCAACTTCAAGCTGAACGTCGCTGGCTTCACCCTCGACGGCATCGGCACGGCGACCTTCGGGGCGATCATTCTCTACCACGTCCTGAACATGGGCGCCGCCCGCACGGAAGAGCATCCGCACGTGTAAGACGCGTCCAGGAACACGCTCCCGAAGCCCGCGTTGAGCCCTCAACGCGGGCTTCTTCTTTTCCAGCGAACCGGATGAGAGCCCGCATCACTCCAGCAGGGATGATGCCATGAGCTCTGAACAACAGCAGACGCTACCTCCGCAGGTGCAGGATCAGCAGCCCGGTCACGAGACGGAAATGAACCCGCGGCCCGATTATGAACCGCGCTATCCGGGCAGCAACCGCCTGCAGGGAAAGACTGCTCTCATCACGGGCGGCGACAGCGGCATCGGTCGCGCGGTGGCGGTTCTTTTCGCGCGGGAAGGCGCGGATATCGCCATTCTCTACCTCAACGAAAGCGAGGACGCGCAGGCGACGAAGCAGCTCGTGGAGAGGGAAGGGCGCAAATGCGTGACCATCGCGGGTGATGTAGGCGATCCTGCATTCTGCCGCTCGGCCGTTGATCGTGTGATCCGGGAATTCGGCAAGCTCGACGTGCTCGTGAACAACGCGGCGGAGCAGCATCCCAAGGGTGACATCGGGGAGATCACGCCCGAGCAGATCGACCGCACCTTCCGCACCAATATCTTCGGCTATTTCTACATGACCCAGTCGGCCATGCCGCATCTGAAGAAGGGCGCCGCCATCATCAACACGACCTCGGTGACGGCTTATCGCGGCAGCTCGGAACTGCTCGATTACAGCGCCACCAAGGGCGCTATCGTCGCCTTCACGCGCTCGCTCGCTCAGAAGCTCGCCGAGCAGGGCATTCGCGTCAACGGCGTCGCGCCGGGCCCGATCTGGACGCCCTTGATCCCGGCGACTTTCTCGGCGGAGAAGGTGAAGAGCTTCGGGGCGAATACGCCGCTCAAGCGTCCGGGGCAGCCGAACGAGGTCGCGCCATCGTACCTCTTCCTGGCCTGCGAGGACTCGTCCTACATCACCGGTTCGATCCTCCACCCGAACGGCGGTGACCCAACGGAATCGTGACATGAAAAAAGGCGGCTCGGTGAGCCGCCTTTCGTCTTGAAGGCCCCTGCTGTTCAGCGGCGGCGCTGCACACGCACAGGGATCGGAGCCGGAGCCCGAACGGTCAGCGCGAAGAACAGCAGGACGGCTGAGAGCGACGCGCTGATCAGGAACATGACTTCGGCAATAGCCGCCTGCGACGCGATTCCGGTAGCGCCGGCGAGCAAAGTTAAAATCGTGAAGAGAAAAAATGCGCGAAGGGCAACGGAACGAGTCATCGACATATCTCCCAAGTGTTCAGAAAAACGTGTCTGGGAGAGCTGAGTTCCATGCTGGCGGAGAGCGCAGAAATACTTAAGCCTATCGTGCGTGTATGCGGGGCTTAACTTTTTTCGTCGGAACCGCACAGTTGCGCTTAGCGTTGATTGAACATCATTGGCCGCTGGCTGATCTTCATTTCAAGCGAGGTAACACCATGCTCGGTTGGGCTGTCACTTTTCTCATCATCGCGCTGGTCGCGGCCCTGTTCGGCTTCGGCGGCATCGCGGGCACTGCTGTCGAGATCGCAAAGCTCATCTTCTTCGTTGCGATCGTTCTCTTCGCCATTTCGGCCGTGATCGGTCTCTTGCGCGGACGAAGCCCCATGTAGGGGCTTGAATAGGGGTCCGCCGAGGGCTCTCTTGAAGAAGGGAAGACGCCGCCTCGCGCGGCGTTTTTCTTTGGATCAGCCCTGCAGGGCGGCGCGGGTCATGTTGTCGGGACCCAGATCCTCCACGTCCTCCACATTCAGCATGGCGGCGAGGCGAATGCGGGCGCGGTTCACGCGGCTCTTGATGGTCCCCACTGCGCAGCCGCAGATGCTGGCGGCCTCCTCATAAGAGAAGCCGGAAGCGCCGACCAGTAGCAGCGCCTCGCGCTGATCGGAAGGAAGCGCGGACAGGGCGGTGCGAAAATCCTCGAAATCGAGATGCGCGCCCTGTTCGGGCTGAACTCTCAGGCGACCGGCAAAGACGCCGTCCGGATCTTCGACCTCGCGGCGGCGCTTGCGGTATTCGGAATGGAAGAGATTGCGCAGGATGGTGAACAGCCAGGCATTCAGGTTGGAGCCGCGCTCGAAGCGATCAAGGTTGGAAAGGGCCCGGAGGAGAGTGTCCTGGACAAGATCGTCCGCCCTGTCGACCTGACCTGCGAGAGAAATGGCGAAGGCACGAAGGCCAGGGACTGCAGCGAGCAGAGCCTCTCTGAGGTCAGGCTCAGGGGTCATTGCGACCCGTCCTTCTTCTTGTCGAGCTGGTCCAGCAATTCCTTGAAACGGTCCGGAACGGGCTGCTGCATCAGCTCGTCGTACATGGCACGCAATTGGTCGCCGATGCGCTTCTGACTGGTGTTGTCGAGCTTTGCCTTGGATCCAAGCCTGTTGTCGAGAGGTGGCCTCGGGAGGGCCCGAGCCAGCTTGTTCCCCTTGTCACCTGTCATCTGATTCCCCTTGCCAGCCCGGATATTATTTAAGGGATGGCCAACCTTGGCAGTAGCTCTATACTCGTTTTCGAGCAATAACGCTTGTGGTTGGACACAGTTCCAGAATGGAACTTTTGCAGCTTTGCCACGTTGAATGGACCATCGGTACAACGAGCCATAAGCACATATAAGGGGAAGCGAATGTCGACAGCTCAGCTTGTCGTCCAGCACTTACCATACCTCCGCCGCTACGCACGCGCTCTCACAGGCAGCCAGATGGCTGGTGATGCCTACGTGGCAGCGACCCTTGAGACGCTGGTGAGCGAGCCCGAGACGATCGGGCCCTCCGGTAACGTCAAGGTCGAACTCTTCCAAGTATTCACCCGAATCTGGAATTCGCTCTCCGTCAACGGCCGCAGCGAGCAGATCCAGCGCGACCTTCCTGCGGAAGTCCGCCTGGGGCAGATCACTCCGTTGCCTCGCCAGGCTTTCCTGCTCTCCTGCCTTGAAGGCTTCGGGGAAGAGGAGGTCGGACAGATTCTCGATGTCGACGCGAAGACCGTGCGTGACCTCGTCGACGAGGCCGGACGCGAACTCGCGGCCGATATGGCCACCGACATCCTCATCATCGAGGACGAGCCGCTCATTGCCATGGATCTCGAGGCCCTCGTGGAGGGGCTCGGCCACAACGTGACGGGTGTCGCCCGGACCCGGACGGAGGCCGTGAAGCTCGCCTCCAACAAACAGCCCGGCCTGATCCTGGCCGATATCCAGCTGGCCGATGGCAGTTCGGGTCTCGACGCGGTCAACGACCTCCTGAAGTCGTTCGAGGTCCCGGTGATCTTCATCACCGCCTATCCCGAGCGCTTCCTCACCGGTGAGCGGCCGGAGCCCGCCTTCCTCATCGCCAAGCCGTTCCAACCGGCCAACGTCTCGGCTGTGATCAGTCAGGCCCTGTTCTTCCAGCAGAGCGCCAAGCGTCGTGAGCCTCGCGCCGCCACGGCCTGACGGGTTTCTCCGATGCGGCCAAGTATACGGCCAAGTATTCGCCCGGCTTTCGAGCCGGGCTTTTCTTTTGACACATTGTAATCGGACAAAAAAAGACGGGCTATGTGAGCCCGTCTAAAGGTGCCGGCCAATGCACAAGGGGAATGCGGGGAGGACCAGGAGGCCGGTGCTTTAAGAACGCTGCTCGGAAAATAAAGGTTCCCACCTTTTTTCTTGGATTATCCTCTGGTGGGGTGCAGGAACATCAAAGTTTGGGTCGCGTTGTTGTCTCGAATGGTTCAGCTCGAAACCGGGAGACAGGGATGCTCCTCACCTCCACCAGAATCTGTGTCCTGACCGGAGCCGCCCTGCTGGCCGGAGGCATCGCTTTCGCGGATGCCGGAATGCCGGCGCTGCTGCAGGATGCGGTCGCTCCGAAGGGAGATCGGCTGGCGCCTTCGAGGCCCTCTCTCAATCCGGCGGGTGTCTCCATCGTCGAGATCGTCGGGCTCAGTCACGCGACGATCATCCTGCGCGACAGCAACGGCAAGGTGCTTTTCCGGTCCGATCCGCGCTCCGGCATGACGACGATCTCCAAGAATACGGAATTCCCGGTCCTGACCGTGAAAGAGGGGGCGGAGCGCCCCGCAATTCAGGAATCCCCTCGCACCACCCGCGAGGGAAATGACGAGCCCCGGAAAACCAAGCGCCAGAGCCCGATCGGATGCGTGGGCGACGTCAGTCCCCTGGCAAGCGCCGCCTCCGGCAGGATGCCGAGCCTGTGCCTTGCCTCGCTGGAGCGGCCGCTTTCCTGACGGGTTTCGGGGTGCTCGAAGATAGTCTTTTCGAAGTGTTGTACGAAATCGAAGTAGTTTACGGGTCTTGCTCTCGGAGGGATGTGTTCATCTTTCGATGCATTCCCGGAATGAACAAGTATTCATCTTAAGTTTGTCCCCTGACTCGGCGCTATCCGGGATTTGAATACACGAATTTGGAACGTCCGACCGGCGCGGGGCGTTTCGTTTACAGCGCATGATGGCGCATTTCGCGATTCAAAAAAGATAGTCAGGAGAACATCCAATGCTGAAGAAGCATATGGCGGCTTGCCTTGTCGCAACGGCTTTCGCGGCTGCGCCCGCCCTCGCTCAGACCTCCCCCTCCGCCCCGACCGACCGTCCGGCGGCTTCGGGCTCCGGTTCCGCCACCATGGGCTCGCCGGCCATGCAGCCCAACACTTCCGGCGGTTCGTCGGCGGGGGCGACCTCCACGATGAACCAGAGCGGCGGCGCGCAGGTCCAGTTCATGACCCAGATGCAGCAGGGCCAGTTGATGGCTTCTGACCTCATCGGCACCCGGGTCGTCAGCGCCAACAACGAGTCCATCGGCGACATCAACGACGTGATCCTCGATCGCAATGGCCAAGTCATGGCCGCCGTGGTCGGCGTCGGCGGCTTCCTCGGCATCGGCGAGAAGGATGTGGCGGTTCCGTTCGACGCCCTTGAATTCGCCACCAGCCAGCAGGCGGACGCCATGGACAACAGTCAGAGCGGCAACAGCAGCCCGGCGACGACCGGTTCCACTGCCACGGGCAATGCGGCAGGTCAGGGTACGGCCGGAAGCACCGCCACTGCGCCCGCCGGCAACAATGCCGGTGCTGCGGCTTCGAACGATCAGCCTGAGCGCGTGATCCTTCGCATGACGAAGGCCGAACTTCAGGCGGCTCCCGCTTTCAAGCAGGATGGCGACGACAATGCCGATACGAACCGCTCGAACACGGGCACGAGCGGTACCACAACGGCTCCCAAGCCGTAACGGCTTCAGCGATTGACGACCTGCGGCGCTCCGGTTCACCGGGGCGCCGCTTCCTTGCGCTCATCGCGGATGACGGCAAAACAAAAGGCGCAGCCACTTGTGACTGCGCCTTAGAAGGTGCCGACCCGAGGGGGCATTCGGACCGGTTGCTTACATAACTCTGCCGAACGAACGGGGTTCCGTGCGTTCCGACAAAAATTGTCTCCGTCCGTTCCGAGGGCCGGAATGAAGTTTTCGGCCGGGAGGAACCCGGCCGTTCCGGGCACGTTGGCAAGCCGAGAGCGATGCGGAGGCCACGATGACTGCCACCAATGAATTGGATGCGGCCCTGTGCCAGGAAGAACTGCCCGACGAGTTCTCGCGGCTCGCCTCGAGTTCCTCGCCGCACGAGAAGCCGAATGTGGCCTGGATGCTCAGCGGGATCGTCTCGACCATCCAACCGGACGAGGTGACGTGCCCGCTGCTGTTGCGTCGGCACCTTGTTGTGCAGGCCTGGTCCCGTGGGGGCATTGCGGCCCCCGTCCGGTATCCCCAGTAGGTTTGCCGCATCACAGGTTTATTCATTTGATGACTGAAGCGTCCCCGATCCTGACCGCGAACGATTCCGTTGCGGTCCTTTTTCATCCCAGCACCGTGCCGGTCATCGATGTCTTTCGATCCATCGGCAGCCTGGAGGATCAATACGATTTGGCGCTCCTGGATGGCCCCGAACACATGCTGGCGGCCTATGTCGATCCAACGACGGCCAAGGGCATCGTTTCGGACGCGCTGCTGCTGGCCTTCGCCCTCACCCGCCAGCGGGGGAGGGGCTTCGGCTATCAGCCGTTGCGGTCGCGTCAGGGGAGCGTTGACGAGTATTGTCTGATGATCCTGATCGGTTCGGCGCGCCAGCAGAATTCAGAGCTGGCACGGGAGGCTTCGGCCATCCTCGGGGTCTCGCCGCTCGATCTCCTCTCATCGCTCGCAGGGGAACTCGCGCGGCAGATCGACCTCGGCGCCATCGTTTTCCCGATTCCCGGCCTGCGCGAGTTTCGAGCCGTCGTCGGCATTGAAGGCGAACAGATCGAGGCCATCGTCGAGGCTGCCCACGCGCCAGGTCGTCACTTCAGTCTTTGAGCTTTCGTTTGCAAAAGCCACAAAAAAGGGGCCGCTCGAGCGGCCCCTTTTGTCAGATGCGGGGGGGGGTGCCGCTATTCCTGATTGCCGCGTGTGTTGCCCGAGGCCTGCCCGCCCTTGCGGCCGGCTTCGGAGGCAAGCTCGCGATCCTGCGAGAAAGAGCGCTTCTCGGCGGGCACGCTCTTGCCGCCCTTGCTCGCGATTTCACGCTGGCGGTCCGAATCCATGGACGCGAAACCGCGCTTAGAAGTGGAACTACTTGGCGCCATCTTATGCCTCCTTGACCAATGATGTTCGTGTCTGAACAACCACCCGCAAATTCGATGGTTCCGAGGCGGAGGGCGGAACCTTTGCAAAAAATTTCATGAAAAAAAGCAACGCGGATGAAGAGCGGCACCCATTTCGATTTCCATGCTCAAATAATGGCCAAGATTTGTTGTTTGTACCTTTGCCGGAAGGGTGCGTAGCCACGCGGGAAAGCAGGGCATAGGCGGGTATATATTTAAGAAGTTAATATGATTACAGGGTAACTATTTGGCCGGGCATGAGTCTAGAGGGGTGTCCGCCAAGTTTCCCGATTGTCGATCGGGCTGCAAGAACAGGTGCGATTCAAGAGCAATATTAAGAAGACCGCCGGGGAAGGATCGGCCGGTTTGGGTTTGACTCTGCAATTGCGCATAGGCAGTCCCGATCGACTGAAATTCCGGGTTGAGACGAAGGGGTGTTTTCCTGTGAAAGCCCGCGTTCGGGCGGTCCGACGAGAGGCTCGGACGGGAGTGATCGAGGCGGGGACCCGGTGTATGAGTGTCCCGAGCCATGTTTGAAGAGAGGGCATGATGACGTACGACGACAACAACGTGTTCGCGAAGATCCTGAGGGGGGAGCTGCCGTGCCACAAGGTCTACGAGACCGAGCACGTGCTGGCCTTCATGGACATCATGCCGCGCGGGGACGGGCATGTGCTCGTCGTCCCGAAGGTGAAGGCCCGCAACATCCTCGATGTGCAGCCGGACGATCTCGCGGAACTCGCCAAGGCCGTCCAGGTGGTCGCGCGCGCGGTGAAGGAGGCCTTCGCCGCCGACGGCCTGACGATCCAGCAGTTCAATGAGAGCGCGGGCGGTCAGGTGGTGTTCCATCTGCACGTCCATGTCATCCCGCGCTTCGAGGGCGTGCCCCTGAAGCCGCATACGGGCGAGATGGCGCCCAACGATGTGCTGGCGAGGCATGCGGAGAAGATCCGCGCGGCGCTCAAGGCCTGACGGGTTTGGAAGAAGCGGCCTGCGGGCCGCTTCCTTCTGCGTTCACTCCGCCCAATCGAGGGAGCGCGCGACCGCCTTGTCCCATTCCGCGTTGAGGCGGGCGCGGCGGCTCGCCTCCATGGCGGGGGTCCAGCGCTTGTCGACGGCCCAATTGCGCACCAGGTCGTCCGTGCCCGCCCAGAAGCCGACGGCGAGACCAGCCGCATAGGCCGCGCCCAGGGCCGTGGTCTCGATCACCTTCGGCCGCACGACCGGAACGTCGAGAATGTCGGCCTGGAACTGCATGAGCAGCTCGTTGACCACCATGCCGCCATCGGTGCGCAGCTCCTTCACCGCGATGTCGGTGTCCTTCACCATGGCCTCCAGCACCTCGCGGGTCTGGAACGCCGTGGCCTCGAGCGCCGCGCGGGCGATATGCGCCTTGGTGGCATAGCGCGTGAGGCCGCCGATCAGGCCGCGGGCATGGGAGTTCCAGTGCGGCGCGTAGAGGCCCGAGAAGGCCGGCACGATGGTGACGCCGCCATTGTCCTCGACGCTGCGGGCGAGGGCCTCGATCTCGTGGCTCGCCTGGATCAGCCCGAGATTGTCGCGCAGCCATTGCACGAGGGCGCCGGCGATGGCGATGGAGCCTTCGAGCGCATAGACCGGCTTCTCGTTGCCGAACCTGTAGCCCATCGTCGTCAGCAGGCCGCATTTCGACGGGTAGGGCGTCTCGCCGGTGTTCATGAGCATGAAGCAGCCGGTGCCATAGGTGTTCTTGGCCTCGCCCGGCTGGAAGCAGGCCTGGCCCACGAGCGCCGCCTGCTGGTCGCCGAGAATGCCCGCGATCGGCACGCCGGCCAGATCGCCCTTGGCGACGCCGTAAACCTCGCTCGAGGACCGGATCTGCGGCAGGCAGGCCCTGGGGATGTCGAAGAGGGCGAGGATCTCCTCGTCCCATTCGAGGGTGCTCAGGTTCATGAGCTGCGTGCGGCTGGCATTGGTGACGTCGGTGATGTGGCAGCCACCGTCCACGCCGCCGGTCAGGTTCCAGACGAGCCAGGTGTCGATATTGCCGAACAGCACGTCGCCGGCCGCTGCCTTCTCGCGGGCGCCGGGCACGTTGTCGAGGAGCCACCGCAGCTTGAGGCCGGAGAAATAGCTCGCGAGCGGCAGGCCGGTCTTGGCCCGCAGGCGGTCATGGCCGCCATCGCGCGCGAATTCCTCCACGATGGGGTCGACGCGCGTGTCCTGCCAGACGAGGGCGTTGTGGAGCGGCTGGCCCGTGCGCCTGTCCCAGATCAGCGTGGTCTCGCGCTGGTTGGTGATGCCGATGGCGGCGAGGTCCTGCGGTTTCAGGTCCTTTTTCGCCAATGCGTCCAGGATCACGCTCTGCGTGTTGCGCCAGATCTCGAGCGGATCGTGCTCCACGTGGCCGGGCCTGGGATAGATCTGCTCGTGTTCCTTCTGACCGACAGAGACGATGTTTCCCGCTTTGTCGAACACGATGAAGCGCGAGCTCGTCGTGCCCTGGTCGATCGCGCCGACATAGGTAGCCATGAGCGTTCCCCGAATGGTCTTACTGGGCTGCGATCAAGGCAGCCTTCTGCTTGGCCATGTAAGCATCAATCTTGGCCGCAGCGCCAGCGGGAACGTGCAGACCGAGCTTGGAGCGCCGCCACAGGACGTCCTCGGCCGTGCGCGCCCATTCGCGGCGCATGAGGTAATCGACCTCGGCCGCCGTGAGGCCGGCGCCGAAATCCTCGCCGAGATCGGCCAAGGACTTGGCCTCGCCCAACAGCTCCACAATGCGCGTGCCATAGGCGCGCGACAGGCGGTGAGCGACCTGCTCCGGCAGGAAGGGCCAGCGCTGGCGAACGGAGGCGAGGAACTTGTCGAAATCGGCGTCGATGATGTCGCCGCCCGGCATCTTGGCGGTCTCGGTCCAGGACGGCTTCATGTCCGGGAAGAAGCGCTTGAGTTCCTCGAGCGCGTGCTCCGAGAGCTTGCGGAAGGTGGTGATCTTGCCGCCGAAGATCGACAGCACCGGCGCCTGGCCTTCCGGCGCGTCCATATCGAACACGTAGTCGCGGGTCACGGCGGAGGCGTTGGAGGAGCCGTCGTCGAAGAGCGGGCGCACGCCCGAATAGCTCCACACCACATCCGCCGGGGTGACCTGCTTCTTGAAGAAGTGGTTCACGATGTTGCAGAGGTACTGCACCTCGTCCGGGCTGATCTCGACCTTCTTGTCAGGGACGGATTCCACCGGAATGTCGGTGGTGCCGATCAGCGTGAACTTGTCCTGATAGGGGATGGCGAACACGATGCGCTTGTCCGTGTTCTGCAGGATGAAGGCCTCCTTCGTGTCGAAGAGCTTGGGCACCACGATGTGGCTGCCCTTCACGAGGCGCACGTTCTTCGTGGTGTTGAGGCCGAGCTTGGCGTTGAGCACGTCGGCCACGAAGGGGCCGCCCGCGTTGACGATGACCTTGGCGCGCACCTCCTGGGTCTCGCCGGTCTCCACGTTCTGCAGGCTCGCCACCCAGATCTTGCCCTCGCGGCGGGCGGAGGTGAGCTTGGCGCGCACGCGGATGTCGGCACCCTTCTCCGCGGCGTCGAGGGCGTTGAGCGCCACCATGCGGCTGTCCTCGACCCAGCAGTCGGAATAGACGAAGGCGGTGTCGAAGCCGGGCTTCAGGGCCTGGCCGGCGGGGTGGTGGGTGAGGTGGATCGTTTCCGTGCCCGGCAGCTTCTTGCGCGGGGCGAGGTGGTCGTAGAGGAAGAGGCCGAGGCGCACGAACCAGGCCGGGCGGATGCCCTTCTCGTGCGGCAGGATGAAGCGCAGCGGCCAGATGATGTGCGGGGCGGAATTGAGCAGGCGCTCGCGCTCGAACAGGGCCTCGCGGACCAGCCGGAACTCGTAATATTCCAGGTAACGCAGGCCGCCATGGATCAGCTTCGTCGAGGCGGAGGAGGTGTAGCCCGCCAGATCGCCCTGTTCGCAGAGCACCACGGAGAGGCCACGGCCCACCGCGTCGCGCGCGATGCCCGCGCCATTGATGCCGCCACCGACGATGAGAAGATCAGTTACTGCCGTCACGGAACGCGTCTTTCTTCAAACCAAGCAATTGAGACTGTGTGCAAATGAGTTCTTTAGCCGCCTAACGCAAGTGAATTTTCCGGGTTTTCACTTCCCTTTTGCAACATCAGGACGCCGAGGAAGAACCCGAGCGCACAGACGGACATTCCTACGCACAGGATCATGACCGCCGCATAGCTGCCCCACCAGGCCCAGAGCGCGCCGAACAGGAAGGGGGCCGCGGCCGTGGTCAGGCGCACGGGCATGGCGATCATGCCCTGGACGGTGCCGTAGCTCTCCCGGCCGAACAGCTCCGGCGGCAGCAGGGCGCGCACGATCGTCATCATGCCGTTCGAGGCGCCGAAGAGCATGGCGAAGACCGCCACCAGCCAGGATTCGGGCGGGAGCAGGGGAAGGAGCCCGAAGGCGAGCACGCCGAGGGCGAGGGTCGCGACGCCCGCGCCCCTCATGCCGAAGGCGCGCTCGCCCAGCGCCATGGCCATCCGCCCGGCCACCTGGGCGGGGCCGATGATGGAGAAGGCCAGCACGGCCATTTCCAGGCTGTAGCCCTTTTCCGTGAGGAGCGGGATGAGGTGGATCGGCAGGCCCACGGCGATGAGCCCCTGGAGAACGGAGGAGGCTACGAAGCACCAGAAGGCGGCCTTGAACAGCAGGTGACGGGCGCTGGGCGGAGCAAGGCGCGGCCCGCCCTCGCGGGTGGGCAGGGTGGGCTTCAGGGCCGGCGGGATGAAGACTGCATGCACCGCGGCGCAGATGAAGAGGTTCGAGGCGGCGAGCACCAGCAGGGAGACGCGCCAGCCGAGCCATTCGATGAGCAGGTGGGTGAGGGGGATGAAGATCGTGCTCGCGAACCCCCCGACCAGGGTCATGAAGGTGATGCCCCGGCGGGTGTGGAACCCGAGCCGGCGCGCCAGCACCGCGAAGCTCGGCTCGTAGAAGACGCTGCTCATGGACAGGCCGAAGGCGGCCCAGATCAGGATGAAGGCCGGATAGCTCTCCACCCGCGACCAGAGGACCATGAGGAGGGCCGCCAGGACCGAGCCGCCCGTCATCACGGCGCGGCCGTGGCCCCGGTCGATCAGCCACCCCACCGGCACCGCGAAGAAGGCGGAGGTGGCCAGGGCGAGGGAATAGGCCGCCGTCAGCTCCGACTTGCCCCAGCCCAGGTCGCGGCTCATGGGCTCGACGTAGAGGGCGAAGGCGTAAAAGATCGTGCCGTAGGAGATCAGCACGGTCAGGGACAAGGCCGAGACGAAAGCCCATGGCATGCGGGCGGGAGTGGACATGACGTTCCTTCAGCCGAGGGCAGTTGGGCCGGGTTCTAGAACTGGAGCCTGAAGCCGCCTGACTCTTCTCTGAAAGCCGAGATCTCCCGGAAATCCACAATCCAGGTATCGGCGAGATGGGCGAGGTGGCTCGAGGGGCCGATACCGACGACCTTCGCGCCGGCCCCGCGCCCGGCCTCCATGCCGGCCTGAGCATCCTCGAAGACGATGGCGTCAGTGGGATCGGAGCCCAGGAGTTCCGCGGCCTTGCGGTAGCCTTCCGGGTCGGGCTTGCTGCGGGAGACGTCCTCGGCGGCGATGAAGGTGCGGGGCTGCGGCAGGCCCGCCGCCGCCAGCCAGTCCTGCGCGAGCGAGCGCTTGGCCGAGGTGACGATGGCCCATTCATGCGGCTCGAGCCGGTCGAGAAAGGCTTTCGCGCCCTCGACGGCCTTGATCCGCGCCGTGCCCTTGGCCGCCTGCTCGTTGAACCAGGCCGTCTCGGCCTTCAGGTCGATCCCCTCGGGAGCGAAGAGCTTGACGGTCTCCTGAGCCTGCCGCCCATGGGACTTGGCGAGCACCGCGTGCCCGTCGATCCCGTGCCGCTCGGCCCAGCGATGCCAGATCTCCTCGATCACCTCGGTCGAATCGATCAAGGTGCCGTCCATATCGAACAGGAATACTTTGCCCCGCATGGGTTCCTACATGTGTTTTTCCCGGTTCCGGACCGGGTTTCGGATCGTGCGGCCCTTTATGTCAGGCCTTGCGCTCGGCGGCTAGATCCTTAGCCGGCACAGGGCCGGTCAGGCATGGCAGGCATGAGAGGCCTGTATGGGGCCTCGCCGGAGCGTGGACCGCCGGCGCAGCAAAGCGTGGCGAGGTCCGCGCGGGCGTCGAGGCAGGCCGGCGCGGAGGCTGTTTCTCCCGCGCGCAGCATTCGCGTCCGGGCACGCCATCCGTCCTGGCCGAAGGGCGCAGGGGAGGGCGGCCGTCTCCGGACAGGGCGCAACCCTCACCCGCCGCGCTTCACGCGCGGCGACCCCTCCCGCCCGGGACAGATCGCCGGCACCTCACTTGTCGGGCCGTTCACCCGTGACGTGCCGCCTCTCCCACGTCGTCACCGGGCTTGGCCCGGTGATCTCGATGGTGTGAGGCGCGGCGCTTCTCGGATCGGGATGGCCGGGACGAGCCCGGCCATGACGATGAAGATTGGGTGGCGTCATTCCCTGCTCATCATGCACTCCACTTTTCCCCTCCCCACCGCTCTCGGCTGTTGCCGAGATTGGCTTCTGTCAGTCGCAAGTCGGGAACGCCCGACTCGCGACGGGGAGGGGCAGAGGTGGGGGGTGCTGGCGCCACGTTCTGTCGTGGTAGCGCTCATACCCCCCTCTCCAACTCTCCCCCACAAGGGGGAGGGAACACGCGCCTCACCCTGAGAGCGATCCCGGATCGGCTGACGCCGTCCGGGATGACACCCTCCACGTCATCACCGGCCCTGTGCCGGTGATCCCGCTTGGGTGAGGCGCGGCGCCTGTCGCATCGGGATGGCCGGGACAAGCCCGGCCATGACGCGGAGAGGTGTGAGGCTGGTGGAGAGGTGTGAGGCTGGCCGCTGCTCCCGGGTTGCTCCGCCGTTCGCATGAGCGCATCTCTCGCGATGCCGCTCCGCCCTGCTGGATCTCTCGCGATGTCAAAGAGCGTGAGGGTTGTTGCAGCACCGATAGCCCCGTGGCGGAGTTCGCCCGAGGGTTGAGGGATCGAGGGAGGGCGCGGGAAGCGTCCGGCTCGCTCAGTACTTGAGTTGTGAGAGCCGGGTGGCTCCCCGCGCACGGTTCTTTTAGGCGTTCTGCGCAGTCCTCTGGCACGCAGGGCCTCCTGGACCGGCTTGCGAGACCTGCCCAGGACCGTTCCCCGCCCCGCCA
>Ga0182741_1001731_pt1 | contig 27312 bp, 19 predicted proteins | sample eDN5th37CBELigOP_FD_128874 | JGI IMG/M metagenome (GOLD analysis project Ga0182741, IMG submission 128874) | Enriched Organic Plus compost microbial communities from Emeryville, California, USA - eDNA 5th pass 37_C BE-Lig OP (version 2) (version 2) ... | reverse complement strand
GTTGGGCACGCCGTCGGGCAGCGCGGGCAGCACCTCGGGGACGCCGCTGGTGACCTTCTCGCCGTACTGATCGTACGCGCCGCGGAGCAGGATGAACGTCTCCCGCGGCTCGGGGCGTTCTTCCATGACCATCGTGATCAGGATCGACCGGTTCAGATCGTCGAGCTGTTTCTTTGTCTCATCGTAGCGCTTCTGCAGCGGCTGGCGTTCGGGTTGACTCGCGAAGAAGTGCTTTTCGAGCTCCTGCTTCTGCTGATCGTTCCGCTCGGCGGCAGGCGTATTGAGGATCGGCCGCAGTGCCTCGGGGAGCGAGCCGATCTCGACCGTCTGCTCCCAGTCTCCCTGGATCTTCCGTAAGTCAGCCGCGTTCGCCTTGAGTTGGACATCAAGCTCCGCCAGCGCCTTCTGCAACTCCGCCTGCCGGGCGGTTTGCTCCGGCGTCGGCAGTTCAATCACCGGGGCCGCGGTGCCGCTGCGGCGATCGACGCCGCCGGTCTCGGCGATGTTATTGAAGTAGGCATAGATCTGGTAGAACTCCTTCTGCGAAACCGGATCGTACTTGTGGTCGTGACAGCGCGCACAGCCGACGGTGAGTCCCAGCCAGACTGTGGACGTCGTCTCGACGCGATCGACGACGTACTCGACGCGCGACTCCTCGGCGATGCGGCCTCCTTCGCCGTTGAGCATGTGGTTGCGGTTGAAACCGGTCGCGATTTTCTGCTGGAGCGTCGGCTCGGGGAGCAGGTCGCCGGCGATCTGTTCGACCGTGAACTGATCGAACGGCATGTTGCTGTTGAGTGCCGCGATCACCCAGTCGCGCCACGGCCACATCGCCCGCGTGCCGTCGGTCTGATAGCCGTTGGAGTCCGCATAGCGCGCGGCATCGAGCCATTCGAGCACCATCCGCTCGCCATAGCGGGGAGACGCGAAGAGCCGGTCGACCAGCCGCTCGTATGCGTCGGGAGACTCATCCGCGAGGAAGGCATCGATCTCTTCCAGCGTCGGCGGCAGCCCGGTGAGGTCGAGCGTCACGCGGCGGATCAGCGTCTCTTTCGAGGCTTCGGGCGAGGGGGAAAGCCCTTCACGCTCCAGCCGGGCGAGGATGAACGCATCGATCGGATTGCGGATCCAGTCTTTCCGGGTGACTTCGGGAACCGGCGGCCGCTCGACGGGAATGAACGACCAGTGCGTCTGAAACGAAGCACCCTGCTCGATCCAGCGGCGAAGCAGTTCGATCTGACCGGCGGTGAGTTGCCGTCCCGAATTCGCGGGGGGCATCCGCTCGTTCGGATCGTCGGAGATCACCCGTTGCCAGAGTTCGCTCTCGTCGAGGTTGCCGGGGACGATCGCGCGATAACCGCCAAGATCGCCCAGGGCGCTTTCCTGCTGGTCGAGGCGCAGTTCGGTCGCCCGCTTCGCGGCATCGGGGCCGTGACAGGTGTAACACGTGTCGGACAGGATCGGGCGAATGTCGCGATTGAACTCGATCCGCGTCGGCTCAGCCGGCGTCGAATCCGCGGCCCGGGCGATTGTGCCGGGAACAAAAGCCAGAAGCGAGCAGCAGAAGAGCAGGGGGAAGCGCATCGGTTCCTTTCTTCCGCGGGCGGGGCGTCGAGCGGGCGCAGCCGGCAGCTGCCGCAGGGGGGCGACGTTTCCCTTTAGGGTACTCGCGCGAACCGGGCCACCGCAAGCTGCGGTTTGGGGACTCACCTTGTAGAAAGCACCAGGATCTCGTGGCCGGGGTTGGAGGGTACTCCCGAAACCCCGGAGGGGGCAGACGCGGCTCGTTTGGGGGATGGGGTGGACGGGCGCTTGCGGCACGTTCTCCCCCCGCGGGGGCCGATGGCCCGCCGGCGAAACGACGGACAACTGGTAGCATCGCTCCGGGGGGCTTTCTATGATGGAACCCGCGGATGATCCGCCTTCGGTGCGACTGTTCTTCACCTGATGAGTCGTTGTCCCTCATTGAGGAGGCTGCCTGTGATTCACCGCCGTCTGTTCCTGTGCGCGCTGGCGCTCTGTGTCGCCGGACTGACCGCTCACCCGCTGCACGCTGATGAGGCTCCGAAGAAGAAGGCACGGATGCTGATGCTCACGCAGAGTGCCGGCTTCCGCCACGGTTCGGTCACCCGCCAGCAGGGGACGCTCTCTCCCGCCGAGATCGCCGTCACGCAACTCGGCCAGCAGAGCGGGCTGTTCACCGTACACTGCACGCAGGACGCCGCCGCCGACTTCACGAAAGAGAACCTGCAGAACTACGACATCGTCTTCTTCTACACGACCGGCAACCTGCCGATCGATGAAGCCACGCTCGACTACTTCTTCAACGACTGGCTGAAGCAGAAGGGGCACGGGTTTGTCGGCGCGCACTCCGCCACCGATACCTACGGCAACTTCAAGCCGTACTGGGATATGGTCGGCGGCACATTCAACGGGCATCCCTGGGGAGCGGGGACGACCGTGACCATCACCGTGCACGATACGAAGCACCCGGGCAGCAAGCCGTGGGGCAGCGAGTTTCGCATCCGGGACGAGATCTACCAGTACAAGAACTGGCAGCCGGAGAAGGTCCGCGTGCTGATGAGCCTGAACATGGCGAAGACCGAGCCGAAGCGGCCGTATCACGTGCCGGTCTCGTGGGTGAAGAAGTACGGCGAGGGGAAGGTGTTCTACACGAACCTCGGCCATAATCCGGAGACCTGGGCGAATCCGACCTTCATCGCTTCGCTGGAGGGAGGCATCCGCTGGATCATGGGGCTGGAAGAAGGAGACGCCACCCCGAACCCCGAACTGTCGGCAGCGCAGGATGCGAAGGCGCGGGCGGATGCCGGGAACTGAGGCGTCATCCGCCGCGGCCCGGCTGTGCGTATCGCATGGACGGCGGAGAGCAACTCCGCCGCTCAGGATCATACGTCCCTTTGTCGAACCGAGCGGGCGCCCTCCTTCCCACGGACTCCTCTTCCCCTCTGCGAAAATCGGCGTAATCTGCGGATGTCCTTTCCTGTTCTGGAATGGTCCGCAGATTTCGCAGAGGAACGCAGATGCGGAATGACCTGAACCGTTCTCACCGGTGAAAATGCAACACGCGAACGGCGGCGGGGGGCATTCGATGCCCAAACCCGGCGAAAACGCCTCGCGTCAGGACGCGGCTCGTGGGCGGATGACGCAGGTTGGTGATAGCGACGCCTTCCCCCCGCAGGGGCCGATGGCCCGCCGGCGAAACGATTGTGCACGGATGATGGTGATTGCCATCGCCAGCGGGCCGCGCGCGGGCGCACAGACATTCTTGTCTGTGCGAAGAGGGACTCGCGCGCAGGCGAATCACTGCCTGTTCGTCGTACCGACGCTCGCATTTCCGCATTTTAGGGACGCCCCCTTGGGGCTTGGCGAATTTGTTACGACCGAGCCCCGGGGCTACGCCGGTTTCACCTGCTGCGCCCCGGGCTAAAATGGGGCCGCCCCGTTGGGGCTGGAGACAGAGTATCCGTGCGCATATCTGACGTCCCACAGCACGACAGACGAAACCTGAATCATCTGCCCCTCCAGGCAACGGTCCCCGCGCACTGAACGACGGAGTTGCCCCCGCAATATCTTGCTGCAACAGATCATCCCTCGGCAGCGCGTCTCTCTCTCCTTTCTCCTTTCCCCCAACCGTCTCTCGCGCCGCGCCGGGCCGCCCTCCTGGGGCTGGAAACAGATCATTGCTGATCCACCAGACGAGCGCGCGATCCTCGCAGAGGCGGCGCGGGTTCGCACCGGCAGGAATTTCTCCGCTCTGCAGGCCGTGCTCCGGGGCACGGGAGAAGCGCTGCGGAAAAATTCCGGCTAACAAACCGGCGGCTCGTGCGTCTAACTGGCAGCAGCCATTCATCATTCGCATCAGGCAGTACGGATGGGCCTTCCAGGGCATGCCAACAAGAGTGAGTGGATTCGCTCGGCACTCGACCGGTACGAGGCCGAGTTGACCCGCTATGCGCAACGACTTACGGGAGACGCGGAGACCGCTCGCGACGTCGTTCAGGAAACCTTTCTGCGGCTTTGCCGGGAGGAATCGGAACGGGTCGAGGGGCACCTCGCTGAATGGCTGTTCACCGTGTGTCGGAACCACGCGTTTGACCTTCGGCGAAAGGAGCGACGAATGACCACGATCGCGGATACGGCCTTTCACGATCGCGAGGCGCACGAGCCCTCGCCGGCCGCCGTCGCCGAGGATCGGGATGCCGCCGGTCGAATCCTGCACCTGCTCGAACATCTTCCCGAGAACCAGCAGGAAGTGATTCGCCTGAAATTTCAGAACGGGTTGAGCTATCGCGAAATCAGCGGCATCACCGGCCTTTCGGTGACGAACGTCGGCTTTCTCCTGCATACGGGCCTGAAAACGCTCCGCCGCAAGATGACTCCCGCCCAGGCGTGAGTCCTCGCGTCCGCAGCACGCAAGCCCGTGAACCGATTCCAGACATCTCCTTGCCCCCGCGGCAAGCGATACCTTCCAACGGGAGCTTTCCCATGACCAGCACACCTGATCCCCGCTCCGGGGCTTCTCCCGCCGACCGCGGCTTTGATGCCGACGATCCGCGGCTGACCGCATACGTCCTCGGCGAACTCGATGAGGCAGAGCGGGCAGACATCGAACAACTTCTCGAAACGTCCCCCGCCGCGCGGGAGTATGTCGAGAGCCTTCGCGACCTCGCCGGCCAGTTGGAAATCGAACTCCAGCAGGAGCCGGCAGTCGGCCTGACCGTGGACCAGCGTTCCCAGGTCGAGCAGAGTGCACAACCGGCTACGGCGACGGCGCACAAGCCGACCCGACAACGATGGGGCCGCAGCGCACTGATGGCCACGCTGGCGACGGTCAGCGCCGCCGTGTTGATCGGCGTGTTTGTGAACGGGGGGACATTCTTCCGTTCGTTGACTCCGGACCACACGCGGGCGGTCGCCCTGCAATCGGAGCCGACGTCCGATTTGGCCGCACTGGAAAGTTCAAAGCAGACGAACACCGGGTATGTCGCCCAGTCGGAGAGAACTGTCGCTCTGGAAAGTCGCTCCTTGATCGAGGGAATGTCGCTCGTCAATGAAAAGCGCGAGTCTGCCGAGCAACCGCAGGAGCGGTTCATCGCACCCGATTCGAATTCGAATGGTGCGATCCGGGAATCGCTCGGTGTTTCCGGCCAGTCCCCCCCAGGGGTGGCCGGTCCCCCGTTGAAGAAATCAGGAAATTCCAAATCGCCCGTGCTGGCGTTGATGGATGAATCCCGCGTCGATCACAACGGCGACAAGGGGAACGCCCCCGCCGCGCCCGTGGCCTCTCCGACCCCGGCGCCGGTCGATTCCAGACCGCCCAGCCGCGTCACCCGGCCGGAGGCGCTGGAGCGGAAAGAGCAATCGCAGGGAGTTTCCAGCGGGGAGGTAACGGGAGAGCTTGGCGTCCGCTTCAGGAATCCGATGACGAACCGCGAGACGAGACTTCCCGATTCCGGTGCCTTCCCCGCCGAGACGCGGGCCAAAACCACCACCTTCGCTTCCGAGGACTATGAGGGGATCATCGAAAACCCGTTCCTCTCGCCGTTCGATCAGCCGCTCTCGACGTTCTCGATCGATGTCGACACGGCGTCGTATTCCAATGTCCGGCGTTTCCTCCAGCACAACCACTGGCCTCCCAGGGATGCAGTGCGGATCGAAGAGCTGGTGAACTACTTCGACTACAACGATCCACCGCCGGGCACCAATGTGCCGTTCTCGGCGAAGCTCGAAGTCGCGCCCTGCCCGTGGAACGTGGAGAACCGCCTCGTGCGGATCGGCCTGAAGGGGAAAGAGATTACCCGCGAAGAACGTCCGCCGTGCAACCTCGTGTTCCTGATTGATGTCTCGGGCTCGATGAGCCCCGAGAACAAGCTGCCGCTCGTGAAGCGCTCGCTGCTGATGCTCGCCGAGGAACTTCGCGAAGGGGACCAGATCGCGATTGTCACCTATGCGGGGAGTTCCGGACTGCTGCTCGACTCGACCAGCGGCGAACAGCAGGAGACGATCCGCAACGCGATCAACAGCCTGAACGCCGCCGGTTCGACCAACGGGGCGTCGGGAATTCAGCTCGCGTATGAGACCGCCGTCCGGCACTTCATCGACAAGGGAACGAACCGCGTGATTCTCTGCACGGATGGCGACTTCAACGTCGGCATCACCAGCGACGAAGCCCTCGTCGAACTGATCCAGGAAAAAGCCCGCACGGGCGTTTTCCTCAGCGTGTTTGGCTTCGGCATGGGGAACCTCAAGGATGCGAAGCTCGAGAAGCTCGCCGACAAGGGGAACGGCCAGTACGGCTATATCGATTCCCTCCGCGAAGCGCAGAAGGTGTTCGTCGAAGGGCTCTCGGGGACGCTGATCACGATTGCCAAGGATGTGAAGATCCAGATCGAGTTCAACCCGGCCCGGGTCGGTGCGTATCGGCTCATCGGTTACGAGAACCGCAAACTCGCCGACCGCGATTTCGATGATGATACGAAAGACGCCGGCGAGATCGGGGCGGGGCATTCGGTCACGGCACTCTATGAGATTCAGCCCCCCGAGAAAGCCGCCGCGGTGCGCGAACGTGCGGGACTGAAGTACCAGGCGCGTGCCGAGACCGAGGTGAAGGATGAGCATTCCCGCGAGCTGCTGACGCTGAAGCTCCGCTACAAGCAGCCGGACGGGAACGAGAGTGCGCTGCTGGAATTCCCGGCGGTGGAGCCGACCGAGGGGTCGCGGCCTTCGCCCGACTTCCAGTGGGCGGCGGCGGTCGCGGGCTTCGGGATGGTGCTGCGTGATTCGCCGTTCCGCGGCCAGGCGTCGCTCAACCTGGTGGAGGAACTCGCCCAGGGAGCGAAAGGGGAAGACAAGTTCGGTCGCCGCGGCGAGTTCCTCGAACTCGTGCGGAAAGCGAAGCAGCTTCGCGGAGAACAGACTCCGTAACCGAGTGTGACAGAGACGAGACGGGCAGAAGCCGCCCGGGGATCAGCAGAGGCCGCGACCGCAAGCTCGCGAACTCTCCGGTTCCTCGGCGGCTTTCGTCGTTTCCGCCCGGATCACTGAGGCATGGTCGCCGATCGCTCTCCCGATCACAGCGGATCACAGCTTGGGCAACACCGGCTTGGGACGCGGGGCCTGAGGTGTTTGCGGCTGGGGACGGTTCTCGTTCGCGAGCTGGATCCGCTTTTTTCGCGAGGGTGGGGGAGTCTGTCCCGGAGGAGCAGGGGTCGGCGGGGGATCGTAGCGTTCGATGATCTTCAATCCCAGCGGATCGCGGAGCTCCCGTGCGGCCAGCACCGCCCACGGCGTGCCCGGCGCTTCGTCAATGACCCGCTGTAACAGCATCTCGGCCTGCCGCGCGTAGCGCTTGAGGCTGACCGCGTAGTTCAGTTCCGGAGCAGGGCGGAAGATCCAGTGATTGCTGCGCGTCGCGACCTCATCCGCTCCCTTCTGCTTGAACGCCGCACAGGCAAAGTTGTACTCGTAACAGCGGACCTTCTGCGCGAGCAACCGCCCGTACGAAAGGTTATAGGCGGCCCGCCAGCGCGGGGACTGTTCCCGCTCGTAGTCGGCTTCGGTGATCCCCTCGAACGGACGCAGGATGTTATCGAGCATCTGCGTACTGATCGCCACCGTCTGCTGAGCCGTGCTCAGAGTCTGCATGTAGTTCTGCGACGTCACGCGGAGAACCAGCTGCGGCGTTCCCTGGACCTTGTACTTCGTGCTGAGTGCGGCAGCCTCGACAACCGCCCGCCGCAACGGATGCCGACCGAGATCCCTGTAGTAATCCTCGGGACGGCCGAACCGATAGTCGGGTTGAAACGGCTGGAGCGCAATCGGGTCATAGTTGCCCGTCGGCGCCAGACCCGAACTGGTGGTGGTCGTCGTCATGAAGTACACGCCACCCGTTTCCTTGACGAGGCGGGTCAGCGCATAAGGCCCCATCCCCGCCGAAATGTACTCGTGCTGCGGTTCGCCGAACCAGAAAGGCAACTGCACGTTCTCGGCGACCGCCGTTTCGGGGCCGATGTCGACCGGCAGTTGATAGGTCTGCCCGTCTTCCGGCGCGACGTAAGGGACGTATCCCTCGCGGCGGCCGAACGCGGCAGGGGGGCCGATGACATACGCCCGCGCCCCGAGACGGTTCGCGAGGGCAATCGAGGGCTCCAGATGCTCACCGAAGTCGTCGCCGGCTTCATCGGTGACCGTGATGACGAGAATCCGCCTGCCGTGCCGCGTGCGATAATGTCCCCACTTCTTCAGGATCTGCTCGACCGCCCCGAAGACATTCTCGAGCCCCGAGGGATCGGTCGGAGCATCGCCGACCGCGTCGACAATCGCCGCCACCTCATCGGTCGGCTCCGGGGTGATGTAGGTGGTCTTCGCCCCGAAGGTGACGACGGCACTCAGGAGCGGCTGCTCCAGTCGCGGAATCTCCCCCGCGTTTTCGAGGGCATCGAGTTCGCCATAGACCCGCGTCAGCCGCCGCGCGATGATCCGCCGCTGCTCCAGGAGGCTTCCCGAAGCATCGAGCAGCCAGACGACGAGACACTTGCGTTCCTTCAGGTTGTTGGCGATTTCCCAGGTGACCCGGTCGAGTGCCGCCTCAATCTGGATCAGCCCTTCCCCCGCGGTCCCCTGCACCACGATCCGGTCATCAATCTCGACTCCCTCCGGGATGTCATAAAGCGCACGGACCGGCTGCGGGGAGAGATCGTCGAGAACGCGGAGCGGTGCCGATTCGACACGCATCTCCTGCGACTGGCTTTGCCCCACGCTGCGGGCATTGAGCGCCACGTGCTGTTCGTGGTCGCGGTCGTTCGGATTCGCGAGTTCGTACTCGATCACCTGGTCCGGCTCTTCGACCGGCTGCGGAGTGACGATCCGCGCATCGAGCGGCGGCTCGTAGAGCGGCTCCGGTTCGACCATCGTCATCGACGCCAGCGTGAAGATCAGCCACAGGTGCAGCACCGCGCTGGCAATCGTCGCGGGGATGCGCCCCTGCTCGGCGACAACCGGCCCGTCCGGCAGGTCATCGACGATCAGCACTTCGGGAAGCTCCGGCGAGGAGAAGTCGAGACTCTCCTCCGTGAACGGATCGAGGTCCGGTCGTCCGCCCGGATCGACAACGTCCCATTCGGGGTCGAAATGCATATCCGGCTCCCCTTGAACGCACCCCTTAAATGCCGTTGTGGCTTCCGTCTCCGCGCGCTTTCCTTTCCGTCTCCGACCGCGACTTTTTTGTGGGATCAGGCCCACCGCTGCTGCCCGGGAGATGCGGGCGGGCGCCGTCCGCGTACGGAGGGCCGCACCCGTGTCCCCTGCACTCTATCATACGCCCCCGCCCGGGCAAAGATGCGATTGCGGCAATCGGCCCCCTGCATTCTGAGCGGCTGCGTCGTTCCCTGGACGAACGATCAGCTCGCGCGGGGGGAAACGGCGCTTCCACAAAGACAGATTGCTGTCCGGAAAGATTCCGCGGGCTCGCTTGCATCCGCTTCCCTGATCCTGCCTAATGCAAGGTGAAAAACTCGGGTGGTCTGATGTCCTTCCCGCCAGTTTGCGCAGGATCTCGGTCGGCTCTCCCCGCTTCGCTTCCGGAGGGCCCGCACGAATCGTCTTCCTCAGGAGTCCATTCCCTATGTATGACAGCGTGAGTCGTCGCGAGTTCTTGAAAGCCGCCCTGCTGGCCGGGACGAGTGTCCCCGTTGCCGGCGGGTTCGTTCCCCAAATCCTCCCCGCGGCGGAATCGAAAAGCCCGAACGAGAAACTGAACATCGCGGCAATCGGTGTCCGCGGTAAAGGCGCGTCCAATATCGCCGGCGTGAAGACCGAGAACATCGTCGCCCTGTGTGACATCGATGCGGCACGGCTCGCCGAGGCGGCGAAGGACTTTCCGAAGGCCCAGACGTTCGACGACTTCCGCCGGGTGCTCGACCTGAAGAACCTCGATGCGGTCGTCGTCAGCACGCCCGATCACATGCACGCGATTCCCGTCGTGCAGGCGATGCGGCGGGGACTCGCGGTCTACTGCGAAAAGCCGCTCGCGCACTCGGTTCACGAAATCCGCGTGATGCGCGAGGTCGCGAAGGAAAACAACATCGTCACCCAGATGGGAACCCAGATCCACGCCGGCGACAACTATCGCCGCGTCGTCGAGATCATCCAGGCCGGTGTGATCGGCCCGGTGCGGCGGGTCCACGTCTGGCAGTCGAACACCGTGCCTCCGGGACAGCGGGTCAAGGAAGGCAAGGTCCCCGAAGGGATCAACTACGACGTGTGGCTCGGCCCCGCACCGTATCGGCCGTTCCACATCTCGCACTTCCACTTCAACTGGCGCTTCTGGTGGGACTTCGGCGGCGGCAACCTCGCCGACATGGGCTGTCACTACATCGACCTGCCTTACTGGGCACTCGGCCTGCGCTATCCCACGACCGTTTCGGCGAAGGGAGAGAAGGGACACGGCGGCGACAACGAGGTCCCCAACTATCTGCAGGCCGATTACCACTTCCCCGCCCGTGGCGATCAGCCGCCGGTGCATCTCACGTGGTATCAGGGTGGCTGGCGGCCGGAAGGTGCCGAGCAGTACGAACGCAACTCGGCGGTCCTCTTCGAAGGGGATCACGGCCGCCTGGTGGCCGACTACCGCACGCACAAGGTGTTCCTGCAGGAAGGGAAGACCGCCGAGCCGGTCGAGCAGACGATTCCGGCCTCCATCGGCCATCACCAGGAATGGGTCCACGCGGTGAAGACCGGCGGGCCGACCACCTGCAACTTCGACTACTCGGGCGCACTGGCCGAGACCGTCCTGCTCGGCAACGTCTCCTACCGGGTCGGCGGGAAGACGCTGGAGTGGGATCCCGAGAACCTCAAGGCGAAGAACTGCCCCGAAGCGGACCAGTACATCCGCCGCGAGTATCGCAAGGGCTGGACGCTCTGATTCGCACGCCCGCAGGTGCCGGCCTGCCTCGCGCAGGCCGGCCCGGCGGCATGCGAATCTCCTGGCTGCTCAATACAGACAGCCGTACGAATTGCGGATTTTCTGCCGCTGTTCGCGCTGCAACTGCTCACGCTCCTCGAGAATTGCCTGTTTCTCGGGGAGCGTTTCTGCTTCCTGGAGACGGCGTCGAAACTCCGCGTTGCGACGGAGCCGTTCGACCACGAGCCAGCTCAAGTAATGCCGTTGACCATCAGACCTGAAACCGGGCATCAGCGCCGCTCCCGTCCCGTATCCAGACCGGCAGTGCCAAACGCCGCCACTGAATCTGCGCGGGAAACGTGTCGTATCCGCTCCGCCCGTCCGGCGCCTCAAGCCTCAAGCCTACCACCCCACCCGCTCGTACACGCGCGGGCCCAGCCAGCCGAAGCGGGCGCAGTAGTAGTAATCGGGACCGTACGGCGTGTGGAAGTGGACCGAGTGCCGGACACCCCCCAGGATGCCGACCCTGAACCGCTCGCTGGCGAACGCCGGGATCGGGCCGGGGACATAGTACGGGCCGTAAGTCGGCACGACCGGCGCCACGACCACCGGCTGGTAGGCGACAACCGAAGCCGGCGCATACGGGGGATGCACGGCGATGGGCATCGGCGGGATCAATCCGTCCGCACGCGCTTCGCTCCCGACGAACAGAACCCCCGTAACCAACAGGGCGAAACCACAGGTCTTGACATGTGACGTCCACTGCATGGGTGATCTTCCTTGCTGTCAAGTCGCTCACGAAGAAGACAGTGTTAAACTCCGCGTCTGCCGATTCTATCGCCCTGCCTGCCCGGATTCACGCGAAGTTCGTGACCTCCATTCCCCTCGAAGCGGTCACGTCGAGGGTATCCGGCCGGCGCCCCCCCTCGGAGAAACCGGGGAGCTCGCAAAGACGCGCCACTTCCAGGGCCCTGGCGTTGACCTCCGGACGGACTTCCCGAGATGTGCGGGAATTGCTCTTCCGCTGTTTGCGGGAATCTGCTATTTCGCCCGCAGTCTCCGGAGCCTGAGCACATGAAGTTCCCGCTGTTCGCCACCTGCGTCTCGCTGTGCGTTCTCGCCGGCTGTAAGTCCGCCTCGTCAACGGCTGCAAAGACCGACAATTCCGAGCAGGTCGGAACCGCCGCCGTCGATCTCGACTCGAGCGAACCGGTCGTCAGCAAGGTCTCTTACGATCCGGGCGCTCCGGCAACCCCGGTGACGCTCACGACGGCGAACTTCGAACGGCAGGTGCTGCAGAGCGACCGCCCGGTGCTCGTCGATTTCTGGGCTCCCTGGTGCGGCCCGTGCCGTCGCATGGAGCCGACGATCGAGGCGCTCGCGAAGGAGTTTCGCGGTCAGGTCACGATCGCCAAGCTGAATATCGACGAACACGGTGAGATTGCCGACCGCTATCAGGTGACGAACATCCCCCGGCTGATCGTCTTTCGCGGAGGCCGGCCGGTCGATTCGGTGGTCGGCGTGACCTCGAAAGAAGAGCTCGCCACCCGTCTCCATGCCGCCCTCGGCGTCACGCCTGTCGCCGGCACGACGCGGCAGATGCGCTGATTGCCGCGACAGCGACGCCTTCACCGCGACACGCCCGGGGTAACAGGGGCAGCACACGATGCTCCCCGCGAACGCCCCTGTCCGCGCGTTCGAGTCATCGCTTCTCCGCAGGAATTCACCCCCCTCTCACCCCGCCGACTTGCGCAAGCTGCTGCGAAATCCGGCCCGGAGGATTGATCGATACACGTTGATTGGTTCAAATGTACTCTCCATCTCATAAGTTCTGTTTCTACTCGGCTGGAGAGTTGCGATGACAATGCGGAGGCGTTCCGGCTTTACATTGATCGAGCTGCTTGTGGTGATTGCCATCATCGCCGTTTTGATCGCGCTGCTGCTTCCGGCCGTTCAACAGGCCCGCGAGGCCGCCCGGCGCAGCCAGTGCAAGAACAACCTCAAGCAGATCGGTCTGGCGCTGCACAATTACCACGACACGATGCTGGTGCTTCCGCCGGGGTTGATCGATGTCACGCGTTCCAGCCTGAACTTCAACCTGCTCGGCTGGGGAACGATGATCCTTCCCTATCTCGATCAGGCGCCCCTCTACAACTCCATCGGAACCAACAACGGCTTCACGAGTCCCGAGGGTCCGTGGGAGCTCGCGCTGAACTCGGCCGCGACCCCCGTGCCGTACATCGAAACCACCCTGGCCCGGACCCCTCTGCCCGCTTATCTCTGCCCCTCCGATACGATGGGCGGGACGAACTCCAAGCTGAATAACTACGGAACCTCCAATTACGTCGCCTGCGTTGGCGAATTCTTCGATGTGAGCCAGGCGACAACTTACCGGGGGGCCTTCCAGACGAATACCCGCGTGCGGCTGCGCGATTTCACCGACGGCACGAGCAATACGATCCTCTGCGGCGAACGACGGATCTACGGAACGCAGATCGGATCGATCTGGATCGGCGCCTTGAAAGACGGCACCAACGGAAGCAACTCGGTGGGGCGGCGCGTATCGGCTGTGACTGCCCCCACGAACACAGGCGCCGGCTACCGGATCAATGGCACCGACTATGCTGCGTTCAGCAGCATGCACACGGGCGGGGCCCATTTCCTGATGGGTGACGGCACCGTCCGCTTCGTCAGCGAGAACCTCAACATGAACACCTTCCGACTCCTGGGCGGCATCGCCGACGGCCAAGTGATCGGCGAGTTCTGAGAGACAAGTCGAGCAGGACGCACGCACACGGTTCTTCTCGTAGGCGGGGGGTTTCTGTCGGGCAGATCGCTTTGGGCTGGCTTCTCGGGGCAACTGGCGAGGGGAAGGAGCAGTTCCGTGTTCCGACAACGATTGTATGCGCAGGAGGGTTGGCGGCGTGTGATGGCCGTCGGGCTGCTCGTCTTCATGGCTGGATCTCTGCCCTCTGCGTGGGCTCAAGAGGGGGCGGAGACAGGCCCCATTTCCCTCGAACAGATCGAGGCCGCGTGGAAACGGCAACGCGAACGGGCGAAGGCGATCCGGGCGCGCTGGAGCGAGCAGGTGAAGCTCGCTCCGCAGTGGCTCCGCGATCGGCACTCAGCGGCCGCGGAGACGCCTGACGGGCTGCATCTGTCGCACGTTCCCCCGGAAGGGGGAGAGTACGGCATCGAGATCGAGTTTCTGTTTCTCGAAGGGCGGTGGAAACAGGTCCAGAGACTCGACGAGCCTGAACCTGTCGAGTTCATCCGTACAGTCGATGCGTCGGCTTACCGGACGTTTCAGCGGTCGACGGGCGAATCGCCGCTGGTGGGGACGATCTCTTCCCGACCGGGGGACGGAAACACGCCCGGCCTGCGGATTCTCCGCTATCTCCAGAGCCCCTCGACCGCGAAGCTCGAACTCACGGAAGAACGGCAGACGATCGGCGGCCGCGAGTGCGTGGCGCTGAAACAGCTCGTCAGCAGGAACGACATCAAGAAGGTGTGGATCGATCCGGGGGGGGACTTTCGGATCGTGCGGGAAACGCGCGAAGACAATCAGGGATTTCCCACGCTGCACTTCGACATCACTTACCGGGAAGGGGAAAGCGACAGCTGGGTTCCCGCCGGCTGGACGATGCTCAGGAAGAAATCCTGGGGGCCGACCTTCTGGTCGATCACAGCGACCGTCCACGAATGGGACTGGGAGGCCGCGACGGCCGACCCGGAGATGGCGTTCGCGTTTCCGCCGGGAACGCGGGTCACGCATCGGCAGGAGGGGGAGCAGTACATTCAGCGGAAATACGGCCGGCAGATCATCGAAAAAGCGGACCAGGACCTGGGATATGCCGAGCTGCTGGCGCGGGACGAGGGGCGGAGGCTCGACGATCGGCTGGGCTTGTTGCCCCGGCACTATTTCCAGCTCGGGGGGCTCTGGCTGGGACTGCTCGTCGCCGGGGGCGTGCTGTTCCGCAGGAGTCGGCGGAGCCGCGCGGCCGCGGCATCGGCCGAAGCATCGCTTTCGGGTTGATCCGCCCCTTGCCGCGGGGGCGACCTGCCCGCTCCGGGGTGAATTCGCCCGCGATCGGGGGGGGAGTTGTCTCCTCCCTGCGAAATGTGTCGGCGCGGGCGGCCCGGAAGTTTTCCAGAATAAGGAAGAGTTTATCTTCGCCTCACCGACGTCTTAGCCGCGGCTTGTAGAGTTTGTTGAATCCTGAGTTCGGGCGACTTGCCGCACGTGGCGAGCAAGCGTCTGGACGGCCCCGGTGGCGAATCGTGAAAGCGCGTTCGCCCCGACCGGCTGATTGGGCAGGAAGCGACAAACTGTACAGGAGACGATCATGCGGCAGCAGACGACACAATTCGGTAACAATTCGCCCCGAAACTCTTCGTCGGAGCTGACTTCCGCCCGCGGCGACATTCACACCGCCGGAGTGAAGGAACAGCCCAGGAGCCGTCGGCTCCTGGGCTCGATTGGTCAACTCAATGATGAAGGGAAACTGACGCTGGGAACGACGGGCGGCTGCCTGGTTCTCGGAGCCTGCGGCTGGATGGCGAATTACCTGTCGCCGGGGAGCAACGGCTTCAACGCGTTCCTGACCGTCGCCGCGATTTACCTGCTGCTGAGCGTCGGGACCGTCGTTCGCTCCCGGATCGGCTCGAAGAGCAGCGGGGAGCCTGCCGCTCCGCGACCGGCCCGGCGAGGGGAAACTTCGCAGTCTTGCGTTCCCTCTTCCCCGCGGCTGCGATCGTGCACGAGCGTTGCTTCTCCTTCCCCGTTTTCCCGATGAGGGATTCCTCTTTCCGTCCCGTCGCTCATAATGAAAGAGGCAGGCAGGACGACGGAACGAGGAGGCGGAGCCCCGGAACGCAGGGCACATCCCGCAGGTTCACCGGCGACGTTCCGGGGCGCAGGCGCGAAGGGAATTTATAAATCATAAATTACCGTCAAAGCTGGATCGTTGAGGGGGCATGAGCAGCCGGATTCTGATTGTCGAAGATGAACGGCGGATCGCCGATTTCCTGGTCCGCGGACTGGGTGAAGAGGGCTACCAGGTCGAGCATGCCGAGGATGGCCCGACCGGAGAACTCTTCCTGGAACGCGGGCCGTGGGACCTGGTGATTCTCGACTGGTGGCTGCCGGGGAAGGATGGCATTGAACTGCTCCGCGGCTTCCGTGCGCGGGACCGTGCGACGCCGGTCCTCTTTCTCACGGCCCGCGATGCCGTCACAGAACGGGTCTCGGGGCTGGATGCGGGGGCGGATGACTATCTGTGCAAGCCGTTTGCATTCGAGGAACTGCTCGCGCGGATTCGTGCCCTGTTGCGGCGGCCGGAACAGAAGTCGGGACTCGCGCTCGAAGGACTGGGCATTCGCGTGGACCTGGCCAGCCAGCGGGCGACCCGCGAGGGAATCGCGCTCGATCTCACGGCGAAGGAGTTTTCGCTTCTCTGCCTGTTCCTGCGGCATCCCGGGCGCGTGCTTTCCCGCACGCGGATTTTTGAAAGCGTCTGGGGGGACCAGTACGACGGGCTGTCGAACACGATCGAAGTCCACATCAAGGAACTGCGGCGCAAACTCGAAGCACACGGGGCGCGCGTTATTCAGACCCGTCGCGGCCGCGGTTACGTCTTCGAACAGGAATCCCCGGATGAGGAGTCGCGATGACGCTCGTCAACCGGGTTTCCGTGTTCTTTCTCACGGCCCTCGCACTCTGCCTGGCCGGCTATTCGGTGCTGAGTTACTTCCTGATCCGCGATCACCTCTACGATGAGTTCGACCGCCGGCTGCAGACGGCCCTGCACGTCCTCGTCGCGGCGGTGGAAGTCGAAGAAGACGGCGTGAAGTGGCAACCCTCGGACCACACCATCAACATCGGGGATGAAGAGGATGTCGATGAAGTCCGCTGGGTGATCGTCGATGAGCGGGGACGCGTGGTGGACCAGTCGCGGAACCTCGATACTCCCACCGAGGATGAACGCGCGCTGATTGAGTTCGCGAAGTCGGAACACGCGGAGGAGGGGATCGCGGTGGGCAGCCCTTTCTGGCGGCTTCTGCAAACGCGGCTTGCGGCCGCCGAGCCGAAAGAGCCCTCCGAACGGGACGTCGATGAATTTGCCGAGGTCACGGTCACGGTCGCGCGTTCACCGGCGGGGCTTCAGGCCGATCTCTGGCAGCTGGTCTGGCTGGTGTGTTCATTGCCGGTGGTGTTGTGGATCGTGGCGGCGGTGATCGGCCGTCGCTTCTGCCGTCGGGCTCTCAGCCCGCTAGGGAACATGGCGACCCGCGCGCGGTCGATGCCCCGGCCCGATTTCCATTTGCGGCTTCCGGTCCGGTCGCCTCCCGACGAACTGACCGATCTGGCGATCGCGTTCAACGGGCTGCTCGACCAACTCCAGCAGGCGTATGAACAGCAGCGGCGCTTCACCGGCGATGCGGCCCATCAGCTCCGCACGCCGCTGACGGTGCTGCGCGGCCAGATTGACGTGGCGCTCCGCCGGCCCCGCCCGGCGGAGGAGTATCATCGCGTGCTGGCGACCCTGCGGGACCAGACGCAGGAACTGCAGCAACTGGTCGAGGCACTCTTGTTTCTGGCCCGCGCCGACGATGAGGCCGCGTTGCCGGAAAACCAGCCGATCCATCTCGCGGGGTGGGTTCCCGCCGTGCTCGACCACTGGCGGCAGCATCCCCGCGGGGCGGATCTCGTGGTGGATGTGGACCCGGGGGCGTGGGTCACGGCGTCCCCCCCGCTGCTCCGGCAGGCACTCGACAACCTGATCAGCAATGCGATGAAGTACAGTGCCCCGGGAACTCCCGTGCACCTGCGTGTGTGGCGCGACAGGGGAGCGGTGCTGCTGGAAGTCACGGATGAGGGAATGGGAATTGCCCCGCAGGACCGCGAGGCGATTTTCGAGCCGTTCTTCCGCTCGGCACAGGCCCGGCAGTCGGGAGTCGAAGGGACGGGACTGGGTCTCGCGCTCGTCGCGCGGATTGTCCACGCGTTCGGTGGCCGCATTGTCTGCAGCGAGAATTATCCGCGCGGCAGCCGCTTCTCGCTCTCACTTCCGCAACGCTCGGAGAAGGCCCCCTCGCTTGTCGAGGCATAAGCCCGCTCCCATTCGGCCGACGATTCTCGACTTCGCGCGCCCCATTCGGCTCACGCCGACTGCGATGCGCTCCCGTTGGAGAGAATCTCGAGGCCGACGCGTTCGATAACCCCGCCGGGGTTGAGCGTGCGGACCGAAAGCTTGATCGGCCCGAACGCCACACAGGCCCCGAGCGAGAGAGTGTCGTTCCCAAGATGGTCGCGCAGCACCTGGTCGAGGGTGGTGCTCGACGGGGCATTCAGGTTGATGCCGTAGAACTCCTCCAACTCGCCGACCGTGGTGGAGGCCCGCAGCGGAAACTCGAGGTGCTCGGGCAGGTCGAGCCGCGTCACATCCTTGCGGGCGAAAACGCGATTGACGAGTGCCCGGCGTTCCGGATGCATCACGAGAATCACGTGGTCTCCGGGTTCGATGCGCGTGCTCCCCTGCGGGGGGATCAGTTTCTGGTCGCGGGCCACAATGGCGATCACCACTCCTTCGGGGAGCGCCAGCTCGCGGACCAGCTTCCCGGCGGCCCGGGAATCATCGGTGATGGTAAAGTCGACGATATCCCCCTCGATATGCCGCAGGGAGCTCAGTTCGAGTGTCACCGGCGCCTGCGGCGGAGCCGGGATCTCAAGTCCCAGCCAGCGGGCGAGGTAGGGGAGCGACCATCCCTGCGCGGCCGCCGAGATGACGACGATGAAGAAGACGACATCGAAGATCAGCTTGGCATTGGGCACTCCGAACAGCAGGGGGAAGATCGACAACGTGATCGGGACAGCTCCTTTGAGTCCGACCCAGGAGAGGAAGACCAGCTCTCTCCAGTTAAAACGGAACATGAAGACACTCAGGAGCACCGCCACCGGCCGTGCCACGAAGATCAGGACCAGCGCCACCAGCAGGCCGCGTCCGGTGACGGCGATCAACTGGTGGGGAAAGATCAACAGGCCCAGGACGACGAACATGGCGATCTGTCCAAGCCACGCCCCCGCATCGTGAAAGCCGAGGATGCCCCGCTTGAACACGATTGAGCTGTTCCCGATGATCAGGCCGGCCAGATAGGTCGCCAGAAATCCGCTGCCCCCGATCAGGGCGGCCAGCCCGAACGCGAAGAGCGCGCACGCACACACCAGGACCGGATACATGCCGGCGACTTCGAGATTAATATGATTGACGATCCAGACGGTCAGGAAGCCGATTGCCAGCCCGACAAGCGCGCCGAAGAACATCTGCGAGGCAAACAGCCCCAGCAGCTCGGGTCCAAATTCCATCTGCCCAGTAACGACTTCGATCAGGCCGATCGTCAGAAAGATGGCCATCGGGTCGTTGGAGGCGCTTTCGATTTCGAGGATCGACGTGAGCCGCTTCTGCAGGTGCACACCGCCCGAGCGGAGCACGGCAAACACCGCCGCCGCATCCGTCGAACCGACAATGCTCCCCAGCAGCATGCCTTCAATCAGCGGGATGTTCAGGATCCACGCTGCGCCGAGGCCGGTGACCACCGATGTCACAAGTACGCCCCAGGTCGCGAGCACGACCGAGGGCTTCCACGCACTGCGGACCGCGGCAAGGCTCGTACTGAGCCCGCCGTCGAATAGGATGAGGGCCAACGCGACCGTACCGATCGCATGTGCCAGCTCGTAGTTTTCGAATTCGATTCCGCCGATTCCCTCGGAACCGGCGAGCATTCCGAGACCGAGGAAGAGCACCAGGACCGGCACTCCCAGCCGGGCCGAGAACTTGCTGGACGCGATTCCCAGCAGCAGCAGCACCCCCGTGATAAGAATCAGACTGTCAATCTGAAGCATTCACACCCTTCCCCGAATCCCGTAAACCTCGTTCGATAATTTTCTCCTCTGCCTGCGACGGAACGGTCCTCCACCGCCGCCCCATCCGCGAAAAATGCGCGATTCTGCAGCAGAACTGCCCCGCTCCGCACGCTGCCCCTCCATTCTGCATGTTAGCGGAGGCCGAATACTCTCACTAGCCAAATCGCACGGCAATTTTCACGCATCCTGAGATCGACTTTTACTCGGATCGACTCATCAAGGGGCGTCCGCGGACGGGTGACTTTCGAGGGGGGAGAGAAAACCGTCTCTGTCTTCAGGTTCGCCCCGCTCGCCGGAGCACCCTGTTCCGCCGCCGTCCTTGCGAACGTCCGCACCTGGAATCCGGATCACGACTCCAGACAGGAAAATTGCCGATTGCCGTATGCAGTGGAACCGGCGCTGGTTTTGACGTCTCCCGGCCGGTATGGTAGTTCCGAATCCCCTCTCGTTACGTCGGTTCGCGGGCTGTTGCAGGAGAGAGCGCTGATGGATCCGGTCATGGTCACGCTGGGTATCCTGCTGGTCGGAGTTCTCGTTGTTGTCGGCGGCATTCTTGCTCTCAAGCTGCATCCGTTTCTCGCGCTTGTGCTCGGAGCGCTGGCCGTCGGCGCCCTCACGCCGCAAAACGCGATCGACCGCCATCTGCTGGAGAAAGAGCAGATCCCGATTGCCAGCCACGCGGACGACACGCTCACGCTGAAGGGTGGATTGAAGAACGGCCTGCGTCCCGGGAGCCGGCTGCTTCTCCTGCAGTCCGCCGACTCTTTCGCTCCCTATGAGGAAGTCGCCGAGCTGGAGATCGTTTCCGCCGACGAGAAACAGAGCGTCGTGCAGTTCGCCGGCGCGGAGGCCCCCGCGTCGCTCGGCCCGCAGGCACTCGTCATCACTCCGGAAGCGGCACGGCGGGCCTTTACGCAAGCCCGGCAATCGGTCCCCGCACGTGTCGCCCGCGGGTTCGGCAATACCAGCGCGAACATCGGCATCCTGATCGCGATGGCGTCGATCGTCGGCAAATGCCTGCTCGACAGCGGGGCCGCCGACCGGATCGTCCGCTTCGCATTGCGACTGCTGGGCGAACGCGGTGCGCCGCTCGCCTTTCTGACCAGCGGTTTCGTCCTCGCCATTCCGGTCTTTTTCGACACGGTGTTTTATCTGATGATTCCGCTCGGCAAGGCGCTGCGGACGCGGACCGGCCGGAACTATCTGCTGTACGTGCTGACGATCGTCGCCGGGGGGACGATGGCCCATTCGCTGGTGCCGCCGACTCCGGGGCCGCTGTACGCCGCCGAGGCGCTGAACGTCGATCTTGGCGTGATGATCATCGCCGGCGGCATTGTGGGACTGTTTTCGAGTTTCTCGGGGTTCATGTTTGCGTCGTACATGAACCGGCGGATGGATGTCCCGCTGCGGGAAACGCCCGATTTCTCAATGCAGGATCTGATTGCTGCCGCCGAGCGCGATGACCGCGAGCTGCCGCCGATCTGGCTGTCGCTCTTGCCAATTCTGCTGCCGGTCGTGCTGATCGGCGGTCAGGCGTTTGTCGGCCTGTACGCGGATTCCCTTTCTCCCGCGCTGGTGAGCCTGCTGGCAACCTTGGGGGACAAGAACATCGCGCTGCTGCTGGCGGCGGCAATTGCCCTGGTCACTCTCATGTGGCAAAAGGGGGCCTCGCTCGGCGAGCTGCAGCCCGCGGTCCAGAACGCCATCGCCAGTGCCGGGAGCATTATCCTGATCACGTCTGCGGGCGGCGCGTTCGGCGGCGTGCTCCAACAGACCGGCGTCGCCACGCTGATCCAGGATCTTCCCGCCGCTTCGCCGCCGATGGTCGTCACCCTGGCCTTCCTGGTGACGATGGCGATCCGCACGGCGCAGGGCTCGGCGACGGTGGCGATGATCACCGCCGTCGGGATTCTCGGGGGACTGGCGAGTTCCGGCGAACTGGGCTTCCATCCGGTCTACCTGGCGCTCGCCATCGGCTGCGGCTCCAAACCGGTCGCCTGGATGAACGACAGCGGTTTCTGGGTGATCAGCAAGATGAGCGGCATGACCGAAGGGGAGATGCTGCGGACCGTAACCCCGATGAGCGTCATCATGGGAGTGACGGGGCTGATCGTCACCGCCGCCGGCGCGTTCGCGTTCCCCACGCTCGGCCTGTAGGCGGCCCGGCGCCCCAGCCACCTCTCTTTCAGGGGCAGAATCTGCGCCCCTGCTGTCCGCGATGCGCGGAAACCGGCAGAAATTGCCGGTCCGGCCAACCATTTCTTTCGAAACAACCAGAATAACTTGTCTGCACGGAGCAATCCGTCCGATCTATTCCATGACGATTCGTGACAAGCCTTGCGCGGACCGTGCCGTCGAGCCTTCGTGCGGGGCATGCCGGGGTCAAATTGGCCGGAACAACGGCTGAGGCTCACTCGTGCCAGGATACTCATTCGGTCTCGGATGACGCGGCGTTGCCAGCCTCTCGGGAAATCTGACAGGGAAGCGCCCGGGGATTCGCGGCTGGCCGAATGCCCTCGAAATGCAAACGGAACAAGGAGAGCAGTTCATGCGACGGTATCACAGATGGATGATGGCATTGGGAATTGCCGCGGCGACCCCGGGCCTCGTCCAGGCAGGTCCTCTGCCGTTCTTCAAGTCGAAATCCTCGCCTCCGGCCAGCCAGGAGGCGGCGGCTCCCCGCGGGAAATCGCCGAATCAGCAGGTCGCCGAGGACATCGCACGGGCCCTGCGGGCGGCAAAGCTGAACGGCTACAACATCGAAGTACAGTACCAGAACGGCGTTGCGATCCTCAGCGGTTCGGTCTCGAAACCCGAACAGCGGGCGGCGGCAAACCGCGTCGTCGAACAGGTCCCCGGCGTCCAGCGGGTGGAGAACCGCCTGGCGGTCACCGGCGGCGAATCCGCCGCCGCACAGCGCCCCGCAGCGCGTCCGACCCAGCGATCGATTCAGCAGGTGCAGTTCGAAGGTGAGAGCTACGCCGCCGCCGATCTGTCCGCGGCCCCGTTCGCCTCGGAAGGTTCCGCCAATCAACAGATGGCCGAATCGATCGCGGGAGCGCTGCAGGCGGCCCGGTTCTCCGGCTATGACATCGAAATCCAGTACCAGAACGGCATTGCCTTCCTCGGTGGGATGGTCACCAGCCCCGACCAGAAGCAGGCCGCGACGAATATTGTCTCGCAGGTGCCGGGCGTGCAGCAGGTGAACAACCAGCTGCAGGTCATGCCGGCGCCGCAGGCGGGCGGTCAGATGGCCCAGGCGCCAATTTATCCGGCGGCCCATCAGGCGCCCCCGGCGGGAATGCCCACGTACGCCAGTCCTCCTCCGGGCCCGGCGGGATTTGTTCCCCCGGCGGGACCGGTTCCGGGATACGGTCACCCCGGCACGGGAGCGGCACACACGGTTTATGACATGCCGAATCTGCCGAACCACGCCTGGCCGACCTATGCCCAGTACCCGAACTACGCGGCGGTCACGTACCCCAGCCAGTACAGTGCCTCGGCATGGCCCTACATTGGCCCGTTCTACCCCTATCCGCAGGTTCCGCTGGGATGGCGTCAGGCTCAGCTCGAGTGGGATGACGGATACTGGAACCTGAACTTCCGTCCGCGGACCGACCGCTGGTGGTGGTTCCTCGATTACCGGAACTGGTAAGCCCGACGGCTTGTCGTCAGCGACTGCTCTCCAAGGGTCTTCGGGAACCTGTCTCGAAGGCCCTTTCTGCTTGTCGCCCTCTTTCTGTTTATCGCCCGGATTGTCGCACCGCCCCGGATTGTCGCGCTGCCTGCCTGAGCGTTGGTCCCAGGCGGGCGGAGCAGGCCCGCCGACACCCGTGTTCGCCCCGCTGAGGCACGCCCTCAGAGGCGTTCTACCCCCTTCTGGAGAGATCGGGCGGGGGCGCGCCCGACCACACAGCAGGGACAAGCCGGACGGAACACAGAATCACTACACGCGGACAATCCCTGCTTTCCACAAATCCGGAATATTTTCACAAGTTCATAGAGCCAATCGCCCGATACATTCCCTGCACACGCTGAATAGTGCACGTTACGGCTCACATCTTCGTCACCAAGTGCAGAAACCAGCAAAGCGGCACTTCCCCCCACATGAGCGGCCACGCCGCTTCGATTCCGCCGCGAATCCCTGGAGGTTGAGAACATGGACAGGCTCGGTAAGCTCCTCAAACGCACGATGCTGCTGGCTGGGATCTGCTTAGTGACCTTCAGCAACAGCGGCTGCTCGTACACGCTGATCCGCGGCTTCTTCTGGGATCAGGCGCTCGTCATCTCCAAGTTCTGGGGAACGACGCCGCTGATTCCGGTCAGCCCCTACTGGAGCCAGCTGATCGAAGACACTTACTGGGAAGAAGAGCGGTACGGCAAGGTGCCGATCCTCGATCCGGTCGAAGGGGAGTTCGCTCCGCTGTTCTGCATGGATCCCCCGACCCCGGACGAAGTGATCCGGGCGCTGCCGGACGAAGTGGGAGGCGGCATGCCCTTCCTCGCCGAGACGCAGCGGAACAATGTCCGCATGGTGGTTGAACCCATAGTCGATTCGATCGGCGAGTGCCGGTTCTATCCGATGGTCGGCCCCGCCCGGTTGCACAAGTGTCACTATAAGTGCACGGTCTTCTACGACAAGATCATCCGCTCCGGCTGGCCGATTCCGTTCACGCACCGCGACGCGACTCAGGAAGTGGTCTACATCGACCACGATCACCTGATCCGCTGTGCGGGACCGGTCACCCAGTAGCCCCGGTCTCCGGCCTGAAGTTCTCTTCCGACCGGGTGTTTCTGAGGACGAAGACAGGACACGCGGCCGCAACACAGGACACCGCCCCCGCACGTTTTCCGCGGGGGCGGTGTCGTTCTTTGTGAGGGGCAGACGCATCAGCTCCGGCGTTCACACCCCTTTGCGACCACACGTCGCGGCTACAGGCGGACTTTCGCCAGGTAGATGGACGTCTTCCCCTCGTGCGACAAGTAATAGCTCACCCACAGCAGGCCGTCGTGCAGCACCAGGCCCGCGTAGCTGGTATCTCCACCGCTCGGCAACATCAGGAGGGGCGCGAGTGATTTCCGATCCATCTTCGCGAGGATCGTGCTCCGCGGATCGTCATAGCTCCGCGTCGCGGCGAGAAGCCCGTCGCCGGGCAGCTCGATGAAGTTCGGGCCGCCGAGCCGCTGTTCGATCGCGTTCCATTGCCACTCCCTGAAGGGAGGACGACTGGTGCCGATCCAGCCCCGCGTGTCTCCCTTCTCGCGGCGGACGAGCGCCATCATCTCGCCGGTGGAAAGAAATCGCAGCGTGGTTTCGTTCGGGCGGTCGGGAACTTCGAGCGGCGTGATGAGCTCCCACTCCACGCCGTCCTGACTCTTGTACAGCTTCAGCTGCCAGTCCTGCTCGTCGGTGAGGAGCGCATTGTAGGCGGCTCCATAAGCGGTTCCCTCGTGCCAGATCACGCGCCACAGCCATTCGCCATCGTGGAGCACGCGCTGCGGTGCCGACCACTGTTTGCCATGGGTCGAGAACATCACGCGCGGTTGCCGCCCCTTCAGGACAGTGGTGCCACCGTAGACCGAACCGCCCGCGACAATCATCAGGTGATTGTCGCGGGTGATGGAGAACTTCGGGTCGCGCAGGTCGATGCCCTCGTCGGCGATCAGGGCCGCCGATTCCCACTTTTCGCCGTCGCGGGAAACGAGGACGCGAATCTGGCCGTCTCCGCCGACGTGCCCCTCTCCTTCGCGAAACGTGCAGTACCACTGGTCCTGAAAGCGGACCAGGTCGGTAAAGGCATTATGAGGCCCCTCGTCCCAGATCTTGCGGACGGAGATCAGCTCCGGCTCGGCGGCATGAACAGTCGCCGTCACCAGGATCAGACAGACTGCCAGTCCACCGCGTTCCAGTCTGCGCAAAAGTCGCTGCATCGAAACATCCTCGTGTCGTGGATGTCAGGGTCAGAATTCCTCTCGGGCCGCTCTCGCCATGCGGCGCCCGCAGGGAGGCTCTCCACCATCACCGTCGGGTCGCGTCCCGTGGGCGCGGTTTGGTTTGCTCCTCGCATGTGTCTGCCGTCGTGCCGCACGACGGAGGACAAATCCATTGAGAACACTTTCCGCGGAGCACAACAAAGATCAGCAGTCCCGCGCGTAGTGCCGGATCTTCTCGGGGTCTCCTTCGATCCCCAGCCCCGGTTTGTCGGGGACCGCGATCTTGCCCCGCACGATCGGCAGCGGTTCGAGGGTGATGTCCGATTCGAGGCCGTAGTAGGTGCTGTCGTTGGCCAGCGAATACGCGGCACAGGCAGCCGCGACGTGGACCATCGCCGCCGTCTTCGGCCCCATGTCGTGACCACAGTGCATGATCGCCGGTACCCCCGCCGCCTCGCAGAGATGGCCGATCTGCACGCACGGCAGGATGCCGCCGGCGATGTGCGTATCGGGCAGGATGAACGCGGCGGCATCCGCCCGCAGGATCTCCCACACGCTCGCGGGGCCAATGACACTCTCGTTCAGGGCGATCGGAGTTCGCGTCTGCTGCCGCAACCAATGCGCGTCGGAAAGCGGCTCGGCCGGGATCGGCTGTTCGAGGTATTCCAGGTCGTACTCTTCGAGGCGTCTCGCGAGTTCCGCCCCCTGTGCGGGAGAATAGGCCCGGTTCGGATCGATCCGCAGCTTGAGTTTGTCCCCCACCGCGTCGCGAATCCCGCGGACCATTTCGAGATCCTCGTGCATGTCGGAGCCCGCCTTGGTCTTCAGCGTGCTGAATCCCTGTTCGACGTAAAGACTTGCAATCTCGCCCGCCCGCTCGTACGACTGGATTCCCATGCACGCGGCGAGCTCGATCTCGGAGCGGAGAATCCCGCCGAGAAGCACCGCGACCGGCACCCCCGCCGCCTTGCCGCAGATATCCCACAGCGCGAGTTCGATCCCCGATTTGAGCCGCGTTTCGAGCGGACAGTCACGATGGAACGCGGCAATATTCTGCGGATCGCGGCCGATCAGCCATTCGGCGGCTTCGTGCTGCATCCGCCGCGCGCTCAGGTTCGGCAGGAAGTTTACATTATGTTCGCCCCAGCCGGTGAGACCGGCATCCGTATCGACACGCACAATCGCGCTTTCGCTCGCCGAACTGGTGCGGATGTGCGAGCGGTAAGGAGCAATCGGGGGAATCTGGGGAACCTCGACAATCGTGACTTCCACATTCGTGATGCGCATGGCGGCCTCAAACAGTCAGTCGGGTTTCACGACGGCAGACGGCGATCTTCTCCCGGCAGGGTTCCGAAATCGCGGTTCTCCCCCTGCGGGAAATGCAGGATCTCTTCCGGCGAATCGCGTCTCCCCTCCCGGGTGAGTCTCCAGCCTAAATAGCTCCACCCGCCAAGCGTAGCGCTAGGAAGCGAGTCGATAGAGCTTTCGGAACGTGTGTGTCTGCGAATAGAACGTAGGGTGGGTCTCCGCCCAG
>Ga0182741_1001730_pt1 | contig 27322 bp, 20 predicted proteins | sample eDN5th37CBELigOP_FD_128874 | JGI IMG/M metagenome (GOLD analysis project Ga0182741, IMG submission 128874) | Enriched Organic Plus compost microbial communities from Emeryville, California, USA - eDNA 5th pass 37_C BE-Lig OP (version 2) (version 2) ... | reverse complement strand
TCATACAAGTCCACCGCCCGACGGCGGAACTCGTCGGTGTAGTTCTTTCTGGCCATCCTTGGATTCTCGCTTCCCCCAGCAGTGTGCTGGATTCCACGTGTCCAAGATCAGGGGTCAAGCTCCAAATTCTGCAACTGGCGGACGGGCCGGTCCAAGGCGACGACCGCCCGGACCCGCACCTCGGGGTACTGCTGCGCATACGCAGCCAGATTCTCGGTCAGTGCTGCACGTTCGCGAGCTTCGGTTCCGCCCCAGTCGAGGGTCCGGCGGAAAGGCAGGTTCATCTCGGCATCGGACCAGACGTGCACGGCCACCAGCTCGGTGCTATGTAGAGATGCTTCCTCGAAGGCTGCCGTCACCGCTCGCGCGCTGCAGTCGGATCCGTCCACGCCGACGATGATCGGGCCGGACAGGTCCGACACCGAGATGTAGGGCAGATCCTGCATGATCACCACCGGCCCGCAGGCATGGGTGACCACTGTGGCCGCAACCGAGCCCAGAAGAGCGCGTTCGACCACACTGCGCCGGCCGGCGCCGAGCACCACCAGCACCGCTGCGTGGGATCGTTCGATCAGCTCCGCGGCCGGTGGGCCGGTACACAGATGGGACTCGATCTGCACTCCCGCGACGGTGTCGGATGCGTGTTTGGCGGCCTCGGCGAGCCGCTGTCGGCCGTCGAGTTCTTCCTGCTCGAAAAACGCCGCCGGCATACCTATGGGGATGCCGGCGGTGCCACGCCCGGGCACGGTCGTGACCAGCGACAACGGCATCTTCCGCAGCGAGGCTTCCCGCGCGCCCCAGGACACCGCCTGGAAGGACGGTTCGGATCCGTCGACTCCGACGACGATCGAACGGTGCGTGGCCATCTCGGCTCCCTCGGATCCGGTGCGGAATTTCCCGGGTCTTTTCATCGTCACCGGGCCCGGATCGATACCGTAGAGGCGAAGGTCCCCCATCACAGGCCGAGTGTGGTCGTGCTTTACTTGGTCGTCTGCGGGGATGAGCGCTGCACGTTCACTGCCGAAGGCACACGATGACAACCTTGGTCGGCTATGCCACCGCGCAAGGGTCCACCCGCGGCGTCGCCGAACGGATCGCCGCCATCCTCACCGCCGCCGGAATCGAAGTCGATCTGCAGGCCGCGAGGGAGATGGGACCGGCGCACGGCTACGACACCGTTGTGCTCGGCAGCGCCATCCACAACGGGCAATGGCTTCCCGACGCCACCGCAGCGATCGAACGACTCGACCTACCCGCAAATCGGTGTGCGGTATGGGCATATTCCGTCTCGTCAGTGGGTGCGACGAGCACGACCCTGTCCCCTCGGGTGGCACGATATCTACGCCGTGTCACGCCCGAACCCGACGCAGTACAAATGTTGCGGACCCGCACCGAACTCCGGGATCACCGATTCTTCGCCGGCGCGATCGCCCCCGGCGACTGGCCAGGCTTCGGACGCATCGTCTTTCGCCTCATGGGCGGGCGCTACGGCGACGCACGGGACTGGCACGACATCGACACATGGGCCCGGACCATCGGCGGTGAGATCACCGAGAACCGGCACTGACCACCCTGGAGGGGGCAGACGCTCCGGTTGGACGGCGAATCGATGCTCCGGCGCCGGGGCCAATCGCCGACCGTGGTGACCCCGGCAGTGCCATCATCAGAACACCGCGTCATCGCGGCGCGGGACCTCCCTTCGGCGGTACGCCCGAATCGGGAGGAAGTGCTGCTTCCCAGGGGAGGCGCCGTGTACCAGCCAGATCACCAGCACGCCGCCCGACCGGTGATCGACCTGCGCCACCACGAGGCGGTTCTTCTCGACCTCGGCGTGATGATCGACTACCCCACCGCCGGTGCGCTGCTGCACCAACTGCAGGCTGCGAAAATCCATGTAGCGGTGTTCTTCCAGCGCGGTGAACCGCACACACTGCGCGAAACACCGGGCCTCGACGCTGCACCGCTGATCCGGCTCGACGACGCCTCTCCCCGACAAGCCGCGGCCGGTCTGCACGTTTCACCGGCACTGACCGTCGTGCTCACCGCCGACGACGAGGTCGCCGCCGCGGCGCACCGAGCCGGGTTCGCCCTGGTGATCGTCGTCACCGGCCCGGACAGCGTCGGCGAACCCCGTCGGCAGGACACCGTGGTGGTCGGCGATCCCAGCGAGATCGACCTGCGCGCGGGTGATCTGCACCTGTCGGCGATCCCCGATGCCCTCACCTCCCGGCACGAGGTGGCAGCCTTGCTGCGCGTGCGCACCCCGGCGATCCTGCTCGACTTCGACGGCACCTTGGCCAACATCGTGCCGGATCCGGACGCCGCAACTCTTCCCGACGGCACCGGCGCAGCCTTGCGGCGGCTGGCGGCGGCCTGCCCGGTCGCGGTGATCAGCGGACGCGATCTGGCCGACGTGCAGGCACGGATCGGGATCCCGGGGATTCGGTATGCGGGCAGCTACGGCAGCGAACTCGCCGGCCCGCACGGCGAACGGTACGACGATCCCGACGCGGTGGCCGCCATTGCGCTCCTGGCCCAGGTGTCCCGACGCCTCGAACACCGGCTGCGCGCGATCCCGGGTGTCGTGGTCGAACACCGCCGCTTCGTCGTCACCGTCCACTGGCGCGCCGCGCCCCCCGAGTGCGTCGAGGACGTCACCACGGCCGTCGCCGAGATCGCAGGAGCACAGGATCGTCTCCGGATTCTGCGCGGCCGCAGAGTATTCGAGGTGATCTCTGCGCGTGCACCGGACAAGGGAGCGGCGCTGCGCCGGATCCTCGATCAGATCACCGAACCTCAGGCACTCGTGCCGATCTACTTCGGTGACGATCCGACCGACGAGGATGCCTTCGACGCCCTCGCCGACAAAGGGATCGGCATCGTCGTCCGCAGCGAGGAAGCCGACGACCGCCGCTCCGCCGCCCATTTCGCCGTGAACAGTCCCGAGCAGGTGCGCGACGTGCTGATTCGCCTGGCGGATCTGCTCGACCGCGACCCCGCCACCCCCTCTCAAGCGGGTGAGTGGATCTTGTACTTCGACGGCTACGACCCCCCGCACGAGAAGCTGCGTGAGGCGCTGTGCACGGTGGGCAACGGCTACTTTGCCACCCGCGGGTGCGCACCGGAATCCTCGGCAGGGGCTCTGCACTATCCGGGCACCTACATCGCGGGCCTGTACAACCGTCTGCACGACGATCGCGACGGTGTCCCGATCGCAAACGAAAGCCTGGTCAACGCCACCAACTGGCTACCGTTGACCTTCCGCATCGACGACGGGGAGTGGTTCGATGTCGACACCGTCGAGCTGCTCGACCACCGCCAGTACCTGAATCTGCGCCGCGCGGTGCTGACCCGACGGCTGCGCTGGCGCGACCGGCAGGGCCGCACGACCACCCTCGTCCAACGCCGCTTCGTCGCCATGCACCTGCCGCATGTCGGCGCGATGCAGACCACGGTGATGGCCGAGAACTGGAGCGGCACCATCGAGTTCCGCTCCATGCTCGACGGTGCGGTTCGCAACACCCTCGTCGACCGCTACCGCGATCTGTCCAGTGATCACCTCGAACGCCTCGTCGCCACCGAAACCACCCCCGATACGGTGGTGCTGACGATGCAGACCACCCAGTCCCGCATCCCGGTTGCGACCGCGGCGCGCACCACTATCTGGTCCGATGGACACCGCTGTGAAGGCCGATACCGGTACGTCGAGGATGACGACGGGGCCGAGGTCGGCGCCGGCGAAAGGATCGGCCACCTGATCACCGTCGACCTCGAGACCGGCGGTGCAATCGTCGTCGAGAAGACCGCGACCGTGTTCACCGGCCGCGATCACGCCGTCTCCGAGCCGGCCGACGCCGCCGAGCGTCTGCTCGCCGGTGTAGGCCGCTTCGACGAGATCCTGGATGGGCATGTTCTGGCATGGGAGCACCTGTGGGACCGCGTCGACATCGATCTTGCCCACCACCCGTACGAGTCCCGGATCGTACGCTTTCATCTGCTGCACCTGCTGCAGACCGTCTCGCGTAACACCGCCGACCTCGATGTGGGAGTGCCCGCCCGCGGACTGCACGGGGAGGCCTATCGCGGTCACATCTTCTGGGACGAATTGTTCGTCTTCCCGGTGCTGAACCTGCGCGAGCCGGCGCTGACCCGGTCACTGTTGCAGTACCGCTACCGGCGGCTACCCGAAGCGCGTCGTGCGGCGGCCGCCGCCGGCTACCGAGGGGCGATGTATCCGTGGCAGTCCGGCAGCGACGGCCGGGAGGAAAGCCAGCAGCTGCATCTGAATCCACGCTCGGGACGGTGGCTTCCCGATGCGAGTTGGCGACAGCACCACATCGGCATCGCGGTCGCCTACAACGTCTGGCACTACTACCAGGTCACCGGCGATCTGGAGTTTCTCGCCGATCAGGGAGCAGAGGTGCTGATCGAGATCGCCCGATTCTTCGCCTCTCTGGCTTCCTACGACCGGTTCCGCTCCCGGTACAGCATCCGCGGGGTGATGGGCCCCGACGAGTTCCACTCCGGGTATCCGCATGCCCCGTACGGCGGGGTCGACAACAATGCGTACACCAACATCATGGCGGTTTGGGTGATTCACCGGGCGATCGAGGCGCTCGACCTCGTCCCCGACCGCTATCGCGCCGAACTCGTCGACCGGCTGCGCCTCGATGCCGAGGAGATGGTCCGGTGGTCCGATCTCGGCCGCCGCATGGTCGTTCCCTTCCACGACGGGGTCATCAGCCAATTCGACGGTTACGCCGAGCTGTCCGAACTCGATTGGGATCACTACCGCGAACGCTACGGCGACATCCGCCGCCTCGACCGCCTGCTCGAAGCCGAAGGTGACGACGTCAACCGTTATCGGGCATCGAAGCAGGCCGACGTGGTCATGTTGTTCTATCTGCTCTCTGCCGACGAACTCCGTGACCTGCTGCAGCAGCTGGGATACGGTCTCGAACCCGAGGCGATTCCACGCACGATCGAGTACTACCTCGCCCGCACCTCCCACGGTTCGACCCTGAGCGCCGTGGTGCACGCATGGGTGCTGGCGCGAGGGCACCGCGATCGGGCAATCCGCTATTTCGAGCAGGTCCTCGCCTCCGACATCACCGATATCCAGGGCGGGACGACCGCCGAGGGCATCCACCTCGCGGCCATGGCCGGCAGCATCGATCTGCTGCAACGTTGTTTCACCGGCCTCGAGGTACGCGGTGACCGGCTGATCCTCTGCCCCCAGTGGCCCGACACGTTGGGAACCCTGGAATTCCCGATCTACTATCGCGGCCGGCAACTGTGGCTCAAGGTCAGTGGCCGTTCGATCGAGATCACCGCCGAATCGGGACATCAACCGCCGATCGAGATCATGTGCCGCGATTCGCTCGTCGTCCTGCACCCCGGTAGTAGTGTCACCGTGAGCTGACCGCGCCGACCACCGCTGCCCTCGGCGCTCACGGCCCTCGGTCAGGGCGAGAATCGATCCGGGACCAGCACGGCCGCGCCCCGAACCCGGTCGTCGGCCAGATCCGTCAACGCTCGTTGCGCCTCGGACAACCGGTACCCGTTGGCGCTCACGCGGATCCGATGCTCGGCCGCGAACCGCAGGAACTCCCGCGCCTCCCGGCGGGTATTGGCGGTCACCGACCGGATCTCCCGTTCGTAGAACAGATGCCGTTGATAGTTCAGGGGCGGGACATCGGTCAGATGAATGCACGCGAGCGACAGGATCCCACCACGGTCGAGCGCCTCGAGAGCCATCGGCACCAATTCTCCCACCGGAGCGAACACGATCGCCGAATCGAGCGGAACCGGCGGCGCGTCGGCGGCACCTTGGACCGAGGCTGCCCCGAGTTGGGCAGCAAGGTGCGGCACACCCCGCACGCGCGGACCTCGACCAACAACTCACCGGCACCAGCGCGAGGTACAGCCGCAGGTGCGAACGTCAACGGCTTGTCGTGAATCGGACGCGGATCGCTCACCCGCCACGCCATCATCGTCTCGTCCGAATCCATGAGGCCTTCCCTCCCGGCGACAATCCGCGTCCGGACCTACATGTCCCGTGACCTACATGTCCCGAGACGACCGTCCCGGTATCGAGGATGAACCGAGTACGGGATGCACACACAACGAACACCGGCATACCAGCCGAAGAGCACGGGAAAATCTGCGGACCAAGGGCTCTTGCCGTCCGACCGGCGAACTCGTCACAGTGGAGGACAGATCGGTGCCCGCGCCCCACCGTCCGGTCCGGCCGACAGATGCACCGACCTGCACGCCAGGACGGGAGCGCAGATGGACGCGCAACATGTGATCGAGGTACGCGATCTGCACAAGCATTTCGGTCACGTCCACGCACTGGACGGGCTCGACCTCACGGTCGACGCCGGAGAGATCCACGGCTTCCTCGGCCCGAACGGCGCCGGCAAATCCACCGCCTTGCGGGTTCTGCTGGGGATTTTGCGGCCCACCTCCGGCTGGGTACGGATGCTCGGACGCGATCCCTGGTCCGAGGCGGTCACCCTGCACCGCGATGTCGCGTACGTGCCCGGCGATGTCACCTTGTGGCCGTCACTGACCGGGGGCGAAACGATCGACCTACTGGCCCGACTGCGCAGCGGACTCGACGAATACCGTCGCGACGAACTCATCGAGCGGTTCGCCCTCGATCCTCGCAAGAAGACCCGAAGCTACTCCAAGGGCAACCGACAGAAGGTCGCGCTGATCTCGGCGTTGTCGTCGCATGCGCGGATGTTGCTGCTCGACGAACCCACCTCCGGTCTCGACCCACTGATGGAGCAGGTCTTCCGCGAGTGCGCCCGCGAAGCAGTGGCGCGCGGTGCCACCGTCCTGCTGTCGAGCCACATCCTCTCCGAGGTCGAGGCGTTGTGCCACAAGGTGACGATCATCCGTGACGGCCGGACGGTCGACTCCGGCGCGGTCGAACAGATGCGCCACCTCGGACGCATGTCCATCACCGCCGAACTGGTCGGCGACCCCGGCGACCTGAGGCGGGTTCCCGGCGTCACGGATGTCGTCCTCGACGGCACCACGGTGCACTGCCAGGTCGACGAGGACGGCCTCGGTGACCTCGTCCGCCTGCTCGGCGACGCCGGTGTGCGCAGCCTGATCAGCACACCACCAACTCTCGAGGAACTGTTCCTTCGGCATTACCGGGTGGAGAACGGACCGCAGCACCGAGTCGCCACCGAAGTCGAGGAGCGGACATGACCACGATGCCGGCCCCTGTGTCCCTCCGCCCCAGACGGGCCCCAGGCACTCTCACCGGTACGACACAACTGGTGCGGCTGTGTCTGCGTCGCGACAGGATCGTGCTGCCCCTGTGGGTCCTGATCATCGGGGTGCTGTTGCCGACGACCTACGCCGGCAGCATCGAGTCGGTCTACCCCACCGCAGCAGACCTACAGCGCTTCGCTGTCGCGACCGCCGCCAGCCCGGCGCTGATCGCGATGTACGGGCCGATCTTCGCGGCTACGCCAGGGGCGGTGGCCATCTGGAAGGCCGGTGCGCTGTACACCGCGATCGGAGTCGCAGTGATTCTCACCGTCATCCGGCACACCCGTGCCGAGGAGGAGTCCGGACGATCCGAACTGGTCGATTCGACCGTCGTCGGCCGGTACGCCGAACTCACGGCCGCAGTGCTCGTCGCGGCCGGCGCGTCGATCGTCGTCGGAACATCGTTCGCGTTCGTGCTGTATCTGTACGACCTGCCCGCAGCCGGTTCGATCGGCTTCGGAAGTGCCCTGGCTGCATGCGGTCTGGTGTACACCGGGGTCGCCGCGATCGCCGCACAGCTGACCGCTTCGGCACGTCCGGCGCGCGGTATCGCGCTCGGAACCCTGGGGGTGTTCTTCGCGCTGCGCGCCGTCGGCGACGCCGGGACCGGGACGCTGTCGTGGCTGTCTCCACAGGGCTGGTCGCTGCAACTGCGCCCGTTCGCCGACGAACGCTGGTGGGTACTGCTACTGCACGCGGCCGTCACGGCAGTCACGGTCACCGCGGCCTATGTGCTGCTGCACCGCCGTGATCTGGGCAGCGGACTTCTCGCCGAGCGCCCCGGCGAACGGGTCGCCGGTCCGAGCCTGGCCGGACCCGTCGGACTCGCGTGGCGGATGCACCGCGGTTCCCTTGTTGCCTGGAGCATCGCGTTGTTCCTCTACGGACTGTTGTTCGGCAGTGCCGCGCACGGGCTCGGCGCCCAGTTCGGTGGCAACGAAGCCATCGACGAGATCATCGCCCGGCTCGGCGGCACAACCGTGCTCGAAGACGCATTCGTAGCGCTGGCGCTCACCATGTTGGGTATCGCCGCGTCGGCGTACGCCATCTCCGCCACCTTGCGACTGCACTACGAAGAAACCGCGCACCGCGCCGAGTCGGTCATCGCCGGCCGCGTCGGGCGACTCCGCTGGGTGCTGAGCCACCTGATGTTCGCGATGCTCGGACCGGCGGTGGCGCTGCTCGCGGCCGGTGTCGCCGTGGCGCTGACCTATGGTGCCGCGACCGGAGACATCGCCGGCACCGCACCCGGCTCGCTCGCCGGTGCTCTGGTGCAACTACCCGCGGTCTGGATCTGTGTCGGCGTCACCATGATGCTGTTCGGGTGGCTCCCACGGTTCACACCGGCCGCGTGGGCGGTCTACGTGATGTTTCTGCTGATCTTCAGCATCGGCTCGCTCACGGATCTTCCGCAGTGGGCCCTCGATGCGGAACCGTTCGGGCATCTGCCGAAACTGCCCGGAGCAACCTTCACCCCCGTGCCGGTGATGGGAGAAATCTTCCTCGCGGTCGTCCTGATCGTTGTCGGAGCGGTCGGATTCCGTCGCCGCGATCTGAGATGAGGGTCTCGACTCGGAGAGGTCGACGTATGCGTCAGCGCATCGAGGACTACGCGTTGATCGGAGACCTGCACACTGCTGCGCTGGTGGGTCGTGACGGGTCGATCGACTGGTTGTGCCTGCCACGCTTCGACTCACCTGCGTGTTTCGCCGCGCTGCTCGACGGGGACGAGGCGGGACGATGGTTGCTCGCTCCCGTGGAAGGCGGTTCCTGCACGCGGCGGGCGTACCGCCGCGACACCTTGATCTTGGAGACCGAATGGGTCACCGCCACAGGGTCGGTGCGGGTCACCGACTGCATGCCGGTGCGGCGACAGACCGCCGACGTCGTCCGTGTGGTCGAGGGCGTGACCGGATCGGTGAGGATGCAGACCGAGCTTCGGCTGCGGTTCGATTACGGGCACATCGTCCCGTGGGTCCGCCGAGTCCCGGGATGCCTGACCGCCGTCGCCGGTCCCGATGCCGTCTGGCTCCGCACTCCGGTGCCGCTGCGCGGGCACGATATGCGAACCACCGGACAGTTCGACATCCACGCCGGAGACACCGTTCCGTTCGTGCTCACCTACGGTCTGTCCTACGAGCACGCACCCCGGCCGCTCGATGCACGCCAGGCGATCTTCGATACGGACAGGTACTGGACCGACTGGATCGACTCGTGCGATTACAGCGGGGAGCACACCGACGCGGTACGTCGTTCGCTCATCACCCTCGAGGCTCTGACCTATCGTCCGACCGGGGGCATCGTGGCGGCGGCCACCACCTCGCTACCCGAGCAGATCGGTGGCAGCCGCAATTGGGACTATCGATATTGCTGGCTCCGCGACGCCGCCTTCACTCTGCAAGCTCTGCTCGGTTGCGGATTCGTCGCAGAGGCCAAGGCATGGCGCAACTGGCTGGTACGGGCAGTTGCGGGAAACCCCGCGGACCTGCAGATGGTGTACCGGCTCGACGGAGCACGACGAGTGCCGGAATTCGCCCTGCCGTGGTTGTCCGGTTACAACGGTTCCGCACCCGTGCGCGTCGGCAACGCCGCCGCCGAGCAGTTCCAACTCGACGTGTGGGGCGAGGTACTCGACTGTCTGCATCTGGCCCGCGAGAACGGCCTGCGCGGCGACCCCGCATGGGACATCGAAGTTGCCCTGCTCGACTTCCTCGAAGGTCACTGGCACGAACCCGACAACGGACTGTGGGAGATACGCGGTCAGCCACGCCCGTTCGTGCACTCCAAGGTGATGGCCTGGGCAGGAGTGGACCGCGGCGTCCGAGCCGTTGAGCGGTTCGGCCTCCCCGGACCGGTCGATCGGTGGCGCGCGCTGCGCGAACAGATCCGAACCGAGATCCTGCAGGAAGGATTCGATGCACGCCGCGGCACCTTCACCCAGTTCTACGGCAGCCGCGGGGTGGATGCGGCGCTGCTGCTCATACCCCGCACCGGCTTTCTGCCGTGGGACGACCCCCGCGTGGTCGGCACCGTGTCGACGATCGAGCGTGAGCTGGGCCGGGACGGATTCATCCTGCGCTACCGCCCCGAGCTCGAGCAGGTCGACGGCATCGCCGAACCCGAGGCGACATTCGTGGCGTGCAGCTTCTGGCTCGCCGACGCGCTGTACGGCGCCGGTCGCGTTCACGATGCCCGCGAGCTGTTCGAACGCGTGCTGTCGGTGCGCAACGACGTCGGGTTGTTCGCCGAAGAGTACGACCCCGACGCGCGTCGCCAACTCGGCAACGTCCCCCAGGCCTTCAGCCACGTAGCGTTGGTCAACACCGCGCGGCACCTGTCCGGTTACCGCGTCGGCACCCATCGCCCTGCCCCGCGGTGACGTCGGGGAGCGTCCATGCGTCGATATCCGCTCTGCGGAGGTGTCTACCTTCGGGACACTCCGTCGAAGGAGACTCGGATCCTGTCGCCTTCTGCACGTCTCTTCGCGTCCGCATCCGTTCAGCGAACGTGGGTGTGCTCCATCAGCAGCAAGACGAGTGTCGTATGCCGTCGGTCAGGAACTACCGAACCCGTTTTGCTGCAGCACATGTCGATCATGGTGCCACATCCGATGTTGGTGGCCTTGCTCTCTGCGCCACTCCCGACGTCCATGATCTTGCTGCCCCTGCCAGGGACCGGCGCGGTCACAGTCTGTTTGGCTCGAATGCTCTGTTGTCCTGCCTGGGCCACCGGATGACCGCTCTCTGCAAGACGCGAGCCGCGCCGGCGCCCCGGTTTCCGGCCAGGAGCAGACGAAACCTGGTACACAACAGATTTGGCGCCGTTATGCACCTGTGCGCGAACCGTATCCGAGTTCTTCCCCTACCCGGAGCAGACTGCGAACCTGCCGAGTTCATGTGAACGCCCTGGACCGGACACGGCCGTCCAGGTAAGACCAGGACCGGGCACAGAGAAACAGGCCCGTGACCCGATGGTGCGCTGGATCTGCGGGTCGAGCACCCCCACTTCATCGCTGAGGCCACATGCCAGCCGGACACCCGACGGCCGTCGGGTGCCGAATGGAGGATCTCGTACTACATGGGCATGTGCATCATCGGCATCCCACCCATCATGTGCAGCCACATCATCAACTGGTGGAGCACCATATGCGCTTGGTCCATCATCGTCATCATGTTCACCGCCGCGCACCGCCCTTCCCGGGTCGTCGGGCCGAGAACTTCGACCCACGCCCACGTCCCATCGTCCTCCTCGGTGCGGCCGATTCACACCGCTGTTCACCCGTGATCCGAGTGCACACCTGCGCGCCCGAAAAGCGCGCTTTCCAGACCTGCTGAGAATGCTTGGAGGTCGAGAGCCGACAAGATGCCATTTTGTTGGATCCGCCCGAACTCGCCCCCGCATCGGCATACGCACTCGAATACTGAGGTCATGTCGACTGTCAGCGGCCTTCCGGCGCATGTACTGCTCGTCCATTTCATGGTGGTCCTCACTCCGGTGACCGCAATCCTCGTTGCAGTGTGCGGAGTGTGGCCCGCTGCCCGACGTCAACTCATCTGGCTGACCGTCGCTCTCGCGACCGTCGTACTGGCCCTGACTCCGGTGACCACGGACGCCGGTGAATGGCTCGAAGACCACGTCGAACGATCAGCGGCCGTGCACACCCACACCGAACTGGGCGACACGATGGTCTACTTCGCCACAGTTCTGTTCCTCGCCACCCTGATTCTTGCCGCGCTTCATCTCCGAGAACGAACAACTCGACCGTCCACGCTGCTCCGAGCGGTCGCAGCCGCACTGGCGCTCGTCACTGCCGCCGCAATGATCGTGCAGATCTACCGGGTCGGCGAATCCGGTTCACGCGCAGTGTGGGGCGATATCGCGGCGTCCTCGAATGCGGCCGCGCAGACACGGCAATCCCCCGCCGACAGCAACCATGCACACCCGGCACGCAGATACGACCTCGGTATCCGCTGGACCCGACCATGACCGATTCGGACGGTGATCCACCGGACCAGTCCGATCCGGAGCGAGTTCCGGATCCCGACCCCATCGCCGCCGCCGAACAGACTGCGGCCGCACTGAGCAACGACCGCTCCCCTCGCGGCACACTCGGTCCCCGATTCGATCGCCACTCCCCCTTCTTCACCGGAATGACTGCCGCGGCGGGCGCGCTCACCACCGTATTCGTTGTCGGTGGCGCCGCACTCATAGCATTGGTGGCCGCGGCGATTCCTCCGTTGACCGAACAGGCATCGGCGCTGATCGCTGCCGCCCCGCACTACTTCGAACAACTCACCGAGCCGTCGTCATGGCTCGGCCGTCTCAATGCCCGCTTCGACCTACAACACCGGTTGACCCAGTTCTGGGGCGGCGCAGGCACATCGGTGCTCGGAGACATCGTCACCGCCGGTCAGGCCGTGTTCACCGCCTTGACCGACACCCTCATCGTCACGGTACTGACCGTCTATTTCCTCGCCGATCTCCCCCGCTTACGTGCCACCCTCTATCGGTTCGTCCCGCACTCACGGCGCCCCCGGGCGATTTTGCTCGGCGACGAGATCTTCGCGAAGGTCGGCTCCTACGTCCTCGGCAACATCCTCATCTCCCTGATCGCCGGGATCGCGGTGGCCGCTGTGGCATTGACGGTCTCGGCGCCGGTGTGCGTGACCACGATCGTGTTCTTCATCGCCTTCCGCCTCGGGGAGGACTACCTGCTCATTTCCAAGATCATCGGACGCTCGGTCGAGGTACCGGCTCTGAGTACCCTGATCGCCGTCCTGATCGGCGGCGCCCTGCTGGGCTTGGTGGGAGCGCTGGTGGCGATTCCCTTCGCCGCGGCGGTGCACCTGATCGCACAGGAAGTGCTCTTCCCACGTCTCGACCGCGGCTGACCGCCGCCACCGCAATAAGCGGACCGGTCGTCAACTACGCCGCAGGGTCGCACGCCGGGCGAGGAACTCGTCCTCGTCGATCTCACCGCGAGCGAAGCGTTCGGCGAGGATCCGTTCGGCGTCATGATGAGCCGGGCGTTCCGGTTCGGGGCGGCCTGAAGCGGCGGGCCGGCGGACCAGATAGATGCCGTAGACGGCAAGGCCGACGATCGCCGACCAGAACAAGACGAACATCACCATCATCAGCAGCCAGCCGCCCCATCCGGCGCCGTACCAACCGTGCATGGCTTTCGCCTCTCGTTTCGGTGTCCTCACGGCTCTCACTCGCGAGGGAAAGGGAGCCGGTGCCGGTGCACGAGTGCTCACAGCGACACTCGGCCCCGACCCGGCACTCGGCAAGCGGCAGCCGGACCCGTCGATCCGCCCCCGACTCGGATCGGCGGGTTCGTGTCGATGCTTCGCCACGTTTCACGCTAGGCTCGGTTTCTGATGAATCGAGCAGGAGATCCTGAGAATTCCGAAAGGCGCCGAGACGGTCTTACCCTTGCTGGACGGGGACTCTTTGCGAGCGTCGGATATCCGTCGGCACGCGCATCTCGGTAGCGTCGGCAATATCCGCTAGTGCACCCCCAGATAAGCAGGAGGGGCGCGATGACTGCTGCGTCACCGACACCGGCGACGTCGTGGATGACGCGTGTGCGTGCCCGGGCGGAGTCCGTGTTTCTCGTCGTGACCGTCACCGCCCTGGTCGCAGGTGGTCTGGCCTGGATCCTCGGCGATAGTGCGGTTGCCGACATCTGCTGGATTTTCGGCACCCTCATCGCGATTGTGCCCGCGACCTGGTGGGTGATCGGTGCACTGCGGCGGGGCCGGGTGGGGGTGGATCTAATCGCGGTGTTGTCGCTGGTCGGCACGTTGGCCGTCGGTGAGTACGTGGCCGGCGCGCTGATCGCGGTGATGCTCGCATCGGGACAGGCACTCGATGCTGCTGCCGAACGCCGTGCCACCACGGATCTGCGGGCGTTGCTCGAGCACGCTCCCCGCACCGCCCGCCGTCGGGTCGGTGACGCACTCGAGGTGGTACCTCTCGAGGTGATCGTTCCCGGCGACAGGATCGTCGTCGGGCCGGGTGAGGTGGTGCCCATCGACGGGTGGGTCGCGTCCGAGGTTGCGGTGCTCGACGAGTCGGTGCTCACCGGCGAGCCGATACATGTGCAGCGCCGGACCGGCGAGTTGGTGCGCAGCGGAATCGTCAACGCGGGCGCGGCGTTCGAGATGACCGCCCGCGCCACCGCCGAGGACAGCACCTACGCCGGCATCGTGCGCCTCGCTCGTGAGGCCGCCGCCGAAAGTGCCCCGGTGGTGCGCATCGCGGACCGGGTCGCCGCCTGGTTTCTGCCGTTGACGATGGTGGTGGCCGCGCTCGCGTGGTTGGCCGCAGGGTCGGCAACTCGTGCCGTGGCGGTGCTGGTGGTGGCCACCCCGTGTCCTTTGCTGCTCGCCGCCCCGGTCGCGATCGTCTCCGGCCTGTCCCGCGCGTCCCGATTGGGTGTGGTCATCCGCAGCGGTGGGGCGCTCGAAAATCTCGGGCAGGCCCGAACACTGATGATGGACAAGACCGGCACCCTCACCAGCGGGCGGCCCACCGGAACCGATATCGTCACCGCCGCCGGCCAAGACGCGGTGGAACTGTTGCGCCTGGCCGCCTCCGCCGATCAGCTGTCTCCTCATGTCCTTGCGGAGGCGATCGTGCAGGAGGCGAGAAAACGCAGGTTGACGTTGTCGATGCCCACCGGGGTCGTCGAGCAGGCCGGCACCGGCGTGAGCGCCACCGTAGACGGTCACCGCGTGAGCGTCGGCGCTCTCGCTCTGCCCACCGACCCTCCGGGCTGGGCACGGGCGGTGGCGAACCGGGCGGCGCTCGATGGTGCCGTGATCGCCTGGGTCACGGTCGACGGGGATCTCGCGGGTGCGCTGCTGCTCGTCGATCCGCTGCGACGCGACGCCGCCCGCACCCTGCGACGACTGCGCGCCGCCGGACTGAACCGGCTCGTGATGCTCACCGGGGACCGGCGCGAGCCCGCCGAAGCCGTCGGGTCGGTGCTCGGACTGGACGCGGTGTGTGCCGAGCAGACCCCGGCCGACAAGGTCGCCGGCGTCCGCGCTGAATGCCGTTCGGCGGTGACGGTCATGGTCGGCGACGGAGTCAACGACGCTCCGGCCCTCGCCGCGGCGACCGTCGGGGTCGCGATGGGTGCACGCGGTTCGACGGCCAGTTCCGAGGCCGCGGACATCGTGCTCACCGCCGACCGCCTCGGCCGGCTCGCCGACGCGATGGTCATCGCCCGACGCTCGCGGCGCATCGCCGTGCAGAGCGCCGTGATCGGGATGGGCCTGTCACTGGTTGCGATGGGTTTCGCTGCATTCGGCTATCTGCCTCCGGCGGTGGGGGCGCTGTTGCAGGAGGCGATCGATGTCGCGGTGATCGTCAATGCCCTGCGCGCTCTGCGCAGCGATCGTGCCCGTGCACCGGCTCTGCGCGAGGACACCGCGGCGATGGTGCACCGGTTCTCGGCCGAACACGAGGTGCTGCGCGACCACCTGTCGGTGCTGCGCGAGACCGCCCAATTGCTCGCCGACGGTGATCTCGTCGCCGCCCATGCGGGGTTGCGGCGGGTGGACACTTTTCTGTTCGACACCTTGCTGCCGCACGAGCGCGCCGAAGACACCGAGTTGTATCCCGCGCTCGCAGAGCCGTTGGGCAGCGGTGAAGCGACCGCGACGATGAGCCGGATGCATGCCGAGATCGATCGGCTCAGTCACCGGCTGCGGGCGCAGCTCGCCCAGGCCGATGCGGCCGGGGGTCTACACCCCGACCAGTGCGAGGAACTCCTCGCCGACCTCTACGGTCTGTCGGCGCTGCTCCGCCTGCACTTCGTGCAGGAGGAGGAGAACTATTTCACTCTTGCTCCCGAGGCGGACTCGGCGACCGGCCCGGAACGCCTGTAGGTGCAGACGCTCACCCCACCATGAGTAACCGAAGATCACGGAGATCCTGACGCTGCGGTCGGCGGCGGCACCGGCTGATGGGTGCTGAAGCGTGCGGCGCGACGGTGGATGCGGTGTTCGTGGCCGCGCCACCGAAGCGGCGGCAGGTGGCGTATGGGTTCGGAGTAGAACAGCCGCTTGGCGCTCTCGACGAGCACCAGGTACCCGCAGATCAACCCGATGAGAGTGAGGAAGAACCCGATCGGCAGCGGGGTGAAGCCGAGATCGTCGGACCACGGGGAAAGAGTCAGACCGATGCCGACGATGAGCACCCCGGCCACCGTGGCGACCAGCGTGCGACCGGGGCGGCTGCGGAAGAACGGGGTGCGTCGGGTACGGATGGCGAACACGATCAAGGTCTGGGTCGCCAAGGATTCGACGAACCATCCGGTGCGGAACAGCTCGGGGCCGGCATGGAACATTCCGATCATGATGCCGAAGGTCAGAAAGTCGAACAGGGAGCTGATCGGCCCGAAGAAGAGCATGAACCGTCGGATGAACGCGATGTCCCAGTGCGAAGGGGCGTGCAGTTGTTCGGCATCGACCCGGTCGGAGGGGATGGCGAGTTGGCTGGTGTCGTAGAGCAGGTTGTTGAGCAGGATCTGGCTCGGCAGCATCGGCAGGAAGGGCAGGACCGCCGATGCGGCAGCAGCACTGAACATGTTGCCGAAATTGCTCGATGTGCTCATCAGCACGTACTTGATCGTGTTGGCGAAGGTGCGGCGCCCTTCGGTGACCCCGTCGGCCAGAACCCCGAGGTCCTTCTCCAGCAGCACCACATCCGCGGCGTCCTTGGCCACGTCGGTGCCGGCGTCGACGGAGACGCCCACATCGGCTGCGTGCAGTGCCAGTGCATCGTTGACGCCGTCCCCCAGGAAAGCGACGGATCGGCCGTGGGTGCGCAGGGTGCGCACCAGTCGCGCCTTCTGCTCGGGTGACACCCGGGCGAAGATCGTCGCGTTCCGTGCGATATCGACGAACTGCTCGTCGTCGAGTGCGGCGAGTTCGGCGCCGGTGACGCTGCCGCCGGATTCCAGTCCCAGTTCGGCGCAGACCTTCTCGGCGACCTTCGGGTTGTCGCCGGTCGCGACCTTGACGGTGATGCCCAGTTCCGCCAGGCGGGCCAGGGAGGGACCCGCCGAGGCCTTCGGTTCGTCCACGAAGGCCAGGAACCCGCTCAAGTGCAGGTCGCTCTCGTCGTGTCGCTCGATTCGGTCCCGGCCCGGTGGGAGCGTTTTCGTCGCGACGGCGACCACCCGACTGCCCTGCGCGAACAACCCGTCCAAGGCCTGGTGATCGGTGGCGTCGACCTGCCGGCAGCGGGCGAGCACCGATTCGGGTGCGCCCTTGACCATCAGGGTGGGGACGCCATCGGGGGCGCGGACGAGTACCGAGGTCATCCGTCGGGTGTGGTCGAAGGGCAAGGTGTCCAGGTGCCGGTACCGCTCGGCCACCGGCCCGGCCTGCCCCGCCGCGACCCACAGGGCGGTGTCCATGGCGTTGGCGGCGAGCCGGGTGCCCGAGCCGGTGTCGGTCTCGGTGGCGAGCAGTCCGTGTACCAGCGTCGTGTCGGCGTCAGCACCAGAGGTGGGCAGGGCTCGGTCGAAGGTGATCCGGCCGTCGGTGAGGGTGCCGGTCTTGTCGGTGAGCAGGATATCGATGTCACCAAGGTCTTCGATGCACACCAGCCGTTTGACGAGTACCCGACGCGCCGCCAGGCGACGGGATCCGCTCGCCAGTGCGGTGCCGACCACCGCGGGGAGCAGTTGTGGAGTGATGCCGACCGCGATCGCCAGAGCGAACAGCAACGATTCGATCAGCGGACGGTCCAGCAGCAGGTTGGTAAGCACGATCATCGAGGTCAGGACCACTGCGACCTGCAGCAGCAGCACCGAAAACCGGCGCAACCCCCGCTGGAAGTCGGTTTCCGGTTCCCGGTGACCGAGCCCGACAGCGATACGCCCGAACTCGGCGTCGGCGCCGGTGGCGACGACGACCCCGGTCCCGGTGCCGGCATGCACCACGGTTCCCATGAACGCGCAGTCGGCCAGGTCGGCGAGCGCCGCCCCCGCCGGTTCGATCGCGGTCGACTTGCAGGCCGGTTCGGATTCGCCGGTGAGCACACTCTCGTCACATTCGAGATCGGTCACCTCGAGCAGACGCAGATCGGCCGGAACGATGTCCCCGAGAACCAGTCGCACCACATCACCCGGCACGAGATCGATGACATCGATCCGGACCGGTTGTCCGTCGCGCAGGACGACGGTGGTGTGCCGCACCCGTGAATGCAGAGCTGCAGTGGCACGTTCGGCGCGGTATTCGTTGACGAAGCCGAGACCGACACTGGCTATGAGGATCACGCCGATAACGACGGCATCGGTGCGGTTTCCGAGAAAGAACGACGCAGCCGCCGTGACGATCAACAGCACCAGCAAGGCGCTGCGCAACTGCCGTGCAAGTACCGCCCACACACTCACGCGGTAACTACGCACCGCATTCGGACCGACCTGGGCGCGGCGACGGGCCGCGGTCTCCGCGCTCAGACCAGCCGGTGAGGATCCGAGCCGGACCAGCACCTCCGGCACGGGTAGGGCAGCTGCGACGGCCGGGGTCATCCGCAGACTCGCGACGTCCTGCGCGGCATCCGTTCGGTCACTGCGGGATGTTCGTGTCATCGCGCCTGTGCCCGCCTTCCGATTCCCATGAGGAGTGAACCTCGAAGGACCATACCCCGATCATGACCCGTCCAGGAGGTGGGGGCGTCGAAAACGGAAGGCGCTTCGGACGGTGGCGATACCGATCAGCGAGCAGGATGGACCCGAGACCGCCGGATCACATCGGCCACGGAGCCGTGTCGACCGACGGTGCCAGGTCGAGCACTGTCCCGGTAGTGGCGCCCCCGTCGACGACGAATTCGCATCCGGTCGAATAGCTGGCCTCGGTGACGATGAACCGCACCATCCGGGCCACCTCCTCGGGGGTACCGAACCGGGCGATCGGCTGATCCGCGGCCACGGCTCGGTCCATCTGGGCGGTCATCGGGGTCTCGATCGGTCCCGGGTGCACCGAACACACCCGCACGCCGTCGGAGGCGAACTCGAGCGCGGCGGTCTTGGTCAGCCCGCGCAGCGCCCATTTGCTGGCACCATACGCTCCGAGTCCGGCGTAACCGGTCAGCCCGGCGATCGAGGAGATGTTGACGATCGAGCCATGGCTGCGGCGCAGGGCCGGACCTGTGACATGCATTCCCAGCCAGGTGCCGACCAGGTTGACCTGCAGGACATGCTCGAATTCTGCGCGGTCCTGTTCCTCGATGGTGCCGACCGCCAGGATGCCGGCGTTGTTGATCAAGGCGCGGAGAGGACCGACGGATTCGGCGACGTCGAGCGCTCGACGCCAGTCCTGTTCGTCGGTCACGTCCAGGTGGGTGAATCTCGCCTCGCCTCCGAGATCGGTTGCGGCCTGAGTGCCTTCATCGTCGAGGATGTCCGCGATCACCACATTCGCGCCGGTATCGGCGAGTTGTGTGGCAACAGCGGCGCCGATACCGCGGCTCCCGCCGGTCACGAGCACGGATCCCTGTACTGGCATTGTCATGATGTCGCTCCTTCATCGAATCGGAGGTGCCGGCACGCGGGAATCGACGCGGTGCCGAGCCTGAGATGAGCGGATGTGATCGAGGCTCGAGCACGGCGCTGCCGAGCGGCAGGAAAGTGCGCCGGCGTTCAGCGAGCGACCATCATCGGGCACGACACCGAATGCAGCAGGGCCCGACTGGTCGACCCGAGCAGCATGCCCGTAAAACCCCCGCGGCCCCGGCTTCCGACTACCAGAAGCTGTGCGCCGTTGGCGTACTCGCGTAGGCGCCGGGTGGGCCGATCCATCGCTACCACCGACCGCACGTACACGTCAGGGTACTGTTCGGCGTATCCCGCGAGACTTTCGGCAAGGACGACGCGCTCCTGGACCCCGGTGTCACCCGATTCCAGGCGATGAAAGGGAATCGGTATCTCGATATCGGACCAGACATGCACCGCGAGTAGGTCCACGCCCCGCAAGGACGCCTCCTCGAAGGCCACCGCCACCGCCCGCTGACTGTGTTCGGAGCCGTCGACCCCAACGACAACCGGCCCGGTGATGTCCAGAACCGGCAGGTACGGCAGGTCCCGCACGACGACCACCGGGCAATGCGCATGGGTCACCACCGCGGCGCTGACCGATCCCAGCAGTGCACGTTCGAGTGCATTGTGCCGACCAGCGCCGACGACCACCATGATTGCCGAGGTGGACCGTTCGACTAGTTCCGAGGCGGGTGGTCCGGTGCACAGATGGGTGTCCATCTCGGGCGCCCATGTGGTGTTCTGTGCGTACTTGACCGCCTCGTCGAGGCGCCGCCTACCGTCCGCTTCTTCCTGTTCGAAAAAGGCGGCGGGCATACCCACCGGTATTCCGGCGAAACCGCGACCGGGTACCGTCGTCACCAGCGACAACACGGCATTCCGTAGTGCGGCTTCCCGTGCTCCCCAGACCACGGCCTCGAGCGAGGCATCCGATCCGTCGACTCCCACGACGATCGACCGATGTGCGGACATGACGACCCCCTCGGGTCCGGACCGAGCCGGTGTGCTCGTGTGCCGTCCCCTCATCGTCGTCCTGTCCCTCGGCAGGGCCTAGGGGACAAGGTCCTTGCTCGGCTCACGCCGGTCCTGCGGTGTCGCCGGCGGCCTGTCCTGCAGTGGTGAGTGTCGGCGACGTCGCCCAGCGTCTGTTGTTCGGATCAGCATGGCATCACTCCCTCGCCACGAGCCGTGCGCACGGCTCGTGCCCCACGTTCGTTCGCCATCATCGGCGTCGAGTACCCATCGCGGCCCGGCCCCGAGATCTTCACCCCCTCCGTTGTGCGGTGAGTACCTCGGTTCTGTCGGTTCGACGGCACCGACACAGGAGCAGGAGGACACTTCCTCCAAGGCCCTGTAACGAGATCGGGAAGGTGCAGATCTGTCCACGCCCACGCGATAGGAGCGGTCCTGCAGGGATGAAGCCGATGAGCGACCCGACGACCGACACAGCCGGACACGATGTGCCCGTCGATCCCCTCGAATCTCTCGATCGCCTACTGCGGGATCTCCGCTCGTCCCGGACCGGCTTGTCCACTCGCGAAGCGCAACGGCGCCTGGGCGTGTCCGGCTTCAATGAGCTGGTTCGCCGCCGCCGCGAAGGCTGGTGGCGGGCACTGGGCCGGCAACTCGTCCATCCGCTCGCCTTGCTGCTGTGGATCGCGGCGGTGCTCGCGGCGGTGTCCGGATCGGCTCCCTTGGGGGCGGCGATCCTGGTGGTGATCGCCCTCAACGCCGCGTTCGCGTTCGTGCAGGAACGCCACGCCGATCAGGCCGTCGAGGCGCTCGCCGCCTATCTGCCCCAGCGTGCCCGGGTTCTGCGCGACGACATCGAAACGGAGATCGACGCGCGGGAGCTGGTACCCGGTGATGTCATCGTGGTCTCCGAGGGAAACCGGGTCTCCGCCGATGCACGTCTGCTCGACGGCGTCGCCGAAATCGACGCCTCGACACTGACGGGGGAATCGGCGCCGGTGCGGGTGAGCGCGGACAGCGCCGACAGTCATGTCCCATTGATCCACGCCCGTGATCTGGTGTTCAGCGGCACGACGTGCGTCACCGGGGAGGCGACGGCGGTGGTGTTCGCCACCGGTATGAACACCGAACTCGGCCGGATCGCCGCGTTGTCCCAGCGCGGCGGCCATCAGGAAAGTCCCCTCGAGAGGCAGGTCAAGCGGGTCGCCTGTCTGATCGCCGTCGTGGCCATCGGGATGGGTGCGGCGTTCATTCCAGTCGGCACGCTGCTGGCCGGACTGTCTCTGGGTGATTCGGTGACCTTCGCGATCGGATTGATCGTCGCCAATGTCCCCGAAGGACTACTTCCGACGATCACTCTCGCGCTGGCCGTGGGCGTGCGCCTGTTGGCCCGGCAAGGTGCACTGGTCAAGCGGATCTCGGCGGTCGAGACGCTCGGTTCGACGAGTGTGATCTGCACCGACAAGACCGGGACGTTGACCGTGAACCGGATGACCGTAACGCAGGTGTGGACCAGTCAGGGGATCGTCGACTTCGACTCTCTCCCTGAATTGTCCGTGCCGGATCCGGTCGCGGAGCGGTTACTGAGGGCGGCGGTGTGGTGCAGTAACGCGGAACCGGCACCAGCCGTGGGCACCACGCGCATCGGGGAACACGAAACGGACACCGGTATCGGTGATCCGACCGAACTCGCACTGCTCGAAGCCGCCGCGCGTCTCGACATCAAACCCCGCCGCGACAAGGACGGCAGGCTGACGCAGTTCCACTTCGATCCCGCGCTGCGGCGGATGTCGACGATCGATCGTGTCGGCCACACCGTCGTCGTACACACCAAAGGCGCCCCGGAGGAAGTCCTCGCCCGCTGCGCCCATCTCGCCGAAGCCACCGGCACCAGACCGTTGACGGACGCCGATCGCACTACGATCGAGGCGATCATCGCCGATTGGGCGCGACGAGGTCGGCGACTATTGGCGATCGCCGAACGCCCTCTCGGACCGTCCGAAGTTCCGGCAGATCTGACCCGGGATCAGGCAGAGCAGGGTTCGACGTTGCTCGGGATCACCGCGATGATCGATCCGCCCCGCCCCGAGGTCCCCGAGGCCGTGGACCGCTGCCATTCGGCGGGAATCCGCTTGATCGTCGTCACCGGCGATCATGCGCTCACCGCCCGGGGGATCGCCGAGAGCGTGCACATCGGGCACCGGGGTCTGCGGGTGATCGGCGGACACGAAGCGGACGCGATGTCCGATCGGGAACTCGACGCCACCCTGGCCGGGGACGACGAGATCGTCTTCGCCCGTAGCTCCCCAGAGTCGAAACTACGCATCACCGACGCTCTGCAGGAATCGGGGCATATCGTCGCAATGACCGGCGACGGCGCCAACGATGCGCCGGCCTTGCGGCAGGCCGATATCGGGGTGGCGATGGGACGCTCGGGCACCGATGTCGCACGCGAAGCCGCGGTGATGGTCCTTGTCGACGACAATTTCGCCTCGATCGTCGGGGCCATCGAAGCGGGCCGTCGTGTCTACGACAACGTCCGCAAGTTCATCGTCTACATCTTCGCGCATGCCACCCCCCGAGGTCGTGCCGTTCCTCGCCTATGCCCTCACCAGCGGCGCGATCCCCCTGCCGCTGACGATCATGCAGATCCTTGCGGTCGATCTCGGCACCGAGACTCTTCCGGCGTTGGCGCTCGGTCGGGAGAACGCCGAACCGGACCTGATGCGACGCCCCCCTCGGCCCCGGTCGCAGCCGGTGATCGACGGCCCCATGCTCGCCCGGGCCTGGGGGCTGCTCGGTGGCATCTCCGCCGTCCTGGTGATGGCATTGTTCCTGCTCACCCTGCACATCGGCGGATGGACCTTCGGCGCTGACACCAGCACGGGTGAACTGCACCACACCTGGCAGCAGGCAACAACGATGACCTTCCTCGGTATCGTGGCCTGTCAGATCGGCACCGCCATGGCTGCCCGTACCAGCCGCAGCTCCCTCATCCGTATCGGCTTGACCACCAATCCGATGCTGCTGTGGGGCATCGCCTTCGAAATCGTGTTCGCGGCAGCCGTCGTAGTTCTTCCGCCGTTGCAATCCGTCTTCGGTACCGCGGTGCCGCAACTGTGGTTGCTGGCACTGTTGATCCCCCTGCCGGTGATCGTGTGGGGATGCGACGAGGCCTTCCGCTGGTGGTTACGAACCCACCGTTGACAGGTCGTTCACTCCACTGCCGAGGACCACTGTGCTTCGGCAGATTCTGGGGGACGTGCGACCGTTGGACCGGAGTCGAGAACACCGTGTCCGGGACACAGCGCCTCATCGCCTCGTTGCACACCGTCCGGTGGGCACTCGCGCACGCGCGCATGAGGGACCGCGCGGACTGAACGATGGAATCTTCTCGGTGTCGGTTCAGGGAGCGGAGCGGTCCACCGAGGCTGTGAAGCCTCCGTCACTGCGCGCATCGGCGAGGGTGATCTTCACTTCTACGATTGGTCCCGGCGCGCTGCCGTTTCGCGACCAGCCCATGTCCCGAAGGACCTGCAGCATCGTGGTGTTCTCCGAGAGCACGAATGCAGACAGGTGCCGAATCCCGTGTGCCCAGGCGATACCGACCAGACGTTGCAGCAGAGCGGTTCCGATGCCGTGATGTTGCATGGGGTGACTGACAGCGACCGCGCATTCCGCCGATACCCCATCGGAGGCGGAGCCAGGATCGGGATCGAGCACGGTGTAGTTCGCGACACCGACGACCGTCCCATCGTCGAACGCCCCCAGGCTCACATGCCTATCGTCCTGCCGACACAGCATTTCCACCAGTTCGTCGACGTGACGCGGGGCCACCGTGAAGAACCTCATATAGGTGTCATGTCCGGTGAGATGCTCGTGCAAAGCTCGCACGGCGCCCTCGTCCTGCGGACCCAACGGCCGAATGACCAGGTCGGCCCTGACCGACTGCTGTGTAGTGGTCCCCATCGGATACATCCCTCCGAAAGCTCGGCGATGACCGTCCTGTTCCCGGACCCACCCGCACATGCGGCCCCGGCTCATGGCCACGAGTCTGACATACGATTCGCCTCATGCGCTGACCAGTCTCGCCGCACCCGCCACATACTCGTCCGTTCACGACCACCCTTTCGGGACGCGACGGTCATCGGCACCGTTCGGTTGTGAAAGACTTTGCCCCAACGGCCATATCGTCGCATCGAGTCTCGATACGGAGAAGGCACTCGATACGGAGGAGGTATCGCATGCCCCGGCCACTCTCGATTGCTCGCGTCGCCCGTCCTATCGGCGCACCCTGACACGCTCTGTCCGAGCTCGAGGGCACCGCTGAGCGGTCCGCCCCAGCTATGACCACACTCCTGCCACCTGCTGCACGTCGCCGGATCGACCACGCGGCACGCCGAGGGCCGCAGCCGCACGACTCGAGATGTCCGGGCAGATCCGGCTCGGTTCTCGGAGACCGTTCACCGCCGTCCAACTCCTCGCTCCGAGGACCGGGTTCATCGGGGCTGCGACAACTCGGATCGGCCGCGCGTCCGTAGCGGGGTACGACTGTTTCACTGCCGGGCATGACCATCGCCTCGCCGGTCCCCGCGCGACAGATCCCGTTTGGTGGTTACTTCGCGTCGACGGCGATGGTGCGCGGGATTCGCCCGAGGACCAGCAATCCGGGCAGGCCGGCCGACGACGGGTCAGCGAACAAGCGCAGTTCCGGAGGGTGGGGTTGAGCCTTGCCCGACAGGCGGGCGGGGATGCCACGCATGAAGAACGATGTCGTCGGTAGGAAATCGTCGTCCACCGCATTCACGCGCTCGTGTCGAACAGGTCCTTGCACAGGTGCATATTGGGACGCATACTCCGCACACGGTGCAGGACGTGGTTCGTCCGCCGTTGCAGTCCGTCTTCGGTACCGCGGTGCCGGAGCTGTGGTTGCTGGCTCTGATGATCCCGCTGGCGGTGATCGTGTGGGGATGCGACGAGCTGCCCCAAATGGGGGCGTCGGACTCGAAACGGAGCGCAACGCCGATGAAGCACCAACCGATGAAACGCTGGCTGGCGAGGTGGATCGCGGTGGTGACGGCAGGAGAAGCGGTGGGTTTCGCTGTGCCTGCCGCCATCGGTGTCCTCACGCGGGATTCCGCGTCGGCATTTCCCTTGCTCCTGGTCGCCGGTGCCGTGGAAGGAGCGATCCTGGGACTCTCGCAGGCGACGGTACTGCACGGGCAATTGCCATATTTGTCGAAACGGAGATGGGTGGTGCTCACAGCTGCAGCGGCGATGTCGGCGTACGCGATCGGGCTGTTGCCCTCCACCCTCGCGGCGTGGTGGACGAGTTGGCCGCTGATCGTGCAGGTGCTCTTCTTCGGAGCGGGGCCTGTCGTCCTGCTGATATCGATCGGCCTCGCTCAATGGCTCGAACTGCGCCATCATCTTTCCGGCGCGACATGGTGGATACCCGCCACCGCTCTCAGCTGGCTTGTCGGTCTCGCTGTCTTCTTTGCGGTGGCCCCACCACTCTGGCATCCCGACCAATCCCCTGCTCTCGCAGTGACGATCGGACTCGTCGCCGGCGTCGGCATGGCATTTGCCATGGCGGCGGTGACGGGCTGGGCCATGACGGTCCTGCTCAGGCGGCAGACCTCCTCCGTCTCCCGAGCTGCGGAGTCTCGACAGGGGCGACCGTGAACGCAGTCGACGAGATTCCTTGCAGAACTCCGCCGGATCGGCTTCACTGGTCTCCAATGGAGGGGAGTATCCCCCAACTGTCTCGTCGTCACGACGGCCCGGTGATCCGGTCCCGGCGAACGGGCCCGCCTCGGGCGGGCGGGAAAGACCTCCGGTTGATCATGAACCGGAGGTGTGTCGATGACTGTTCCGTTCTGGGCGTGGGCCGCGGTGCTCGGCTTCATCGTGGCCATGCTTGCGATCGACCTGTTCGCCCACCGCTGCGCCCATGTGATCGGGGTACGCGAGGCGGCGGTCTGGTCGGCCGTCTGGGTCGGCTTCGGGATCGGGTTCGGTGTTCTGATCTGGCTCAACGCCGGCGCGGAGTTCGGCCGGCAGTACTTCGCGGGGTACCTGATCGAGAAATCCCTCGCAGTGGACAACGTCTTCGTGTGGGCGATCATCTTCACGTACTTCGCGGTTCCTCGCCGGTTGCAGCACCGGGTGCTTTTCCTCGGGGTACTGGGAGCGTTGGTCTTCCGTGGTCTGTTCATCGCTGCCGGGTCGGTGCTGATCGCCAGTTTCGGGGCGATCCTGTATCTGTTCGCAGCGTTTCTGATCGTCACCGGCTGTCGGATGCTGCGCCGCCGCGACGAGCACCTCGATCCGGAACGCTCGCGCACGTTACGCCTGTTCCGCCGCTACGTACCGATGACCGACGCCTTCTACAACCACAAGTTCTTCGTTCGGATCGGTGGCACACTGCTGGCCACTCCCCTGCTGGCGGTGCTGGTACTGGTAGAGGTCACCGATATCGTCTTCGCCGTCGACTCC
>Ga0182741_1001729_pt1 | contig 27331 bp, 23 predicted proteins | sample eDN5th37CBELigOP_FD_128874 | JGI IMG/M metagenome (GOLD analysis project Ga0182741, IMG submission 128874) | Enriched Organic Plus compost microbial communities from Emeryville, California, USA - eDNA 5th pass 37_C BE-Lig OP (version 2) (version 2) ... | reverse complement strand
GGTCGCCAACCCCGAGGACCGTGTGCCCTTCACCTCGTGCAGCGCACCGAGCGCGTGACCGACCGCGGCATCCAGCGACCGGCGCATCCCCTCCAGCGCCAACACCGCCGACGCCAGGTCGTCAGCGTGCATCGACGCGACGTCGAGGCGGGCGAGCGCGCCCAGCGACTCACCCGCCGCCTCGCACAACACCCCGACCAACTCCGAGAGCTGGTCGGCGCCGGACCCGCCCGGCTGACGCCTCCCCTGACCCTTCCCGTCCCGCTCGAACACGGACACGACACTACGAACGGGGTGTGACACCGAATGGTCTGCTGGGACGGCGACTCCGGGAGGTGCATGGCCGGTAGGGCTGATAGGACGTGCGCCGTGCAACACGGCGAGCTTCCCGACGGCCTGACCCTCCAGGGCACCACCGACGAGTTCGAGCCGGGGAAGGTGCCCGCCGGCCTGCTCCGGGCGCACCGCGTGGCGACCGGCGTGTGGGGCCGCCTGCGCGTCACCGCCGGCACGCTCGACTTCGTGTGGGAGGACGACCCCGACCAGCCGTTGCACCTGGAAGCAGGGGATGCCGTGGTGATCCCACCGGACGTGCCGCACCACGTGGAACCCGGCCGTGACGCACGCTTCCTGGTCGAGTTCCACCGCTGAGCCCGGCGCCCCTCGGGGTCAGGGTCGGCGCAGGACGAGGATCGTGACGTCGTCGCTGCCGTCGGGTTCTAACGCCGCGTCGAGCTCGTCGCACAGCGCGCGACCGTCCCGCGTCGCCGTGGCGCGGACCCGCTCGACGAGGAGGTCCAGACGCTCGTCGATGGGGACCCGGCGACGCTCGACCAGCCCGTCGGTGCACAGCACCAGGCCGTCGCCGTGGTCGAGCACGATCGTCGAGGAGGAGTACTCGACGTCCCTCGAGATCCCCAAGGCCGGGTTGCGGGCGAAGGTGGCCAGCTCCGCGCCGCCGTCGGCCGTGAAGCACACGGGCGGCAGGTGCCCGGCGTTGACGACCTCCAGCGTGCCCTCCGCGGGGTCGTACGCCGCGGCGACGAGCGTGGCCATGTCGGTGGGGAGCAGGCTCGCGCAGAGCTCGTTGAGGCGGGAGATGGCAGCCGCGAGCTCCCCCTCCGACACGACGTAGGCGCGCAGCGCGTGGCGGATCTGCGCCATCGTCGAGGCGACGTCCATGCCGTGTCCGGCGACGTCGCCCAGCACGAGGACCGCGCGCCCGTCCGGCCGGAAGTACACGTCGAACCAGTCGCCACCGAGCGCGCCACCCTCGGCCGGTCGGTAGGTGACCGCGACGTCCGCTCCCGGCACCTTCGGCACGGTGTGCAGCTGGAGCGCCTTCTGCACCATGGTGGCGACGGACCGGTCGCGCCGAGCCTGCCGGGCCACCGCGTCCCGCAACCGGCGTGCCACCTCGCCGAGCGCGTCACGGTGCGCCTCGCTCCAGGGCTCGGAGGTCCCCCGGACGGTCTCGACGTACTCCTCGAAGGAGCGGCGGGGGCCGAGGCGGGCGCCGTCCGGTTCGAGCACGACCTCCTTGTCGGTCGGGTCGCCGCCCCAGCGGATCGAGCGCACCTGCTCGCGCCGGGTGGCCACCACCCAGTCGCCGTCGTCGCCCCAGCGCAGCGCGAGCACGCCCGCCGCGTCACCCACGGGGTCGTCGAGGACGAGCCCGGGCGGTGGGTCGGAGCCGAGGCGGTCGTGCCACCACACCGTCCCCGGCCGATGGTCCAGCCAGTCGAGCAGCGTCCGCAGGTCCTCGTCGTGGGGGAGCGCTCCTGCGGTCGTGCGCACCTCTGCCGCGCTCGTGAGCACCAGGCCGTCGGCGCCGAGGAGGTCCCGCACCGCGTCCGCGTCGAGCGCGCCGAGGGGGTCGCCGTCGCTCTGGCCGAGCGGCGTCGTCACCTCGTCGACGCGCTGGAGGAGGCCCACGCGCTCGGTCGCACGCGCGGCCGTGGACAGCGCCGCGAGGAGGGCGGAGGTGGTGCCGGCCAGCACGTCGAGGGTGATGCGGATGCGCTGGGACGGGCGCCGGGGTGCGGTGTAGCTGTGGCAGGCGACGAGCCCCCAGAGGGAGCCGTCGACCACGAGCGCCAGCGACGCCGACGCCCGCACGCCCATGTTGCGCAGGTACTCGAGGTGCACCGGCGACACCGCCCGCAACGTGGCATCGCTGAGGTCGACGGTGTCGGGCGGGCCCGCGGCGCTGACGAGCGGTGCGGGCGCCGCGTGCACGTCGGGGATGAGGCGCACTCGGTTGCGCAGGTACAGCTCCCGCGCCCTGGGCGGGATGTCACTGGCCGGGTAGCGGAGGCCGAGGAACGTGCCGTGGCCCGCCGCGACGGACTCGGCGACGACGGTCCCGTTCCATTCCTCGTCGAAGCGGTACGCCATGACGCGCTCGAACCCCGTCAGCTGCCGCACGGCACGGACGGTGCGCTCGAGGAGCTCCTCGACCGAGCCGGACTGCTGCAGTGAGCGCAGCATCGTCGGCACCGCGGTGCGCTCGGTCAGGTCGACGTCGCTGGGCGGCTCGACCTCGAGCAGTCGCGCGCCGGGGAGCGCACGGGCGAGCACGTCGACCGGTCCGAGGTCGGGGACCGTCGCGGAGGTCGGTTCGCCGGGCGGCACCCGGGCGACGGCCTCGAGCAGCGCCGGACCCAGCACCCGCTCCGTCTCCGAGCCGAGCGCCTCCTCGGTGGCCCGTCCCAGCAGCTCGAGGTTGGCCGCAGCGGTGATGACGCCGCCGCGCTCGAGCACGAGCGCACCGTGGGGCTGCACCGCGCCGGGGGAGTGGATCGGCTCCTCCTGGCACCTCGTCAGCAGCTCCGCGACGAGGTCCTCGTCCTCCGGCGACCTCACCTGTCGAGCCTCCCGTTCCCGCGCGGACGACGATCGTACGTGCGCCAACGAGGCGCGGTGTGCCGGTTGCGGGATCCCTAGGCTCGGGAGATGGAACGCAATCGACGGATCACGTTGCTGCGGCGGCCCGTCGGCCTCCCCGCGGACGAGGACTTCGCCGTGGAGGAGGTCCCGGTCCCCGAGCTCGCCGAGGGCGAAGCACTGATGCGGACCACCCACCTGTCGATCGACCCGACGGTGCGGACCTGGATCTCCGACGCCCGCAGCTACTTCCCGCCCGTGGAGCTCGGTGAGGTGGTGCGCTGCCCCGGGGCCGGCGTCATCGTCGCCTCCCGGTGCGGCGCCTACGAGGAGGGCGACCTCGTCACCTCGCTGCCCGGCTGGCAGGAGTACTCGGTCGTGCGCGACGACGTGTTCACGACGAAGGCGCCGGAAGGCGTCACGGCGGAGCAGCTGCTCGGCGTCGTCGGTCAGAACGGCATGGCGGCCCACATCGGGTTGCTGGACGTCGGCCGGCCCGAGCCCGGTCAGACCGTCGTGGTGTCGGCCGCGGCCGGCGCGACCGGTTCCATCGCGGCGCAGATCGCGAAGCTGAAGGGCTGCAGGGTCGTGGGCATCGCCGGCACGGACGAGAAGTGCGAGTGGCTGACCGGCGAGCTGGGCCTCGACGCGGCGATCAACCACCGCGCCGACGGGTTCGCCGAGGCGCTGCGCGCGGCGACACCCGACCGCATCGACGTGTACTTCGACAACGTGGGCGGGTGGATCCTCGACGCGGTGCTGCGCCGGCTGGCGATGCACGCACGGGTCGTGCTCTGCGGCGCCATCTCGGTCTACAACGAGGAGCGCAAGCCGCCCGGGCCGGCGAACTACCTCGAGCTCATCACCCAGCGCGCACGCATGGAGGGCTTCAACACCTTCGACCACTGGGGTCGGTTCGAGGAGATCGCGGCGGAGCTCGCCGGGTGGGTCGCGGACGGGCGCATCAGGACCCGTGAGACCGTCGTCGAGGGCCTCGACCGTGCACCGGCGGCACTGCGGATGCTCTTCGAGGGCGGCAACACCGGGAAGCTGCTCGTGCGCGTCGGCTGAGGCCGCTCCGACCCGGCGGGGTCCGGCTCAGCGTTCCCGGCAGGCCACGAGCAGCAGTCCGCCGACCAGACCCGCGTTCTTGGCCGCCTGCACCAGGTTGGCCGTGGCCTCCGGGCCCTCCTGGGTCCAGAACGGGTGGCCGACGAGCGTGGTCGGCACGAGCGAGGCGATGAGGCCGAGCGCCGCGGCCCTCGGCAGCCGGTTGAGGACCAGCGCGGCGCCGCCGATCGCCATGGCGGCGCCGTTGAGGCGCACCGCGGTCTCCGCCTCGGGGATGCCCGCCCGGGCCGCGGTCTGCACGCGCGGACCCGGGTCGCGGGCGGCGTCGGAGCCCAGCTTGATGAACATCGCGCCGAGCAGCGCCTGACCGGTTCGCCGACCCACCTTCTGCAACACGCTCATGGCTCCTCCTCGCCGCCCCGCCACCGGAGCGGTCGGCCGAGGGTACCCAGCCGAGACGTCGGGGCACCGGCGGCGTCTACCCTTCGGCGGGACATGACCGACGTGCCGAACCAACCGATGTCGGTGCCGAGCCGCCTCGGCGCCACCGCCCGCTACGAGGACGGCGAGCTGATCATCGACACGGTCCCCCAGCCCCAGACGCTCCGCCACGGGGTGCTGCGTGGCAGCGTGCTCTCCTTCGCACTCGACGCCGTCGCGGGGATCACGCTCGACCAGGACCCCGATGCGTGGGCGCTCACGACCGACATGACCCTGCGCATGCGACCGGTGCCCGCGCCCCGCTGCGTCAGCGCCCGCACCCGGGTGCTGCGAGAGGGGCGCCGCTCCGCCACGTGCAAGGTCGACATGACCGCGCCCGACGGGTCGCTCGTGGCGACCGGCGCGGTGGGCTTCGCCAGGGTCGCCCGCAAGCCCGACGACCCACCGAAGCCCATCGTCACCCCCGAGCAGGCGCCGATGGTGCTGCGCGACCTGGGGACGCTCTCGTCGCCCCTGCGCGCGGAGGCCGGCATCGAGGTGGTCGACGCGGCCGAGGGCGTCGTCGAGGTCGAGGTCACGCCGCGGCTGCTCAACCCGGCGGGCACCCTGCAGGGCGCGATGGTCGCGCTGCTCGCCGAAGCCGCGGCGGAGGACCTGGTCGAGGCGAGGTTCGGCGAACCGGCGGTCGTGGTCGACCTGGACCTGCGCTACCTCGGCAAGGTCGGCTCCGGCCGGGTGCGCACCCGCTGCCGCCTGCTCGGCGACACCGCGGACTCCCCGGTCGAGGTGGAGCTCGTCGAGGTGTCGTCCGGCGACGTCACCACGCTCGTGCACGCGCGGGCGGTGCGGCCCGCCTGAGGCGAGCGAGCGAGCGGGCTCAGCAGCAGCCCGCCGACGGCGACATCACCTCGGCGTCGCCGGTCTTGACGTACACCTCCCACGGCGCACCGTCCGGGTCGTCCACCCAGGTCTCGGTCTTCGTCGCGAAGCAACACGTCGTGTCGTCGACGCCGGTGGTGGCGAGCCCGTCGCTGCGGAGGCGTGCCTCGGCGGCCTCGACCTCTTCGCCGGAGTCGACCTCGATGCCGAGGTGGTTGAGGGTGCCGCCGACCTCGCCCTCGATGAGCACCAGCTTGAGGGGCGGATCGGCCACCTCGAAGTTGGCGTACCCGGGCTTGCGCTTCGCCGGCGTGGTGTCGAACAGCCGTGAGTAGAAGGAGACGGCCTCCTCGAGGTCGGACACGTTCAGGGCCAGCTGCACTCGCGACATCGGGGCCTCCGGTAATATATTGACGATCGTCAATGTATCGATAGGCGTCGATGCATGCAAGGAGCCCTGTGACGTCCGACGAGACCATCGACTGCTGCCCGCAGCTGCTCACCGCCCCGCTGGCCGAAGCCGAGGCGGACGAGCTCGCGGCTGCGTTCAGGGCGCTCGCCGACCCGGTACGGCTCAGGCTGCTGTCGCTCATCGCCAACGCGCCCGACGGCACCGCGTGCTCGTGTGACCTGGAGGAGCCGGTGGGGAAGAGCCAGTCGACGGTCTCGCACCACCTGTCCCTGCTCGCGGACGCCGGCCTGATCACGAAGGAGAGGGTCGGCCGCTGGGTGAACTGCACCATCGTGCCGGAGCGGCTCGCCGCCCTGCGCGACGCGCTCGCGGGGTCGTCGGCTCAGGTCCCGCAGTAGGTCACGTACAGCCAGCGTCACATCACGATCGGGCCGTCCGGGTCGATGGTCGGTTGTGAGCGGGACCCCGGTGCTGCCACCGGGAGCTGCGACAGCGCCATCGGGACTGACCAGTCGGTGCGCACGAAAGTGAGCACCATCCCGCGCTCGCCGGTGTCGTGGACACGGGTTGGCATGAGCTCGATGTCGAGATCGGCCGGCGCTTCCACAGCATCCTTCGGCCACCACAAGGTGGGTTGGAGCTTGGCCCGCGGATCGTCGCCCGTCGGAAGGTCCTGCCGTTCGAACAACTCCGCCGACAGCCGTGGAGGCGAAGCGAGCGCGAGTGGAGCGGCGAACTCCCTGATCGATGACGGCGACCCGTCGATCCGTCCACCCGGCCGATCGATGTATCCGCTCAACAACTCGTCGGTCGCGAGCCGCTCGAGGGCCGCGCCAAGGGCTGCATCCAGGCGACCATCGAAGAGCACCCGCACAAAGTCCCACCTCATCCCAGGCGGGAGACGTCCTGATCCGTCCAACGGCGCTGAACTTGGATCGTCTTCAGGCCGCGCCCGGGAGATCTCCTCCGGATCCGTCCCGTAGAGCGATGCCATCTCGCCCCTGAACGCCTCGACGGCCGCTTCGTATTGCTGTTGGAGCCACCCGTGGCGAGCCAGCTGGTGCCGAATGCGGGCGACGAGCGTCTCGAACGCGCGCTGATCGAGGTCGAACCTCTGAATCTGCACCTTGTTCGCGCTGCACAGCAGGTTGGGCTCAGGGGGTCGAAGATCTTCCTGAGACGGGACGTCGCCGAACGGCTTTCGCAGAAGTCGCGCCAGCGCAACCGCCGTGCCGAGCATCTGGGCGTGCGCAGCGCGGAGCGCGGAAGCCGAGCGGCTCGCGTGCACGGCAACGGCGGTCTCCCACCGGAGACGTTCAGCTTCGTCACGAAGGCGCAAACGCTCCTGCAGTCGCCTCTGCAGGATCCACGCCAGCAGGCAGACCATCGCGAGACCCAATAGGGACATGGTGATGAGTCCCCAGCGAAGGCGGGTCGATGCGTCTGTCCGCTCGTACCAGCCTCCCGGGCGAACCACACCACCCACCACGCTCAGGGAGAGGTACCCCAGTGCAACAGTCCCGACGACGCGTGCTGCGGCATCGCCGCTCGCTGACTGCAGCCGCGCGGCCGCGCGTGCAACCAGCACGAGTGCCGTGAGGACGGTGATGAAGAGGACGAGCTCTCGGCCGTACATCTTGCCGAACACATCGGTCGAGAGCCGCACGTCTGCCCCGAGTCCAAACGCAATGACTGCGGTGAGGAGAAGCAGCCCGAGCAAAGCCTGCAGGTGCCGTCGTTGTTCAGCGTGCTCACGGAACGCAGCAACGATCGCCCCGCCCCCGACGACGACGGCGATGGCGGCGAGCGACAGGCCGAGCACCGTTCGCACCTGCGGTGACCACCTGTCGGCCCCCACTACTTCGGCGGCCCCCGTGGAGACGAGGGCGACCGTGGCGAGGAGCGCTGCGAACGTCCCCATCACCCACGCCAGTGCCCCGAGGTCATTGCCGGAACGATTGAGAAGGCGCTCACGGCCCTCCCGCAGAGTCCCGAGCGCACGCTGGAGCTCTGACTCGGCCGCCTCCTGTTCCTTGCGAACTCGCGCCACCATCTCGCCCAGGAGGACTCGGGACCGCGGCAACGCCTCAGCGGGCCCGTCGAGCGGAGGACGTACATGCTCTCCCGGTGGCGCCGCTTCATCGGGGGCGTCGGGTTCGCCGTCCTCGACCGCGTTCTGATCCCCCGGCTGAGTCGCAGGAGGCTCATCGTCCTCGGCGTCGGTGCTGTCGGTCGCGACATCTTCGCGATCCTGTTCCACGAACGCGGGATCTGGTGGTGGCGAATAGGCATCCAGTTCCTCGGCGATCTCGATCGCGTCGTGAGCCGACTCCGGAGCGAGCAGGTCCAGCTCAGCGACCACCGCGCGGACACCGTGGTTCTCGGGCGGCGGAACTCCGAGCGCGAAGTTGCCGCCGTCCGCGGTGGCGAGGATCGAGATGATGACGTCCGACCATCCATCGCCGCTGACCAGCGACGCATCCTGGATGCGCTGCGACCGAGCGACCTGTCGGCGCATCGAGTCGAGCAACTGGTCGACGTCCAAGCTGGCATTGCGGGGGGCGATACCGGTCCATGAGACGTGGATGGCCGCTTCCTCGCCAGCCGCTGCGGTCAGCGCCTCGGCAGCGAGTTGGTCGAGATCGGCGTAGACCCCGGACCTCAGGTGCGTCGGGATGGCCTTGAGGTAGCGCAGGGCCTCTACGGCCAGCCGACGCGCTGCAGACCTCGTGTCGAGGACCTCCACGGGTGGCTCGTAGGGGGGAGGCGGCTGATGCCGCAGACCGGGGACGCGTTCGGTGACCGTCCTGGCGACGGACCACACGTCGAGATCGGCATCCAGGCTCGGTGCGCGGCCATGAGGTACCGGCAGCGCCGTGAGGTTGGCGACTGCTGCCGAGAGAGGGACCGGCGGTCCATTGAGGATGCGGACGTAGCTCCTCGCAATGGTGACCTTGGGATCCCCGACACCGATCACTCCTGCTGATCCGCGTGCCAAGGGCGACTCGTCCATGCCAGTCCAGAGTCCTGCGTGACTCGCAACCTCCCCGGCAACGTGCCCATGGAACTGCTCCGGCCGGTCCAGCGACAGCGGTGCCCCGAAGTGTGCATCGGACTCGCGGTCATCCGGGACGAGGAGAAGGTTCGCATCCGCGTGAGCGGAGAACAGCCCCACTGTGAGGGTCGCCTCTTCGAGCGACAACGGTGCGACCATCCGCGCGTCGATGATCCGGGCCTCGGCCGGTTGCAGTCGCCTGAGAGCTTCTACGGTCGCCGACGCATCCGCAGCGAGCTGCCGGATCGTTCCCGGGTCGCACACCGCTGCTGTCGCGATCGTGATCACCTGAGCCTGGTCGACGGGCCCCCCAACGGCGATGGCCGGGAGGAGCGCGTCGATCGGCTCATCGCCACCCGGACCTGCGAACCGGACGCTCCACTCACGATCGTGCCCGTGCCCGATGTCCACGAGCCACAACGGGCTGATGAAACCTGCGGCTGCCAGGTCGAGGAGCTCCCGGACTGCGCCTCCGGCGACGGAGTCGCCAATCGATTCGTAGAGCAGGACGGTGACGACGGGGCGCTCGCTCACATCACCGGCCCCAGGTCGTCATCGATCTCCATCGACGAGACTGCCCCCTTGAGGTCCACGAGTGCGCGTTCGAGCAGGGACCACATTCCGGGCCAGAGAGGATGGTTGGGCCCCAAGTTGCTCGGGTCTCGGCTTGCACGCGCTCGATAGCTGTCGAGCCGTTCGGAGTAGTCCATGTGCACCCGGACGAGCACGTCGTGCGCGCACGCCTGGCGTTCCTTGGGAGTTGCGGCTTCTAGTGAGGCGCCGGCGAACTGTTCCAGCGTCGACTTCGCGATCGTGTGTCCGAGATCACCGGTTTGAACCCACCGAGCGAGGTGCGGGTTCAGGTTCTCGTAGAGCCCCGCCGACCGGTGATTCGCCAGGCCAGGAGACAAGCCGAGATCACGCAGTTCGATGTACGCCTCGAGATAGCCCAGGTCCTTGTGGTTGACGACCTCCGCGTAGGCGAGTCCCAACGACTCGAGCAACGTCGGCAAGCGGTCGCGCTCGGTACTGGGGTCCCGCAGGAGCATCCGGGGGAAGTCCACGACCTTGCCGTTGCGTGTGATCCGCAGCTCCTCCCGGTCGAGTCGTCCCAGCATGAGCGCGGTGAACCAGCCGCGAGCCATCGCCAAGAGGACCTCGCGCGATGCCGGCGCGAACTGCTCCAAGGGCCTGGCCCGGCGGTTGTCCCAAAAGCCGGCGCGAGCAGTCGGCTGCTGTTTCGCCGAGTTCCACCCGGCCACGATCGGATCCATGACCGATGCGAAGACGAGCGGGTCGTGTGCAGCGCCGAGCGTGGAGGAGATCGCGATGCTCGTGATGTTGCGCGCCGTGGTCAGCGACCCGCGCCACACGTCAGCGCTTTCACCCCCAAGGGCCTTCGAGAGGATCTCGGTGACGTCGCTTTCCATCGGATGATCGCGGAACGGAACCAGACTCGGCACCGCGCGACGCGGGATCTGCGCTCGCTGGTGGAGCAAGGCGAACAGCTCCATGTCCATCCGTACCAGCGGCTCAGCCGCGTCGAACGCGGCGGCCAGCGATCGACGGAGGTTCGACCGTCGCTGTGCGAGCTCCGCCGGATCGACCTGCGGATCGTCATCTAGGAACGAGCGCAGATCGTGAGATAGGAAGCGCTCGAAGGCAGAGCCCGGCTTGGTGATCCATGCCTGTGCGCGACGCAGGAGGTCCTCTGGCTTCAGCCGCATGCGGACCTGCATGGCCTGTCCCGGCTGCGTCGAGACGCCCCGCGATGCGAAATCGGGGTACCACGGCTGGATGACCTCGATCGGGGCGAGCTGAGGATCGTCGCTGAACGAGCCAGTGATGACCTCGCTTCGCACGACGTCGTGCCGCGCGCCGCTGTGCTCCGAGCGGGTCGACCGGCGCAACAGGTCGTCGTAGCGGTCCGGGAACTCCTCGGTCCCGATGACGAGGAACTCGTTCTTGGGTGGTTGCAGCGACGTCGGCACTGCACGGTCGGGCCATCCCTCGACGACAGGCTCCTCCGCTCCGTCGCCCTCGAACCCTTTGAGGTAGAGCTCGTGCCGAGCGGATCGCAGCGCTCGCTCCAACGCGCGGACGAGGCCGTTGGCCACGTCGCGCAAGAGAAGCTGCGCCGTGGAACGAGCCATCGCCTCGACCTTGAAGTGGGCGGCAGTCCACAGGCCCTCCCAGACAGCGTCGGCGACCTGCTGGTTCGAAGCTGGGATGTTCCCGCGGGCGTGGAACTTCGACGCGATCGCCGAGCGCGGGTCCTCGGCCCAGCGTCGCCACTCGGATTCCTCATCGGCGAGCTCTGTGCACACCGCGAGTAGCTCCTCGGCGACCATGTCGAGCAACGAGACGGTCACGTCCAAGCCATGGCGACTGACCATCTGAAGGGTGGCGTGGACGAAGGCGTCCGGCAGGGCCTCGGCCCAGGCCTGGGCCAGCTCACGCATGCGCTGGCCCACCCGATGGAGGTGCTCGTCCGCATGAGGACCAACCTGGAGGTGGATGCGGTCGACCCAGACGGGCGCCGGCAGGGCCTTCGGCTCCTGCGCCAACATCGACTCGATCCTCGCCGCGGCCTCGCGGAGCTGGGTCTCGTGCTCAGGTGGGCGCATGGCGTCGATCACCTGGTCGCTGCGTCCGCGCTCGTTCAGGCTGAGCGAGTTCAGGAACGTGACCAGCTGGTCGCGGGCAACGTCTTCGGCGATCTGGTCCGGTTCGCGGGAGTCGTCCTTGTCGATCTGCAGCGCGCGGATGTGATGGCCGCGGACAAGCCACACCGCAACGTCCCTCGCCAGTCGCTCGCTGGAGTAGCGAGCGAACCGGTCGGTGCCGAGCGACACCTCGGCGAACCCGAAGGCCTCGAAGATCGGGAGGTGGTCCGCCATCAGGACTTCCGCCTTCACGGCGTTGCCCTGCGCGTTCGCCTGCCAGTTCGACATCGTGTAGGAGACCAAGCGGTCCTGCACAGTCGGGTCGGCTGCCCAGCTCTTCAGCGCCTTGCCCATCATCGCGTAGACCTCGCGCTGGTCCCCGAAGCTCACTCCTCGCGTGTTGGAGGAGCCAACGAGGAACGGAAAGGCCGGCCCACTGCGGCTGATCGGGGCGGGTGCACCCGCGCCCGCGAGCACACTGCTGACTCTGGGGAAGTTCGAGGTCAGCCAATAGCCGTTCATGAGCTCGCTGAGAGCAGCGAGCGAGTTGGGCTGCACGCCGGCTGTAGCCATGGCGCCGAGATGGTGGAACACGTCGCTCGCATAGAGGAGGCCGAAGCTCCGTTCGCCGACATCCCCCGGGAGCTGCCGAATGAGGTCGCACACATCCATGAACAGCCCACTCCCCGTGCCGCCCGCCAACGACGAGATGACGACAACGACCGGATCGGCTGGAGGTTGCTCCTGCGTGCCATAGGCAAGCTTGTGGATCTCGGCGAGCTCGCCACCTGCGCTCGCGGTCGACAGGCGTTGGTAGCAGGACTGGAGACTGCCGAGGATTTTGTCCGCGTAGGCGAGGCCGATGGTGCGCCCCACCGCACGGAACTGGCCCGCACCGGTGGTGATCGGCACCTGGAGGAACGTCGGGTCGACGCGCCAGCCGGTCAAGTCCTCCCACCCCGCGTCGCCTCCGGCGGCATCGACGCGACTCGCCACGGTGTTGAAGGTGACCCCCTCCATCACGAGGCCGAGGTACTTGGCGGCTGGGAGCATCTCCACATCCGTGATCTCGTGACCGTCCTGCTCCGTCGGCGTGTCGATGTGCAGCATCTGCCAACCGGCGGGGAAGTCGCCGCTCCAACCAACTGCATCGAGCCAATGCGTGAGCTCCCGGCGCAGGTACCGCAGGGTCTTTCCCCCAGATCCGCCGAGGCCGACGAACATGAACTTGCGAAGCATCGTGTGTCCTCCCGTTCGATGGCTCAGCGGGGTGGGGCAGGGGGTGGAACGCGTTCCGGGGGCCCAGGGTCGGGATGTCGGGGCGGTACCGGAGGCGGCCCAGTCGGGGGCTCGTCGTGACCTCCTGCTCCACTTGGCCTTTCAGGCGCGCGAGGCGGTGCGGGGGGAGCGCCTTGGCCCGCGTCGGGGGTCGGCGTGTCGTGATGTCCCTCCGTTGTCCCCGATGGCTTGTGGAGCCTGGATGCACCTCGCCTGGCGCTGGAGTGACTGATCAACGGCCCAGTCCGCTGGAGTGCAACGGAGAGCACTTCTTCGAGCTGACCAACGGTCAGCCCCTGGTGCACGATGAACACCGCCGGCACGACGTGCGGGTCGACGGCCTCCTCGATCGTCGCGATGTCGCCGAGGTCGATCAGGAGGCACTCGCCGACGCGAATGGGGGCGTCCACCGTTCCATCCTTTCGAGGTTGGCCGACAGAGGACACAAGCCGTCCCGACGCACAGGAGATCCGCGCTGACGGATTGGCGAACGGGATGAGGGGAAGCCGCCGCTTGACTTCGAAGCCTCCCGCGAGTGTCCAGCGTTGCCGGGAGCCGTCCACCCGAACGAGGTCCGCGAGACGGATCGGCTCCTCAGGAACCCGGCTCAGGACGTAGCTCGAATCTGTGTCGCTGGACCACGGCGATCGGGCGATCGAGATGTCCAACGGCAGCGCGACCAGGCTTGTCGGGTCCGCGAGCCGTCCGATTCGAGCGTTGAGCAGCCAGAGCAGCAATAGCGGAAGCAGGGCACTCGAAGTGACCAGACCGGAGAGCACGAGGATCTCCCGGGTCCGATCAGGCGAGCGGACCAGCGAGATCCGTGCGATGTCCCGCTCCTCCTCTGCCGCGACCTCCACCTCGGTCCCGCTCGGATCCCGGAACACTGCCGAGTACTCGACCGCCACGACCGCGAGGACATTGGCCTCTTCCTCGACGATCAGCTCCGCGGGGAGATCGATCGACCGGTTCGCGATTGCGGGGAAGCACGCTCGAGGCTCGCTGGGACGCAGCACTGCCACGGCGCCATCGTCCGGATCCGTCCCTCGAACAATCGACTCCGGAGCTACGGTCACGCAATACTCCGCACCTTCGACGGAGATCTGGGGCGTGAGGCGGATCGCACCCCCGATGACGCCTTCGCCCTCGAACTCCTCGGGACCCTTCCAGCTGAGTGAAGGAGCCGGCGGCGTACTGCTCACCTCGAGCGTTGCTTCGAGGCGTGCCAACACCCGCGCTGGCTCGGCCCCTCCGACGAGACTCGCTTCGGCTTTCAGCTCGACGGGCTCCGAGCTCGCCGCAGACAGAGTGGCCGTCCACACCCGCCGCTCGTGGTCGAAGGCAAGGACGAGCGGCGCGCCGTCCGCCGTCGCCCGTAGTTCTACGAGATCAGGGCCAATGCTGTCGGTGATGGCGGGCTCCTGCCCCGCGAGGACGAGGTCGATGGCCGTGGCCGAGGCGCCTTCGTAGAGAACAGGCGGCTCCTTGAACCTCAGATCCGCACGAAGATCGGCGAAGCAGTCGGTGAGCCGACCAGCTGTGTTGACCTTGACAATGGAGCGTTGAGAGCGGTCGGTGTCGGTGACATCCACGTCAATGGCGCGTCCGGCGGCTTCGACACGTCTGTCGCCGAGTTCGAGCCGTGCACCTGTGCCACCTTGAAGCCGGAAGGCGAGCGAGTGGACGACATCGGAGCGAAGATGGCCGTCGGTGAGCACAGCGCACGGAATCGGCTGCTTGCCCAGTGCCTTCTGCGCTGCGACGAAGAAGCGAGAGACCAGAGCGTCGGCATCCGTGACGGTGGTCCATTCCCCTGGGATGGCGCAGCTGTCGCCAGGACGTCTCACGAGCCGATCGAGTACTGGCCTCGTGATGCCTTGGAGCTCTCGCTCGCGCGCGCCGGGGTTGGCGCTCTGCAACTCGTTGATGTGCGTTCGGAAACCGGCGGCGACCACCTCCTCACGCACCGGTTGCGGCAGCAGAGCGGTCTGTGGCAGCGGGCCGCACACAAGCGCCTCGAGCTGTCTGGTGATGTCGTCGGGATTCGTGAGCAGGGTGTAACCCGATGCCTGCGACGCGGGATCATCAGGACGCTCCAGGTCGTGGCTTCCATCCGTGAACCAGAGCAGGGTCTTGCATTCGAGCGGGGCCTCGATTGGGGCGAAATGGGCGCTGGCAGCACGCAGGGCCGTCACGTAGTCGGTGTTGACGTGGTCGTGGCGCTCTCGGAATCGGGCAACCTCTGCAATGGCCCGGTCCCTATCGGTAGGCAGCACGAACTTCCCGTACTCGTGGTAGGAGGTGCCGAACCCAGCGATGCCCAGACTGACCGATGGTCGGTCCGCTTCCTGCGGTGAGAGCGCCTCGACGAGCACGGTCGCAGCCTCGACCCGCTTCCCTTCGGGGTCGGTCCTCCTGAGGCTCCCCGACTCATCCAGGAGCAGGAGGACGTGCTGGGTCTCACACCGGACGGGCTCACCGCCCTCAGTCGTCTGCGCGTGTACGGGCGGGGTCATCGCGGCGGCAACGACCGCTATGACCAAAGCCAGGATCGCGCTCATCGCCGCGCCCAGAAATCAGCGATGACGTAGGCGTGACAGACGGACGCCAGCCAACCTGCAAGGGCGAGCACTGACGCGACCGCGCGCGGATTCCATCGGGGAATCACGTAGTGGCGATCTGCTGAGGCCGCGTCGTCTTGCTTGCGAAACCAGATGAAGGCCAGCACTGCGCCGACGCCGAGAAGCCAACCCACGGGGTTCAGAATCTCCAGGTCCGCCGGGCTCGTACTCCGGTGAAGGGCGATCGGTATCGCGACCACGGTCGCGATGGTCGCGATAGTGAGAACCACCAGTGGCGTGATGGGCGGACCGACCGTCCGTGATGTCATTTGTCCCTCCCCGCAGCCGCGCCCACCCCGGACCGCGACCGGCACCTCCGTTCCTCCCGAATCGGACCATACTTCGTCCGACTGGGGTGCTCCGAACCGTGTGCACGATTCGGCCCGGTCGAGCGTGCGGCGGGCTCGCGGGCGGAGGTCTACGTCCCGCAGTAGGTCACGTACCGCCCGAAGCCCTCCGGGGCGGGGCCCGCGTACTCCTCGAGCCCCGGCCGCTCCTCGAACGGGCGGGAGACCACCTCGACCAGCCGCCGGAAGGGCTCGAGGTCACCTTCGGTCGCCGCGTCGAGGGCGGCTTCGACCTGGTGGTTCCTCGGCACGTAGCGGGGGTTGACCTCGTCCATGCCGTCCGCGAGGGACGCAGGGGGGAGCTCCTGGGCGGTGGCGCGCGCCCGCCAGCGCTCGCACCAGCGGTCGAACGCCGCGGCGTCGGAGAAGAGGGCACGCGCGGGGGCCTCGTCGCCACGCAGCACCGACGAGAGCGACCGGAACGCCGAGGTCATGTCCACCCGCTGGGTGTGAAGCATCGCGAGCAGGTCGTCGATGAGCTGGTCGTCGCCCTCGCGCCCCTCCGCCAGGCCGAGCTTGCGGCGCATCCCCTCCGCGAGGTGCCCGTTGTAGCGGTCGGCGAAGGTGCCCAGGCGCTCCTTCGCGACCTCGACCGCGGCGTCCGCGTCGTCCGCGAGCAGCGGCAGCAGCGTCTCGGCGAACCTGGTGAGGTTCCACTGCACGACCGCGGGCTGGTTGCCGAAGGCGTACCGGCCGCCGTGGTCGATCGAGGAGAACACGGTCGCAGGGTCGAACGCGTCCATGAACGCGCACGGGCCGTAGTCGATGGTCTCGCCGGAGATCGTCGTGTTGTCGGTGTTCATCACGCCGTGCACGAACCCCACCTGCATCCACGCCGCGACCAGGCGCGCCTGCGCCTCGACGACCGCGTCGAGCAGCGCCTCGTACGGGCGGTCGGCCGCGGCGGCGTCGGTGTGGTGGCGTGAGAGCGCGTGGTCGGCCAGGCGTCGCACGAGGTCCGTGCCGCCCGTCGCCGCGGCGTACTGGAACGTGCCGACACGGAGGTGGCTCGCCGCGACGCGCACCAGCACCGCGCCGGGCAGCATCCGCTCGCGCATCACCTCCTCACCGGTGGCCACGACGGCGAGGGAGCGGGTGGTCGGGATGCCGAGGGCGTGCATCGCCTCGCTCACGACGTACTCGCGCAGCATCGGGCCCACCGCCGCCTTGCCGTCCCCGCCGCGTGCGAAGGGCGTGCGGCCGGAGCCCTTCAGGTGCACGTCGCGCAGCCGGCCCGCGGTGTCGCGCACCTCGCCGAGCAGGAGGGCCCTGCCGTCCCCGAGACGGGGGGAGTAGCCGCCGAACTGGTGGCCCGCGTACGCCTGTGCGACCGGGGTGGCCCCGGGTGGCACGGAGTTGCCCAGCAGCACCGCGACCCCCTCGGGGGTGCGGAGCGCCTCCGGGTCGAGCCCCAGCTCGACCGCCAGCGGCTCGTTCAGTGCGAGGAGCGTGGGTTCCGGAGCCGGCTCGGCCTGCCACGGCACGCACAGCTCCGGCAGCTCGCGGGCGAAGCGATCGTCGAGCGGCAGGACGGCGGCGGCGAGGGACATGTCCCCGAGGCTACGGGGCGACGGCCTCCCGGCGACGTAGCCCCCGGTGTCCCGCCCGCGCGGTGGCGGCATCGGTACCATCCGCCGGATGTCACACGACGGCACGACCTCGCCGCGCTCGCAGCGCCACCCGTGGTGGCGGGGGCTCCTCGCTGCCACGCTCGCCGCGCTCGTCGCGGCGGCCGGCTGCAGCGGCGGGGACGACGAGCCGCGTGAGGACGACGCGGCTCCCGAACGGGACTTCGGGGAGGTCGCCGAGACCATCGACGCCTACGTGGAGGAGGAGGGTCTCAACGGCGCCGGGTTCGTCGTCGTGCACCGCGACGAGGGCATCGTGTTCGAGCACTACGCCGGCGTGTTCGGCCCGGACCGCGTCAGCCTGGTCGCGTCGTCCTCGAAGATGATCACCGCCGGGGTCCTGATGCGGCTCCACGACCAGGGCGTGCTCGACGTCGACGCGCCGGTCGCCGACGTCGTCGACTGGGGTGCCGAGCACCCCGACATCGCGCCGGTGCACCTGATCTCGAACAGCTCGGGGCTCGTGGGGCTCTCCGACGAGCCCGCGTACCGGCCGTACCTCTGCCAGTACCTGCATGCCGGCACGATGCAGGACTGCGCCGAGCAGATCTTCACCACCCCCGAGGACGACGAGGACGTCGTGCCACCGGACACCCGGTTCCGCTACGGGGGCGGCCAGTGGCAGGTGGCGGGTGCCGTCGCGGAGATCGCGTCCGGCAAGAGCTGGGACGAGCTGATCGAGGAGACCTACGTCGAGCCCTGCGGCGTCGACAGCCTCGGGTACAACAACCACTACACGGTCCTCGTCGGTGAGGGCGGGCCGTTCGCACACCCCACCCAGTTCGACGGTGACCCGTCGGTGATCGACCCCACCGAGAACCCGAACATGGAGGGTGGGGCCTACATCAGCCCGTCGGACTACGCCGAGCTGCTCCTGATGCACCTCCGGGGCGGCCGCTGCGGCGAGGTCCAGGTGCTCTCGCCCGAGTCCGTGGACCGGATGCACCGGGACAGGGTGAAGGACGCCTATGGCGGCGACACCGGCCGCGGCGGGCCTTCCGGGGAGTCCGCGGGGTACGGGCTGGGCTGGTGGGTCGCCGCGGACGACCCCTCGCACATCCAGGACGGCGGGTCCTTCGGCTCGGTGCCGTGGCTGGACCTCGAGGACGGCTACGGCGCCTATCTGGTCATCGAGGCGACCAGCCCACAGGGCCAGCGCCTGGCGGAGCAGCTCCGCCCGCTCGTCGACGAGCTGATGGCCCCCGCCGGGTGAGCCCTCAGAGCCGGGTGACGGTCGGCTGCACCACGCCAGGGGTCGCGGTGAACCGGACCCGCGGGGTCGGCAGGGCCTGCCGGCTCGTCGGGCGCAGCTCGTGGAAGGTGACCGTCATGCCCTCCGGGGTGGCCTCCAGCAGCCCGTAGCCGTTGCGGCGGACCTCCATGTAGTCGAACTCCGGGTCCGTGCGGTAGGAGCCCAGCCCCCCGGCGAGGAGGTTCTCGAGCGGTCCGCTCGGGGAGGTGATCGATCCACCGGTGTACTCGTAGGCCACCAGCGGCGCCGTGGGGTCGTCGTAGTCGGTGCTGACGGGCGCCGCCATGAACGAGTGCTGGTCCCCGGTGAGGAACGCCACGTCGGTGATCCCCTCGGTGGCGAGGTGCGACAGGACGAGGTCGCGCTCCCACCCGTACCCGTCCCAGGAGTCGGTGCCGAGGTACAGGCCGGCGTGCTTCGGCAACGACGGATCGAGCGCGCGCAGCTCCGGCGTGTCCAGGTCGACGAGGCGGATCGGGGCGATCATCACCGGGTTCCCGACCAGCTTCCAGCGCACCCCGTCGCCCTGCGCGGCGGTGAGCGAGTCGAGCAGCCACTGGCGTTGGGCCTCGCCGAGCATCGAGCGGCCGACCGACTGGAGGTCGCCGGTCATGACCTGCAGGCCGAGGATGCCGAGCACCGGCTCGCCGAGGGGCACGTCGCGGTACTGCCGGCTGTCGAGCAGGAGCACCTCGGCCAGGTCGCCCCAGCGCAGGCTGCGGTGGATCCGGGTGCCCTCGATCGGCCACACCGGCATGTACTCGAACCAGGCGCGGTACGCCGCCTCGGCGCGCTCGGGGTCCTCGGTGAAGATCGTCCGGCTGTAGTCGTTGACGATCTCGTGGTCGTCCCAGATCGGCACGAGTGGGTGCGCGGCATGGGCGGCCTGCAGGTCCGGGTCGCTGCGGTACAGCAGGTACTTCGCCCGGTACTCCGCGAGCGTGTCGACGTCCTCGATCGGCTCGGGCCGCACCCGCCGCAGCAGCTGGATGGCGATCGACTCGTAGATGTAGTCGCCGAGGAAGAGCACGGCGTCGAGGTCCCGCGCGGCGATGTCCCGCCACGCCCCGTAGAAGCCGCCCGCGTAGGACTGGCACGAGCAGAACGCGACCCGCAGCGACGACGGGCTCGACGTGGGGTCGGGCAGGGTGCGCGCACGGCCGAGCCGGGAGGTCTCGCCCCCACCGGTGAACCGGAACCAGTACGAGGTCCCCGGCGCGAGTCCCTCCACGAGGACCTTGACGCAGCCGTCCGCGTCCGGGTCGACCGGTGCGGTCCCGGAGTCGACCACGGTGTCGAACGTGGGGCTCGTCGCCACCTCCCAGCCGACCGAGGTGGTCGCGGGCGCGTTCGCGAGGTCGACGCGGGTCCACAGCACCGCCGCGGTGGGCGAGTGCAGCCCTGACGCGACGCCCACGGAGAAGACCCCGTCGAGGTCGGGCGGCGGCGCGCACGCCGTGAACGACCCGAGCGCCGCCGCTCCGGCGAGACCGCTGCCGATGAGGAAGTCCCTGCGCTGCACCACGGCGTCCCCCTTCCCCGTGCGTGCGATCGAGCGTAGGGGACCGCGCCGGGCCGACGCCGCGGATTGGGTGGATCCACCCGGCGGGAGGACCCGCCGTTGACATCGGCTCCGCATCGGTCACAGTGGTTCGCCTATGTCGTCCCACCTGCTCGACACCAGCGAACCGGCCGGTCCGGACCCGACGGAGCTCCGCTGCCGCATCCACGCGGCGCTCGAGGAGCTGGGCGACGACGCGTCGGACCTGGCGATGGCCGCGTCGGTCCTCGAGGACCTCGCCGGCGCGTCGCGGATCCTGTCCCAGCTGAACCACCAGCCGAAGGTCACGATCTTCGGCTCCGCCCGGGTGCGAGAGGACAGCCCCGCCTACCAGCAGGTGCAGGAGCTCGCCGGACTGCTCAGCGCGGACGGATTCACGATCGTCACCGGTGGGGGCCCCGGCGTCATGGCCGCCGGACTGCGGGGCGCGGCGCCGGGCAGGGCGGTCGGAGTGTCGATCGCCCTGCCGTTCGAGACCCCCCACGAGGGCGACTTCCCCGTGGTCCTCCAGGACCGGTTCTTCACGCGGAAGCTCGCCATGGTGCGCCACGTCCGTGGCTTCGTGGCCGCTGCCGGCGGGTTCGGCACCGCGGACGAGGTGCTGGAGGTGCTGGTCCTGCTCCAGACCGGGAAGAAGCGCCCCGCACCGGTGGTGCTGCTCGACCCGCCGGGGCAGCCGCAGTGGGCCCGCTTCGCGGAGTGGGTGCGCGACGAGCTCGTCCCGGCCGGCCTCATCTCGCCCGCGGACCTGTCGCTGTTCCGCGTCTGCGACGACGTGCACGAGGCGCACCGCGAGATCACGCGCTTCTACTCCCGGTACCAGCGCCTCACCGAGCACGTCCTGCCCGACGGCCGCTACGCGATGGTGCTGTCGGACCTGCCCGACGCGGACGAGCTCACGCGCCTGGCCGTCGACTTCGCCGACCTCTGCGGGTCCCGGGGGTTCGAGGTGGTCGACAGCGCCGAGGGGCCGGTGCTCGCGTTCGAGTTCGACCGGCGGCGCTGGGGCCGCCTCCGCCAGCTGATCGACAGGTTGAACGGCGCCTGAGCTCAGCGGGGACCGCCGGCGACCGCCGCGGCGACGTCGCGGGCCCATCGCTCGATCGCATCCCAGTCACGCCGGTCGCGGAGCTCCGCGGGGACGTCGCGCGCCATCCTCCGACGCATGAACCCGCCGTCGTCGGCGACCTGACCCCCGAACCCCGCGTGGTCCCGCGCCCCGAGGTCGGATCGCAGCCGGCGGAGGAGGCGAAGGGCGTCCCGGCGCCAACGGGCCATGTAGACGGCGCTGCCGAGCACGACCGCGTCGTACCCGTCGAGGGAGCGCACCTCCCGCGCCCGACGCACCTCCGCGTCCGCGCCCGCGTCGCGCAGGGCGGCTCCGATGCGCTCGGCGATCTCCGCGGTGGCGCCGTACTTCGTGCCGTAGGCCACCAGGATCCGGGGCATCCTCACCTCCGGGTCAGCCCGCCGCGTCGAAGGCCCAGCGGGTGGGACGGGTCGAGAACTCCTCGTCACGCTCGATCACGCCCAGCACCCGCTCGGGGGTGAACTCGACCATGAGGTGGGACCGCACGAACTCGCCGTCCAGGTCCGGTGAGACGGGCCGGTACTTCGTCAGGTAGCGCTCGATCCACTGCTCGCGGCGATCGACGTCGTCGAGCGCGACGCCCGTCCCCTCGGCGGAGATGCACTCGACGGTGTCGTCGACCGCCACGACCATGCGGGGGTTCTGCGCGAGGTTGCGGGCCTTGCGGGAGCTCGGGGCGCACGAGAAGAGGAACCGGTCCTCGTCGGGGTCCCACACGCCCCACACCGGCATCGCGTGGGGGCGCCCGGCCGCGTTCGCGGTGACGACCCAGTAGTTGCGGTTCGCCACGAGCCGCTCCTGCGCCCAGCTCCACGGCAACGGCCGCCAGGTCGACTCCTGCACGCCGTAGTCGCGCATGGCGGGCATCTCGGCTCGCGGCGTCGCCATGCGCCCGACGTTACGCCCGCGCCGGGTCGCCGCGCCGGGAGGGTTCGCCACCCGGGCCGCGCGCCCCCGTACCATCCGGCCCGGGAGGAGCTCGACGCATGGTCCAGCATGAACGCGCACCGACACGCCGCCGCAGGGCCAGGGCGGCGTTCGCCGCCGTGTTCGCCGTGGTCCTGCTCGCCGCGATGTGCGGCAGCGACGGCGAGCCGGGCCCCGAGCTGCGCCGGAGCGCGGCCTCGGCCGAGCGGCCGACGATCCCGACGACCTCCACGACCCGCGCGCCCACCACGTCCACGACGGAGGCGCCCACGACCACGTCGACGACCACCACGACGGCACCGCCGCCACCGACCACGGCGGCGCCGGGTCCCCGGGTGGTCGACGTGATCGATGGCGACACGATCGACGTGGAGGGCGGCCGGCGGGTCCGCCTGATCGGGATCGACACCCCCGAGCGCGGCGAGTGCGGCTACTCGGAGGCGGCCGCCGCGCTGCGCTCCCTGGTCGGTGGCAAGGCGGTCCGCCTCGTCCCCGGTGCCCGCGACGACGTCGACCGCTACGGCCGGCTGCTCCGCTACGTGGAGGTCGGCGGCCTGGACGTGAACCTCGAGATGATCCGGCGCGGGCACGCGATCGCTCGGTACGACAGCCGTGACGGGTACGGGCGCCACGCCCGGGAACAGGCGTACGTGGCCGCCGACGCCGCGACGCCCCCGGCAGCGGGTTGCGCGGCACCCGGTGGTGGTGGCGGTCGGTCCGCCGCACCCCCGTCGACGACGCTCGCACCGCCCGCTGGTGGGACCGACCCCCGCTTCGGCACCTGCCGCGAGGCGATCGCGAGCGGGTACGGCCCGTACACCAGGGGAGTCCACCCTGAGTACGACTGGTACCGCGACGCGGACCGCGACGGCGTGGTCTGCGAACGGTAGGTCCGGCCGTTCAGCCGTCGCCGCGCGGGACGAGCGCGAGCTGGCGCGACTGCGCGACGAGCCGGCCCGAGGGGTCCCAGAGCTCGCCGTCCACCTCGAGGAAGCCGCCGCTGACGAAGCGAGTCCGGAACTCTCCCGCCAACCAGCCGGGCACCGGACGGGCGCGCACGTGCGCGGTCAGCTCGAGGGTCGGGGTCCACGCGATCGGCAGGTCCACGTTGAACACGGTCGGTGGGAACGAGTCGAGGAGGGTCAGCAGGGCGAGCGTCCCGACCGGTTCGCCGTCGGGCAGGCGCAACCAGCCGCGGATCGTCGGGGTGCCGCTGCGGGCCCCTTCGAGGAACCGGGCGTCGTCGGGGTGCAGGCGCATCTCGACCTGGCGGGTGAAGGGCGGGGGGAAGCCCTCGCCCGGCTCGATCCGCAGGCACTTCTCGGGCTCGGGCAGCTCCGGCGGCGTGCCGAGCACCAGCTCCGGCGCCGCCGGCGCCCGGTCGAGGTCGCCGAAGGTGCCGAGCACCTGGAGCCGCTGGGTGCCCTCCGAGCTGAGCGCTCCCCGTGCGCTGGAGAAGCGGCGGCCCTCGCGCACGAGCGACACCTCGACCGAGGCCTCACCTGCACCCGCGGGTGCGAGGTAGTGGGCCGTCACCGAGATCGGGTCCGGCCGCCCCGTCGCGTGGACCATCGCGTTCGCGACGATCGAGAGCAGGTAGCCGCCGTTGGTGTTGCCGACGATGTCCCACCCCTCGGCGAGGTACGCGTCGTACCAGCCGGGGGAGCGCGGCGCCACGGAGGTGGCCCGCTCGAACGCGCCGGGTCCGCTCACGGCGCCGCTCCGGCCCCGCCCCGTGCGCCGGCGTGCGACGAGGACGTCGGCTCGACGCCGCGTGCGGGCAGGAAGCGCCATGCGACCAGCGCGCCGAGGGCGGTGGCGAGCGCGGCCACGCGGACCGCGCCGGCGAACCCGCCGAGGAAGGCGTCCGTCGTCGCGTCGAGCACCACGGCCCGCCCGGCCGGGGGAGCGTGCTCGGCCACCGCGGCCGCGCCGTGCACCGAACCCCGGGCCACCTCCAGGGCGTCGTCGGGGATGGGCAGCCCGGCGAGTCGATCCATCAGTCGGGGACCGTACAGCGAGCTGAACACCGATCCGACCACGGCCACGCCGAGGGTGCCACCGAGCTCGCGGGTGGTGTCGTTGACCGCGGAGCCGACCCCGGCCTTCTCCCGGGGCAGCGCCCCGAGGATCGCCTCGGTGGAGGGCGCGGTGGTCATCGTGAGCCCCCCGCCCATGAGGACCATCTGTGCGACGACAGGTCCCCAGTACGGCGTGTCGGCCTCGAGGGTGGAGGCCCACGCGAAGCCCAACGACATCGCGACCAGCCCGGCCGAGACGACCCGCGTCGAGCCGAAGCGCAGCGCGAGGCGGGCGGCGAGCGGTGCGGCGACCCCCGCGGCCACCGCGAAGGGGAGCGTGTGCAGCCCCGCGGACAGCGTCGAGTAGCCGCGGACGAACTGGAAGTACTGGGTGACGAGGAAGATGAACCCGAACAGGGCGAAGAACGCGATCGCGACCGACGAGCTCGCCGCGCTGAACCGCGGGTTGCGGAACACCGACACGTCCAGCATCGGGTCGCGCCGCCGCCGCTCCCAGGCGATGAAGGCGACGAAGAGCGCCGCGAACGCTGCGAACCCGACGATCGTCGCGGGTGCGGTCCAGCCACGGTGGGGCGCCTCGATGACGGTGTGCACGACGAGGACCACCGCGGCGACGGAGCTGACGAGGCCGACGGGATCGAGCCGGCCCGCCTCGGGGTCCCGGGTGCGCGGGACCAGGAGGGCGCCGAGCACCAGCGCCACGGCGACGATCGGCAGGTTCACGAGGAACACCGAGCCCCACCAGAAGTGCTCGAGCAGCCAGCCTCCGGTGACCGGTCCGAGGGCGACGGCGAGCCCGGTGATCGCCGACCACACGCCGATCGCCTTCGCACGCTCGGTGGGGTCGGTGAAGACGTTGCTGAGGATCGCGAGCGTCGCGGGGAAGATGAGCGCCGCGCCGACGCCCATGGCGGCCCTGGCTGCGACGAGCTGGCCGGCGCTCCCCGCGAACGCCGCGACGACCGAGGTCGCGGCGAAGACGACGAGGCCCAGCTGCAGCGCGCCCTTCCGCCCGTACCGGTCACCGAGGCTGCCGAACGCGAGGAGGAGCCCGGCGAAGACGAGCGAGTAGGCGTCGACGATCCACTGGAGCTGGCTGGTGCCCGCGTCCAGCTCCCTGCTGAGCGTCGGCAGCGCGACGTTGACGATCGTGTTGTCGACGACGACGAGGAAGACGCTCGTGCAGAGCACCGGGAGGATCCACCAGCGGTGGGGGTGTGGGCGGGCGACGGCGGCGGTGTCGGACATCAGGTCCCCCCTTCGGAGTCGTGGAACACCGTTCCTCAGATGTGTAACGCTGTACCAGTGTTCTAGAACAGCGTTCCATTCGATGTCCACCCCGGCGTAGGATGGGAGCCGTGACGCCATCCGCCTCCCGCACCTCTCGCACGAGCCCCCGCACGCCGAGCACCCGCGTCGAGCACGCGATCGTCGACGCGGCAGAGGAGCTGCTGGTCGAGCAGGGACCGGAGGCGCTCACCGTCCGTGCCATCGCCGCGGCCGCGGGGGTGGCCCCGATGAGCGTGTACAACCGCCTGGGCGGCAAGCAGGGGGTGCTCGACGCGCTCCTCGTGCGGGGCTTCGACGGGCTCACCGCCGCGCTCACGGGCATCGCGAGCGACGACCCGTACGAGGACCTGCTCGAGGCCGGGCGACGCTACCGGCGCTTCGCCCGCCAGCACCCGTCGCACTACATGCTGATGTTCGAGCGGGCGATCGAGGACTACGAGCCGTCGGTCGACGCGCTCCAGCACGCGCAGGCGGCGTTCCGCGAGCTCGAGCTGCTGGTCCGCCGGGCGATCGCCGCGGGGGTGATCGCGGACGGCGATCCGACCGAGATCGCCCAGCGGCTGTGGGCCACTTGCCACGGCAGCGCGTCGCTCGAGCTGCACGGCATCGGCTTCTGCGAGGACGTGCTCGCCCACCAGGAGGCGACCGCCCGCACCGTCCTGCGCGGCCTGCGCAGCACCGAGGACTGAGGCGCCGGGGACCCAGGCCCCCGGGGGAACGGGGCCGGCGGGCTCAGGCGGCCGCGTGCGCGGCGCGCAGCGCCGCGATGTCGAGCTTGCCCATGCCGAGCATCGCCTTCGTGGCCGCCGCGGCCTTGGCCGGGTCGGGGTCGCCGATGAGGTCGACGAGCTCCGCGGGGACGACCTGCCAGGAGAGGCCGTAGCGGTCCTTGAGCCACCCGCACTGCGACTCCTCGCCACCGTCGCTCAGCAGCTCCCAGTAGCGGTCGACCTCCGCCTGGTCGGCGCAGGTGATCTCGAACGAGACCGCCTCGTCGAAGGTGAACTGGGGCCCGCCGTTGATCCCGACGAACGGCTGGCCGTCCAGGTGGAACTCGACGGTGAGGACGCTCCCCGCGGGCCCCGGCCCGGCGTCGGTGGAGCGGATGACCCTCGTGATCCCGGAGTTCGGGAACACCGAGACGTAGAACTCGGCAGCCTCGAGCGCCTGGCCGTCGAACCAGAGGTTGGGCACGATCCGTGGCATGTGGTCTCCTCCTGCTCCGGGCGTACGTGCAGTGTGACGCACCCACCTCCCCGGACTCATCGGTCGGCGCGGGGGTACGGTGCCGGGTGGCAGAGGAGGCGAGCCGATGGACGACCAGGTCATCCCCTGCACCTCGTGCGGCCGTCGCAACCGCGTGCCCGCCGCGGCGAGCGGCACCCCCAGCTGCGCGCAGTGCCACACGCCGCTGCCGTGGATCGCGGTCGCGGACGACGGGAGCTTCGAGGACGTCGTCACCCGCTCGCGACTGCCGGTGCTGCTCGACCTCTGGGCGCCGTGGTGCGGACCGTGCCGCATGGTCAGCCCCGCGCTCGAGCAGCTGGCTCGTGAGCACGCGGGTGGGTTGAAGCTCGTGAAGGTGAACGTCGACGAGGCCCCCGGCGTCGCCGAGCGGTTCGCCGTGCAGGGCATCCCGACGCTCATCGTCCTCGACGGCGGGCGGGTGCTGGCGCGACAGACCGGTGCGGCGCCGGAGTCCGCTCTGCGCAGCTGGCTGGAGAGCGCGCTGCCGGCGAGCCAGCGACGCGGGACCTCCGGCGCCTAGCTGTTGTGCCCTGGGACGTTGTTGACATCCGCTGAGCGGTGAGCCCCCTGGGCGAGTGTGGAGCTGTCGAAGGCAACACACGAACCCAGGAGGCCCTGTTGCACCGTAACGCTCCCC
>Ga0182741_1001728_pt1 | contig 27338 bp, 27 predicted proteins | sample eDN5th37CBELigOP_FD_128874 | JGI IMG/M metagenome (GOLD analysis project Ga0182741, IMG submission 128874) | Enriched Organic Plus compost microbial communities from Emeryville, California, USA - eDNA 5th pass 37_C BE-Lig OP (version 2) (version 2) ... | reverse complement strand
TGACAGCGTGACAGGAGTCAGAGAACGGCGTCGTCAGGAGAGAGCTCCTCGGACGACGCCGTCTCTCACGTCTGTCACGCTGTCGAGCTTTCACCAGCAGCTCCCTCCCGTTCGTTGCGCTCCGGGTCGGGATGCCAGCCGTCGCCGCAAATCCGTCGATCCGCCATTCACGGTCCCTTGCCGCTTCCGAGCCGGATCGTCCCCTTGAAGCTGCGCACGGTGATGCGGGCGCCGCCGCCGGCGGTGGAGAAGGCGAGCGACATCCCGCGCCCTTCCCGTCCCACGACGGGCGCGGGGGTCCCCCAGCGGTTCTCGATACGTCCGGCGATGCTCGAGAGCTCGTAGTCGGCGCCCTGCTTGCGCGTCGTCAGCAGCTCGACGTCGCCGCCGTGCGAGTCGATGTCGAGCGCGGCACCGCGCGCGAGCTCGCCGGCGAAGGTCACCGCGCCGGCGACGCTCTCGAGCCGCAGCCGCTCGAAGCGCCCATCGCCCACGCGCAGCGCGCCGCTCACGGTCGAGATCGCGGCGTCCTCGCTGCCGCCGCGCACGACGATGTCGCCGGAGGCGCTCTTCGCGCGCAGCCACTGCGGCGTCCCCACGATCTCGATCGTGCCGTCCATCGCGTCCACGCGCAGCTCGCTCGGCGAGCCCGCGACGCGGATCGAGCCGCCGACGATCGCCAGATCGAGCCCGCCGCGCACGCCGCTCACGTCGATGCTCGCGCTGCCGGCCTTGGACCAGACCCGCGCCCGTTCGGGGACGCGGATCTCGATCTCGCCGGCGGGGAGCGTCACTCCCTTCGGGTCCGCAGGCTCGAGGTAGCCCTTCATCCCCCCGACGCGCTCGGACTCGCTCCCCGCCCATCCCGTCTCGAAGCGCGCGTCGGCGGGCACCGTGCCGGTGATCGCCACGCTGTCGTGCGCCCACCCGACGATCCGCAGCGTCGCGAACGAACCGCTGAAGCGCACCGAGACGGTGGGGGTGACGAGGCGGCGCACCTCGATCCGCCGCCAGCGCGCCGGCTCGCCGCTCGACGACTGCGGGCGGACCGGCGGCGTCTTCGCGGATCCGCGACTCCCCTGCGCGTCGAGCGGGGAGCCGAGGCACGCCGCGAGGGCGAGCGACGCGAGGAGGAGGCGAGACGGAGACGAGGGAGTCATGGCGATGCCGGTCAACTGCGCGGCGCGAGCTCGGTGGCGCGCCGCAGGACGGTGAGCTTGTGCCGGTACGCGGTGGCGACGAGCTCGGAGAGCGTGGGATTGCGGGGATCGCGCGCGAGTGCGCCCCGCGCTTCGGCGAGCGCCTGGTCGACGATGTCGAGGCTCCGCTCGACCGCGGCGATCGTCTCGGGGGACAGCTCCTCGCGCCGACGATCGAGCTCGCGCGTGAGCAGCTCGATCGCCGCCAGCGTCCCCGCCTCCGCCGGCTGGAGCACCGTCGTCGTCGACGCGAACGGGCCGGCCGCCATCGACGTGGAGTCGCGCGCCCGCATCACGAGCACCGTGGCGGCGGACGAGAACACCATCAGGATCGACGCGGCGACGGCGAGCACCGACGGCCGGCGCCACCACCGCTCGCGCGCCACGCGCATCGGCACGATCGCGCCCTCGAGCCGGGGCTGTAGCTCGCGCCAGAGCGCGGCGGGGGGCGTCAGCTCGCGCGGCAGCGCCCGCGCGCGCGCACGCAGCGCGAGGATGCGCGCATGCATCGCCGCGCAGCGCGCACAGCGCGCGAGATGCGCTCGCGCCGCCTCGTCCGCCGCCGGCGGGAGCACCCCGTCGGCGAGGTCGTGCAGCACCGACTCGTCGGGACAGGGGGGGGAGTCGCGCAGCAGCGTGTCGGTCATCGGTCCAGCTCCTCCATGAGCAGCTTGCGCGCACGATGCAGCTGCGCGCGAATCGTTCCCGTCGCGGTGCCGGTGAGCCGCGCGATCTCCTCGTGGCTGAACCCCTCGATCTCGTGCAGCACGAACGCGGTGCGTGCCCCGGCCGGGAGCCGACGGATCGCGCGCTCGAGATCGACGGCGCTCTCCACGTCCGGCGGCGCGACGCTCCCCGCCGGCGCGACGCCACCGGCGTCGAGATCGTCCGCGAGCGCGACGCGCGCCTCGCGTCGGCGGTCGGTGCGCCGCGTCATCAGCGACGCGTTCACGGCGATGCGATGCAGCCACGACCCGAAGGCGGACTCGCCGCGAAAGCGCGGCAGCGCCTCCCAGGCGCGCACGAAGACGTCCTGCGTCAGCTCCGCGGCCCGCGCCTCGTCGCCCGTCAGGCGCAGGCAGAGCGCGTAGACGCGGGCGCCGTGCAGCTCGTAGAGCGCCGCGAACGCGTCCATCTCCCCCGCCCCGGCACGCCGCACGAGCGCATCCTCGTGCGACGCGTCCGTCGCGGAGGGTGGCGGCGCGGTGGCGGTGTCCGGTGAGGCGGTCGTCTGCATCCGATCACTGTGATGCCGGTCGGCCGGCGGACGTTTAATCGGGCGACGGGGCGCCCGGTTCGCCATGGTCCGCGCTAGATTCCGCCGGTCCTTTTTCCGGCACCCCACGGATGGCCCTCCCCGCCCCCGCCCCCGCCTCCAGCGTCGAACGCGACACGCCTCGGCCGCGGCCGGCGACCGTGCTCGCCGCGTTCGCGATCGTGTACGTGGTCTGGGGCTCGACCTACCTCGCGATCCGGTTCGCGGTGGAGACGCTGCCCCCCTTCCTGATGGCCGGGGTGCGATTCCTCGTCGCGGGGCTCGCCCTCCTCGTCTGGGCGCGCTGGCGGGGGAGCGCGCCGACCACCGGGCGGGAGTGGCGGACGGCGGGGATCGCCGGCGTGCTCCTCCTCTTCGGTGGCAACGGCTCGCTGGTCTGGGCCGAGCAGCGGGTGGCGTCGGGGATCGCCGCGTTGCTGGTGGCGACGCTGCCGGTGTGGATGGTGGTGCTCGACTGGCTGCGTCCCGGCGGACGCCGCCCCCGCCCCGGGGTCTTCGCCGGGCTCGCGCTCGGGCTCGCCGGACTCGCCCTGCTCGTCGGCCCCGACGTCACGGCGACTGCGCCGGCGAGCGAGACGGGGGTGGACCTGCTGGCGGCGGGGGTGCTCGTGGTCGGCTCGATCTCCTGGGCCGCGGGCTCCATCTACCTCCGCCACGCCCCCCCCAGCGGGAACGCCACGCTGTCGAACGGGATGCAGATGCTCGCCGGCGGCGTCGCGCTCGCCGTGGTCGGGCTGGCGAGCGGCGAGCTGGCGCGCGTCGAGACGTCGCAGATCACGACGCGCTCGGTGGTGAGCCTCGCCTACCTCGCCATCTTCGGCTCGATCGTCGCCTTCAGCGCCTACACCTACATCCTCCGCGTGAGCACGCCGGCGCGCGTCGCGACCTACGCCTACGTGAACCCGGTCGTCGCCATGCTCCTCGGCTGGGCGTTCGCGCGCGAGCCGATCACGATGCGGACGCTGCTCGCCGCCGCGGTCATCCTGGCCGGGGTGGCGATCATCACGCTGACGGGGGGGAGCGGAGCAGGGGGCGCCCCCACCGACGACGCCGCCCACCCGGGCGCGCCGGACCGGCTCCCCCCCTCCCCCGAGCCCCTCCGGGACCGCCTGCACGTCGTTCGCTGACCCGTCGCTGACCGGCGGTCGATTGCGCCATCCGGGCTCTGGGACCTAGCTTGGCCTGCGCCTCGCATCTGGTCCGGCCAGCGGGGCATGCGCTCCGCGAGGAGGAACCGTGACGCCGATCGATCCAGACACCAGAGGCGCGTCGTCCCTCGAGCGCATCAGGGCCGTGGCCTGCCTCGTCGCCGGCGCGCTGCTCGTCGCGGCGGGCGGGGCACGAGCGCAGAGCACGGCCGGCAGCATCGCCGGCGCGGTCCGCGACTCGACGGGCGCCCCCATCTCCATGGTCGAGGTCGGGATCGCCGGCACCGCGCTGCGGACGACGACCGACGGCACCGGCGCCTTCCGCCTCTCCGCCGTCCCGGCCGGCACGCACACCATCCGCGCGCGCCGGCTGGGATTCCGCGCCGTCGATCGCACGGTGACCGTCACCGACAGCGCGACGGCTCCCCTGTCGATCACCCTCGCCGCGCTCGCGCGCGAGCTCGACCCCGTCGTCGTCCAGGCGGCGCTCGATCGGCGCGCACGCTACCTCGCCGGCTTCTACGAGCGGCGCCGGATGGGGATCGGCAAGTTCATCACGCAGGATCGCCTCGACGCGCACACGGGGACGCTGCCGCAGATGCTCGCCGCCGAGCTCCCCGGTGTGCGGGTGGTGTCGAACCGGACGGTGAACCAGGGGATCCGGTTGCGGGGGAACAGCTGTCCGCCGCTCCTCTGGCTCGACGGGTCGCCGGCGCCGGCTGCCGAGTTCGACCTCAGCACGCTCCCCCTCTCGTCGCTGAGCGCGATCGAGATCTACTACGGGCCGTCCACCGTGCCGGGAGAGTTCCAGCTGTCGCGTGGACAGCACGCGTGCGGCGTGGTCGTCGCCTGGTCGCGGATGTACGAGGGTCCGCCGCGGGTGAAGAAGCAGAAGAAGAGCGCCCAGCTCGACTCGGCCATCGCCTCGCTGCGCGTGTACTCCGCGGACGAGGTCGAGCAGCCCGCCCGTGTGGACAGCGCGAAGATCCGCTCGCCCGCCTACCCGGACTCGCTCTACGCCTTTCGCGTCGAGGGCGAAGTGCTGGCGGAGTTCGTGATCGACACCACGGGCGAGGTGCGCGACGGGAGCGTCGGCATCGTCTCGGCGACGCACCGGCTGTTCGCCGACGCGGTCGAGCGCGCGCTGTTCGCGTCGAAGTTCGAGCCCGCCCGGCACCAGGGGCGCAAGGTGCCGCAGGTGATGATCCTCCCCTTCCGCTTCCAGCTCAACCGGGTGGACGACCGCTAGGCGCGGCGGGCGAGCGTCAGGCGCTCGCCCGTCCCTCGCCCGATCGGCGGAGCGGGTGCGTCTCGCGCGCCGGCGACCCGTGCGCCCCCTGCCGTCTGAGCTCGGCGAGGAAGGCTGCCGGGCCGGCGCCGTCCGGCAGCGACTCGAGCGCGCGGAGCGCGTCGTCCGAGTTCACCGCCAGCATCGCGCTGAACGTGTTCGGGTCGATCCCCACTCGCCGGAACTCGGCGAGGAGCCGCTCGAAATGTCGCTCGTCAGCCATGCGGATTCCTCCTCAGTCGATCCCCACCCCGACCCCTCGCTGCACCCACCGCACGTAGGCGACGATCTGCGTCACCTGCGGCTCGGTGAGCTGTGGCTGTGCCGGCATGTCGCCGAAGCGCCAGTGGTGCGCGGCGACGCCGCGGCGCACCGCGAGCCGGAATGCCGCATCCGCGTGATGCGACGGCTCGTAGATGCGATGCGCGAGCGGCGGTCCCTGTTCCGAGCCTCCGCCGGCACGGCCGTGACATCGTGCGCAGTGGGCCGCGAACAGCGCCTCCCCGTCGCGCAGCTCGGCCGGTGGCGCAGGGAGCGCGTCGATGGCGCGGCGCATCGCCAGCTCGTCGGCCTCGCGCGAGCGGCACGCCACCACGAGCATGCTGGCGAGCACCGCCCGGCAGCTCCGCCATCTACTCGATCGCGCATGCGTCACGCACACCCGTGATGCAGGTCACCACTCCGAGACTGCGCCGATCATCGTCATCGATGATGCGATCCTCGTGCGAGGCACCGACCGTCGAGCGTCGCTGCAGCCGGTCTGGCGCGGAGTGATGCCAATTTCGCACCGGACCGGCACTGCGCAATGGGATGATGCGCCGACCGAGGCGCGATGATGTCGATGATCGTCCGGTTTCGTACGCGGCGCCCGCCGCACGCCGGAGCGGACCCGGCAGCGCACCCCGCTCCCGCCGAGCCGGCCAGGCGCTGTATACAAGCTCGTCCATGATCTTCGACGCTCGACTGTCGGCAATGGGCCTCGGGAGCGATATATTGCCCTCACGATGAGCCGCGCCCGTTCCCTCGCCGATCGTGCCGCCTCGGGCGAGCCGCCCGCCCTCCACGCGACCGCCGCCCGGCAGCCCCACGCCTCCCGCCCCGACCAGGTCTACGCGCGCCTGCGCGAGCTGATCGTGCAGGGGCAGCTGGCGCCGGGGAGCCGGATCGTCGAGACGGAGGTCGCCACCCGGCTGGGCGTGAGCCGCACCCCGGTCCGCGAGGCGCTCCAGCGGCTCCAGCAGGAGGGCTACGTCCTCGGCTCGCCGCACGCGCAGCAGAGCCGCCTCACCGTCGCGCCGCTCACGCGCGCCGACGTGCACGAGCTGCTCAACATCGTCGGCGCCATCGAGGGACTCGCCGCGCGCGGGGCCGCCGAGCGCGAACCGGAGGCGCGGCAGGCGCTCGCGGCGGCGCTGCGCGAGGCGAACGCCGAGTTCCAGCGCGTCGCGCGCACCACGCCGATCGACCACGGCCGGCTGTACGACAACGACGAGCGCTTCCATCGCGCGATCGTCGAGCTGGGCGCGGGTCCGCGGCTCCTCGCGCTGCACGACGCCGTGAAGCCGCAGGCGGAGCGCTACATCCGCATGTACATCACGCTGCTGCTCGACGACATCCGCGAATCGGTGGACGAGCACGAGTCGATCGTGCGCACACTCGAGGACGGAGACGCGGACGGTGCGGAGCGGAGCGTGGAGACGAACTGGCGGCACGCCGCGGAGCGACTCTCGAAGGTGATCGAGGTCGCCGGAGAGCGCGGCAGCTGGTGAGCGACGATGGCGCTCAGAGCCCTCTGAGCGCCTTCTTCGCCTCCTCGTTGTGGCCGTCCACGGCCACGGCCTTCTCGTACTGCGTCCGCGCGAGATCCTTGCGCCCCTGACGCTCGTGGATCGCCGCCAGCCGCTGGTGCGCGCGCGAGACGTTGTACGCGGTCGCTTCCGGCGGCGGCGAGGCGATGTAGCGGCGCAGCGCCTCCTCACCCCGCTCCAGCTTCCGGCCGGAGAGCGCGGCCGCGCGCCCGATGTGATAGAGCACCGCCGTGTCGCCGGGGCGCGCGCGCTGGAGCCGCTCGTACGTCGCGAACGCCTCGTCCCATCGCTGCGCCCGTTGGTGCAGCAGCCCGAGCGCGAGGTAGCCCGCCGCGCTGTCGGGCGACGCGGCGATCGCGTTCTCGTAGGCACGCTGCGCCGACGCGTCGTCCTTGCCGCGCTCCGCGATCATCCCGTGCGCGAGGTGGCCGTGAAAGGGGCTGATGCTCGCGATCTCGGCCGCCTGCGCGCGCGCCTTGCTCGTGCTGCCGCCGATGATTCCGGGCGCGAGCGTGTAGAACTGCACCAGCCCGAGCCGCGCTCCGACGTGCCGGGGATCGAGGCGTACCGCGCGCTCGAACTCGTCGCGCGCGCGCCGCGCGAGCGAGGCCTGCTTGAGCCGGCCGGCGCGCTGCGCCTCGACGCCGAGCGCGGTGCCGAGCCAGTAGTGATACTCGGCGACGCTCCCGTCGGCGGCGATCGCGCGCTCGAACGACGCGACGGCCTCGCCGACGCGATCCTGCAGCAGCGCCGCACGTCCCTCGCGCAGCGCGGCGTCGCCCGCACCCTGCGCGAGCGCCGGCGGCGCGAGGGCGAGCAGCACGAGCGTGAGCACCGACACGATCCGACGAGGCTGCATCCGTGCACTCCGGCGTCCGAGGATCCACGACCACGACACACCCCGATTCAATTCACGGTGCGTGCCATGGCCGGGACCGTCACCAGAGCTCCGAGGCTTCCTCCAACTCGTCGCGCAGCTTCCGGTAGCTCTCGTAGCGCGCCGCGCTCACCTCGCCGCGCTCGACGGCGGCGCGCACCGCGCAGTCCGGCTCCGCGACGTGGCTGCAGTCGGCGAAGCGGCAGTGCGACACGTACGGACGGAACTCGGGGAAGAGGAGGTCCACGTGCTCCGACGGCACGGACCACATCCCCACCTCGCGCAACCCCGGCGTGTCGATCACGAAGCCGCCGTCGGGGAGTGGATGCGCATAGGCACCGACGGTCGTGTGCCGCCCCTTGTTCACCGACTCGCTGATCGCCCCCACGCGCAGATCGAGACCGGGGAAGAGGGCGTTGAGCAGCGACGACTTGCCGACGCCGGAGGGGCCGGTGAGCACGGAGGACCGGCCGGCGAGCGACTCGCGCAGCGCATCGAGGCCGATCCGCTCGGCGACGCTGGTGACGTGGAGCGGATAGCCGGCGCGCGCATAGTCGGCGAAGCGGGCTTCGGCCGCCGCCTCGCCGACGAGATCAACCTTGTTGATGACGATGCGCGCCGCGAGCTCGTTCGCCTCGGCGATGACGAGGAAGCGATCGAGCATGCGCGGGTGCGGCTCCGGTTTCGCCGCGGCGAAGACGACGACGACCTGATCGACGTTGGCCGCGACGACGCGTTCCCCCCAGCCGCCGCCGGGCGCACGGCGCGCGAGGCGCGACCGGCGCGGCTCGATCCCGGCGATCGCCCAGCTCTCGTCGCGCGCGTCGCGCTCGAGCTGCACCGCGTCGCCGACGGCGAGCTTCACCGCGCGCGCGGCGGCGTCGACGGTGTCGCGGCGGATGGCGCCGCCCTCGCGCCGCCCGTAGTCGGACTTCTTGAGCCGCCCGCGCAGCGACGCCTCCACGATCTCGCCCTCGGCCGTCCGCACGCGCCACACGCCGCCGGTGCCGGAGAGGACGGTCCCGCGTCGCGTCTCAGTCATCCTCGTCCGCGTTCATCGCGTCCCACCAGCGGCGCGCCGGCGCCCGGCCCCCATGCCGCGCCCCGACGAGCCGCTCGAGGGTGCGGCGCGCCTCCGCGAGCGGCATCGCGCCGAGGCGCTCGAGCGCCGCGGCCTCCGTGGGCGCATGCAGGAGATACTCCGACTCGAGGTGACTGTCGGGGGATGCGGCGCCGATGCGCGCCCAGCGGACGAAGAGGAGATACGCACCCCACGCGCCCTCCGCGTCGTCCGACGCTTCCGCCATCACCTCGACGCTGTACGCGTAGCCGTCCGGCCCCTCGAACGCCGCCGGTCGGCCGTGCACGGCGCGATAGCCGCCGACCGTGTTGGCGTCGCCCTTCGAGTGATCGGCGGGGGTGAACTGGCCGTGCGGCGCCATGACGCTGCGTCCTACTTCCGACCGCCGATCATCTCACGGACGATGTTCCCCGTGATGAAGGCGACGTTCGCGGGACGCTCGGCCAGGCGCCGCATCAGGTACGGGTACCAGTCGGTCCCGAACGGGATGTAGACGCGCATGCGGTAGCCCTCGCGCACGAGCTGCTCCTGCAGGTCGCGCCGCACGCCGTACAGCATCTGGAACTCGAACCGGTCCGGGGCGATCCCCTGCTCCCGCGCGTACTGCTTCACCGCGGCGATCATGCGCGGATCGTGCGTCGCGATCCCCGGATAGTTGCCGCCGCGCAGCAGGAGCTGGGCGCACTTCACGTAGTTCGCGTCCACGTCGCGCTTCTCGGGGTAGGCGACGGAGGCGGGTTCCTTGTAGGCGCCCTTGCAGAGCCGCACGCGGCAGCCGATCTGGTTCGCGCGCTCGACGTCCGCGTACGTGCGATACAGATAGCTCTGGAGGACGATGCCGACGTGCTCCTTGTAGGACGGATAGAGCCGCCCCTCGAAGAGCGCGAGCGTCCGCTCCGTGTACGCGCTCGACTCCATGTCCACGCGCACGAAGTTGCCGTACTGCCGGGCGCGATCGAGCACGTCGTGCATCTGCGCGACGCACAGCTCCTGCGAGATGTCGAGCCCCATCGCGGTGAGCTTGAGCGACACGTTGGCGTCGAGCTGCAGCTCCTGGATCCGGTCGAGGATCTCGAGGTAGGCGTCGCGCGTCTGCCGCGCCTGCAGCTCGTTGGTGACGCTCTCGCCGAGCAGGTCCAGCGTCGCGGTGAGCCCCTTCCGGTTGAGGTCGCGCACCACGGCGACCGCTTCGTTCAGCGTCTCGCCCGGCGCGAAGCGACGCGCGAAGTGCTTCGCGAGCGAGTTCTTCCGCACGAAGCGGAAGACGCGCGGCTGGTTCGACAGATAGAGCAGTGCGTTACGGAACATGAGTCAGCAGGCTGCGGATCGCCGGCGCGTGCCGGGCGCGACGGAATATAGCGGCACCGGGCAGGGGGGAATGCGCGCGAGGCGGGGCGCTATCGCCCCGCCTCGCTGACGCCTCCGAGCAGCGGCTGCAGAACTCGCACCACCGGGAACGGCGCCCCGACGCGCAGCGAGCGATCGAAGACGTTCCAGGTCGCCAGCCCGTCGTCCGACTCGGGCTCGAGCAGATAGAGGGCGAGGACGGCGAGCGGCTGGCCGGTCCGGACGATGAAGGTGCCGGCCGGCAGCGTGCGCTTCTCGCGCGCCCAGCGCCCCTGCAGCCGCACCTCGTTGTGCTTCTGGAAGGGGCGCGGCGACCGGATCACGCTGTCCACGACGAAGTGCTCCGTCTCGAGCTCGAGCGCCACGTCGAGCTTCTCCACGAAGATGCCGTGGCGGCGCAGCTGCTCCATCACCCCCGCCTCCTCGGCCCCGAACGCGTACGCGTTGGGGAGGGTGCGGAAGAGCGTCCCCGCGAAGCGATCGTAGATGGGCATCTGCACCGCGCGGTAGCGCCCGGTGCGGCGCATCCCGCGCGGGACGCCCGCCTCGGTGCGGGCGCTGTCCCCCGTGCGCTCGAGCACCTCGGCGCGCACGACCTCGCGATGCACGCTCACGATCTCGGACCGCACGGGGATGCGCGGCGACGACGCCGGCAGCGTCCCCCACCCCGTCGAGCGACGGTCCGCCTCGGCCGACGTCTGCAGCACCTCGTCGCCGCGCTCGCCGATGAGCGAGAGCGTCTCGCGCAGGAAGTGGTAGGTGGAGGCGATGCGCCGATCGAAGGGATCGTGCGAGTACGCCTCGGCGAGGATCGAGGGGCGGCCGCGCAGTCCGTAGTAGTTGGTGCCGAACCGCGGCCGGTGGTCGTACGTGTACCACCCGCGCTCCACCGAGTCCTGCGACACGAAGTTGCCGTAGTCGAACACCTCGGTGCGATAGTCGATCCGCATGCGCCGCCGCACTTCGGCCAGCAGGGTGTCCCGGGCGAACGGCCCGCCCACGAACGCCGCCGGGTTGAGCGAGGGCGAGTAGGTGAGCGCGAAGCCGTGATAGCTGCCGTTCGTCGCGTGCAGGTCGACGAAGACGTCCGGCTCCCACACGTTGAAGAAGGCGAGCGCGGCGCGCGTCTCCGGCGCCTCGGCCTTGATGTAGTCGCGATTGAGGTCGAGCGTGTCCGCGTTCGGCCGCTGGCCGACGATCGCCGGGCCGTTCTGCGACCCGCGGTTCCGCTCCTGCGGCCCGAACGCCTCGTTCCCGTCGGGGTTGTAGAGCGGCACGGCGACGAGGACGAGCGAGTCGAGCACGTTCTCGTTGCGATCGACGAGCAGGTCGCGCAGCAGCGAGAGCAGCGCTTCCTTCCCCTCCACCTCGCCGCCGTGAATGTTCCCCTGCACGAACACGATCGGACGGTTGAGGCGCTTCGCCTCCGTGGCCGTCCGCACGAGCGGGCGCGAGGCGATGACGACGGGGATGTCCCGCCCCTGCCCCGAGCGGCCGAGCGACGTCACGTGGACGCCCGAGCCGAGGGTGCGGAGGGAGTCGATGAACGCCACGACGTCGGCGTGCCGCGAGGTCTCCGTGAAGTTCGTCCGCTCCGCGCGCGTCAGTGGCCGGAAGCGCGAGAAGTCGCTGGGGTAGCGCGGCAGACGGAGGCCGCTCGCGCGCCGCTCGTCCGCCGCCTCCCGGTCGCGCGCTGCGCGCTCGGCAGCGGAGGGGAGGCGATTCGGCGATCCGGACTGCGTGCCGGCGGCCGTGCCGGAGCCGCTGGACCGGCAGGCGGTCGCGGCCAGTGCGAGAGAGGCGAGGGCAAGGCGGACGACGTTCACGCGACGCTCACGAGTGCTGATGAGAATGGGGGGCTGCCTGCTGCACGAATCTTAGCGGCCTCGCGAGGCGGGCGGCCAGAGAGCCGTCGCCTCGAGGCGCCTCCCTCAGAGCGGCTTTCCCGTCGCCGGATAGAACCGCTGCCCCTCGGCGGCCATCGCCACGAGCCCGCGGGCGGGGGTGAAGCGCGGCGGGAAGCGTAGGTCGAGCGACTCGAGCTGCCGCACGAGCGCCGCCGCGCCCTCCGCGTCCACGTACCGGAACGGTCCCCCACGGAAGGGGGGGAAGCCGATGCCGAAGACCGCGCCCACGTCCCCGTCGCGCGGGGAGCGCAGGATCCCCTCGTCGAGGCAGCGGACCGCCTCGTTGACCATCGCGAGGACGCAGCGCTGCACGATCTCCGCCGCCGGCACCTCCCGCCGCGAGGCGCCGCCGATGACCGCGTAGATCGACGGATCGACCTCCCCCTTCTTCCCGCGCTCGTCGTAGAGGTAGAACCCCTTCCGACCCTTTCGCCCCAGCCGACCGTCCTCGACGATGCGCTGCATGGCGCCGCTCGGCGTCATCCGGTCGCCGAACGCCTCGTGCAACACGGCGCCGACCTTGGCCCCGACGTCGAGCCCCACCTCGTCCATCAGCGTCGCCGGGCCGACGGGGAAGCCGAAGTTCACGAGCGCCTCGTCGATCGCGTCCACGCGCGCCCCTTCCTCGAGGAGCCACCCCGCCTCGCCGAGATAGGCGGCGAGGACGCGCGTGGTGTAGAAGCCCGGCCCGTCGTTCACGACGATGACCTGCTTGCCGAGGCGCCGGCCGTACGTCACGGCGGTCACCGTCGCCTCCGGCGTCGTCTCCGGCGTCACGATGACCTCGAGCAGCGGCATCTTGTGCACGGGGGAGAAGAAGTGCATCCCGAGGATCCGCTCGGGACGCCGCGCCTCCGCCGCGATGCGCGCGATGGGGATCGTGCTCGTGTTGGAGGCGTAGACGGTGTCGTCGCGGACGAGCGGCTCCACCTCGCCCAGGACGCGATGCTTGAGCGCGAGATCCTCGAAGACCGCCTCGATGACGAGGTCCACCGAGCCGAACCCGCGATAGTCGATCGTCCCCCCGATGAGGGACATCATGTCGTCGAACCGCTGCCGCGTGATCCGCTTCTTCTTGAGCTGCTCGACGAGCACCTCGCGCACGGCGGCGAGCCCCGCGCCCACGCGCGCGTAGTCGGTGTCCTTGAGGCGGACCACGGTGCCCTGCTGCACGGCGACGGAGGTGATCCCCGCGCCCATGAACCCTGCCCCGAGCACGGCGAGCTTCTCCACCGGGTGCGGCGGCGGCGCCGGCTCGGGGACGCCGAGGTCCTTCTTGAGCGCGGTGGTGGCGAAGAAGAGGAAGGTGAGGTTGCGCGACACCGCCGTCTGCGTGAGACGGCCGAAGCGCCGCGACTCCTCCTCCAGCCCACGCGCCATCCCGCGCTCGTAGCCGAGCTGCACCACCTCGATCGCGTCGAGCGGCGCGGGATAGTGCCCGTGCGTCTTCTTCATCACCCCCTCGCGCGCCTTCCGGAAGACGACGCTGCGCCCGATCGGATTGTCCTCGAGCAGGACGCCGGCGGCGCCGCGCCCCCTGGGGCCCGACTCGCGACGCCGGGTCCCCTCGCCCAGCTCGCGCGCCCGCTGCGCCGCGACCTGGTCGAGGATCGCCGGGTGCACCAGCTCGTCCACGAGCCCCATCTGGAGCGCCTTCCTCGCGCGCACGTTGCGGCCGGTGAGGATCATGTCCAGCGCGCGCTGGAGCCCGACGAGGCGCGGCAGCCGCTGCGTCCCCCCGAGCCCGGGGATGAGCCCGAGCTGCACTTCGGGGAGGGCGAGGACGGTCTTGGGGTGCTCGCTCGCGACGCGATAGCGGCAGGCGAGCGCCACCTCCAGCCCACCACCGAGGCATGCGCCGTGAATCGCCGCCACGACGGGGATGCGCAGCGCCTCCAGCCGGCCCAGGAGCTGCTGCCCTTCGTGGCTCAGTGCCGTCGCGTCGTCGGCGCTGCGCAGCGCCACGAGCTGCTCGATGTCGGCGCCGGCGATGAAGGTATCGGGCTTGCCACTGCGCAGGACGGCCCCGACGACGGACGTGTCCTGCTCGAGCCGCTCGAAGGTCCGATCGAACTGATCGACGAGCGCGGCCGAGAGGGTGTTCACGCTCTCGCCGGGGAGGTCGATCGTGACCATCGCGATCCGATCGACGACGTCCACGACGACCGGCGACGTGGCGAAGGCTGTGCTGGACATGGGGTCTGGTTGAACCGTGGGACGGTGTGACCGTTTGACTGATTGACGGTTTGACGACGGTTCGACGGCTCGACAAGCCTGGCCAGTCCTGGGTGTTCGAACGGTGAAACAGTCAGACAGTCAATCGGTCAAACCGTCGAACCGCCGTCAAACCGCTCGTTCGATGACCATCGCGTGACCCATGCCGCCGGCCGCGCACACCGTCAGCAGCCCGAATTGACCGCCGCGCCGCTGCAGCTCGTTGGCGAGCGTCACGAGAATCCGTCCACCCGTCGCGCCGAAGGGATGACCGATCGAGATCGAGCCGCCCATCACGTTGAGGCGGTCGGGATCCACCTCGCCCACGGGGGTGGAGAATCCGGCGCGCTCCGCCCACGTCCTGGACGCGAACCCCTGGATGTTGCTCAGGACCTGCGCGGCGAAGGCCTCGTGCATCTCGACGAGGTCCATCTCGGCGAGCGTGAGTCCGGCGCGCGCGAGCGCGACCGGCGCGGCGAGCACGGGGCCCATGAGCAGCTGCTCGCCCGGATCGAGCGCGGCGTACGCGTACGAGCGGAGGTACGCGATCGGCTCGTAGCCGAGCGCGCGCGCCTTCTCGTCGCTCATGAGGAGCACGGCGCTCGCGCCGTCGGTGAGCGGCGACGCGTTGCCGGCGGTGACGGTGCCATAGCGCTTGTCGAACACCGGCCTGAGCGCGGCGAGCTGCTCCAGCGAGGTGTCGGACCGCACGCCGTTGTCGGTGGTCGCCACCGCCTCGTACTTCGGCGGCACCCACACGGGCATCATCTCGGCGGTGAGTCGGCCGTCGGCGAGCCCCGCCGCCGCCCGCTGATGCGAGCGGAGGGCGAAGGCATCCTGCTCCGCCCTTCCGATGCCGTTGATCTTCGCCATCTTCTCCGCGCTCTGCCCCATCGTCTCCCCGGTGGACGGCTCGGCGATCGCCGGTGTGATGGGCACGAGGTCGCGAGGGCGGATGGAGCCGAGCAGCTTGAGACGTTGTCCCATCGACTTCGCGCGCGAGAAGGCGACGAGCTTGTCCGACATCGAGCGCGAGTGGAGGATCGGCACGTTGGACAGCGACTCGGCGCCGCCCGCGATGACGCAATCCAGATGACCGAGGGCGATCTGATCGGCGGCGTCGGTGATGGCCTGGTTCGCCGACGCGCAGGCGCGGCTGACGGTGAAGGCCTGCACGCCCTTGGGGAGGTGCGGCAGCAGCGACACCTCGCGCGCGATGTTGGGCGCGACGACGTTCGGCACGACGGTTCCATACACGACCGCCTGCACCTCCGTCGCGTCGAGCTCCGAGCGCTCGAGCAGCTCGGCGACGCAGAGCTTGCCGAGCTCGATCGCGCTGAAATCCTTGAGCCACGTACCGGCTTTCGCGAACGGCGTCCTCACGCCCGCGACGAGGGCGACGCGGCGGCCATTGGTTCCGAGAGTAGCCATGACGAGAAAGATAGGCGGCCGGCGACGCGCCCGCCCGAGCGCCAGGCACGCCGGCGGCATCCATGAGTGAGCGACTGCCGCAGAGCACGCCCATGCCGAACCGCGCGGCGTTCGTCGCGGCGGCGGAGGGAACCCGGTTCGACCTGCTCGTGATCGGTGGCGGCGCCACCGGATGCGGCGTCGCGCGCGATCTCGCGCTGCGCGGCCGCCGCGTGGCGCTCGTCGAGCAGGAGGACATCGCCAGCGGCACGTCGAGCCGCTCGTCGCGCCTGATCCACGGCGGCGTGCGCTACCTCGAGCAGGGCGCGCTCGGGCTGGTGTTCGAGGCGAGCGCCGAGCGGCGACGCCTGCTGCGGCTCGCCCCGCACCTCGTGCGTCCGCTCGAGTTCACCTGGCCGGTGTACGAGGGCGCGCGCATCCCGGCGTGGAAGCTGGGCGCGGGGCTCACCCTCTACGATCTGCTCGCGCTCTTCCGCAACGTCGGCCGGCACCGGCTGCTGAACGCGCGCGACGTCGCGGCGCGCGAGCCGAGGCTGCGCCGCGCGCAGCTGCGCGCCGGCGCGACGTACTGGGACGCCGCGACGGACGACGCGCGCCTCACCCTCGCGACGGCCATCGACGCGATCGGCGCGGGGGCGGTCGTGCTCACCCACACGCGGGTGGAGGGGCTGCTGCGCGAGGGCGGCCGGGTGGCCGGGGCGGACGTGACGGACGAGCGCAGCGGGCGCCGGCTCGCGGTGCGGGCACGCGTGGTCGTGAACGCCGCGGGCCCCTGGAGCGACCGGATCCGCGCGATGGACGACCCCGACGCACGCACGGGCGCCACGGTTCGCGGCAGCAAGGGGGCGCACATCGCGGTGCCGCGCGATCGGGTGGGGAACGTCGGCGCACTGACGCTGCTCGTGCCCGACGACGGACGCGTCTTCTTCGTCCTCCCCGCCGAACGGTTGACGATCATCGGCACGACGGACACGGACACGCAGGAACCGCCGGAGTCGGTGCGCGCGAGCGACGCCGACGTCGCGTATCTGCTCGCGGCCGCGAACGCCTACTTTCCCGAGGCGCGGCTCACGGCGGCGGACGTCGTCAGCGCGTGGGCGGGGGTGCGCCCGCTCGCCGCGCAGGCCGGCGCCTCCGACACGCCGTCGGGCGCCTCGCGCGAGCACGCGATCGCCCGGAGCGCGAGCGGGCTCATCTCGGTCACCGGCGGCAAGCTCACCACCTACCGCGCGATGGCGGCGCAGATCGCCGACGTGGTCGAGCGCGCGCTCGGCGGTCGCGCCGGCCGCTCACCGACCGCCGATCGACCGCTCCCCGGCGGCGCGATGCGCGACGTGGCGGCGGAGCTGCGCGCCGCGACGGAGCGCACCGGCGACGCCGCGATCGCGCAGCGTCTGGTGCACGCGTACGGGCGCGCGTGGAGCGACGTGTGGTCGCGCTGCCTCACGGACGAGCCGTGCGCCGAACGCCTCGTCGCCGATCTCCCGTTCCTGGCCGGAGAGCTGCGCTGGGCCGTCGAACAGGAGCTCGCGCTGACGCTCGGCGACCTGCTGATCCGGCGCGTGCCGATCGCGTTCGAGCTGCGCGATCACGGCACCTCGATCGCCCCGCGCGCCGCCGAGATCGTGGCGCCGCTGCTGGGCTGGGACGACGCCCAGCGCCAGCAGGCAGTGGAGCGCTACGCGGTGGAGGCGGAGCGGATGTTCGGGAGCGCGGTTTGAGCTGCGGATTGACGGTTTGACCGTTTGACGGCGACGGCTGTCATCCCGAGCGCAGGCGAGGGATCTGCTGGTTGCCGCTTGACAGCGTGACAGCGGTGAGAAACGGCGTCGTCAGGAGGGGCTCCTCTGACGACGCCGTTCTCTGACTCCTGTCGAGCTGTCGAGCTGTCGAACGGCTCACGGCGGATCCCTCGCATCTGCTCGGGAGGACAGCCCTGCCGTCAAACCGTCACTCCGCCGCTCTACAGCGCTTCCTCCTCCAGCTCGGCCTCCGAGTCCACGTCGTGGATGGTCCGGAGCTCGGTGATCTTGAGCTGCCGCACCATCGTCGGGAGGCGGAGGAAGGCGACGTCGCCGACGCCCTTGCCGAGGAGCGCGCGGCCGATCGGCGAGGCCATCGTCACGTGTCCTTCCGTGAACTCGTCCGACGCGTCGGCGAAGACGAGATGGTAGGTCTCCTTGGCGCCCGTCTTCTCGTCCTGCACGACGACGCGGGAACCGAGGCCGACCTTGTCCGCGGGGATCTGCGCGGTATCGACGCTCGAGAGCTTGCTCAGCCGCTGCGTGAGCTGCCCGAGTCGCGCCTGCACGAACTGTTGCCGCTCGAGCGCAGCCTTGTACTCGCTGTTCTCGCGCAGGTCGCCATGCTCCACCGCCTTCCGGATCTCGTTGGGGAGGGTGACGTTGAGCTCGTGCTTCAGCTTTTCGACCTCGTCCTGCAGCTTCTGCTTGAGTGCTTCGATCATGGGTGATTCCTGCCGGTGTGGCCGCCGGAGCCGCCACGGACAAAAGGGGAGCGCCCGGCCAGCGAGGACCGGGCGCTTCGACTCCCGGAACCTACGCGCCGCACCCGGATCAGGCAATTCCTCGGCGCCCCCCCGAGCGCCGTTAGCTTTCGGCGCCATGGCCGTCTCCACCCGTCGCGCCCCCTGACCGCATGCTCGCGCTCGAGCGGCTCGGCGAGGTGACGCGCGTGCGCCTGCAGTCGCGCTCGGGGGCGCTCGCCGGCTACGACGTGAGCGTCTATCTGACGCGAGACGTGCTCATCGACACGGGGTTCCCGCGCGCGCACGCGATGCTCCGCCGGCTCGTCGCCGAACGGCGGCCGCGAGGCGCGATGGTGACGCACTGGCACGAGGACCACGCCGGCAACGTTCCCCTCCTCGCCTCGATCGGGGTGCCGCTGGCGCTGGCGGCGGGCACCTGCGCGATGCTGCAGCGTCGTCCGCCGATCCGGCTCTACCGGCGCACGGTGTGGGGACGTCCCGCGCCATTCGACGGGCGGCACGAGCCGTTCGCCGACGACGCGCTCGCGATGATCGCCACGCCGGGACACACCGACGACCATCACGTCGTGTGGGACGCCGAGCGCGGCACGCTCTTCTCGGGCGACCTGTGGCTGGGCGTGCGTGCGCGACTGATGCACGAGCACGAGGACCCGCGGCGCATCGTGCGGAGCCTGCGCCAGGTGGCGTCGCTCGCGCCGGCGCGCATGTTCGACGCGCATCGCGGCGAGGTGCGCACGCCCGTCCGGGCGATCGGCGCGCGCATCGCCTACCTCGAGGAGACGATCGAGACGATCGAGCGGCGAATCGCCGCCGGGTGGAGCGACCGCGCGATCGTGCGCGAGGTGCTCGGCGGCGAGGAGCTGGTGGCGTGGCTGTCGCACGGCGAGTATGCGCGGCGCAACGTCGTGCGAGCCGTCCGCCGCTCGCTCGCGCCGCGCTGACATGCAGACCACGAACGTCACGGCGCGCTGGCCACGCGGCATCCTCCTCGTCGTGAACCCCGCCGCGCGCCGTGCGCGTGCCGGCGAGCGGCGCGCGGTCGAGACGCTCGAGGCGCTCGGGATCGCGGTGACGCGGGCCGCATCGCGCCGCGCCGGCGACGTGACGTCGCTCGTGCGGGAGCGCGCGACCGACGTCGACGCCGTGTTCACGCTCGGCGGGGACGGCACGGCGATGGAGGCGATCACGGCACTCGCGGGGGCGGGACCGCCGATCGGCGTCCTCCCCGGAGGGACGGCGAACGTGCTCGCGCGCACGCTCGGCGTGCCGCTGCGCCTCGATCGCGCCGTCCACGCGCTCGTCGCCGGTCGCGAGGCTCGGCTCGACCTCGGCCGCCTGTCGGACGGCCGCCTGTTCGCGATCGGACTGGGCATCGGTCTCGACGCGACGATGATCGGCGAGGCCTCGGCGACACTCAAGCGCCGGCTCGGCGTGGGTGCGTACGTCGTGAGCGCGCTGCGCGCCGGCCTGCGCTTCGAGCGCTTCACGGCCCGCGTGACGGTGGACGGACGACCGCACGCGCACGACGCGAGCGCGATCCTCCTCGCGAACTTCGGCGTCGTCGCCAACGGCTGGTTCACCTTCGGCGACGACATCGCGCACGACGACGGGCTGCTCAACGCCTGCATCTTCTCGCCGCGGTCGCGCCTCGACGCGCTGCGCATCGCGTGGCGCATGCTGCGCCGCGGCCCGTCCGGCGACCGCGCCCTGACGTATCTCGCGGGTCGGCATTTCCGCATCGAGACGTCACCCGTGCGCGCGGCACAGGCGGACGGAGAGATCGTCGGCACGACGCCGCTCGAAGTGGAAGTGCTGGCGGGCGCGGGACGGGTGCTGGTGGGGAGAGGGGCGGTTTGACAGCTCGACGGCTTGACGGCTTGACAGCAGTGAGACACGGCGTCGTCAGGAGAGAGCTCCTCTGACGACGCCGTTCTCTGACTCCTGTCGAGCTGTCGAGCTGTCGAGCCGTCAACGGCGGATCCCTCGCCTTCGCTCGGGATGACAGCCCTGCCGTCGAACCGCCCTCAATCCGCCCTCACCGGCGGGAAGCGTTCCGCGATCCAGTCGCCGATGCGCTGCAGTGCCGCGGGGGCGAAGGTCTCGGCGATCGAGGCGTACTCGGTCGGCGCGCCCGTCGTCGCGGTCTGGAAGAGGTGATTGAGGCCGGGGAGCGTGACGATCGTGACGTCGCGGTTGCCACCCTCGCGAAGCGCCGCCTCGATCGCGCGCAGGTTCTCCTGCGCTGGCACCTGGAGGTCGAGCGTGCCGTTGAGCGCGAGCACGGGGGCCTTCACCGCGCGCAGCGTGGGGCGCGGGTCGTAGGACAGGAAGTAGCGGAACCAGGGCGACGTGAGCTGCCGCACCTGCAGCTCGACCATCGTGCTGTCGGGTCGCTGCTGAGCGTTGAGGGTCGCGGCGAGGAGCGCCCGCGCCTGCTCGCGCACGCCCTGCAGGAGTCGGAGGGTGTCGCGCTCCGTGCGCACGAGGTCGTAGATGCGGCGCGACGCGACGCGGTTGCGCGCGCGCACGCTGTCGGGCGTGCCGCCCGCCTTCGCGATGAGGTCCGCCTGCAGGAGCAGGATCGAGTCGCCGGGGATCCCGGGCCCGGCCAGCATCACGATGAACCCGACGCCGGCCGCGGGATCGCGCGCGACGAGCGGCGCGATGAGCCCACCCTCGCTGTGCCCCGCGATGCCGACGGCGTCGCGCCGGATGTCGGGACGCGCACGGAGCGCCGCGACGGCCGCGCGCGCGTCGTCGGCGAAGTCCGCGCTCGTCGCCGTCGCGTGATTGCCGGTGGAGCGCGCCGTCCCGCGATCGTCGTAGCGATAGACGGCGATGCCGCGACGTGTGAGATAGTCGGCGAGCACGAGGAACGGCTTGTGACCGACCAGCGTCTCGTCACGGTCCTGCGCGCCGGAGCCGGAGACGAGGACGACCGCCGGATGCGGCCCCGCACCCTGCGGGAGGGTGAGGGTGCCGGCGAGCCGGACGCCCGGCGCGCTCTCGACGGCGAGCTCCTCGACACGGTACGGGAACGGAGGCTTCGGCTGCTGCGTGCGGCACGGCGCGAAGGCGGCCACCGCGGCGCTGTCGGCCCACGTCACGCGAAGCGGAAAGGAGGCGGGCCCCTGCCGCCAGATGCCGGCGATCACCCGGCCGTCCCCCTCGAGCCGGCCCCGATACGAGCCGCCGATGCGTCGGAACCAGAAGCCGACGCTGTCGCCGGCGACGCGCACGCTGTCCACGGGGATGTTCATCGTCCCCTGGTCGTAGCTGTCGAGGTCCGCCTCGAGCGAGCCGTCGGGACGTGCGCGCACGGAGAAGCCGACGCGGAGCGTCACGCCGCCGACGTCGAGCGAGCCGACGTAGTCGCCCGGTGCGAGTGGGCGCGTCTGCGCAGCGAGCGGCGCGGCGACGAGCCCGGCGAGGAGAAGGGCCAGCGAAGCGGTGGATCTCATGGCGACCGTCCGTCGGTGGTGGTCGATGGGGCGCTCGCGGCGTCGTCGAAGAGCCGCTCGATCGGCTCGGCGAAGACGCGCGCGATGCGAAAGGCGAGCGCGAGGCTCGGGTCGTACTTCTCGTTCTCGATGGCGATGACGGCCTGCCGGGAGACGCCGAGGCGCCGTGCGAGCTCCTCCTGCGTCCACCCGCGCTCGGCGCGAAGCACGCGTAGTCGGTTGCGCATCGTCAGCGGTAGCGACGGTAGGCGACGATGTGGCCGACGACGTACAGGAACACCATCGCGGACCAGGCGACGCTCGGATCGACCGGCGGGAACGCGCCCGCCTGCCGCAGCTGGACGATCACGAAGCCGAGGAGCAGGCTGCCGCCGAACGCGATCGCCAACGCCTCGAGCTGGATGCGCTGCACGAACTCGTCGCGGCTCCGCACCCAGCGGAGCTGGGCGAGGAGGAAGAAGACGAGGGGCGGGACGGCGAGGAGCGCGACGGCGACCCGCCCCGCCAGCGAGAGGTCCGCGTGCTTCACGACCCACGCCGAGAGGATGGTCGCGCCACCGGAGAGCAGTGCCGCCGCGGTCGGATTCCAGAAGAGCTCGCGTGCTGTCATGGGCTCAGGGGGAGAAGGGTGCGCCCAGTGTAATGCACACCTGACATAATGTAAAGTGTTATTTACATACCACGCCGGCAGCGAAGCCGCCGCGCGCCCCGAAAAACGGAAAGCGCGGGACACCGAGGGCGTCCCGCGCTTCCGAACGGCCGAGGGCCGACAGCCGTCCTTACCGATGCATCGGCAGCACCGAGTCCGTGTCCTCCGACGGCAACGGCTCGTCGCTCGCCTGCTCGTACTCGCGGCGCAGGAGCGCCATCAGCTCGTCGCGACGCTCGTAGAGGCGCTTGAGCGGCCGGCTCGCGTGCCGCGCCCGCGCGTAGGCGGTGAGCAGCGGGAGCGCGACGGTGTTGTCCAGGTAGCAGACCACGGCGTCGGGGAGCCGGTCGGGGTCGATCTTCCCCCAGCTCACCGCCTCCGCCGGCGTCGCCCCCGAGAGGCCGCCGGTGTCGGGGCGCGCGTCGGTCATCTGAAGGAAGTAGTCGTGCCCCTTCTCGTCGATGCCGAGCACTTCCTGGATCTGCGGCTCCGTCTGCAGCGCGAAGTTCTTCGGGCTCCCGCCGCCGCAGATGAGCACCGCGCTCTTCCCACCGCCGCGCTTCGCGCCGAGCACGATCGACGCCGTCTCGTTGACGTCGGCGTTCGGGTCGATCACGCACGTGTTCCCCGCGAGCGCGAGGGCGGCGACGTTCATCCCGATCGACGAGTCGCCGGGCGACGACGTGTAGATCGGCACGCCCGCGCGGTACGCGGCGGAGAGGAGCGACTTGCTCCCGATCCCCAGCGCCCGTTCGCGCTCGGCGACGTACTTGCCGCAGAGATGGTGGAACTCCGCGCTCGACATCGGGCGCTGGAACTCCGGCGCCTGGATGACCTTGCGGAAGAAGGCGTCGGTGGAGAGGAGCACGTCGTAGTCGAAGAAGATGTCGTAGATGCGGACGACCCCCTCCTCGCGCAGCACGACGTCGGACTCCTGCGGGTTGCCGCGATGCATCGCGAGCCCGAGCCCGAAGTGCGTGTCGTGGTACAGGTTCGCGCCGGTGGAGATGATCCAGTCCACGAACCCCTGCTCGATCAGCGGGATGATCGCCGCCATCCCGAGCCCTGCCGGGGTGAGCGCGCCGGTGAGCGTCATGCCGACGGTGACGTCCGGCTCGAGCATCTTCTCGGTGAACAGCCGGCACGCCTCGCGCAGCCGGGCCGCGTTGTAGGCGAGGAAGGCGTTGTCGATCAGGTCGGCGGCGCTCTCCGTGCCATCGATCGGCGGGGGGAGGATGCGCTCGCCGCGCAGGAAGCGCGACGTCTCGTGCGACGTGTGCTGCGCGCCGCGCTGCTCCCGCTGCTCGGCGGCCCGCTTCTGCGCGGCCTTGTTCCCCGCCGCCGAGGCGCGCGTCGCCGTGCCGTCGCCGTGCCGCGACGCCTTGAAGCCGCCGCGGGGACGGGCGTCGTCGGAGTCAGACTTCTTCTTGGCCATTCGTTGCCCTCGAGCAGGAGTCGTTCGACCGTTCGACCGATTGCACACGGTCAAGCCGTCAAACCGTCAAACCGCCAAACGGCCGTCCATCCGTCAGACCAGACCGCCGTCCAGCGCCTTCGATGCTTCGATCACCGCATTCGCGGCCTCGCGCGGGTCGTCGGTGACGAGGATCAGATCCATGTCGCTGGGCGAGATCTTGCGCTCGAGCAGCATGCGCGACTGGATCCAGCGGATCAGCCCCGCCCAGTAGTGCCGGCCGAAGAGCACGACCGGGAACTGCGAGATCTTCCCCGTCTGGATCAGCGTGAGCGCCTCGAACGCTTCGTCGAGCGTGCCGAAGCCGCCGGGGAAGATGATGTACGCGTTGGAGTACTTGATGAACATCGTCTTCCGCACGAAGAAGTAGCGGAAGTTGATGAGCGTGTCGACGAACGGGTTCGCCCCCTGCTCGAAGGGGAGCTCGATGTTGCAGCCGATCGACCGCCCGCCGCCGAGCTTCGCGCCCTTGTTCGCCGCCTCCATGATCCCGGGACCCGCTCCCGTGATGATCGTGAAGCCGGCCTCGGCCAGCAGGCGAGCGGTCTCGACGGCACAGGCGTACTGCGGGTCCTGCGGGTCGGTGCGAGCCGAGCCGAAGATCGAGACGCCGCGCCGGACGTTGGCGAGGGTGTCGAATCCCTCGATGAACTCCGACATGATGCGCATCAGCCGCCAGGGGTCGGTGCGCGTGAAGTCGGTCGGATCCGACGGCGCGTGGAGGAGCTTCTCGTCCTCGGTGACCGCGCCGCGCAGGCTGCGGATCGACTCGTCCACGATGACCTTGGTCGCTCCGGCGCGCCGCACCGCCACTTTCTGCGACGGCGGGGTGCGGCCGGCGGCGAGATGTCCCGCCTCGGCGCGTTCGCGCGCCCCCTGCTGCGCCTCGCGCTCGGCGTCCTTCTGCAGTCGCGGATTGGTCCGCTTCCCCGAGGCGGTGCGTGGCGTCGGCTCGCGTCGCGGCGACCGCCGCCGCTCGACGACGGGCGCGGTGCCGTTGCCGCCCACCCCCGCGGGGAGCGGGGGGACCGCCTTCGACTTCCGGGTCGACTTCCGCGTCGTCGCGCCCTTCGCGTTCGCGCCTCGCGCCGTCGAGCGCGTCCCGGTCGCGGTGCGCTTCCCTGCCTTGCCTGCCGCCATGCGTCGTCCGCCTCGTGGGAGCTGAGATCGCGTGGAGTCTACCCATGACGAGGCGCGCCACGCCAGCGCGACGGGGCCCGCGGATCGATTATCGTTCGTCGTCGCTCCCACTCCACTCCGTCCGCGCACGTGCCGCCTGCTCCTTCCTCCTCCTCCGTCGTGGTCCTCGTCGCCGACGGCGCGCGCCCCGACACGCTGCGGGCCGCGCTCGACACGGGCGAGCTGCCGGCGATGGCGACGCTCGCGCGCGAGGGCGGGCTACACGAGGTGACCTCGAGCTTTCCCTCGGTCACCGGCCCCGCGTACGCCCCCTTCCTCATGGGTCGGCTGCCGGGGCCGATCGGGCTGCCCGGGCTTCGCTGGTTCGATCGCGCCCGCACGGCGTGCACCTTTCCCGACTACACGCGGAGCTACGTCGGCTATCAGATGGGTGCGGTCGATCGCGACCTCGACCCCGCCGCGCCGACGATCTTCGAGCTGGTGCCGGAGAGCATCGCCGCGCTCAACGTGATCGGGCGCGGGCTCCCCGCGTCGGCGCGCGTCGCGGAGCTGAGCGCGAAGTCGGCGCTGCGTGCGGCGATGACGCACTTCCGCGGCAACGTACGCGGCTGGCTCGACATCGATCGTGAGGTGAGCGCGGCGTTCACGCGGCGCATCCGCGAGGAGCGCCCACGCTTCGCCTTCGCCGCGCTCACGGGCGCCGACAAGACGTCGCACGCCGAGGGGCACGAGGCCGAGGTGGTGCGGCAGGCGCTGCGCATCGTGGACGACACGGTGGCGCGGATCCGCGACGACGCCGAGCGCGACGGGCGGTGGGCGTCGATGCAGCTCTGGATCGTGAGCGACCATGGACACTCGCCGGTGGCGCGGCACGAGGACCTCGTCGGGCTCGTGAGCGACGCCGGGCATCGCGCCATCGCGCATCCGTGGGTCTTCGCCATCCGCCCGGAGGTCGCGGTGATGGTGAGCGGGAACGCGATGGCGCACCTCTACCTGGATCTCGCGCAGCGCACGCGGCCGTTCTGGCCGGCGCTGCAGCGGCGCTGGGATCCGCTCGCCGACCTGCTCCTCGCGCGCGACTCCGTCGACCTGCTGCTGCTCCCGCACGGACCGGGGCGCTGCGAGGTGCGATCCCGCACGCGCGGCGCGGCGTTCGTCGAGCGCCGGGGTGGCCACACGATCGACGGCGCGGAGTACCGTTACCGGCCGGTGACCGGCGATCCGCTCGGCCTCGGCGACGCACGCACCGGAACCGCCGACGAGATGCGCGAGGCCACGGCGGACACCGACTATCCCGACTCGATCGTGCAGATCGCCCATCTCGCCGGCGCGCCGCGATCGGGGGAGATGATCCTCTCCGCCGCGCGATACTGGGATTTCCGGGCGCGCTACGAGCCGATCCCGCACGTGAGCTCGCACGGCGCGCTCCATCGGGAGCACATGCTCGTGCCGCTGCTCACCAACCGGCCGCCCGCGACTCCGCCGCGCCGCACGGTGGACGTGATGCCGAGCGCGCTCGCGGCGCTGGGCGTCTCGGTGCCGGCGGGGCTCGACGGCCGCTCGTTCGTCTGACCGCTCAGCGCGAGCGCGGATTCCGCTTGCGCCGCCGCGCCGCCGCGGCCTTGAGCTGCCGCGCGGCGCTCGGCTTGGTGTAGTGCCGTTTCCGTCGCAGATCCGCGAGCACCCCGGCCTTCTGCACCTTCCGCTTGAAGCTCTTCAGCGCCCAGTCGAGCCGGTCGTTCTCTCCGAGGGTGATTTCGACGGACATGGGAGTGGGGGTGAGGGGCGAAGTCGATGCGTCCTGCGTCCCGCGTCCTGCGGACTGACTGCTGCGACCTCCGTCCTGCGTTCTGCGTCAGCGGCGTCCCCATGGGGTGACGACGCAGGACGAAGCACGCAGGACGCAGCCGTTCGCAGTCCGCGGATTCGCACCAACATGCCTCGCCTGCGAGAGGCCGCAAGGCGGCGCGGTCCCTGCACTCCCGGGGCGCCATGAGCGTCACATCCGACCGCGACCCCGTCGCGCACGCGACCGCCACGCACCTCGTCCAGCTCCTCCTTCCCCTGTTCGACAACGACGGCCGGCCGATCGATGGCGCGCGGTTCCGGGAAGTGCGCGACGAGCTGACGGCGCGTTTCGGAGGACTCACCGCGTACACGCGCGCGCCGGCGGACGGCATCTGGATGGCCGAGCAGGCCGCGACGCGCGATCAGATCGTCGTGTACGAGGTCATGACCGGGACGCTCGACCGTCGCTGGTGGAGCGCCTATCGCGCGACGCTCGAGCAGCGCTTCCGGCAGCAGACGCTCGTCATGCGTGTGCTGTCGATCACCATTCTGTGACGACGCGCGAAGATCCGCGCGCGCGTCCTTGACAGGAGGAGTGCACCCGGGACACCCTAACGCTCCACTTCGCTGCCGCCGCATCCAGTACGAGGGCGCACGTTCATGCCGGGCTTCCGTCGTCTCGCTCATGCCCTCGGGTTGGGGGTGCTCGCCATCACCGCTGGCTGTCTCGACGACGCGCCG
>Ga0182741_1001726_pt1 | contig 27352 bp, 17 predicted proteins | sample eDN5th37CBELigOP_FD_128874 | JGI IMG/M metagenome (GOLD analysis project Ga0182741, IMG submission 128874) | Enriched Organic Plus compost microbial communities from Emeryville, California, USA - eDNA 5th pass 37_C BE-Lig OP (version 2) (version 2) ... | reverse complement strand
GCGATGGGCGAGACCGCCGAGAACGTCGCCGAGCAGTACGGCATCGCGCGCGAGGACCAGGACCGCTTCGCCTGCCGGTCGCAGCAGAAGGCGAGCGAGGCGCGCGATCGCGGGCGGTTCGCCCGGGAGATCGTTCCGCTCGTGCTCGCGCAGAAGAAGGGCGCGGCGAAGGTGGTCGAGACCGACGAGTTCATCCGCCCCGCCACCACGCTCGACGTGCTCGGCAAGCTGCGCCCCGCGTTCCGGCAGGGAGGCTCGGTGACCGCGGGCAACTCCTCCGGCCTCAACGACGGCGCCGCCGCGCTGCTCGTCGCCTCCGAGGAGGGAGCGCGGGCGATCGGCGCCGAGCCGCTCGCGCGCATCGTCGCGACGAGCGCGGTCGGCGTCGAGCCGCGCGTCATGGGGTTGGGGCCGGTGCCGGCGACCCGGAAGGTGCTCGCGCAGGCGGGGCTCACCCTCGACGACATGGACGTCATCGAGCTGAACGAGGCGTTCGCCGCGCAGGTGCTCGCCTGCCTGCGCGAGCTCGGCATCCCGGACGACGACGCACGGGTCAACCCCAACGGCGGCGCGATCGCGCTCGGCCACCCGCTCGGCATGAGCGGCGCGCGCTTGCTGCTGACCGCCGCGCACGAGCTGACGGAGCGGGGAGGGCGCTACGCGCTGGCGACGATGTGCGTCGGCGTGGGGCAGGGCATGGCCGCGATCATCGAGCGCGTATGAATCGACATCTCGTGACTCTCGTGCTGCCGCTGGCGGCGGCGTCGGCGCCGGCGATCGTCGGCGCGCAGGACACTCCCACCGCCGGGCCGTCGGTGATCAGCGCCGCCCCCGCGGAGCCCAAGCAGGGGACCCTCTTCCGCGTCACCTACCGGCCGAAGCATCCGGTGGACAGCGGCGTGGAGATCCGCGGCAAGGCGGGCGACCAGCCGCTCCACTTCGATCGCGACCCGGCGGGGGGCTTCACCGCGCTGGCGCCGATGCCGATCGCGGCGAAGGAGCTGACGGTCGAAGCGTGGATGGTGCACGGCGGGGAGGCGATGGGGCGCGCCGAGATGAGCCTCACCGCCACGCCCGGGGACTATCCGTCGGAGAAGCTGACCGTCGCACCGAGGTACGGCGCGGAGCCCGACGCGGCCACACGGGCACGCATGGCCCGCGACTCGGCGAAGGCGGACTCGGTCGGGAAGGGCGCCCAGGAGACGCCGCGCCTCTGGGAGGGGCCGTTCATCGCACCGCGCCCGGGGCGCGTGACGAGCAGCTTCGGGATGGAGCGGCTCTTCAACGGCGCGGTCACCAGCCGGCACATGGGCACCGACTTCGCCGGCGCCGTCGGCGCGCCGGTGCAGGCGTCGAATCGCGGCGTCGTGCGCATCGTCGATCGCTTCCACATCGGCGGCAACGTCGTGTACGTCGATCACGGCGAGGGGCTCGTCACCGCCTACCTGCACCTCAGCGAGCAGAACGTCGCCGTCGGCGACACCGTCCAGAAGGGGCAGACGATCGGCAAGGTGGGGGCGACCGGGCGCGTCACCGGCCCGCATCTGCATCTGATCGCCCGCTACGGCACCGTGACCGTCGATCCGCTGTCGCTCTTCCAGATCACCGGCAACGAAGAGGGCGTCGCGAACGGCAAGTAGAGCGCGCGCGTCGCACGAGGTACGGGAGCGCAACGTGGCCGTGGCCACGTTGCGCTCCCCGTGCATCGAGGACCCACCTCCGCTCGCCCGGGTACGGAATCACATTCTTCCCTGCCGTCCCCTTCCGCCCCGCCCCCGCGCTCGGCGACCTTTCGCTGTCCACGGCCGAGTGCCGAGAGCCGAGAGCCGCAATACGATGTTCTACGAGTTCCAGGGCCACGTCCCCGTCGTCCATCCGTCCGCGTTCGTCCACCCCCAGGCGGCCGTCACCGGCAACGTGGTGATCGGGCGCGATGTGTACGTCGGGCCGGGGGCGGCGATCCGCGGCGATTGGGGGGGCGTGGTGATCGAGGACGGGTGCAACGTGCAGGAGAACTGCACCGTGCACATGTTCCCCGGGGTGACCGTCGTGCTGGAGGAGGGCGCGCACATCGGCCACGGCGCGATCATCCACGGTGCGCGCATCGGCCGCAACGCGCTCGTCGGGATGAACGCCGTCGTCATGGACAACGTGGACGTGGGCGCGGAGTGCATCGTCGGCGCGCTGTGCTTCGTGCCGGCCGAGATGAAGCTCCCGCCGCGCAAGGTCGTCGTCGGGAATCCGGCGAAGATCGTGAAGGACGTCTCCGACGAGATGATCGCGTGGAAGACGGAAGGGACGCGTCTCTACCAGGCGCTCCCGAAGCAACTGTACGAGACGCTGAAGGCCGTCGAGCCGTTGCGCGAGCTCCCGGCGGCGCGCGACCGGCAGTCCGCAGCCGCAAGCCCGCTCTCGGCGGCCGACTACCGTACCTGGAAGCAGACCCGCGACTCATGACCTCCACCTCACTCGACCTTCCGCCGCTCGACCTCACCGGCCGTTCGCCCCGTCGTCTGCGCAATTTCGCCGCCGGCGAGTGGGTGACGGCGAGCGGCAAGGCGACCGTCCTCCTGCACGCGGTGACCGGCGAGCCGATCGCCGAAGCCTCGAGCGAGGGGCTCGACTTCGCGCGCATGGTGCGGTGGGCGCGCGAGGTCGGCGGGCCGGCGCTGCGGCGGCACACCTTCCACGAGCGCGCGCGCATGCTCAAGGCGATGGCGCTCCACCTGCAGGGGCGGAAGGAGGAGTTCTACCGCATCTCGAGCGCGACGGGCGCGACGAAGGGCGACAGCTGGATCGACATCGACGGCGGGATCGGCACCTTCTTCGTCTACGCGTCCAAGGGGCGCCGCGAGCTGCCGGACGAGCGCTTCTACGCCGAGGGGCCGGTCGAGCAGATCTCGAAGAACGGGACCTTCCTCGGCCGCCACGTCTGCGTTCCCCTCGAGGGGGTCGCCGTCCACATCAACGCCTTCAACTTCCCCGTCTGGGGGATGATGGAGAAGCTCGCCACCTCGATCCTCGCCGGCGTGCCGGCGATCGTGAAGCCGGCGACGCTCACCTCCTATCTCACCGAGGCGGTGTTCGCGGCGATGCTCGACGCGCGCATCTTCCCCGAGGGGGCGATCCAGCTCGTGTGCGGGAGCGCCGGCGACCTGCTCGATCACCTCGACAGCCAGTGCGTCGTCGCCTTCACCGGCTCCGCCGCCACCGGGAAGACGCTCAAGAGCCACCCGGCCATCCTCGGCGAGAACGTCCGGTTCAACATGGAGGCCGACTCGCTGAACTTCTCCATGCTCGGCCCCGACGCCGAGCCGGGGAGCGCGGAGTTCGATCTCTTCGTCAAGGAAGTCGCGAAGGAGATGACGACCAAGGCGGGGCAGAAGTGCACCGCCATCCGCCGCACCTTCGTCCCCGAGCGGCTCGTCACCGACGTGATGCGTGCCCTCTCGGCGCGGCTCGCCGGCGTGAAGATCGGCGACCCGACGATCGACGGGGTGCGCATGGGGCCGCTCGCCGGCCGGTCGCAGGTCGCCGACGTGCGGAAAGCCGCCGAGCGGATCGCCGCCGTGACCGAGCGCGCGTACGGGAGCTTCGACGACTTCGACGTCGTCGGCGCCGATCGCGAGCGCGGCGCCTTCTTCCCCTCGCTCCTCTTCTACGCCACGGATCCCCTCGCGATCGCCGAGCCGCACGACGTCGAGGCGTTCGGGCCGGTGAACACCGTCATGCCGTACCGGGACGTGGAGGAGGCGGTGGCGCTCGCGAAGCGCGGGCGCGGGAGTCTCGTCGGCTCCGTCTTCACCGCCGACGACGCGGTCGCGCGCGCGATGGTGCTGGGCGCCGGCGCCTACCACGGGCGACTGATGCTCGTGAATCGCTGGAGCGCCAAGGAGTCCACGGGGCATGGCTCGCCGCTCCCGCACCTCGTGCACGGCGGGCCGGGACGCGCGGGCGGCGGGGAGGAGATGGGTGGGATCCGTGGCGTGATGCACTATCTCCAGCGCGTGGCGGTGCAGGGGTCGCCGACGACCCTCATGCACGTGACCGACGAGTACGTGAGCGGCGCCGAGGGGACGGGGGACCGCGTGCACCCCTTCCGGAAGTACTTCGAGGAGCTGGCGATCGGGGAGACACTCCTCACCCACCGGCGCACGGTCACGGAGACCGACATCGTGAACTTCGCCGGGATCAGCGGCGACTTCTTCTACGCGCACGTGGACGACGTGGCGGCGAAGGAGTCGATCTTCGAGCGGCGGGTGGCGCACGGCTACTTCGTGCTGAGCGCCGCCGCCGGGCTGTTCGTCGATCCGGCTCCCGGACCGGTGCTGGCGAACTACGGCCTCGAGGGGCTGCGCTTCACCAAGCCGGTGTACGCCGGCGACACGATCCGGGCCAAGCTCACCTGCAAGCAGAAGACGGCCAAGGAGGATCGCGAGGGGCAGGTGCCCCAGGGGGTCGTCGCCTGGGACGTCGAGGTGCGGAACCAGCTGGACGAGCTGTGCGCGACGTATACGATTCTGACCCTCGTTCGTCGTCGAGGCAGCGTCCAGGGGGCGGGCGCGCCGGCGCAGGCCGCCGTCCCGGAGCCCGGCACGTCGGTGCCCACGAGCTGAAACAGCCATTTCCGGCGAGACGTAGGCGAGGGCAGTGAGTGCTCGCCATTCCATCCCCGAGCCGAGGCGAGGAGACACGATGCTCGTCGAGATGCAAGCCACAGCCAGTCAGGAGCGCCCGGCGCCGGCGGAGCCCGCCCGCCCGGCCGAGCCGGTGCGCCCCGGTGACGCCGTCGACGCGGCGATCGACGCCGCGAACCGGGCGGTGGCGAGCATACCGGGAGGCACGTCGCCGCGTGCGCTGCACCAGGCGGCGAAGGCCAAGCGCGAGGTGATCCGCGACCTGATCGAGCGGGCGCGCAACCGGCGCGAGGAGATCGCGAATCAGCTGCGGAGTGGTGCCGTCGGCGGCGCGGACCGGGCGGGGCTCGAGGCGCGCATGACCGAGATGGACGCGCGCATCATCCAGCTGGAGAAGCAGCTCGCGGTCGCGGAGCAGGAGATGATGGAGACCGCGGCGGTGCCGGGGGCGATCGTCCCCGAGCGGAACTTCGTCAACGCCGGCGGCCGGAGCGGGCCGCCGCAGGCGATGTTCGTGGTCGTGCCGATCCTTCTCGTCCTGTTCGTCCTCGCCCCGATCGCCTTCGCCCATGCGCGGCGGATCTGGAAGCGCACCGGCGCCGCCGCGGCTGCGCTTCCGCAGGCGGTCATGGAGCGGTTCACGCGGCTCGAGCAGAACGTGGACACGATGGCGATCGAGATCGAGCGGATCAGCGAGGGGCAGCGGTTCATGACGAAGCTCTTCTCGGAGCAGGGGGGACGCGTCGGGCAGCTCCGCGAAAGCGCACCCTCCCCCGAGATGGGGCTCACGTCCACCGCCCCGCGCTCCTGAGACTCACTCACTCCGACCCCTTCGCGATCGTGTCATCGATGTTGCCGCAGCAAGTCACCGTGCAGCCGCCAGCGATCCCTGGTGCCCCGCGGGAGATCCGCGTCCGGACCCCCGACGGCGAGGAGATCATCCAGCTCCCGGGGCAGACGTCCGCCGCGGAGCTGTATCGGGCGGCCAGGGCGAAGCGCGACGTGATCCAGGAGCAGCGCGACCAGGCGCGCGAGCAGCGTGACGACCTCGCGCGCGAGCTGCGCGACCGCCCGGAGATCGGCGGAGCGGATCGCGCGGGGATCGAGAAGCGGATCAGCGAGTACGACGCGCGGCTCTCCGATCTCGACAAGCAGCTGAGCGAGGCCAACACCGCCGTCGCGGCCGCGGCCGGAGTGCCCGGGGCGGTCCCCCCCGACGACCCGGAGCCGCCGCGCAGTGGCCCCGACCCCGAGGTCTTCGTCGCCATCCCGATCGTCTTCACGATCTTCGTCCTCTTCCCCCTCGCGATCTCCTGGTCGCGCCGCATCTGGAAGCGGACCGGGTCGGCGGTGGCGGCGATCCCCAACGCGGTGCAGGAGCGCCTCGCGCGGCTGGAGCAGAACGTCGACACGATCGCGATCGAGGTCGAGCGGATCAGCGAGGGGCAGCGGTTCATGACGAGGCTCTTCTCGGAGCAGGGGGCGCGCGCGGTCGGGCAGGGCGCCGCCCAGCCGGTCGAGGTGATCGGGCGCGATCGCGCCGCGGAGCGTCCATGACGGTCGTGATATCGATGCAGCAGCAGCAGCCCGCGGCGGACGTGGCGCCGACGCCCGTGGCCGCGCCGACGCCGGCGCCCGCCCCGGTGCCGGCCCAGGGGACGCAGGTCCGCATCGTCGTCCCCGGCGGCAACCCGGCGCAGACCTACCAGGCGGCGATCAACCAGCGCCGCGAGCTCCGCCGGATCCGCGACGGCGTGGAGAGCGAGCGGCGGCAGCTCTCGCAGGAGCTGCGGAGCCCGCGAGTCGACGGGATCAACAAGCAGGGGCTCGAGGCGCGCCTCGCGCATCTCGACCAGCGGATCCTCGAGCTCGATCAGCAGGTGGCGGCGTCCGAAGCCGCCGTCGCCTCCGCGGCCGGCGTCCCGGGGGCGATCCTCCCGGAGCCGCCGCGCAGCAACGAGGTGCCGGCCGAGGCGAAGGCGCTGCTCGCGGCGCTCGTCGTGGTCGTCGTGCTCATGCCGATGGCGATCGCCCACGCGCGACGCATCTGGAAGCGGGCAGGCACCGCCGCGGCGGCCATCCCCCAAGCGCTCCTCGACCGCTTCAATCGGCTGGAGAACAACGTCGACGCCATCGCCATCGAGGTGGAGCGCATGAGCGAGGGACAGCGGTTCATGACGAAGCTGTTCACGGAGCAGGGTGGACGACCGCTGGGCGCGGGCGCCGCGCACCCCGTCGAGGTGGCGGTGCGCGATCGCGTGTCGGAGACACCATGATCGCCGCGTTCCGGTTCCAGCACGCCCCCGCCGACGCGGCGCCGCCGGCGCCGCCGGCTCCCGCGCAGGCCATCGCTTCCGACGGGGGGATCCGCGTGCAGGCGTCCGGGGGGACGCCGGCGCAGGTGTATCAGGGGGCGCTCCGCCAGCGGCAGGAGCTTCGACGCATTCGCGAGGGGCTGGATCAGGAACGGCGGCACCTCTCCGAGTCGCTGCAGAACCCGGTGCTCAACGGGACCGATCGGCAGGGGCTCGAGGCGCGCCTCCGCCTCGTCGACTCCCGCATCATCGCCCTCGAGGAGCAGATCACGAAGTCCGACGCGCTGGTCGCGAACGCCGCCGCCATGCCCGGTGCGATCCCGCCGGAAGCGCCGCGCCCCTACGTCAACCAGGACTTCGCGGCGGTGATGACCGTCATCCTCGTCGTCGGGGTCATCGTCCCGATCGGGATCGCGCACGCGCGGCGCATCTGGAAGCGCGCCGGCACCGCCGCAGCGGCGATCCCGCAGGCGCTCGTCGAGCGGTTCACGCGCCTGGAGCAGAACGTGGATGCGATCGCGATCGAGGTCGAGCGGATCAGCGAGGGGCAGCGGTTCATGGCCAAGCTGTCGCTCGACGCGCACCAGCGAGAGGCCGAACCGCTGCCGGGCCAGCGAGGCTGAACGACGGGAATCCGCCGTGAACGCACGACGGGCGCGACGGACGCGTGTCGGTCCGTCGCGCCCGTCGTCCGTTCGCCGCTGAACGTTCCGGTCGTCAGTTCGTCGTCGCCCGCCCGCACTGACGCACGGTCGGGTACGTGATCCCGAGCTGCTCGAGGTAGGTCGGATACTTCGCCGGATCGTAGTAGTACTTCTGCAGCTCCGGCTTGTAGCGCGTCATGATGTCCGCGTTCAGCTCGATCGCCGGCTGGTCCTGCGGGCGGATCAGCGGCTCGTACTTCATGTCCTTCGTCTGCACGGTGCGGAAGTAGTCCCACGCCTGCTCGATGATCGTCGGCTTGGTGAGCAGGTCCACGAGCGTCAGCGCCATCGCCTTCGCGCCGGCGGTCGCCCCCTTGTGCGCGATCGGCGTGGCCATCGCGATCGCGTCGGTCCAGTTGTGGCCGGGGAGTCCGGGGATGTTCGACGGATAGCGGAGCGTCACCGTCGGCAGCGTCCACGTCACGTCGCCGATGTCGTCACTGCCGCCGCCCCGCTTCATCTGATCGGGAACGGGACGCCCGAGCTGACCGAGCTGCTTGGCGAGTCCCCGCTGCGGCGAGCCGATCTCGCACTGGAGCGCCTTCGCGAGCGTCTCGTCCGCCTCGCTCCACTGCGGGAGCCCGACCTGCTGGATGTTGGCGTGCATCGCCTCGGCGATCGGCTTGTTGAAGTGCTGCGGCCACGCGGAGCCGAGCACGCGCACGTTCGCCAGCTCGGTCCCCGTCATCATCGCCGCGCCGCGCGCCACCGAGTCGGCGAGATTGAAGAGGTCCTTGATGCGCGGATAGGTGATGTCGCGCAGGTAGTACCAGACGCGCGCCGTCTGCGGCACGACGTTCGGCTGGTCGCCGCCATCCTTGACGACGTAGTGCGAGCGGTGCTGCAGGTTGAGGTGCTCGCGCCGGTAGTTCCAGCCGATGTTCATCAGCTCCACGGCGTCGAGGGCGCTGCGCCCCGACCAGGGGGAACCCGCTGCGTGCGCCGAGCGGCCGCGGAACGAGTACTCGACGCTGATGAGTCCCGTCCCTTCGGGGGAGCCCCAGGCGACGCCGAGGGTGCTGCTCACGTGCGAGAAGATCGCGACGTCGGCGTCCTTGAACACGCCGGCGCGCACGAGGTACGCCTTCCCCGCCACCAGCTCCTCGGCCACGCCGGGCCACAGGACGAGCGTCCCCGGGAGCTTGTCGCGCTCCATGATCTTCTTGAGCGCCAGCGCGGCGGTGATGTTGACCGCCTGTCCGGAGTTGTGCCCCTCGCCGTGACCGGGGCCGCCGACGACGAGCGGGTCGCGGAAGGCGACCCCCGGCTTCTGGGAGGCCTGCGGGATCCCGTCGATGTCGGAGCCGAGGGCGATCACCGGCTTGCCGTTCCCCCAGCGCGCGATCCAGGCGGTGGGCATCCCGGCGACGCCGCGCTCGATCCGGAAGCCATTCTTCTCGAGGATGCCGGTCAGATAGCGCGAGGTCTCGACCTCCTGGAAGCCGAGCTCCCCGAAGCTGAAGACCATGTCCACCATCTGCTGGGTGAAGGTGCGCATGCTGTCGACCATGCGCGCGGCGTCCGTCTTGAGGGCGGTGATGCGGGCGTCGTCCGGCGGGAGCGTCGTCCGGTACTCGGAGCCGGGGACGGAATCCCCCTGCTGGCGCTGCGCCGCGGCGAGCGCGGGCGCGAGGGCGAGCAGGGTGGCTGGCAGGAGGAGTCGTGTGCGTCGCATGCGGAGGGGGGAGTGGCGGTAGACGAGGTCGAACGGCGCCCGAGTCTCACCCCGTGCACGGCGAAGGGCAAGGGTCCGATGCATGGGAAAGGATCTTGACAGCGTCGGGGATGGCGCCCTACGCTGCCGCCTCACGATTCCACTCGGAGTAGCCATGAGCGTCTCGATTCCTGCTCGGCGACTGGCCATGCTCGCAGCGGCCGCGCTGCTGGCGGCCTGCGCCTCGAGCAGTCAGTCCACCTCCACCTCGTCCGCCGCCAGCCAGGCGGGGACGCAGCGCCGCTACACGCTGACGTCCGTCGAGCTTCAGGAGGCGGGGACGAGCAACCTGTTCGATGCGCTGCAGAAGCTGCGGCCGGAGTTCCTTCGGCAGCGCGGCAGTCAGACGATCGCCGCCAAGCCGATGCCGACCTCCACGCGGAGCCTGGGCGGGGGCGCCCCGGCAGACGCGCCGAATCCGTCGACGGGGACCGCGCTCCCGATCGCGTCGCAGCCGCTGCGCGTCTACGAGAACGAGACGATGCTCGGGGGCGTCGAGGACCTGCGCCGGATCGACACGAAGGTGGTGATCGAGGTCCGGTTCGTCCCCGGCCCGGAGGCGGGGGTGCGGTACGGGACGAATCACTCGGGCGGGGTGATCTTCGTGCGGACGCAGTGACCGGTTTCAGTCACCGGTGAACGACGCGGGCTGGTCCGGGAAGGTACGGACCAGCCCGCAATTTCTTTACAGGAAGGGGGCGATTGGTTCAGAAAGTGTGAACCTGGCAGCAACTTCCTTACAGGTCGAGCCCGCTAAGTGCATGTGACGCACCAGACAATGCGCGGGTTGACGATGCGAAGACAAGTGTCAGGAATCCACGCAGCGACTCTCACGAAGTCGTGATGAGTTCGTTGACACTTGGACTACCATAGGTCAATTTCCGAGCTTGCATGCCGACGTTCGGTGACGAGCGCCGCGATGGTCGCGGCGGCAGCGCGCCCCTCTCCCCCCCCGGGGCAGTAAAGCGTTGTACCGGAACGAGTTGTCCCCCACACTCGATCCGGAGCTCGATGCAGGTCGCGACGCTGGAGACGGCTTCGCTCGACGCCCCCGGTGCCCGGACGGGGCGCGAATGGTCCACGGGTGTTCGGAGTCCAGTACCCTTTCGTGAGGTCACTTTTGATGAGGAACTCTCTGCCAGGCTGGTTCGCCGGGGCAGGGCTCCTGCTGGGGAGCCTTCCCGCGATCAGTGTCGCGCAGCAGGCGACGACCGTGAGCGGTCGCGTCCTGAACGAGGCTGGTGCACCCGTCCAGGGTGCGAGCGTCTCGATCAGCGCGCTGAACATCGGCGCGTACACGAACGCCGAAGGGCGCTTCTCCTTCAGCGTCCCCGCCGGCCGCACCGGCCCGGCCACCGTCACGGCGCGCCGCATCGGCTACTCGCCGGCGAGCGCCGCGGTCACGCTCTCGGGCGCCCCGATCACGCAGGACTTCACGCTCCGCACGGCAGCGACCCAGCTCGAGGGCGTCGTCGTCACCGCCCTCGGCGTCACCCGTGAGAAGAGCCAGCTGGGCACGGCGCAGCAGCAGATCAGCGCCGAGGACCTGACCCAGACCAAGGCGATGAACCTGGTCCAGCAGGTCCAGGGGAAGATCTCCGGTGTCCAGATCACCGGCGCCGGCACGCAGGGCGGCTCCACGAACATCCTCATCCGTGGCGCGAACACGCTGGCCGGCAACAACCAGCCGCTGTTCGTCGTCGACGGCGTCCCGGTCTCCAACTTCAACCGGGGCGGCACGCTCTCGAACGGCTACGACTTCGGGAACGCGATCAGCGACCTGAACCCCGAGGACATCGAGACGTTCACCGTCCTCAAGGGCCCCAACGCGGCCGCCATCTACGGCTCGCGCGCCGCGAACGGCGTCATCGTCATCACGACGAAGAAGGGCTCCGCGTCCGCCGGCCGCATGCGCACCGAGCTGACCTCGAGCCTCACGATGGATCGCCCGATGCTGCTCCCGGACTTCCAGAACCAGTACGGTCAGGGTTCGGCGGGCGAGTTCGAGTTCGTGAACGGCGCGGGCGGCGGTAACTGCGACGGCTGCGACCAGTCGTTCGGGCCGAAGCTCGACGGCCGGCTCATCGACCAGTTCACGGGCAAGAACCAGCCGTGGGTCGCGCACCCGAACAACGTGAAGGACTTCTTCGAGACGGGTCGCACCTTCTCGTCGACGCTCTCCGTCTCGGGCGGCACCGAGCGCGCCAACGCGCGCCTCTCGGTCGGCGTTGACAACGTCGACGGCTACGTCCCGAACAACTTCTTCCAGAAGGCGTCGGGCGTCCTGTCGGGTGGCCTCCAGGTCAACGACAAGCTGAACACCACCGCGACGATCCAGTACATCCGCAACAACGGGAAGAACCGCGCGGGCACGGGGTACAACAACTCCATCCTCGAGCAGTTCTTCTGGTTCGGCCGCCAGGTCGACATCAACGCGCTCAAGAACTACAAGCAGGGGGGCGGCGTCAACGGCGGCCCGGATTCGCGCGAGTACAACTGGAACTACAACTACCACAACAACCCGTACTGGATCCAGGGCGAGAACGGCATCTCGGACACCCGTGACCGCTTCATCGCGTCGGCCCAGGCGACGTACCAGTTCACCGACTGGCTCAACGCGTCGCTCCGCAGCGGCTCCGACATCTTCCGCTTCGACGTCGATCGCCAGTTCGCGCCGGGCTTCCTGAACGGCACGTACGTCAACGCGGCGTACAACGGTGGCTTCCAGTTCACGAACGACTACAACAACGAGCACAACACCGAGCTCATCGTGAACCTCAACCGGAACATCCTCCCGAACCTCGCGTTCACCGCGATGGCGGGTGGCAACGTCCGGCGTGAGTACTACAGCAACGAGAGCGTCACCACGACGGGCATCTCGGTCGCGGGGATCTACAACGTCGCCAACGCGGCGATCACCCCGACGCTCGGCCAGGAAGTGCGTCGCCGCCACGTGAACTCGGCCTTCGGGTCGGCGTCGTTCACCTGGAACGGCTGGTGGACCGTCGAGGGCACCGCCCGCAACGACTGGTCGTCCACGCTGCCGAAGGGCGCAAACTCCTACTTCTACCCGTCGGTCAACACCTCGATCGTCCTGTCGGACGCGATCCCGGCGATCAAGAACAACGTCCTGAGCTACCTCAAGCTCCGCGGCTCTCTCGCCGAGGTGGGGTCGGACGCCGCGCCGTACCAGCTGCAGACGCTGTTCTCGGGTAACCCCAACAAGTTCGGCGGCCTCCCGCAGTTCTCGCTGGGTGACGTGCTCGCCGAGCCGAACCTCAAGCCCGAGCTCACCCGCTCGAGCGAGGTCGGTGTCGAGGCCTCGTTCTTCGACGGCCGCGCGAGCCTGGACGCGACGTACTACGACAAGCGGACGCGCAACCAGATCTACACCGTCCCCGTCTCGGCGACGACCGGCTTCGCGCAGAAGCTGATCAACGCCGGTGAGATGCAGAACAAGGGCTTCGAGGCGCTCCTTGCCGTCACCCCGATCCAGGCGCGCAACTTCACCTGGACGTCGACGTTCAACTACGCCAAGAACGAGAACAAGGTGCTCGAGCTGGCGCCGGGGGTGAGCATCATCAACCTCGGCGGCGGTCTGTTCGGCGAGATGCGCCTCGAGGCGCGTCCGGGACAGCCCTACGGCGCGATCGTCGGCTACGGCTTCGCCCGCGACGAGCAGGGCCGCGTCCTCGTCGAGGATGGCCACCCGGTGCACGCCGACACGATGTCGTACCTCGGCTCGATCATGCCGAAGTGGACCGGCGGCTGGAACAACCAGTTCACGTACAAGAACCTCTCGCTCAACGTCCTGTTCGACATGAGCCGGGGCGGCAAGCTGATGAGCTACACGAACCTCGTCGGCCACTACTCGGGCGTGCTCGAGGGCTCGCTCCTGGGCCGCGAAATCGATTGGGATCAGCCGGGCGTCCTGTTCAACGGCGTCAACGCCGACGGCACCCCGAACACGACGCGCGTGAACTCCGAGGCGTTCTTCCAGAACATGTTCGGCCTCGCCGAGCCGTACGTCTACGATGCGGACTTCGTGAAGCTGCGTGAGATCCGCGTCGGCTTCGACCTGCCGCAGCGCTACGCCAACCGTCTCCGCGCCAGCTCGCTGAGCCTCGCGCTCACGGGCCGGAACCTGGCGGTGTGGAAGGACGTGCCGAACGTCGACCCGGAGTTCGCCTACAGCTCGGGCAACTTCCAGGGTGTCGAGTACGGTGTGCCCGCCAATCCGCGCAGCATCGGTCTCAGCGTCCGCATCACGCCGTAACCGGCCCCGCGACTCCCGGGTGGCGGCGATCGAGCCGCCCCCGGGGGACGCGATCCACAGGAGATTCCTTAGATGATTTCTCGGAAGCTTTACTTCCTCGGCGCGATTGGCGCACTCGGCTTGGCCGCGTGCGACAACGACAAGCTGACCGAAGTGAATCAGAACCCCAACTCTCCGACCGACGCGCCGACGTCGACGCTCTTCACGAGCTCGGCCCGGCTCACGGCGGCGCGCTTCCTCGATGGCGTGGGCGGCACCCGGTACGGGTTCCTCGCGCAGCACATGGCGGAGGTGCAGTACCCGGAGAGCGACCAGTACATCCGCCTGCGCGGCAACAACGCCGCCGGCCTCTTCTCCACGCCGTACAGCTCCGAGCTGCAGGACCTCCAGCTCGTGGCGCAGCGCGGCCTCGCCGCCAACGAGGCGGGGACCTACGGTCCGGCGCTCATCCTCCAGAGCTGGGAGTTCGGCTACATCACCGACACCTTCGGTGACGTCCCGTACTCGCAGGCCTTCAAGGCGGACTCCGGCATCCTGTCGCCGGCGTACGACGAGCAGAAGGCAATCTACGCGGGGATCTTCGCGAACCTCGACAAGGCGGCCAAGGATCTCGGCGCGGCGTCCAACACCCTCGGTGGCTCGGATCCGATCTACGGCGGCGCTCCGGCGAAGTGGCAGAAGTTCGCCAACTCGCTCCGCGCGCGTCACGCGCTCCGCCTCGTGAACGTGGACCAGGCGACGGCCAGTGCGCAGCTCCAGGCAGCCTTCTCGGGGCCGGGCGGTCTGATCACGACCAACGCCGACAACGCGCTCATCCAGTGGCCGGGCGACGGCGTCTACGACAACCCGTGGTCGAACAACTTCAAGACCCGCGACGACCATCGCGTGTCGGATCGCCTGATCAACGTCCTTCGCGAGTTCAACGATCCGCGCATCACGGTGCTCGCGATGGCGCCGGATCGTGACGCCGAGGCGGTCGAGGGCCGCACGACCAAGTGGTGCCCGACCGACTTCACGACGAACTGCTACATCGGCCTCGCGAACGCGCTGACGCACGCGCAGGCGTCGCCGCTCGTGCCGACCACCTCGCGCATCGGTGGGATCTTCTATCCCGGCGCGACCGCGTACGGCAACTACGGTGGTGGTGGCTCCGCCTATCCCTCGCCGCTCATGACGGCGGCCGAGGTGCTCTTCATCCAGGCCGAGGCGGCCGCGCGCGGGCTCGGCGGGCTGACCGCCGGTCAGGCGAACGGCTTCTACCAGGCGGCCATCCGCGCGTCGATGGAGCAGTACGGCATCCCGTCGGCGCAGATCACCGCCTACCTCGCCTCGCCGGCCGGCACGCTGGCGGCGGGGAACGCCGGGCTGATCCAGATCGCGAAGCAGAAGTGGCTCGCCCTCTTCCAGGATCCGCTCAACGCCTGGGCCGAGGTGCGCCGCACCTGCCAGCCGGCGACGGTCGAGCCGGGTCCGGCGGCGGCTGAGGCGATCCTGCCGCGTCGTCTGCAGTACCCGACGAACGAGAGCGCGACGAACGCCGAGTCTCGTGCCGAGGCCGTCGCCCGTCAGGGTGCCGACAACCTCCGGACGCGCATCTACTGGGACAAGAACCCCACCGCCGCCCCGACGTACCAGGCGGGGTGCGGCGATCGCGCCAGCTGATCCGGTTCGCACGGAGTGAACGAGACGCCCCGGAGTGCAGTGCACTCCGGGGCGTCTCGTTCGTCGGGGGATCGCGTGGCGCGGTCGCGCCGGTCGGTCACCGCTACCCCTTGAGCCAGACCACGATGGCGCCGCAGTTCGTGTTGCGATCGACGTACTGGGCCGGGATCCCGGCGAAGGAGCTGTAGACCTCGAGCGCTTCGACGTCGTCGATGTTCACCGACTCGTCGAGCTCCGCGCCCGGGACGCGGATCCCGTCGATCCAGAGCAGCGGGCGGCAGCCGCGCAGACGCACAACGCTGCCCAGGCGCCCCGGCTTGAGCTGGGCGCCGGGGACGAAGCGCATCAGCTCACTCACGCGGCGCGGCCGCTTCTCCTCGATCTCGTCGCGATCGAAGAAGCGGCCGAACCTCGACTGCTCGCGATGCATGTAGAACTCGCGCAGCCGGCCGCGCGACTCGTCGATGCGTCCCACGACCTTGATCTGCTCCAGCTCCGCCGGCATCGGCTCGAGCACGATCGCCAGCTCCCGCCGCTCGCGCGGATCGACCGACACGCTGCGCGGCCGGAATCCGAACAGCCGCGCGCGAATGGTCGCCGGGCCGGTGGCTCCCATCAGCACGAAGCTCCCCGAGGAGTCGGTCCGGATCGCGCGGTGCACGGAGTCGTCGACGACGAGCTGCACCTCGACGCCCGGCAGCGGCGCGCGACGGACATCCGTCACGCGTCCGACGATCTGAGCCTGGCCGACCGAGCTCGCCACGAGGGCGAAGGCCACCACGCCGTACGAGCCATTCCGCATCTGCGTCACCTCCCGACACCCAGGCGCACCATCGGTCGACTCCGCCGCTCGGGCGCGAAGCGCAGCGTGAGCTCGACGGTACGAGCCGCCGGCGATCCCTGCGAGACTCCTCCGTCGGGGACGATACGATCGACGGCGCCTGCCGTCGAGAGACGCATGGTCGAAAGATTGACGCCACGGGCGCGAGCCCGCGCCGACGCTACCGGTACCCGGCCGCCTGCAGCGCGAACAGCTCGGCGTACAGCCCGCCGCGCGCCACGAGCTCGTCGTGGCTCCCCTCCTCCAGCACGCGGCCGTCGCCGAGCACCACGATGCGGTCGGCCATGCGCACGGTCGAGAAGCGGTGCGAGATCACGACCGCGGAGCGCCCGTGCATGAGCTGCGCGAACCGCTCGAACACCTCGTACTCCGCCCGCGCGTCGAGCGCGGCCGTCGGCTCGTCGAGGATGAGCAGCTCCGCGTCGCGCATGTAGGCGCGCGCGAGCGCGACCTTCTGCCACTCGCCGCCGGACAGGTTCACCCCGCCTTCGAAGCGGCGGCCGAGCATCTGGCGATACCCCTGCGGGAAGCGGGGGAGGAGCGACGCGGCGAGGGAGCGCTCGGCGGCGGCGACGAGCGGGGCGGGAGGAGGGAGGCGGGCGGCGTCTTCACCGCCCGCGCGCCCCGCGTCCTGCGCCCCGCCTCCCTCGAGGTAGTCACGCACCCCTTCGATCTCCCCCACGCCCACGTTCTCGTCGAACGCGAGGTCGTAGCGGACGAAGTCCTGGAAGATGACGCCGATCGCGCGGCGCAGGTCGGCCAGGTCGTAGTCGCGGAGATCCACCCCGTCGAGCAGGACGCGCCCCTCGGTCGGGTCGTAGAGGCGCGCGAGCAGCTTGGTGAGGGTGGTCTTCCCGGCGCCGTTCTCGCCGACGAGCGCCACCCGCTCCCCGGGGCGGATGCGCAGATTCACGTGCCGCACCGCCCAGCGGTCGCTTCCGGGATAGCGGAAGCCGACGTCCTCGAAGACGAACCCTTCCCGGAACGGGCGGGGGACCGGCGTCGCCCCGGTGCGGGACGCGATCGTCGGCTTCATCTCGAAGAAGAGGAAGAGATCGCGCAGATACAACGCCTGCTCGTGGACGTCGCTCGCGCCGAGCAGGAGCCGTTGGATCAGGTCGCGGCTGCGCGCGAACGAGCCGGCGAGGAAGGTGAGCGTGCCGACGGAGATCGCGCCCCGCACCGTACCGAGGACGATGCTCACGTAGGCGCCGTAGTAGCCGAGGGTGCCGACGATCGAGAGCAGCGTGCTGACGACCGCCCGCTTCGTGGCGAGCTGCCTGTTCTCCTCGTAGAAGCGCTCGGAGAGGACGCGATAGCGCTCGATGAGCCAGGGGGCGAGCCCGAAGAGCTGCACCTCCTTGGCGGTGACGTCGCTCGCGCCGACGTACCGGAGATAGTCGAGCTGCCGGCGCTCCGGGGTGCGGCGCCACAGCAGGGAATAGCCGAGCGCGGCGAAGTGCGTCTCGCCGAGGAAGGCGGGGATCACCGCCGCGGCGAGGAGGAGGATGAGCCACGGGTTGTAGACGACGAGCGCCGTGCCGAGCGTCGCCAGCGTCAGCAGGTCCTGCGCGATCGCCGTGAGCTGGGTGAGCAGCGCGAGCCGCCCGGTGGTGCTGCGCCGCGCGCGCTCGAGATGATCGTAGAAGACCGGATCCTCGAACTGCTCGAGGTCGAGCGTCGCCGCGTGCTGCATGAGGCGGATGCTCACGCGGTTGCTGAACAGGTCGCCGAGGAGGCTCTCGACGAGCGCGGAGGTGCGGGCGATGATCTCCCCGACGACGACGATCGCCAGCTCGAGCGCGACGAGGCGCCAGAGCAGGTCGAGGTCTCGCGGGCCGCTCGCGCCCGCGAGCCGCACGACTTCGTCGATGATGAGCTTCGCGACCCAGAGCGAGGCGACGGGGACGAAGGCGCGGACGACGCGCAGCAGCACCATCGTCGCGGTGTATCCGCGATGCGTCTCCCAGACGAGGCGGAGGAGCGCGGGGACGTAGCGCAGCGCCTGCAGTCGCTCGCGCCAGGTGGGCGGATTGCCGTCGCGCTCGTCGCGCATCGGCGGACCGCCGCCGCGCCGGAACATCATGGGTGGTGGATGCGACATGCCGAAGCTTATCGCGCCCGGACGGCGAGCGGACCTGATCGAACGGGGGGGATCGTCCGACTGAGCTGGACACGCAGCTGAACCGCGGAGGCGCCGAGCCACGGAGAACGGCAACTGCTTCGAACCACGAAGGGGCACGAAGGGGCACGAAGGAAGGCGAGAGACAGTGCCTTTGCTGTCGCCGTTGCAGTCCTTCGTGCCCCTTCGTGCCCCCTCGTGGTTCAATGCCTCTTCTTCACCGCCGCACGACGACGCCCCCCTTCATGACGAAGCGCACGACCCTGGTGGCCGAGATGTCCCGCGTCGGATCACCCTGCACGGCGACGAGGTCGGCGAGGAGTCCGGCGCGCACCGCGCCCAGGCGGTCGTCGAGATGCAGCACCTTCGCGTTGACGCTCGTCGCGGCGCGCAGCGCCTGCAGCGGGGAGAGGCCGTAGCGGACGAGGATCTCGAGCTCGCGGGCGTTGTCGCCGTGCGAGAACACGCCGACGTCGCTCCCGTTGCAGATCGTGACGCCGGCGGCCACCGCCTCGCGGAGGGAGGCGCGCTTGGCGGCGATCCGGGCGGGCTCCGGCTCCCCCTCCTTCCATCCGCCGTACCGGACGATCGCGTCTCCTGCCGCGACGGTCGGGCACAGGGCGACGCCCCGCTCGACCATGAGGCGGAAGATCTCCGGCGTCCCGGCGTCGCCGTGCTCGATCGTCTCGACGCCGGCGAGGATCGCGCGGCGCATCCCTTCGGCGCTGCTCGCGTGGGCGACGACCGGCCGGCCGCTCGACGTCGCGACCTCGACGATGCGCCGCAGCTCGTCGAGGGTGAAAGTCGGACGGGTCTCCCCGCGCGGCCCCCAGCGATAGTCGGCGTAGACCTTGATCCAGTCCGCGCCGCGGGCGATCTGGTCGCGCACGACGCGGGTGAGCGACTCGCCGTCCGCCTCCTCCGCCCCCTGCGGCACCGTCCCCACCCACTCCGGGGTGCCGGCGCGCGGCGCGTAGCTGCCGGTCGCCACGAGCGCGCGGGTGGAGACGAGCATGCGCGGCCCGGGGACGATCCCCTGGTCGATCGCCTGCTTGAGCCCCACGTCGGCGTAGTCCGCGCCCTCCGTCCCGAGATCGCGGACCGTGGTCCATCCGGCCATGAGCGTGGCGCGCGCGTGGTTGACCGCCCGCGCCACCCGGAGCGCGAGCGGCTCGCGGAGCACCTGGACGTCCCAACTCGTTTCGTCGTACGGATGTAGCAGCAGGTGCGAGTGTCCCTCGATCAGCCCCGGGACGAGCGTCGTGCCGGGGAGCGCGATCGAATCCGCGCCCGCGGGGACGGCGATGCCGGCACGCGCGCCCGCGGCGGCGATGCGGTCGCCCTGCACGAGCACCGCCCATCCCTCGTGGACGGCGGTACCGTCGAAGACGCGGTCGGGAAGGAGGAGCGTCGCGGCGTTCGGCGACGAGGCGGAGGGGCTGGGCTGCGCGCGGGTCGTCCCGACGGCGAGCGCCGAGAGCGCGACACCGAGGAGCGGCCGCCATGCGCGGCGAGGCAGGGAAGGTCGATTCACGGCGACAAGATCGCGGTCGGCGACGGGCGAACGCAACGTCGTGTCGGAGATCACCGACGACGCGCGCATTACACGTTCGGGGATTTCCCCACATGCGCCTGTGACCGAAAGCATGCACTGTAGGGTTGTTTGCCAATGGCGACGTAGGGTTGTTTGCCATTGGTAAACACAAGTGCTACGTTGCCGGCCTACCCGTAGTAGAGCAGCTCGTTTCGAGGTCCCCCCCCATCTCCAATCCCACTGGAGGGTTCATGCTCGTACGAAGGTTCCTCGGCGCGTGTACGGCGCTGCTTCTCCCACTCGTGTCGCTGGGTGCGCAGCAGGCACCGAGTCGGCAGATCAGTGGACGCGTGACCCAAGCGGAGACCACGCAGCCGGTCCCGAATGCGACGGTCACGATCCTGGGAAGCACGCGCACGCCAGTGCGCACGGACGATGAGGGTCGCTACACCATCCAGGCGCCGACCGGGGAGGTCCGGCTGCGCATCCGCGCCTTCGGCTACACCCCGCGCGACATCGTGGTGGCGGCGGGGAGCAACACCGCGGACGCCGCGCTGGCCCGCGACGCCTTCCGCCTCGACGAGGTCATCGTCACCGGCCAGGCCACGACCGTCGATCGCCGCAGCGCGACCACCGCGGTCGCCTACGTCGGCGGCGAGGACGTGACCAAGGTCGCGGCGCCGACCTTCGAGAACGCGCTCGCCGGCAAGATCACCGGCGTCAACATCCAGTCGAACTCCGGTGCGCCCGGCGGCGGCATCCAGCTGCAGGTGCGCGGCAACAACACGATCCTCGGCGCCTTCGATCCGCTCTACGTCGTGGACGGCGTCATCTACTCGAACGAGCGCGTCGCCAGCGGCCGCGGGGTCATCTCCTCCGCCGCCTTCGCCGCCGCCGAGGACGACGCGGTCAACCGCGCGGCCGACATCAACCCGGCCGACATCGAGAGCATCGAGATCCTGAAGGGCGCCGCGGCGTCGTCGATCTACGGCTCCAAGGCCGCCAACGGCGTCGTGATCATCACGACCAAGCGTGGGCAGGCGGGGCGGCCGCGCCTCAACGTCACGCAGCGCTTCGGCCAGTTCCGCCCGCTCAAGACGCTCGAGTCGCGTCGCTGGACGCGGTCCGAGGTCGAGGCGGCGATCGCCGAGGAGGATTTCGCCCCCAGCGTGCTGCAGTGGTTCAACGGCAACTCGAACCCGTACTTCAACCACTTCGACCAGATCTTCAAGCCGAGCGAGCTGTCCTACGAGACGCTGGCCGACGTGAGCGGCGGCAACCAGGGGACGCGCTACTTCGTGCAGGGCGGCTGGAAGAAGGACGGCGGGATCGAGAACAACACCGGCTTCACCCGCGGCTCCCTCCGCGCGAACATCGACCAGGACCTGGGCGAGAAGTTCGACATCAAGGTCAGCTCGGTGTTCAACCGCTCGACGCACCAGCGTGGCTGGAACAACAACTGTAACAACTACGCCTGCCACGGCTACGCCTTCCCGTACACGCCGAGCTTCGTCGACCTGTCGCGGCGCGACGAGAACGGGCAGTACATCACGCCGGACTGGGGGATCCCGTCGAACACCCTCTTCCTCACCGAGCGTGCGGTGAACGACGAGGAGACCTACCGCTTCACCGGCGGCACGACGGTCGGGTACGACGCGTACTCCAGCGAGAAGCACACGCTGCGCTTCGTCGTCGGCGGTGGGCTCGACTTCTTCCAGCAGAACAACGACCTGTGGAGCCCGAACGAGCTGTTCCACGAGCGCACGCAGGCCCTCCCGGGTGAGGCGATCGAGCAGAACGCGCTGAGCCGCTTCGGGAACTTCAACATCAACGCGCTCCACAACTACAACGCCGGGAAGTACTCGCTCGCGACGTCGGGCGGCTTCCAGTTCGAGGACCGCGCGCTCAAGATCAGCCGCATCCGCGCGCAGAACCTCGTCCCCGGCCAGCGCAACATCGACCAGGGGACGAACATCACGGCGACGGAGGATCTGACCGAGGAGCGCACCCTCGCGCTCTACGGCCAGGAAGAGGTGCGCCTCCTCGACGAGAAGCTGCTCGTCCAGCTCGGCCTGCGCGCCGAGCGCAGCTCGGTGAACGGCGACATCGCGAAGTACTACATCTTCCCGAAGGCCGCGGCGTCGTATCGCTGGACGGACATGCTCGGGACGGGGATCGAGCTGAAGCCCCGCGTGGCGTACGGCGAGACCGGGAACCAGCCGAGCTTCGGCCAGAAGTTCACCCTCATCAACACGCCGCAGCTCGGCGGACTGCAGGGCTTCACCGTCTCCACGGCGGCCGGCAGCGGCACCGTCGAGCCGGAGCGGGTGAAGGAGATCGAGGTCGGTCTCGACGGTAACGCGATCAGCGGGCGCCTGAGCTGGGAGCTCACGGCGTTCAACCGGAACTCGACCAACCTCCTGCTGCAGCGCGTGCCGGCGCCGTCGACCGGCTTCACCAGCCAGATCTTCAACGGCGGGAAGCTCCAGAACACGGGCGTCGAGGCCTCGCTCGGCTACTCGCCGATCAGCAACGCGACGACCACCTGGCTCTCGCGCCTGACCTTCACGCGGTATCGCAACAAGGTGCTCGACCTGGCGGGGCTCCCCCCCTTCCGTCCGCCCCTCTCGGGCTTCGGCGGGCTGGGCGTGACCTTCGTCCAGGTGGGCCAGCCGATGACGCAGCTCATCGGTCGCGCCTTCTGCTCGGACTACCCGGACGAGGCGTGCCGCAACGGCGTCAGCACCTCCAGCACGAGCCTCAAGATCGGCGACACGTCGCCGAACTTCCGGATGGGGTGGCTGAACGACGTGACCTACGGCCGCTTCACCCTCTCGACGCTCCTCGATTACCAGAACGGCGGCAGCGTCATCAACCTGACGCGGTACCTGTACGACGACGCGGACAACGCCGCGGACTACGGCTCCGAGGCGCACGCGGCGCGCATGGTCGGCTTCCGGGAGGGCGTGATGTCGCCCTACATCGAGGACGCGACCTTCCTCAAGCTGCGCGAAGTGAGCGTCGGCTGGGACGTGCCGCCGAGCCTCGTGCGGTCGCTCCCCTGGGGGGCGCAGAACGTCCGCATGAGCGTCGCCGGTCGCAACCTGTTCTCGTGGCAGAAGTACTCCGGCCTCGATCCGGAGGTCGCGAACCTCGGCTCCGCGGCGGTCCGCAACAACCTGGACGTGGCCGCGTATCCGCCGAGCCGCAGCTTCTTCCTCAACATCGCGGTGGGATTCTAAACCCATGACCTCCATGAAGAATCGACGTTGGGCCGCGGTGGGAGCGTTGCTGGTGGCAGCCTCCTGCGGCGACCTGGACATCAAGAACACGAACGCGCCGACGGCGGAGGAGCTGACCGGCAATCCGACGCAGGCGGTCCTGGCGCGCGCCGCGATCGGCATCCAGACGAACGCCTTCAACGACGTCGGGACGCAGATCGAGTTCTACGGGATCTACGGCCGCGAGGGGTACAACCTGAACGGGAACGACCCGCGCGAGACCGGCGAGCAGATCTCCGGGCCGCAGGATCCGGGCGGCCGCGCCGGCGGGATCTGGGGCGGTCAGTTCCAGGCGATCCGCGGGATCAACACCTACCTCGCGGGCGTGCCGAACGCCTCGGACCTGACGGCGGCGCAGAAGTCGGCGTCCTCGGGGTTCGCGAAGACGATGAAGGCGTGGCACATGTACCGGCTGGCGATCCGCAGCGGCACGACGGGGATCCCGGTGGACGTCGATCGCCCGATCGACGCCGAGCCGGCGCCCTTCGTCGCGTTCGCGGACGCGATGGCCGCGGCCTCCGCGCTGATGGACGAGGCGTACGCCGACTTGCAGGCGGGAGGCGATGCCTTCCCCTTCAGCTTCGTGCCGGGGTACACCGGCTTCACGACGCCGGCGAACTTCGCGAAGTTCAACCGCGCGCTGGCGGCGAAGATCCTGGTGCACCGCGCGACCTTCAACGGCTGCGCCGCCTGCTGGGCGCAGGCGAGCACCGCGCTCGACGCGTCGTTCATCACGACGACCGGGCTCCCGGGCTCGCTCACGACCGGCGTGTACTACGGGTACACCGGCGCCTCGGGTGAGCTCAACAACCCGGTGAGCGAGAACCTGACGGCGAACCGCTACTGGGTGCACCCGTCGATCATCACGGGGGCGAAGGCGGGCGACCAGCGGCTGGCGACGAAGACGATGGCGGCGGCCGCGCCGCGTTCGCTGAACGGGCTGACGGCGACGCACAAGCCGGTGCTGTACAACACGGCGTCGAACCGGGCGACCGCGAACCTCGGTGCGCACGTCCCGTGGATCAAGAACGAGGAGCTGATCCTGCTCCGCGCCGAGATCCGCTGGAACACGAACAACAAGGCCGGGGCGGTCGCCGACCTCGATCTCATCCGCGCGCAGTCGGGCGGGCTCGGTCCGTCCGGGCTGTCGGCGGCGAGCACGGATGCGGCGTTCGTCGACGAGCTGCTCTACAACCGCACCTACTCGCTGATGTGGGAGCAGGGGACGCGGTGGATCGATGCGCGTCGGTACAACCGCATCAACGCCCTGCCGCTCGACCGGGCTGGGGACGTGGTCCACACGCAGATGGTCGTCCCGGCCGGCGAGTGCGACGCGCGCGGGCTGTCGGCGCCGTGCACGCCGTGACGCGGTAGGTCATCGGACGGTGTAGATCGCGAAGCCCCCGTCCCGTCGGACGGGGGCTTCGTGCGTTCCGGCGACCCCGCCTGCTACCGCAGCAGGATGTAGATCGCCAGCACGATGAGGAAGACGCCGAAGCCGACCCGGAGGTGCCGCGCGTCGACGCGCCGCGCGAGGCGAGCACCGAAGAGACTTCCCGCGATCGCGATGGCGGTGAACCCCGCCACGACGCGCCAGTCGAGTGGCACCTGGTCACGGTAGCCGAGCGACGCCGACGCCGTGTTGATCGCGATCACGACGAGCGAGGTGCCGATCGCGGGCTTCATCTCCATCCCCGCCAGCAGCACCAGCGCGGGGACGATGAGGAAACCGCCGCCGACCCCCACGAGGCCGGTCAGCGTCCCGACGGCGAGGGCGGCGGCAATGCGCATCGCGGCGTGGGGCGGCCCGGGGCGCGGGGGCACCGGGCGCAGCGCGCCGCGAATCATCATCGCGGCCGAGCCGAGCATCACGGCGGCGAGGAGCGACAGCTGTACCTCGCCGGATACGAGTCGTGCGGCGTGGGCGCCGGCGAAGGCGCCGATCATCGCGAGCACCCCGAAGGAGAGCGCATCGCGCACCGAGACGTTCCCGGCGTGCCAGTGCCGCACGGCGCCGACGACGCTCGTGAGCCCCACCACGGGGAGGCTCATGGCGATCGCCGACTTGGCCGGGTAGCCCATCACGTACACGAAGATCGGCACCGTGAGGATCGACCCGCCGCCGCCGAGGAGGCCGAGCGCGAGCCCGACGAGGAGTGCGAGAGCGAATCCGAGCAGCTGTCCCATGCGGAGAAGTTAGTGTGCGCCGGGAGCGGTGCGCGTACGGCGTGTCCACCCCTCGCGCGGACCAGTCGCGCGAGGCTCGCCGCTGGTATGCACCCCGCCCCGGCAGCGGGCGCGGCCTCGGCGACGTATCTTGGTCGCCGAAAGCATCGAATCACCTCCCTCCCTCGACCGATGCGTACCGTCCGCAGGAATCTCCCCGCCGTCCTCGCCGTGTTCGTCCTCTCGTCCGGGCTCGCCGTGTCGAGCGCTCAGGCGCAGGGTGCCAGGCGCGCCCTGACACCGGACGATTGGGATCACTGGCGCTCCATCGTCGCGCCCACCCTCTCCCGCGACGGTCGCTGGGTCGTCTACTCGCTGCACCCGCAGGTCGGGGACGGCGAGATGGTCGTCCGCGCGACGTCGGGGAGCACCGAGTATCGGGTGCCCAGAGGGTTCGTAGGGCGGCCGCAGATGGTCGCCGGGGCGCAGGGAGGCGACTCCGCCTCCGCCGTTCCTCCGGCGCAGCTCTCCGCCGACTCGCGGTTCGCGGTCGCGCTCACCTACGCGCCCAAGGCGGACTACGATCGGGCGCGCCAGCGGAGCCGCCGCCCGCAGGACCAGCCGCGGGCGTCGCTCGCCATCGTGAGCCTCGCCGACGGCCAGGTCACGACGGTGCCGCGGGTGCGCTCCTTCCGGATGCCGCGCAACGTCGGCGGGTGGGTGGCGTACCTCCTCGAGCCGGCCGACAGCGCCGCGCGGGGCGGGCGCGACTCGTCCGCCGCTCCGGCGCCCGGCGCCGCTGCAGCCGCCCCGGGCGGCGCGCCGCGGCCAGTCGGTGACAGCGCCGGGCGCGGACGGCGGCGCGAGTACGGGAACACCCTGGTGCTTCGCGAGCTGGCGACCGGCCGGGAGACGCGGATCGCCGACGTCGTGAGCTACGTGTTCGACGACAGCGCGAAGTGGCTCGGCTACACGGTGTCGTCGCGGACCGCCGGGCGCGACGGCGTCTATCTCCGCGCGCTCGCCAGCTGCGGCCGCGGTGAGTGCGGCGAGCGCGCGCTCGCGAGCGGCACCGGCGAGTACCGGCAGCTCGTGTTCGACCGCGCCGGGGCACAGGCGGCGTTCCTGAGCGATCGCGATGCGCCGGCTGGCCGCGCGAAGGGGCGCTTCGCCCTCTACCACGCGCCCCTGCGCGACGGCGCGACGGCCCAGCTCGTGGTGCGCGCCGACGCATTCGGCGACACGATCGTGGTCGCGGAGGGGGGACGCGTCGACTTCACCCGCGGGGGCGGCGCGGTGCAATTCGGGGTCGCGGCGCCGGCGCTCGATTCCATCCCCGCCGACTCGCTGTACGACAAGGCGGTCTTCGACCTCTGGCACTGGAAGGATGCGCGGCTGCAGACGCAGCAGCGCGTCGAGGCGGGGCGCGACCGCAACCGCTCCTTCGCCGTCCTCTATCACCTCGCGGCGCGCAAGGTGGTGCGGCTGGCCGACGACAGCGTGCCGACGGTGCAGGTGAGCGACGACGCGCGCGTGGCGCTCGCGTCCACCAACGTTCCCTACGCGATCGAGCAGATGTGGGGGGAAGGCGGGTTCGACCTCTACCTCTACGACGCGACGACCGGCGCGCGGCGCCGCATCGCCGAGCGGGTACAGTCACCGGCGCAGCTCTCGCCGGGCGGGCGGTACGCCGTGTGGTTCCACGACAAGCGGTGGTGGGCGCAGCCGACGACGGGACCGGTGAAGCCCGTCGACCTCACGGGCACGCTGGCCGGCGTTCGGTTCGAGAACGAGGAGCACGATACCCCGGACGCGCCGAGAGCCTACGGCGTCGGCGGGTGGACGACCGGCGACCGGTCGCTGCTCGTCTACGACCGCTACGACATCTGGGAGCTGGACCCGTCCGGGCAGCGCGCCCCGCGGATGGTCACCGACAGCGTCGGCCGCCGCGAGCACGTGGCGTTCCGCATCGTCGACCTCGATCCCGAGGACCGCTTCGTCGATCCGTCCGCACCGCTCCTGCTCCGCGCGTTCGACGACGACACGAAGGCGAGCGGCTTCTGGCGCGACCGGGTCGCCGGCGACGCCGATCCGGTGCAG
>Ga0182741_1001725_pt1 | contig 27364 bp, 26 predicted proteins | sample eDN5th37CBELigOP_FD_128874 | JGI IMG/M metagenome (GOLD analysis project Ga0182741, IMG submission 128874) | Enriched Organic Plus compost microbial communities from Emeryville, California, USA - eDNA 5th pass 37_C BE-Lig OP (version 2) (version 2) ... | reverse complement strand
GCTGCGACCGCGACGTGCCGGCCTCGCTCAAGGCGAAGATCTCGCTGATGTGCGACGTCGACGTCGCCGGCTGCATCTCCTGCCCGGACGCCCCGAGCATCTACGACATCCCGAAGGTGCTGCACAGCGAGGGCCTCGACGCCTACGTCGTGCGCCAGCTCGGCCTGCCCTTCCGCGACGTCGACTGGACCGTCTGGGGCGACCTGCTCGAGCGTGTCCACAACCCCCGCGAGACCGTCGAGGTGGCCCTGGTCGGCAAGTACATCGACCTGCCCGACGCCTACCTGTCGGTCACCGAGGCGCTGCGCGCCGGCGGTTTCGCGCACCGCGCGAAGGTCAAGATCCGCTGGGTCGCCTCCGACGAGTGCGAGACCGAGGCCGGCGCCGAGAAGCATCTCGGTGACGTCGACGCCGTCCTGATCCCCGGTGGCTTCGGCATCCGCGGCATCGAGGGCAAGCTCGGCGCCATCCGGTTCGCCCGCACCCGCAAGATCCCGCTGCTCGGCCTGTGCCTGGGCCTGCAGTGCGTCGTCATCGAGGCGGCCCGCTCGGTGGGCATCGCCGACGCGTCGTCGACCGAGTTCGATCCGGACACCAGCTCCCCGGTCATCTCCACGATGGCCGACCAGGAGCAGGCCGTCGCCGGTGAGGCCGATCTCGGCGGCACCATGCGGCTCGGCGCCTACCCCGCGGTGCTGAAGAAGGGCTCGGTCGTCGCCAAGGCGTACGGCAGCGAGAAGGTCTCCGAGCGGCACCGGCACCGCTACGAGGTCAACAACGCCTACCGCGACCGGATCGCCAAGTCCGGCCTGGTGTTCTCGGGTACCTCCCCGGACGGGCGTCTCGTCGAGTTCGTCGAGTACCCCGCCGACGTGCACCCATACTTCGTGGCCACCCAAGCGCATCCGGAGCTCAAGAGCCGCCCCACCCGCCCGCACCCGCTGTTCGCCGGCCTGATCGCCGCGGCCCTGCAGTACAAGGCCGCCGAACGGCTCCCGGTGGACATCCCGGGCGAGGACGTCCCGGCCGCCGAGGAGCCGGTGGTCTCGGCTCCCGCCTCGGGCGAGACCGAGTAGTCACGATGGCGCAGCGACACGAATTCCGCAGCCTGTCGAGCCGGCGGATCTACAGCGGGGCCATCGTGTCGCTGCGCGTCGACGAGGTGGCGATGCCCGACGGGCACACCGCCGAGCGGGAGGTCGTCGAACACCACGGGGCCGTCGCCGTCGTGGCCGTCGACGAACAGGACCGGGTGGTGCTCGTGCACCAGTACCGGCACCCGCTCGGCCGCCGCCTGTGGGAACTGCCCGCCGGGCTGCTCGACGCCCCCGGTGAGGACCCCCTCGACACCGCCCGCCGCGAACTCGCCGAGGAGACCGGCCTCGCCGCGGACGACTGGGAGGTGCTCGTCGACATCGCCCTCTCGCCCGGCTTCACCGACGAGGCGGTGCGGGTGTTCGCCGCCCGCGGCCTGCGCACCGTCGACCGGCCCGATCCGGAACACGAGGAAGCCGACCTCGAGGTGCACCGGATCCCCGTGGACGAGGCGGTGGCCATGGTGTTGCGCGGCGAGATCGTCAACGCCACCGCGGTGTCCGGGCTGCTGGCCCTCGCCGCCGGCCGCGCCACCGGGCTGCCCACCCGGACTGCGGACGCGCCGTGGCCGGACCGGCCCACCGCCTTCGCCCGCACCCGCGCGGGACGGTGACCGTGCCGCCCGGTGAGGAACAGCTTGCGCAGGTCGACCCCGCACACGCCCCCGCGCCGACCCTCACCCGGCAACTCGACGCCTATCTCGCGCATCTCACCGTCGAACGCGGGGTCGCGGCGAACACCCTCGCGTCCTACCGCCGCGACCTGCGCCGCTATCTCGAATACCTGACGGACCTGCACATCGGGGACCTCGCCGACGTGCAGGAACACCACATCGGCGAGTTCGGGGCGAGCCTGCGCCGCGGCGACCCCGAGCGGGGCCGCCCGGCCCTGGCCGCCAGCTCCGCCGCCCGCGCCCTCATCGCCGTGCGCGGCCTGCACCGCTTCGCCGCCGCCGAGGGGCAGACCCCCGTCGACGTGGCCCGCACCGTCAAACCCCCCAGCGCCGGCCGGCGCCTGCCCAAGGCGTTGACCGTCGACCAGGTCGCCGCCGTGCTCGACGCCGCCGGCTCCGAGGCCGACGGCGCGCGCGGCCTGCGCGACCGGGCCCTGCTCGAGCTGCTGTACTCGACCGGCGCCCGCATCTCCGAGGCCGTCGGTCTCGACGTCGACGACATCGACGCCTCCGCCCGCGCCGTGCTGCTGCGCGGCAAGGGCGGCAAGCAGCGCCTCGTGCCGGTGGGCCGGCCCGCCCTGGCGGCGCTCGACGCCTATCTGGTGCGTGGCCGCACCGCCCTCGCCACCGGGCAGAGCCCCGCGGTGTTCCTCAACGTGCGCGGCGGCCGCCTGTCGCGGCAGAGCGCATGGAAGGTGCTGCAGACCGCCGCCGAACGCGCCGGCCTGGACATCGCGGTGTCCCCGCACACCCTGCGACACTCGTTCGCCACCCATCTGCTCGACGGCGGCGCCGACGTGCGGGTGGTACAGGAGTTGCTCGGTCATGCTTCTGTGACGACCACGCAGATATACACGCTGGTCACGGCCGGGGCGCTGCGGGAGGTGTGGGCGCAGGCGCATCCCCGCGCCCGCTGACGCCGCCCCGATCCGGTGCGTGTCCCGTACGGTGGACCCGGCGGCGAAGCGGTAGCGTTTCGTCCGACGGATCGCCCCGGCCCAGCGTCGGGACGAGTGAACACCAGGGTCGCAAGACAGGGGGAGTACCGAACGTGGGCACACCTCGGCCACCCGCCACGTACACCGCACAGCCGTACACCCGACCGGCCACCGTCCCCGCCGACGCGCCGCACCGCGGTGCCCCCGGTACCGACGTGAGCCCGGACACCGAACTCGGCCCCACCGGGCGGCCCCGCCGGCACATCCCCGAGCCGCAGCCCCCCTCGCACCAGGGGCCGGCCACCATCATCGCGATGTGCAACCAGAAGGGCGGGGTCGGCAAGACCACCTCCACCATCAACCTCGGTGCCGCCCTCGCCGAATACGGCCGCCGGGTGCTGCTCGTCGACCTCGACCCGCAGGGCGCCCTGTCGGCCGGGCTCGGGGTCGCCCACCACGATCTCGAGCTGACCGTCCACAACCTGCTCGTCGAACCCCGGGTCTCCGCCGACGAGGTGCTCGTGCGCACCCACGTCGAGAACGTCGACCTGCTGCCGAGCAACATCGACCTGTCCGCCGCGGAGATCCAGCTCGTCTCCGAGGTCGGCCGCGAGCAGGCCCTCGGCCGGGCCCTGTACCCGATGCTCGACCGCTACGACTACGTCCTCGTCGACTGCCAGCCCTCCCTCGGGCTGCTCACCGTCAACGCCCTGGCCTGCGCCGACTCGGTGCTCATCCCGATGGAATGCGAGTTCTTCAGCCTCCGCGGCCTGGCGCTGCTCAACGACACCGTCGACAAGGTCCGCGACCGGCTCAACCCGAAGCTGTCGGTGGCGGGCATCCTGGTGACCATGTTCGACTCGCGCACCCTGCACGGCCGCGAGGTGATGGCCCGCGTGGTCGAGGTCTTCGGCGATCTCGTCTACGACGCGGTGATCAACCGCACCGTGAAGTTCCCGGAGACCAGCGTCGCCGGGGAACCCATCACCCGCTGGGCCCCCGCCTCCGCGGGCGCCGAGGCGTACCGGGCACTGGCCCGCGAGGTGATCCACCGGAGCGGTCGCTGACTTCCGTGCACGCCCCCATCCAGGACAGACCCATCACCGACCGCAGCCTCGACGACCCGGCCGGGCCCGCCCCGGCCCGACCGGACCCCGACCCACCGGCCGGTGCGCCCCCGGCGGCGGAGGAGCCCGAGCCCCGCACCGGCTTCCACGTGCGGCTGCGCAACTTCGAGGGGCCCTTCGACCTGCTGCTCACCCTGATCTCGCAACGCCGCCTCGACGTCACCGAGGTCGCCCTGCACGAGGTCACCGACGACTTCATCGCCTACACCCGCGAACTCGGCCCCGAGGCCGGCCTCGACCAGACCACCGAATTCCTCGTCGTCGCCGCCACCCTCCTCGACCTCAAGGCCGCGCGGCTGCTGCCCTCCGGGGAGGTCGACGACCCCGAGGACCTCGCCCTGCTCGAGGCCCGCGACCTGCTGTTCGCGCGGCTGCTGCAGTACCGCGCCTACAAACAGGTCGCCGAACGCTTCGCCGAACTCGAGGCCGCCGCGCTGCGCCGCTATCCCCGCGCGGTCTCCCTCGAGGACCGCTTCGAGAACCTCGTGCCCGAGGTGATCCTCGGTGTCGACCCGCAGCGCTTCGCCGAGATCGCCGCCGCCGCGTTCCGCCCCAAACCCCCACCGACCGTCGGCCTCGACCACCTGCACGCCCCCAAGGTGTCGGTGCCCGAGCAGGCCGCGCTCATCCTCGCCCGGCTGCGCGACCGCGGCGCCGGCGTCTGGATCGGCTTCGACGAGCTCGTCGACGACTGCGACCACGGCCTGCTCATCGTCGCGCGGTTCCTCGCCCTGCTCGAGCTCTACCGCGAACGCGCCGTCACCTTCGACCAGACCGACGCGCTCGGCCCGCTGCGGGTCGCGTGGACCGGGGAGACCGACGAGACCGACATCGCATTCGAGGAGGACTACGGGTGAGCGACGAGCACACCGGCACACCCCACGGCGAGGACAGCCGCGCCTGGGACGGGGAACTGCTCGACATCACCGACGACGAACTCACCGCCGCCCTCGAGGCGCTGCTGCTCGTCGTCGACACACCCGCCCCCACCGAGCAGCTCGCCGCCGCCATCGGTGTCACCGCCGCCCGCGCCGAGGACGCCCTGCACCGCCTCGCCGACGAGTACACCGCGCGCGGCTCCGGCATCGACCTGCGCTACGCCGGCGACGGCTGGCGGCTCTACACCCGCCGCGAATACGCCTCCTACGTCGAGAAGCTCCTGCAGGGCGGGGCCCGCACCAAACTCACCCGCGCCGCACTCGAGACCCTCGCGGTGGTCGCCTACCGGCAACCCGTGACCCGCAGCCGCGTCGGCGCCATCCGCGGCGTCAACGTCGACGGGGTGATGCGCACCCTGCTCGCCCGCGACCTGATCGCCGAGGCCGGCACCGACCCCGAGACCGGCGGCACCCTCTACGTCACCACCGACCTGTTCCTCGAACGCCTCGGCGTCGCCTCCCTGGAGGATCTGCCGCCCGTCGCGCCCCTTCTGCCCGATGTCGATGTGATCGACGACATCGCCGACAGTCTCGAGTCGGACCCACGATTTGAGAGAATGAGCAGGAACGCGCGTCCCGAGGCTCTCTCGCCCGCGGAGTTCGATCCAGAGAACTGACAGGAACCAAGTGAATACACCCGCTCGCCGTGATGGCACACCGGACCGTAGACGAAAGAACCCCCGCACGGGAGGACGCGCCGAGGCGCCCCGCTCCGACCGCCGGTCGGACTCCTCCCAGCCGGTGACCGGCAAGAAGCCGCACCGCAAGGGCAACAGCACCAACAGCACCAAGAGCACCGGCACCGGCAAGACCGGCCGCTCCGCCGCCCCGAAACGCGCCCCGCAGCGCACCCTCCCCACCATCAGCAACGCCCGCCCCGCGCGCCACCAGCACCGGGACGCGGCCCCCGCCCCCCTCCCGGCCGGCGAGGGCGTGCGCCTGCAGAAGGTCCTCGCCCAGGCCGGTGTGGCCTCCCGCCGCGCCGCCGAGGAACTCATCGCCGCAGGCCGCGTCGAGGTCGACGGCAACATCGTCGTCGAACAGGGCCTGCGCGTGGACCCCGAGAACGCGGTCATCCGCGTCGACGGCATCCGCGTCGTGATCAACAAGGACCTCGTCCACCTCGTGCTCAACAAGCCCCGCGGCTGGCAGTCCACCATGTCCGACGATCTCGGCCGCCCCTGCGTCGGCGACATCGTCTCCGAACGCGTCGCCGCCGGGCAGCGTCTGTTCCACGTCGGCCGGCTCGACGCCGACACCGAGGGCCTGCTGCTGCTCACCAACGACGGCGAACTCGCCCACCGGCTCATGCACCCCTCCTTCGAGGTGCCCAAGACCTACCTCGCCACCGTCAAGGGCGTGCTCGGCCGCGGCGTCGGCAAGCAGCTGCGCGCCGGCGTCGAGCTCGAGGACGGCCCCGCCAGGGTCGACGAGTTCGCGCTGCTCGAGGTGCACGAGGGCCAGTCCCTCGTCCGCATCGTGCTGCACGAGGGACGCAAGCACATCGTCCGCCGCCTGCTCGACGCCGTCGGACACCCGGTGATCCGGCTCGTGCGCACCCACATCGGCGCGGTCGCGCTCGGCGACCAGCGGCCCGGCACCCTCCGGGTACTCAACCGCCAAGAGGTCGGCGGCCTGTACCAGGCGGTGAAGCTGTGACCGACCCCACCGCCGCCCTGCTCGTCGCCATGGACGGGCCCTCGGGCACCGGCAAGTCCACCGTCTCCAAGCGCCTCGCGCAGCATCTCGGCGCCGCCTATCTCGACACCGGCGCCATGTACCGGATCGCGACACTGCACGCCCTGCGCCGCGGCACCGATCTGACCGACCCCGCCGCGATCGCCGCCGTCACCGCCGACCTGCCCTGGTCGATCGGCACCGACCCCACCGTCGAGGACATCCGCCTCGACGGGGAGGACGTGCGCGAGATCATCCGCGGCGCCGAGGTCACCGCCGCGGTCTCCGCCGTCTCGGCGGTCCCCGAGGTCCGCACCCTCCTCGTCGAGGCGCAGCGCCGCCTCGGCCGCGCCGAACACCGCGTCGTGATCGAGGGCCGCGACATCGGCACCGTGGTCTTCCCCGACGCCGACGTGAAGATCTTCCTCACCGCCTCCGCGGAGGCCCGGGCCCACCGGCGCAACAACCAGAACATCGCCGAAGGACGCGGCGACGACTACGAGGCGGTTCTCGCCGCGGTCCAGCGCCGCGACCACCTCGACTCGACCCGCGCGGTGTCCCCGCTGCGCGCGGCCGACGACGCGGTCGTCGTGGACACCAGCGACATGAATATCGACGAGGTGATCGCCGCACTGGTCGCGGTGGTCGCCGACCAGACTGGAGCGAAGCTGTGAGCGACGACCTGAGCACCGAATACGCCGACACCGCGTTCGACGGCGACGGCACCTGGTCGGAGGAAGCCGACTGGGACATCGAGTTCACCGAGGGCGGCGACCTCGAGGAGTTCGTGCCCGTCCCCACCGTCGCGGTGGTCGGACGTCCCAACGTCGGCAAGTCCACCCTCGTCAACCGCATCATCGGCCGCCGCGAAGCCGTCGTCGAGGACGTCCCCGGCGTCACCCGCGACCGGGTGTCCTACGAGGCGTCCTGGAACGGCCGCCGCTTCATGGTGCAGGACACCGGCGGCTGGGAACCCGACGCCAAGGGCATGCAGCAGTCCGTCGCCCGGCAGGCCGAGGTCGCCATGCGCACCGCCGACGCCATCCTGGTGGTCGTCGACGCCACCGTCGGCGCCACCGCCGTCGACGAGGCCGTCGCCAAGGTGCTGCGCCGCTCCAAGACCCCGGTACTGCTCGTCGCCAACAAGGTCGACGACGACCGGCTCGAGGCCGAAGCGGCCGCCCTGTGGTCCCTTGGCCTCGGCCAGCCCTATTCGGTGTCGGCCACCCACGGCCGCGGCACCGGCGACCTGCTCGACGAGCTGCTCGCCAAGCTCCCGGCCACCCCGCGTGAAGGCAGCGGGGGAGAGGGACCGCGGCGCGTGGCGCTGGTCGGCAAGCCGAACGTCGGCAAGTCGAGCCTGCTCAACAAGCTCTCCGGCGACGAACGCTCGGTGGTCCACGACGTCGCCGGCACCACCGTCGACCCCGTCGACTCCATCGTCGAACTCGGCGACAAGCCGTGGCGCTTCGTCGACACCGCCGGTCTGCGCAAGCGGGTCTCGCACGCCTCCGGTGCCGAGTACTACGCGTCGCTGCGCACCCGCGCGGCGATCGACGCCGCCGAGGTGGCGGTACTGCTCATCGACGCCTCCCAGCCCATCACCGAGCAGGACCAGCGGGTCATCACGATGGTGGTCGAATCCGGGCGGGCCCTCGTGATCGCGTTCAACAAGTGGGATCTCGTCGACGAGGACCGCCGCTACGAACTCGGCCGCGAGATCGAACGCGACCTGTCGCGGGTGCCGTGGGCGTCGCGGGTGAACATCTCCGCGAAGACCGGGCGGGCCGTGCAGAAGCTCGTCCCGGCGATGGAGACCGCCCTCGAGTCGTGGGACAAGCGCATCTCCACGGGCCGGCTCAACACCTGGCTCAAGGAGGTCGTCGCGGCCACCCCGCCGCCGATGCGCGGCGGCCGGCTGCCGCGTGTGCTCTTCGCCACACAGGCCGCCACCCGGCCCCCGACCTTCGTGCTGTTCACCACCGGCTTCCTCGAGGCCGGTTACCGGCGCTTCCTCGAACGCCGCCTGCGTGAGGAGTTCGGCTTCGACGGCAGCCCCGTACGCATCTCGGTGCGGGTCCGCGAGAAGCGCCCCCGCCGCAAGTAGCCGCGGAGCGCGGCCCGGAAAGTGCCGCTGACCAGCCGATTAGCGTTTCGGTTCGTTCCTGTTGTAATCTCTGAGAGCGCTCGGAGAGAGCGCGGACGGGCTGTGGCGCAGCTTGGTAGCGCACTTGACTGGGGGTCAAGTGGTCGCAGGTTCAAATCCTGTCAGCCCGACCGAGGCGGAACCCCGGTGAGAGATTCTCTCACCGGGGTTCCGCCGTTTCCGGGCCCCGGTGGATGGTCGGGCAACCCTCCCGGATGTCTGTGGGATGCGTCACGATGGGAACCGTCCGACATCTCGGGAGAGGAAGCATCATGGCTGTCCGGTTCAACCCGTATCTGTCCTTCCGCGACTCCGCCCGGCCGGCGATGGAGTTCTACCGCTCGGTGCTCGGCGGCGAGCTGGAGAGCAGCACCTTCGGCGACATGCACGCCACCGACGATCCGAGCGAGAACGACAAGGTGATGCACTCGATGCTCACCACCGCCCGCGGCTTCGTCCTGATGGCCTCCGACACCCCGCAGGGCATGGACTGCACCCCCGGCACCAACTTCGCGCTCTCGCTCAGCGGCGACGACGAGGAGACCCTGCGCGGCTACTGGGAGGCCCTCAGCGGCAGCGGACGCGTCGACCTGCCCCTCGAACGCGCCCCCTGGGGCGACCTGTTCGGGATGTGCACCGACCGCTTCGGCATCTCGTGGATGGTGAGCATCGGCGACCAGCAGGGCTGACGCCGCGCGGCGCAGCGCACGTCGGCCGTGGCGGGACGGGCGTGGGGGAAGTCAGGCGTGGCGGGCGTCGAGTTCGCGCACCAGCCGTACGGGCGCTGTCTCCCGGAAGGACATGTCGAGCAGCTCGGCCACCTCGGTCCAGTCCACCGCCGGGCGATCGAGGTCGTAGCCGACCCAGCCGGCGGGGCCGAAGTACATCGGCAGGTAGGTGTGCGGCTCCTCGAGCAGCGCGCGGCGCTCCTCCTCGTCGGGCTTGACGATGATCGAGTGGGGAAACGCTGTGCGCGTGCCCTTCTCGGAGCCGCCGTACACCGCGAACGCCGTCCGGGTGGAGAAGAACGGACGGCCGTGCGAGATCTTCTCGTGCGCGCCGGGCAGCGCCAGCGCCAGCTCCCGGACCCGCGCCAGCAGCGGGTCGGCGTCGTCGAACATCACCGGATGCGGCATGCGCGGAGCGTACCGCCGGGCGGCGACACCCGCGCTCGGATCACTGTGCCTGCCTGTGTCACCACGCCGGTGGAATCCGTGCCTGTGTCACCGCGCCGGTGACGCCCCGGTCAGCGCCGCGATCCCTTCGCTCAGCAGCGGTTCGACCCCGCGCCCGAGTTCCTCGAAGCCCGCACCGACCGTCTTGCCCTGCGTGAACCGGAAGTAGATCCCCTCCAGGATCACGGCGAGCTTGAAGCAGGCCAGCCCGAGATGGAACGCCATGTCCGACAGGTCCCGTCCGCCGGCGGCCTCGTAACGCGCCAGCAGTGCGTCGTCGCCGAGGAAGCCCGGCGCCCGCGACACCGTCGACACGGGGAACTCGGTCTCCGCCCGGGCGAGGCGCTGGTAGATCAGCAGCAGTGCCACGTCCGTGACCGGATCGCCGAGGGTGGCCATCTCCCAGTCCAGCACCGCGACCACCTCGTCGCGGTCGTCGACGAGCACGTTGTCGAGCCGGTAGTCGCCGTGCACGATGCCCGCCTCGCCGTCGGCCGGCAGATTCTCGAGCAGCAGCCGGTGCAGTTCCTCCGCGCCCGTGAGCTCACGGCTGCGCGAGTGCTCGAGCTGTGTCGCCCAGCGACGCACCTGCCGGGCCAGGAAGCCCTGTGGCCGGCCGAAATCGCCCAACCCCACCTCCCGGGGGTCCACCGAGTGCAGCGCCGCGAGCGTGTCCACCATCCGCTCGGAGATCACCCGTGTGCGCGCGGCGCCGAGCGGTTCGAGTTGCTCGGCGGTGCGATAGGGCGTGCCCTCGACCAGCTCCATGAGATAGAAGGGGGCGCCGAGCACCGAGGTGTCCTCGCACAGCAGATGTGTGCGGGGGACCGGCACCGCGGTGCCCGCCAGCGCGGTCATGACCCGGTACTCGCGTCCCATGTCGTGCGCGGTGGCCAGCACGTGCCCGAGCGGGGGACGGCGCAGCACCAGCCGGCGTTCGCCGTCGGTCACTTCGTAGGTGAGATTGGATCGGCCGCCGCTGATCAGCCGCGCCTCGAGCGGACCGTGGAACAGGCCGGGGGAGGAGGTCGCCAGGTACTTCTCCAAGACGCGGGGATCGAGGCCGGCGGGGGCGTCGTTCATGCGGATCCTTTCGGGTGCGACCGCTGTCGTTGCGACCACTATGACGAGGGGGCGGTCGGTGCGGGCGGAAAACCCCCACCCGAGACAGAATCCGGATGGAACGGAACAACGAGAAATGCAGAATCAATTCCTCTCGGCCGCTCGCCCACACCCCCAGCTGGGACGGTGAGGTCCGCCGCCCGCGACCGGATCCACACAGCCGGACAGCCGGATCCACACAGCCGGATCCACACACTAGGGTCGACGCATGGCCGATCCCCACCCCCTCGACCGCGACCGCCTCACAGCGGCCCTCGACGGATTCGATTCGCGCCGCCTGCCCCTCGAGGGCCGGCGCCACGCCGCCGTGGTCGTCGCCGTCCTCGACGACGGCACCGGCAACCCCGTCATGCCCCTCACCCGCCGGCCCACCCGGCTGCGCGCCCATCCCGGACAGTTCGCGCTGCCCGGAGGACGCCTCGACGAAGGGGAGACCCCCGAACAGGCCGCCCTGCGGGAACTCCACGAGGAACTCGGCCTCGAACTCGCCCCCGAGCACATCGTCGGCAGGCTCGACGACTACGTCACCCGCTCCGGCTACGTCATGTCCCCCTTCGTCGTCCGGGCGGACGTCGCCGTCACCGACCTGACCCCGAACCCCGACGAAGTGGACGTGCTCTTCTCCGTCACCGCCGACGAACTCGACGCCGAACCCCGCTTCGTGACCATCCCCGAATCGGACAAGCCCGTGATCCAGTGGCCCTTCCGCGGCCACCTCGTGCACGCACCCACCGCCGCCGTGGTCTACCAGTTCCGCGAGATCGCCCTGCGCGGCCGCCACACCCGCATCGACGGACTCGAACAACCCGTCTTCGCCTGGCGCTGACACCCCACCGGGCCTCCCACGCGCCTGTGCAAGGCTGGAGAGCACCCTGCGGCCGCGCACACCCAGCGAACGCACTGCCGACAGCGAGGAATCGACACACCATGACCGAGGCGACCGGAACCGCCGACGCGCGCGGCACGGACCGCATCCTCACCGTGCCCAACGCGCTGAGCCTGCTCCGGCTCATCGGCGTCCCCGTCTTCCTCTGGCTCGTCCTCGTCACCCACGCCGACGTCTGGGCCCTGATCCTGCTCGCCGCGAGCAGTTTCACCGACTGGGCCGACGGCAAACTCGCCCGCCTGCTCGACCAGACCTCCCGCCTCGGCGCCCTCCTCGACCCCGCCGTCGACCGCCTCTACATCGTCGCCACCCTCGTCGCGCTCGTCGCCCGCGACATCGTGCCGTGGTGGATCGCGGTGATCCTCGTCGGCCGCGAACTCGTCCTCGCGCCCACCCTCGCCGTCTACCGCCGCCGCGACCTGCCGCCGCCGGCCGTGCTCTATCTCGGCAAGGGCGCCACCTTCCTGCTCATGTGCGCGCTGCCACTGCTGCTCGCCGCGGTCGCCGTGCCCGCCTGGGAACCCGTCGCCCAACCGCTCGGCTGGGCCGCCCTGATCTGGGGCACCGCCTTGTACGTGTGGACCGGGGCGCTCTACCTCGCCCAGGCCGTCGCCACCGCCCACGTCGTCCCCCTCCGGAAATGACCGCATGAGCCGCAACTGGGAACGCATCCGGCGCAACCCGGTCCCGTCGCTGCTCCGGTCCCTGCTCACCGAGCACCTCGATCCCGGCTACGCCGCGGCCGCCGCCGACCGGGCCACCGGCCGCCCCGGCACCTCCCCGCGCGCGGCGCGCGTGTGGCTCGCCGCCGGCACCCTGCTCACCGGCCTCGTCCTCGGTGTCGCCTGGGCCCAGAACGACTCCACCGAAGCCGGGGCCGACCGCACCCGCACCGAGATCCTCGACTCCCTGCACGCGGGGGAGGATCGCGTCGCCGATCTCACCGCACGCCGTGACGAACTCGACGCTGCGATCGAGGAACGCCGCGCCGCCCTCGTCCCCGAGAACGGCGGCGGCACCGTCCTCGACGAACTCCGCGAGGCCGAGACCGCCGCGGCCGCGGTACCGGTCCGCGGACCCGGCCTCATCGTCACCCTCGCCGAACCCGCCGCGCCGCCGAACCTGTCCGACGCCACCCGGCGCACCGACCGCCCCAGCGCCGTCGTCCTCGACCGCGACCTGCAGGCCGTCGTCAACGCCCTGTGGGCCGCCGGCGCCGAGGCGATCGCCGTGGGCGACGTGCGGGTCGGCCCGGGCGTGACCATCCGGCAGGCCGGGGGAGCGATGCTCGTCGACAACCGGCCCGTATTCTCGCCCTACACGGTGTCGGCGGTGGGCTCACCCTCCCGGCTGCAGACGTCCTTCGTCGTCAGCGACGCCTATCTGCGCATCGCCGGCATCCAGCAGCTCTACGGGGTGGGCTTCACCCTCACCGAGGAAGACGAGCTCGAGCTTCCGGCCGCCGCGGTCCGGAAACTCGGCAGCAGCGGAGAAACGGGGTACAGGTGAAGCGGCTCGAACACGGTCGTGCGCTCTACGCGGTCCTGGCACTGGCGATCGGCATCGCCGCCGGCATCCTGTTCCGCCCGCAGGTCCCCGACATCGTCCAGCCCTACCTGCCCATCGCCGTGGTCGCCGCCCTCGACACCGTCTTCGGCGGCCTGCGCGCCTATCTCGACGACATCTTCGACGCCAAGGTCTTCGTCGTCTCGTTCGTCTTCAACGTGCTCGTCGCAGCCCTGATCGTGTGGCTGGGCGACCAACTCGGCGTGGGCACCCAGCTGTCCACCGCCGTCATCGTCGTCCTCGGCATCCGCATCTTCGGCAACGCCGCGGCCCTGCGCCGCCGGCTCTTCGGGGCCTGAGCCGTGACCGAACCCCGAACCCCCTCGCCCCGTTCGAAACCCGTCTTCGTGGTGCTCGCCGGGATCCTGATCGTGCTGCTCGGCATCGGTATCGCCACCCAGGTCCGCACCACCGGCACCGGCGACGCTCTCGACTCGGCCCGGCCCGCCGACCTGCTGGTGCTCCTCGACAACCTCAACCGCCGCGAAGCGGCACTGCGCCAGGAGATCACCGACCTCGAGCGCATCCTCTCGAGTCTCGAGCAGGAGGGCTCCGAAGCCGCCCTCGAGGAGGCCCGCGCCCGGCTGTACACACTGTCGATCCAGCTCGGCACCGAACCCGCCACCGGACCCGGGGTGGTGCTCACCGTCGACGACCCGCGCGGTGGTGTCGGCTCGGAGGTGCTGCTCGACCTGATCCAGGAACTGCGCGCGGCGGGCGCCGACACGATGCAGATCGCCGGGAGCAACGGCGAAACCGTCCGCATCGGCGTGGATTCGTGGGTCACCGGCGCGGGCGGGGAGATCACCGTCGACGACCGCCGGCTCGACGCGCCCTATACCGTCACCGCGATCGGCGACGGGCCGACTCTCGCGGCGGCGCTGAACATTCCCGGCGGAGTGGTCGACACGGTCGCCCGCGCGGGCGGATCATTGACCGTGCAGCAGTTTCCGCAGGTGGACGTGTCCGCCTTGCGGGAGATCGAACCACGCCAATACGCTCAGCCCGGAAACTGAACCCGACGTTCCGGTCGAACGTCGTCCTCGAAAGGACCTGTCTTGAGTGACTTTGCGGCACCCGCCGACCTGCGATACACCGCGGAGCACGAATGGGTGCGCAGAACGGGTGCGACGACCGCACGGATCGGGATCACCGACTACGCGCAGGCCCAGCTCGGTGACGTCGTCTTCGTCCAGCTCCCGGAGACCGGCTCGGAGATCACCGCCGGGGAGTCCTTCGGCGAGGTCGAGTCGACCAAGAGCGTCTCGGACGTCTTCGCTCCGTTGACCGCGAAGGTCGTTGCGGTCAACGCCGATCTGGACGCGAACCCCGAACTCGTCAACAGCAGCCCGTACGAGGAGGGCTGGCTCGTCGACGTGGAGGTGGGCAGCGAGAGCGAGCTCGACGAGGCCCTCGCGCAGGCGCTCGACGCCGACGGTTACCGCGGTATCACGGAAGGCTGAGCATCCCGCCGGTAACGTGACCCGACTGTCTGCACCGGTACCCCCGCGCGGGGTACGGTCGGATATGGCGTGTGCCGTGTCGGGATGTGAGCGGGGCGAACGAATCAGCGGTCGTCCGGGTACACCCCCGGGCGGCCGAACGGATAAGGAGAAACGGTGAGCGAGAACGGCAACGCGGGCTACGAGGAGACTCCTGCAGAGACCACTTCGGTATTTCGCGCCGACTTCCTGAACGAGGTGGAGGGCGCGGGCGCGTCGACGACGGAGACTCCCGTCTCGGGCGTCGAGGGGCTTCCCGCCGGGTCGGCACTGCTGGTGGTCAAGCGCGGACCCAACGCGGGATCGCGCTTCCTGCTCGATCAGCCGACGACCTCGGCCGGGCGGCATCCCGACAGCGACATCTTCCTGGACGACGTGACGGTCAGCCGTCGGCACGCCGAGTTCCGCCAGGACGAGGGCCAGTTCCAGGTCGTCGACGTGGGAAGCCTCAACGGCACCTACGTCAACCGCGAGCCGGTGGACTCGGCGGTCCTCGCCAACGGCGACGAGGTGCAGATCGGCAAGTTCCGTCTGGTCTTCCTGACCGGTCCCCGGGGCACCCAGGGCGCAGGTAGCTGATGACCGCAGCTCGCCAGCCGGCCGCGGCCGGCATGTCGATCGGGGCGGTGCTCGACCATCTGCGGCCGGAGTTCCCGGACGTGACGATCTCGAAGATCCGGTTCCTCGAAGCGGAGGGCTTGATCAGCCCGGAGCGCACCCCCTCCGGCTACCGTCGCTTCTCGATCGCCGACTGCGAGCGTCTGCGGTACGTGCTCACCGCCCAGCGCGACCAGTACCTCCCGCTCAAGGTCATCAAGGAGCAGCTCGAGGCCATCGACCGCGGTGCCGCCACCGTGGGCTCGGTCGACACCCGCGTCAAGCGGCCGCGTCCCCTCGCGGTCGCCCGTGGGGAGGTCTCGCCGGAGGATCTGCGCAGCGACCGGGAGGTCCGGGTCAGCCGCGACGATCTGTGCGAGCGCGCCGGCACCGACCCGGCCTTCGTCACCGAACTGGTGGGGGCCGGGCTGCTCAGGCCCGGCCCGGCCGGTTTCTTCGACGAGGACGCGGTGCTGCTCGCCCGCACCGTCAAGGCGATGTCGGAGTTCGGTCTCGAGGTGCGGCACCTGCGGGCGTTCAAGCTCGCCGCCGACCGCGAGGCCGCGCTCGTGGCGCAGATCGCCGGGCCGGTCGCGAAGGGACGCGACGCGGGAGCACGGCAGCGGGCCGAGGAGATGGTCCGCGAACTGGCGGCGCTGTCGCTGACCCTGCACACCTGCCTGGTGAAGGCGGCGGTGCAGGGCGCGCTGGACCGCTGACGACGATGCCGGGGTGAGTCTCGGCACCTGACGGATCCCCGGGAGTTCACTAGAATTCCTGGCAGCATGCCGGGGTGGTCCACACCACCGGCGAGCAGCAGGACGGAGGCACCGCGATGAGCGAGATGCGGATAGTGGGCATTCGTATCGAACAGCCGCAGAACCAGCCCGTCCTGCTGCTGCGGGAGGTCGACGGGGAACGTTACCTGCCGATCTGGATCGGGCAGAACGAGGCGACGGCGATCGCGCTCGAACAGCAGGGGGTCGAGCCGGCACGCCCGCTCACCCACGACCTGATCAAGAATCTCCTCGACGTGTTCGGCCACAACCTGGTCGAGGTGCGCATCGTCGACCTGCAGGAGGGCACCTTCTACGCGGATCTCGTCTTCGACGACGGGATGCGGGTGTCGTGCCGGCCCTCCGATGGGGTGGCGGTGGCCCTGCGCGTCGGCGCCCCGGTCTTCGTGGAGGAGCCGGTGCTCGCCGAGGCGGGTCTGGTGATGCCGGACGAACGCGAGGACGAGGTGGAGAAGTTCAAGGAATTCCTCGATTCGGTCTCGCCGGACGACTTCAAGGCGACGGACGGGTGAGAGCCGTTCGCGCGGTCGCACAGGCGACGGCGCGTGCTCGACGAGCGCGCGGACCGAAGCAGGGGTAGTGTCGAAGGTTGCCTTTCCGGTCGGCGTGTTGCAGCCCAGCGTCCGGTACCGGAGCGTACGCTGAGTGAATCCGCAGTGGATCACTCGGTGAGCCTGAGAGCGCTCGATGATCGGATGTGGTGGGGGTCCGCCCATCGATCGTTGCGAGGCACAACGGGGCGCGCGAGAGGAAGTCACAGCAGTGCGAGATCGGACGAAGGGACAGCCACTCGGCGTCGATACCGGCGACCGTTCCAATCCGGCGCCGCAGATGCACGACGTCGACGAGGTCCAGCCGGGTCTGTTTCCCGACGACTCGGTACCCGATGAGCTCGTCGGATACCGAGTGCCCATCGCATGCCAGATCGCGGGCATCAGCTACCGCCAGCTCGACTACTGGGCCCGCACCAACCTCGTCGTCCCGTCGATCCGCGGCGCAGCCGGATCCGGCAGTCAGCGACTGTACTCGTTCAAGGACATCCTCGTCCTCAAGATCGTCAAACGACTTCTCGACACCGGCGTCTCGCTCCAGAACATCCGCGTCGCCGTCGACCATCTCCGCAGCCGCGGTGTCCGCGACCTCGCGAAGATCACCCTGTTCTCCGATGGCACCACCGTCTACGAATGTACGTCGCCCGAAGAGGTCGTCGACCTGCTGCAGGGCGGTCAGGGCGTCTTCGGGATCGCCGTCAGCGGGGCGATGCGCGAACTGACCGGCAGCATCGCCGACTTCCCCGCCGAACGCGCCGACGGCGGCGGAGTGGAACAGCGCCCCGAGGACGAACTCGCCTCGCGTCGCCGCGAACGCATCAACCGCCGTATCGGCTGAATGTCACCGACAGCACACTTCCGGCCGTTCGTGGCGTGCCGGAGCCCCCAGGGCGTGATCTAGAATCGACAGCGCGTCGCCGTCACGCGGGAGAGTCCCGGACACCGATCCGGGCGCCGAAGGAGCAGCACCTCCCCGTCAATCTCTCAGGCAACCGGGACCGCGTGGGCATCGACGTCTCTGGAAAGCGGTGGGAGCACCCGCCCGCCCACGGGGAAAGGCACTGGCGGCCGAATCTCTCAGGCGCTCGCCTCGCGAGCTCACGACAGAGGGGGAGGAAGCACACCGCGCAACCGTGCGCGGGCGTGGACCTCGCCGACCAGCCCGGGAGCTGCGATGACAGATGCCGTCACCTCGAACTTCGCCGACCGCCACATCGGCCCCGACACCGCGGGCCTGAGCCGCATTCTCGACGTCGTCGGCGTCGACTCCCTCGACGCCCTCGCCGCCGCGGCACTCCCCGCGGCCATCCTCGACGACACCTCCGGCACCCCTACGGGACTCGACGTCCTCGACCCGCCGGCCTCCGAGCACGACGTCCTCGCCGAGCTGAAGGCCCTCGCCGCCCGCAACGTCGTGCGCACCTCGATGATCGGCCAGGGCTACTACGACACCCTCACCCCGCCGGTACTGCTGCGCAACATCATCGAGAACCCCGCCTGGTACACCGCCTACACCCCCTACCAGCCGGAGATCAGCCAGGGCCGCCTCGAGGCGCTGCTCAACTTCCAGACGATGGTCGCCGACCTGACCGGCATGGAGATCGCGAACTCGTCGATGCTCGACGAGGCCACCGCCGCCGCGGAGGCGATGACCCTGCTGCGCCGCGCGAACCGCAAGTCCAAGAGCCCCCGCCTCGTCGTCGACGTCGACCTGTTCGCGCAGACCGCAGCCGTCCTCGCGACCCGCGCCGAGCCGCTCGGCATCGAGATCGTCACCGCCGACCTCCTCGGCGAGGGCCTGCCGGAAGGCGACTTCTTCGGCGTGATCCTGCAGGTCCCCGGCGCGTCCGGCCGTGTGGTCGACGCCGCCCCGATCATCGCGGCCGCCCACGAGCGCGGCGCCCTCGTCGCCGTCGGCGCCGACCTGCTGGCCCTGACCCTCCTCACCCCGCCGGGGGAGCAGGGCGCCGACGCGTGCTTCGGCACCACCCAGCGTTTCGGTGTGCCGATGGGCTTCGGCGGCCCGCACGCCGGTTACCTCGCCGTGGGCAGCGCCCACACCCGCACCCTGCCCGGCCGCCTCGTGGGCGTGTCCGTCGACGCCGACGGCAATCCCGCCTACCGCCTCGCTCTGCAGACCCGTGAGCAGCACATCCGCCGTGAGAAGGCCACCAGCAACATCTGCACCGCGCAGGTGCTGCTGGCCGTGCTCGCCGCCATGTATGCCTCGTACCACGGCGCCGAGGGCCTGACCGCGATCGCCCGCCGCGTCGCCGGGCACGCCCGCCGCCTCGCCGACGGACTGCGCGCCGCCGGGGTGGAGGTCGTGCACGAGGACTTCTTCGACACCGTCCTGGTCCGGGTCCCGGGCCGCGCCGACGCGGTGCTCGCCGCGGCCCTCGAGGCCGGCATCAACCTGTTCCGTGTGGACGACGACCACGTGTCCGTCTCCTGCGACGAGGCCACCACCGCCGCCCACGTCGACGCGGTGCTCGCCGCCTTCGGGGCCTCCGCCGCGGAGACCGTCGAGACCGGTACGGCGCTCCCGGCGTCGCTGGCCCGCACCAGCGCGTTCCTGCAGCACGAGGCGTTCACCCGCTACCGCACCGAGACCGCGATGATGCGCTACCTGCGGCGGCTGTCCGACAAGGACCTCGCCCTCGACCGCACGATGATCCCGCTCGGGTCGTGCACCATGAAACTCAACGCCGCCACCGAGATGGAGGCGATCACCTGGCCCGAGTTCGCCGGCCTGCATCCCTTCGCCCCGGTCGAGCAGACCGAGGGCATCCGGCAGCTCATCGCCGACCTCGAGGGCTGGCTCGCGGCGGTCACCGGCTACGACGCGGTGAGCGTGCAGCCGAACGCCGGCAGCCAGGGCGAGTACGCGGGGCTGCTCGCGATCCGCCACTACCACCTCGACCGCGGCGACACCGACCGCGACATCTGCCTGATCCCGTCGAGCGCGCACGGCACCAACGCCGCCTCCGCTGTGATGGCGGGCATGCGCGTCGAGGTCGTCGCGTGCCGCGAGAACGGGGACGTCGACCTCGACGACCTGCGCGCGAAGATCGCCGATCACGGCCCCCGCCTGGCCGCGATCATGATCACCTATCCGTCCACGCACGGTGTCTACGAGCACGACATCGCCGAGATCTGCGGTGCCGTCCACGACGCAGGCGGTCAGGTGTACATCGACGGCGCGAACCTCAACGCGCTCGTCGGTCTCGCGCGGCCCGGGAAGTTCGGCGGCGACGTGAGCCACCTGAACCTGCACAAGACCTTCTGCATCCCGCACGGTGGCGGCGGACCGGGTGTCGGCCCGATCGGTGTCCGTTCACACCTGGCGCCCTACCTGCCGGGGCATCCCGCCGTGCCGGGTCTCGGCGGTGCCGGACCGGTCTCCGCGGCGCCCTACGGGTCGGCGTCGATCCTGCCGATCACCTGGGCGTACATCAAGCTCATGGGCGCGCAGGGGTTGCGTCGCGCGACGCTGACGGCCATCGCGTCGGCCAACTACATCGCGCGGCGCCTCGACGAGTACTTCCCGGTGCTGTACACGGGGGAGAACGGCATGGTCGCGCACGAGTGCATCCTCGATCTGCGGCCGATCACCAAGGCCACGGGGGTGACCGTCGACGACGTCGCCAAGCGGCTGGCGGACTACGGCTTCCACGCGCCGACGATGAGCTTCCCGGTCGCGGGCACCCTCATGGTCGAGCCGACCGAGAGCGAGGACCTGGACGAGCTCGATGCGTTCATCGACGCGATGATCTCGATCCGTGGGGAGATCGACCGGGTCGGGGCAGGGGAGTGGCCCGTCGACGACAACCCGCTGCGCGGCGCGCCGCACACCGCGGAATGCCTGGTGGGCGAGTGGAATCATCCGTACTCGCGGGAGATCGCCGTGTTCCCGATGGGGAAGCGGCGCGCCAAGGTGTGGCCGGCGGTGCGCCGCATCGACGGGGCGCACGGTGACCGGAACCTGGTGTGCTCGTGCCCGCCGCTGGAGGCTTACAGCAACTGACGGCGGTTCGGGGTCGGTGGCAGGACCACCGACCCCGAATTCGGTCCGATGAATGTTCGTACAGGACGGAAAACATAGGAATACAAAAATCCACCTCCTTGACGACGAACCTCACCCATCAAGGAGCGGGCGGATCAGGCTCCGGTCAGTTCGAGGATCGTGACCTCGGGAGGTGTGGCGACACGGACGGGCGGCCCCCACGCGCCGGTGCCCTGCGAGGTGTAGATCTGTGTGTCGCCGAAGCGGTCGAGACCGGTGACGGTGGGGTTGGCGAGCGCGACGAACGGCCGCAGCGGCCACATCTGACCGCCGTGGGTGTGGCCGGACAGCTGCAGGGCCACGCCGAGTTCGCGGGCCTCGTCGACGTGGCGGGGCTGGTGGGCGGCGAGGATCACCGGGGTACCGGCGGCGATGCCGTCGAGAGCCGCGGGCATGTCGGGGTGGTGGGGGTCGGTGGCGGTGTAGTCGTGGACGCCGGCGAGGGCGACGACGTCGCCGCCGCGTTCGAGGACGACGTGTTCGTTGCGCAGTGTCCGTACACCGAGGGTCTCCCAGTGGTCGAGCCAGGACTCGGCGTCGTCGGAGTAGTACTCGTGGTTCCCGCTGACACCGAATACTCCGAGCGGGGCCTGCAGGTCGCGCAGTGGTTCGAGGTCGGAGCCGACGAGTTCGACCGTGCCGTCGGCGAGGTCGCCGCCGAGCACGATCAGGTCGGGTTGCTGCGCGTTCACCTGCTCGACGACCTGCCGGACGAAGTCGGCGCCGCGGGCGGGCCCGACGTGCAGGTCGGTGACCAGCGCGATCCGCAGCCCGTCGAAGCCAACGGGAAGGTCGTCGAGGGCGACGGGCACGGTGACGGTGCGGGGCCGGTCGGCCTCGACGGTCCCGTAGACCACGGCGGCGACGGCCCCGACGACGAGCACCGCGGTGGCGATCCGCAGTCCGCGGCTCGGGGTCCCGTCCGGGTCGTTCTCGGTGCGGCCGCGCCGGGCGAGTCGCAGTACCAGCCGGACGAGGCCGACGACGATGCAGCCGAGCACCAGATACAGCACCACCGCGAGCCAGGACCAGCCGAGGTAGCCGATCGGCCGGGCCCAGGACGGGTCGAGGGTGGTGCCGACCAGCGAGGCACCGAGGGTGAGTGCGAACATCACCGCCAGGGCGAGGTCGGGGGTGAACGCGGCCGGGCCGGTGAGACCGGGGGCGCGGACGAGCCGACGGTGCAGCCAGAAGGTGATGAGCGCGAGGAAGACCCCCACGACGAGCAGTCGGAGCACGGTCAGGACGCCAGCTTTCGGAGGAGGTCGGTGAGGTCGGCGGACTCGGCGGGATCGACGACGGTGAAGGAACCCTCGGTGTCGTCGGCGGCCTGCTCGAGCGCGTCGGTCTCCTCGACATCCTCCCCGAGCACCACGACGTCGATCCGCACCGGCTTGTCGGGGGAGCGCAGCTCGCGGATCGCGGCGAGCAGTTGGTCGGCCGCCGCACGATCCCCGTCGGTGCTGTCGACGACGACCAGCACCGAGTTGGGGCGGTCCGGATCGTACTTGTCGACGGCGTCACGGTAGGCGGCGGTGACGGTCGCGTAGACCGGCTCCCGCTCGGTGAGGGGGATGTCGTCGAGCGCGGTGGACAGCGCCGCGCGCTTCGATGCGGTGAGGCCGTCGCGGATCACGGCGACGCGGTGACCGGGGTCGGCGTCGTCGAAGACGTACATGCCCATCACCGAGTTGGTGGAGGCGCGGCGTACGACCTCGCGGACGGCGTCGGCGGTGGCGGTGAGCCGGGTGCCGTCCCCGGCGGGGGTGCCCATCGAGGTGGAGGTGTCGACGACCAGGGTGATCTTGCGGGGGGTGACCGGGGCCAGGCGCAGCGAGACGAGCACTTCGTCGACCCGGGGGTCGGCCGGGGCGAGGGTCTCGTCGATGCGGGGCAGTGGCAGTTCCCCGGCGGATTCGGGGGTGGCGTCGCCGGTGCGGAAGCCGTGGCCGGTGAGCACGTCGGCCTGTTCGGGGCGGCGGACGTAGTCGGTGAACTCGGCGGCGGCGCGGGCGAGGGTCTCGTCGACCCAGGGGGCGTCGACGACCGCGGCGGGGAAGTCCACGAGGGGGGTGGCGCCGAGGGGGAGGTGTCCGGTGAGGCCGCGGACCTGCTTGTCGGTGAGGGCCTGGAGCAGGCGTTGTTCGACGACGGGCACCGCGTGGATGGGGGCGCCGGTGTCGGTGCGGGTGCCGAGCGCGGTGAGGACGTCGCCGGTGCTGCCGATCGCGCCGAGGGTGTCGGCGCCGAGCGCGAGGGTGCTCACGGCGGTGATGGCGTCGGGGGTGGCGGCCTGTTCGAGGGTGACCGGTCCGGTGCCGGCGTCGGTGACGGCGGCGGTGACCGCTTCGAGGGCGAGGGTGGTGGCGTGGGTGTCGCTGCCGGTGGGCAGGGCGAGGCCGAGGCTGCCCCAGATCTCGAGGCCGAGTTCGCGCATGGCGGCGGGGTCGCTCTGGAGGGCGGGCAGGTCCTGCCAGCGCAGCGCGGCGCCGGTGAAGGCGCGGCCGAGGTCGGTGGGGACGGCGAGGACGACCGGGGAGGTGGCGAGGGAGCGGGGGGTGCCGTCGATCGCGTCGGGGGTGCGGGCGGTGAAGCGGGTGTCGAGCGGGACCCACAGGGCGGGTTCGGGGCCGAGGGCCGGGTCCCAGGCGTCGCCGGTGAGGGTGTTGGCGGCGTCGAGGCTGTCGACGGCGAGGACCTCGGCGGTGACGCAGTGGTCGCGGATGACGCGGGGGGCGTCGGTGGTCCAGCGGTCGGCGAGTTCGGCGAGGGCCGGGGCGATGAGGGGGTCGGCCGCGAGATACAGCACGGCGTCGCCTTCGACGCAGGTCTCGGCGGCGACGGCGGCTTCGCTGTCGGCGCGGTCGCGGAGCCGGAACCAGCCGAACACCGCGAGGACGATGAGTACTGCGCTCAGTGCGAGCACGATGACGCTGGTGCTGATTCCTCGGCGTCCGTCGCCGCGATGTCGCCCGCCCACCTGTTCGTTCGCCTCGTTTCGTTTGTCGGTCCGCCCGCCGAGTCTAATGAGCGTCGGGGGCGGGGTGCGGGATGCGGGGCCGGGGGTCGGGGAGGTACCCGGAAAGGGGCAGGGCCCCGATCCGGTGTGGATCGGGGCCCTGCCCGGTGTCGGTGCGGATCAGGCGTACTTGGCCTTGTACTCGCGGCGACGGCGGTGCAGGATCGGCTCGGTGTAGCCGCTGGGCTGCTTGGTGCCTTCGAGGATGAGTTCCTTGGCGGCCTGGAAGGCGATGCTGTCGTCGAAGTTCGGGGCCATCGGCCGGTAGGCCGGGTCGCCGGCGTTCTGGCGGTCGACGACCGGGGCCATCCGCTCGAGGGCGGCGACGACGTCGTCGGCGCTGACCACGTCGTGGCGGATCCAGTTGGCGAGCAGCTGGCTGGAGATGCGCAGGGTGGCGCGGTCCTCCATGAGCGCGACGTCGTGGATGTCGGGCACCTTGGAGCAGCCGACGCCCTGGTCGATCCACCGCACGACGTAGCCGAGGATGGACTGGCAGTTGTTGTCGAGTTCCTCGCGCTTCTCCTCGTCGCTCCAGTTCGGGTTCTCGGCGAGGGGGATGGTGAGGATGTCGTCGACGGTGGCGCGGGCCTTGCCCTTGAGCTCGTTCTGGACCGCGAAGACGTCGACCTCGTGGTAGTGGGTGGCGTGCAGGGTGGCGCCGGTGGGCGAGGGCACCCAGGCGGTGTTGGCGCCGGCCTTGGGCTGGGCGATCTTCTGCTCGACCATGTCGCGCATGAGGTCGGTCATGGCCCACATGCCCTTGCCGATCTGGGCCTTGCCCTGCAGGCCGCAGGCCAGGCCGGTGTCGACGTTCCAGTCCTCGTAGGCGGCGATCCAGCGCTGCTGCTTCATGGCGGCCTTGCGGACGACGGGGCCGGCCTCCATGGAGGTGTGGATCTCGTCGCCGGTGCGGTCGAGGAAGCCGGTGTTGATGAACACCACGCGGTCGGATGCGGCTTTGATGCAGGCGGCGAGGTTGACGGTGGTGCGCCGCTCCTCGTCCATGATGCCGACCTTGAGGGTGTTGGCCGGCAGCGACAGGACCTCTTCGACGCGGCCGAACAGCTCGGTGGTGAAGGCGGATTCCTCGGGGCCGTGCTGCTTGGGCTTGACGATGTAGATCGAGCCGGTGCGGCTGTTGGCGAGCGGGCCGTGGGCTTCGTCGGTGTGCAGGCCGTGGATGGCGCACAGGCTGGTGATCAGCGCGTCGAGGATGCCCTCGGGCACCTCGTTGCCGTCGCGGTCGAGCACCGCCGGGTTGGTCATGAGGTGACCGACGTTGCGGACGAACAGCAGGGAACGGCCGTGCAGTTCGAGCTCGCTGCCGTCGAGCGCGGTGTAGGTGCGGTTCGGGTTCAGTCTGCGGGTGAGGGTCTTGCCGCCCTTGTCGAAGGACTCGGACAGGTCACCGCGGTTGAGGCCGAGCCAGTTGCGGTAGCCGACGACCTTGTCGTCGGCGTCGACGGCCGCGACGGAGTCCTCGAAGTCCATGATGGTGGTCACGGCGGATTCGAGGACGACGTCCTTGACGCCGGCCGGGTCGGTGCTGCCGATCGGGGAGGCCGGGTCGATCTGGATGTCGATGTGCAGGCCGTGGTTGCGCAGCAGCACCGAGGAGGGGGCGCTCTTGTCGCCGAGGTAGCCGACGAGCTTGTCGGGCTGGGCCAGGCCGGTGACGGTGCCGTCGGCGAGGGCGACCTTCAGTTCGGTGCCGTCGATGGTGTAGCCGGTGGAGTCGCGGTGCGAGCCCTGCGCGAGCGGGACGGCCTTGTCGAGGAAGTCACGGGCCCAGGCGATGACCTTGTCGCCGCGGACCTTGTTGTAGCCGGTGCCCTTCTCGGCGCCGCCCTCTTCACCGATGACGTCGGTGCCGTAGAGGGCGTCGTAGAGCGAGCCCCAGCGCGCGTTGGCGGCGTTGAGGGCGAAGCGGGCGTTGAGCACCGGCACGACCAGCTGGGGGCCGGCGGTCTCGGCGATCTCGGCGTCGACGTTCTCGGTGCCGACGGTGAACGGCTCCGGTTGCGGGACGAGGTAGCCGATCTCCTCGAGGAAGGCCTTGTAGGCGACCGGGTCGTGGGGCTGTCCGGCGCGGTCGCGGTGCCAGCCGTCGATCTTGGTCTGCAGCTCGTCGCGCTTGGCGAGCAGCTCGCGGTTGCGCGGGGCGAGGTCGTGGATGATCTTGTCGGCGCCGGCCCAGAAGGTCTCGGCGTCGACCCCGCTGCCGGGGATGGCTTCGTTGTTGACGAAGTCGTAGAGGACCTGTGCGACCTGGAGTCCGCCGACCTGCACGCGTTCTGTCATCACCCTCACTCTTTCCGGTTCGCTGTGCGACCGGACAGACTCCGGCCGCACGAGAAATCGTCGCTAATGTTACCCGCCGGTAGGTAGCGGCGCGGAGGTTCGGTGCGCACGCAGGGCGGTACATCGATTCAGCAGCTCTTCGCGAAGAGTTGCGGCGCCTCGGGTGAGCGCCGACTGCTCGCGGACGTACTGTGCGCGTCCGGATGCAGTCTCGATCCTGATGGGCGAGTAGCCGTAGTCCTGAAGATCATACGGGCTCGCCCGCATGTCGAGTTCACGGGCTGCGGACGCGTGCCGAAAGCAGCGCAGGAGCAGGTCGGAGTCGGTGAGCGGCAGCAATTTGTAACACCACTTGTACAGATCCATGCCGGCGTGGAGGCAGCCCGGCTGCTCGCTGCCGAGTTGGTCCTCCCGGGTGAGCCCCGTGGCGTTGCGGGGCGCGGCCTCGGGGGTGAAGAACCGGAACGCGTCGTAATGGGTGCACCGTAACTGCATTGATTCCACCACCGCGTCGGTGCCGGCATGGCCGAGCCGCAGCGGCACCGCCGAGTGCCGCACCCCGTCGTCGCCCACCCGGTACACCATCGCCCATTCGTGCAGGCCGAAGCACCCGAGCTGCGGGGGCCGCGCCGCCGTCGCCGCGAGCAGCCCGGCCACGAACTCCACCGTCTCGAACCGCCGGTCGAGCACATGCTCGGCCACCCGCACCCCGACGGTGCCGTCGACCATGACCCGCTCGTAGCCCGGATGGTCCCGGTACTCGCGCACCGCCGCTGCGCCGAGCAGCACCGTGCCGAAGCCCGGATGCCAGCGACGCAGCTGGCTCGGCCGCAGGCTGTAGTAGGTGAACAGGAAGTCGTGCACCGGATGCTTCTCGCCCGCCGCGCGCCGCTGCACGTGCCCGGCGAGCAGATCGTCGGTCGCGGTGTGGTGCCGGTCGCGGCGGGCCGTCCACTCGGTCTCGTCGAGAATCCGTGGTGTGGGCGGGGCGTCGGGGGTCATCGTCCTCGTTCGCTCGGGTCGGGTTCGGTCAGCTGGGACGGTGCTGCACCGGGTCGGTCGGGGTCGGTCCCTGCGGGTCGGGGGCCCGGGATGCCGGCGGGTCGGGGACCCGGTGGGTGGCGTCGCGCACCGTCCCCACGAACTCTTCCACGAGGTCCTCGAGCGCCACGATGCCCCGTAGTG
>Ga0182741_1001724_pt1 | contig 27366 bp, 27 predicted proteins | sample eDN5th37CBELigOP_FD_128874 | JGI IMG/M metagenome (GOLD analysis project Ga0182741, IMG submission 128874) | Enriched Organic Plus compost microbial communities from Emeryville, California, USA - eDNA 5th pass 37_C BE-Lig OP (version 2) (version 2) ... | reverse complement strand
CGTCTCGACGGCGTTGGAGCCGGGGAGCTGGTAGACGGCCATCACCGCCGCCGGGCTCCCGTCGTAGCGGGCGACGACGTTGTATGTCTGCGCGCCGAGCTCGAGGCGCGCGACGTCGCGGAGGTGGAGCACCGAGCCGTCGGGGTTCGCGCGCAGCACGATGGCGCCGAACTCCTCGGGCGTCACGAGGCGGCCGCGTGCGCGCACGGCGTAGGTGAACTCCTGTCCCGGCGGCGCCGGCTCCCCGCCGATCTGTCCGGCCGGGTTGACGGTGTTCTGCGCCTCGATCGCCTGGATGATGTCGGGGATCGTGAGGCCGAGCTTCGCCAGGCGATCGGGCTTGACCCAACAGCGGAGCGCGTACTCGCCGCCGAAGATCTGCACGCGACCGACCCCCGGGACGCGCGTGAGCGGATCGTTGAGGGTGATGTACGCGTAGTTCGTGAGGAAGGTCGCGTCGTAGGTCCCGCGCGGCGACGAGACGCTGATCAGCAGCAGCGGCGCGGAGTACGACTTCTGCACCGTCACCCCGAACTGCAGGACGTCGGCGGGGAGGCTCGCGTTCGCCTGCGAGGCCCGCGTCTGCGCGAGGATCTGGTCGGTGTTCGGATCGGTGCCGACGTCGAAGATCACGTGCAGCTGCATCACGCCGTTGTTGGCGTTGATGGAGTACATGTAGCTCATGTTGTCCACGCCGCTCATCTGCTCCTCGAGCGGCGTCGCGACCGCCTGCTCGATCGTGAGCGCGTCGGCGCCGACGAAGTTCGCCTGCACGACGATCTCGGGGGGGACGATCTGCGGATACTGCGCGACCGGGAGCTGCAGGAGCGACACCGTCCCGGCGATGATCGTGAGGAGCGCGATCACCATCGCCACGATCGGGCGGTCGATGAAGAAGCGCGACATCTCAGTAGCCGTTCGTGCCGCGCGACGTGCGTCGGTCGCTCGCGCCCGGCAGCGGGAGCGTCGTCGCCCCGCGGTCGCCGTTCGTCGGCGCCGTCATCCGGTACGGGCGCGCGGTCACCTTCATCCCCGGCCGCACCTTCTGCGCGCCCTCGACGATGACGACCTGGCCGGGGTGCAGGCCGCGCTCGATCACCCACATCGATTCGACCTGCGGCCCCACCTCGACCGGTTGCACCCGCACCGTGCTGTCGGGCGCGAGCACCATCACCTGCCACGTCCCCTGCAGCTCGCGCACCGCGCGCTGCGGGACGAGCAGCGCGTTCCGCGCGATCCGGATCGCCGTGCGGATGCGCCCGAACTGGCCGGGGCGCAGCAGGTAGTCGGGGTTGGGAAAGGTGGCGGCGAGGCGGATGGTGCCGGTGAGCGAGTCGATCTGCCGGTTGACGAAGAGGAAGAGGCCGCGGTGCGGATAGGTGGTGCCGTCGGCGAGCAGGAGCTCGAACGGCACGGTGGGACGGCCGCTCGTCGTGCTGGTGAGCGCGGCGGCGTGCAGCCGGCTCGTCGTGTCGAGGTACTCCTCCTCGCTGATCGCGAACCACGCGCGCACCGGATCGACCTGCGACACGGTGGTGAGCACGCTCGCCGGGGTGACGAGGTTGCCGACCTGCTCCTCGGTAACGCCGACGATGCCGTCGATCAACGAGCGGACCTGCGTGAACCCGAGGTCGAGCTCCGCCTCGCGCACCGCGGCGCGCGCCGCCTCGACGGCGCCGACGGCGGCACGGTGGAGCTGTAGGTCGTTCTCGAGCTGGCTCCGCGGGACGGCGCGCGCCTCGACGAGCGGCCGGTCGCGCTCGACGTCGCGCGCCGTCCGCGCCGCGTCCGCCAGTCGCTGCGCCAGCTCGGCGCGCGCCTGATCGAGCGCGGCGCGGAAGGGACGGGGATCGATCTCGAACAGCACCTCGCCCTTGCGCACGACCGTCCCCTCGCGCGTGCGCTGCGCCAGCAGATAGCCGGTGACGCGCGGCTGGATCCTCGCATTGAGGCTGCCGTCGAGCGTGGCGACCCACTCGCGATAGATGGGGACGTCGCGCTGCGCGACGTGCACGACCTCGACGACCGGCGGAGGCGGCGCGCTCCCACCCTCCGCGCGGCCGCACGCCGCGGACATCGCCAGCAGAAGAGACGCGACGCGACCGGAGCCGCGCGCAGTCACGAGCTGCGCGTGGACGGTCGGGCGTGTCGAGGACGACCTCGTCCCTCCGCCCGGGTCGACGTCGATGGAGCGGACTTCGGCATGTCGATCCCCAACGCGCAAGAGGTGGGCTATCGTGAACGACGGGCATGCCGCTCGCGCCATCGGAGTCGAAGCGCGCGCGGCGACACACGGGCCGCCGCCGACCTCGGGAGCGCGACGCATGACTTCGATCGTGATGGTGCCGCTCGATTTCTCGGAGAAGGACGGATGGGGGATCGCGGTGGCGGTCGCCGCCGCGCGGTTCGACGGGAGCGCTCTCCACCTCGTGCACGCGGCGGCGCCGCCGTCGGAGCGCTTCGTGCCGCCCGCCCGCGCGCGGCTCGCCGAGCTCGCGGAACGCCTCGCCTCCGCCACGTCGTGCCGCGTGACGTGGGCGGTCCTGGAAGAGAGCCCGGTCGCCCGCGCGCTCGTGCAGCACGTCGGCGAGTGCGGCGCGCATCTCACGGTGATGGCGACGCGCGCCGCCGGCGCGGTGGAGCGGACGCTGCGGGGGAGCGTCGCCGACCAGGTGCTGCGCGAGAGCCCGCAGCCGGTGATGCTCGTGCCGCCCCACGCCTCCTATCTCGCGGGAGGTCGGCTGGAGCTCGTGCGCATGCTGATCCCGCTCGACGGATCGGCGCTCTCCACGCGGGCGCTCGAGCTCGTGCTCTCCTGGCGACACCGGCCGGCGCTCGAGCTCGCCCTCCTCGAGGTCGTGCCGCCAGGGGCGGACCACACCGTCGCCGACGCCCGGCTGGCGGTCGCGGCCGAGCGGGCTCGCAGCGCCGGCGTGCGGGAGGCGGACCATTCGGTGGTCGAATCGGACGAGCCCGCGGCCGCGATCACCGACGCGATTCGCGAGGCGCTCGCCGACGTGATCGTGATGAGCACGCGCGGGCAGGGCGGGCTCCGGCGGCTCGCCCTCGGCAGCGTGGCCGAGCAGGTCGTCCGTCGGAGCGAGGTGCCGGTCCTGCTGCTCACCCCGGCGTCCCTCCAGGGGCTCGACTCGGGCGCGGGGGGCGGGGGCGAGGAAGCATGACGGACGCCCTTGCGCGACCGTCGGCGATGAATATCTTACACCTACGATTATCGTGACAACGACAAAAGCGGCCGCCCTGGCCGCTTCCCGTGGCCCGATAATCTCAATTCTGAGATTTCGTTGTACTGCTCAACCTGGGAGACTGACTCATGACGACCAGCGCCCCCCTCGCCTCGGCGACCACCTGGACGATCGACGCCTCGCATACGGCCGCCGAGTTCTCGGCGAAGCACATGATGATCACGACCGTGAAGGGGCGCATCGCCGACGTGCGCGGCACGATCGTCCTCGACGAGGCCGACCTCGCGAAGTCCACCGTCGAGGTCGAGCTCGCGGCGGCGAGCATCGACACCCGCAACGAGCAGCGTGACGGGCACCTCCGCTCCGCGGACTTCCTCGACGTCGAGCAGTTCCCGACGATCACCTTCGCGAGCCGCCGCGTCGAGGGAGCGCGCCTCGAAGAGGGGGAGCGCGTCCAGGTCGTCGGCGACCTGACGATCCGCGGGGTGACGCGGGAGGTCACGCTCGAGGCGACCTACGAGGGGCGCGGCCGCGACCCCTGGGGCGGCGAGCGCGTGAGCTTCAGCGCCTCCACCAAGATCGATCGGCGGGACTTCGGCCTCACCTGGAACGCCGCGCTCGAGACGGGCGGCGTGCTGGTGAGCAACGACGTGCGGATCCAGATCGAGGTCCAGGCCGTCCGCGCCTGAGCCGGGCGGTGCCGGCGCCGGGGATCCCCGGCGCCGGCGCGTCGGCGGACCAGATTCTGCGCTCACGGACGCCGGCTCGTCGGCGTATGCTTTACGTCGTGGACGGTCGCACCTGACTGCGGAGCGGGCGCTTCGGCGCGACATTCGATCTCGTGATCAGACGTATCCTCGTCCCCCTCGATCGATCCGCGCTCGCGGAGCGCGCGCTCGGCGTCGCCATCCCCCTCGCCCGGCGCCATCGGGCCGCGCTCCGCATCGTCTATGCGTGGCCCACGCAGGTGGGGCCCATCGCGAGCCAGTTCGGCGGCCTGATGTCCGGCCCGCTCGAGGAGCGCGGCGACGCCGAAGGCTATCTGCGGAAGATGGCCGCCGAGGCGCAGGCGCAGGGGATCGCGAACGTCGAGACGGCGCTGCTCGCGCCGCCGGTCGCGAAGGCGATCCGCGACGAGGCCCGCGAGACGGGCACGGAGCTGATCGTGATGAGCACCCACGGCCGCACGGGGTGGAGCCGCGTCTGGATCGGCAGCGTCGCCGACGCGGTGATCCGCGAGGCGGAGATCCCCGTGCTCCTCGTGCGCGCGCGCGAGGACGACCGCGACCTCGCCGACGAGCTGCGCTCGGTGCTCGTGCCGCTCGACGGCGCGCCGGAAGGGGAGGCGATCCTCGACGTGCTGCGCGCCGTCTTCGAGGCGACGCCGGTCCACATCCGCCTGCTCCGCGTCGTCACGCCGGTGCTGCTGGCGCAGGTCACGCCGGAGAGCGGCGTGCCGATCGTCGACGTGGACGAGGAGGCGACGCGCCGGACGCAGCGCGACGCGGAGTCGCATCTCGCGCGGCTCGCCGACGGGCTGCGCGCCGACCTCCCCGAGGCGACGGTGGAGTCGAGCGCCGTCGTGAACGGCGCCGTGGCGCGCACGCTCGTGGAGGCGGCGCGGGACGTCGGCCTCGTGGCGATGGTCCCGAGCATCCATGGGGCGGCGCGGCTCGTGCTCGGCAGCGTCACCGACAAGGTGCTGCGCGGGACTGACGCCTCCTTCCTCGTCTATCGGCCGCCCCGCGCCGACGGCTGACGTGCACGCATCGTCCGAGGAAGCGAGTCCGCTCGGCGGCACGAGCCGCTGGCGGGTGGCGGTGCTTCCCCTGGCGGCGGCGCTGGCGCTCGTCGCCGGCGTCGTCGTGTGGATCGTGATGGGAGCAGCGGCGGCGCAGCGCGTCTTCTTCGTCGGACTCGTCGTCACCGGTGCGCCCGCCGTCTGGCAGACCGCTCGCGAGATGCTGCACGGCCGGTTCGCGAGCGACATCGTCGCGATGCTGGCGATCGTGGCGGCGGTCTGGCTGCGGGAGCCGCTCGCCGGCCTCGTCGTGGTCCTCATGCTCACGGGAGGGCAGGCGCTCGAGCGATACGCCGAGGGGAAGGCCTCCGAGGCGGTGCGCGCGCTGGCGGAGTCCGCACCGCGCATCGCGCACCGTCTGCGCGCCGACGGCGCGGTGGACGACGTGGCGGTGGACGAGATCGCGGTCGGCGACCGTCTCCTCGTCCGACCGGGTGAGCTGATCCCGTGCGACTCCGTGGTCGAGGAGGGGCGCTCGCACGTCGACACGTCACGGCTCACGGGAGAGCCGGTCCCCGACGTGGCCGAGGCGGGGACGCCGCTCGCGAGCGGCGCGGCGAACCTCGAGGGGGCGATCACGGTGCGCGCGACCGCGCTGGCGCGCGACAGCCAGTACGCGCGGATCGTCGAGCTGGTGCGCACGGCACAGGCGAGCAAGGCACCCATCCAGCGGCTCGCCGACCGCTACGCCGTCTGGTTCACTCCCGCGACGCTCCTCGTCTGCGCGGTGGCGTGGCTCGCGAGCGGCGACCCCGTGCGCGTGCTCGCCGTGCTGGTCGTCGCGACGCCGTGTCCGATGATCCTCGCCACGCCGATCGCCATCATCGGCGGAATCGACCGCGCCGCCGCCCGGCAGATCATCATCCGGCGCGGCAGCGCCCTGGAGCAGCTGGCGGAGGTCACCGCGGTCGTCTTCGACAAGACGGGGACGCTCACGATCGGCCGGCCGGAGCTGGCGCACGTGAGCGTGGTGCCGGGGTGGGACGAGGCGCGCGCGCTCCGGCTCGCCGGTGCCCTCGAGCAGCACTCGAGCCATCTGCTCGCGCGCTCGACCGCCGAGGCGGCGCTGCGGCAGCTCGGCGCGCTGCCGACGGCGTCGCACGTCACCGAGGTGCCCGGACGCGGTGTCGTGGGGTGCGTGGACGGACACGACGTCGCGGTGGGCTCGCGGCGCTTCGTCCTCGAGCGCGCGCACGACGTGGCGGATGCGCCGGTGGCCGCGGACGTCGCAGCGCTGGAGGCGCAGCGACGCGGGGACGGATCGCTCTGCGCCTACGTCATGGTGGACGGGCGCGGTGTCGCGGCGCTCGAGTACGCGGACCGCGTGCGCGGCGACGCCGCCGACGTGGTCGGCGAACTGCAGTCGCTCGGCATCGGACGCGCCGTGCTCCTGTCGGGGGATCACGACGAGACGGTGCAGCGCGTGGCGGGCGCGCTCGGCATCCCGGAAGCGCGGGGCGATCTCCTCGCGTCCGACAAGGCGGACGCGGTGCGCGCGCTCATCCGGTCGGGCGAGCGTGTGGCGATGGTCGGCGACGGCACGAACGACGCGCCCGCGCTCTCGGGGGCGACGATCGGCGTCGCGCTCGCGGGGAGCGCGGGGCACGGCGGCGGCATCACCGCGGAGGCGGCGGACGTGGTGATCCTCGCGGACTCGCTCGCGCGCGTCCCCGAGGCGATCCGTGTCAGCCGGCGCACCCTGCGCGTCGCGAAGGAGAGCCTCTTCGTCGGGCTCGGGCTCAGCGCGGTCGCGATGATCTTCGCGGCGCTGGGATACGTGCCGCCGGTCGCGGGCGCGCTGCTGCAGGAGGGGATCGACGTGGCGGTGATCCTCAACGCGCTGCGCGCGCGGGGAGGCGGAGCGCACACGTGACGCTCGCGTCGCGCGACGCGAGCGTCACGTGCCGTGGCGTCAGCGCAGCGTGGTCGCCTCCGTCACCTGCACCGTCATGCGCGAGCCGGCAGGGAGGGCGGCGTTCACCTCGGTGCCGAGCGAGATGATGGACCCCGCGGCGGCGCCCAGCGCACCGCCGACGACGATGTTCTTGAGATCCCGGTCGCCGAGGATCGCGCCCAGTGCGGCGCCGACGGCACCGCCGATGACGATCTGGCGCGTCCGGTCGCCGCTCGACTGGTCGGACGTCTGCACGGGATGCGACTCGACGATGGTGCCGGACAGGGGATAGGTGCGCCCACCGAACCGGAGTCGATCGAACGCGAGCCGGATGAGCGCCGGCTCGGTCGCGTTGTCGGAGTCGTCGAGCGCGGTCACGCGCCCCTCGATCTTCGCGCCCGCGGGCACGGCCACCGCGCCGTTCTGTGCGACCAGCGCTTCGGTCACCGTGGCGGTGAAGGTGTCGCCGGCGCGGCTCACCTTCGTGCCCAGCGTCTGGTCGAGCGTGGCGACGAGGTGTGCGCCGGCGGGGAGCGTGCGTGCGTCCGCCGGCCGCACGGGTGACGTGGTCGCGACGTCGCCCGGCGATTCGACGACCGTCCTGCGCTGCGTCGCGCTGCACGCGGTGAGCACGACTGCGGCGCTCAGCGCCGTCAAGCGGATGGTGATCTGCGTCCTGCGCATCGGTATCCTCCTGCGTGGGTGATGCGGAGGGCGGGGGGTGGCAACCTTCGAGCCCGCGACGGGCCGACGCGTCGACTCCCGCCGCCGACGTGCCCGCCGGCGTCCGGCGCTCGCCGTCGCGATGGCGTGCGGCATGCGGGAGCCGGCGACGCGTGCCGCTCGAGGGGGGCGGCGACCAGAACACTGAGCCCGGAATGGAAGGAGTCACGATGAACAGCTCGCATCGGCTCGCCGTCACCATCATCACCACCATCCTCTGCGCGGCGTGTGGCGGAGGCTCGGACCGATCCCAGAGCACCGCGGGAACGGACACGGGCGGCATGGCCGCGCCGCCGCCGGTGTCCGCGGCGCCCGGCGCGACCGGCGCGGCCGCGGGAGGGACGGCGGCACCAGGCGGCGGCGCGGCACAGCCGGCCACCGGCAAGACGTGGGACGTGAAGATGGTCATGGAGGGGACCGCCTACCGGTTCGATCCGGCGAACCTCACGATCAAGCAGGGCGATGCCGTGCGATGGACGGTCGTGTCGGGGCCGCCGCACAACGTCAGCTTCTGGCCGGACAGCATCCCGCCGGGCGCCGCGACGCAGCTCCAGGCCAACATGCCCAACACCATCGCGCCGCTCACGAGCCCACTCGAGACCGAGACTGGCGCGACCTACACCATCTCCTTCGCCGGCGTCCCGGCGGGCGTCTACAAGTACTACTGCACGCCGCACCTCGCGCTCGGGATGGTCGGGCAGCTCACCGTGCAGTGACTCCTCGCTCGGCGAGCGCTCCTCGCCAGACTGCTCCCACTGTCATCGGTAGACACGGACGACACGGACACGTGCACGGACGACACGGATGGCCCGGTAGGCTGGATCGCCGGTCCTGTTGCTGCAGTTGCTCCTGATGTTCTCGCCGTTCCGTGTCGACCGTGCGGTGTCCGTGTCCTCCGTGTCCACCATCGTCGTACTGGCCGATCGGGCGGTGCGGAATGGTCGCTCGGAGAGTCCCGCTCGCCCGACTGCGTCCAACGACTTGGGGCGACAGCGGCGAACGGCACGGACGCGACCTACACGCCCGACGGGTCGTCGCTCGGCGGCAGGTCGCCGACCGTCGGATCGGCGGCGAGCGGCGTCGCGTCCCGGGACGCGGCCGCGCTGAGCGTCATGCCGAGCGAGGCGGCGACGATCGCGCCGATGGCCAGCCACTGCGCGGCTGCGAGCCGCTCGCCGAGCACGGCGAGTCCGGCGAGCGCGCCGAACGCCGGCTCGATGCTCATGAGCGTGCCGAACGTCCTGGCCGGCAGGCGCGGGAGCGCGATCATCTCGAGCGTGTAGGGGAGGGCGCTCGACAGCACGGCGACGACCAGCGCCACCGGGATCACCCTCGGCGTGAACAGGGCGGCGCCCGCGTCGGCGAGGCCGATGGGAAAGACCACCGCCGCGGCGACGGCCATCCCCAGCGCCGTCGTCTGCAGCCCATGCTCCGTCCCCGCCTTGCGCCCGTAGAGGATGTAGAGCGCCCAGCAGACGCCGGCGCCGAGGGCGAGCGCGGCGCCGAGCGGATCGACGCCCGCGCGCGCCTCCCGCAGGGGGAGGAGGAGCAGCAGCCCCACGACCGCGAGCGCGATCCAGACGAAGTCCAGCGCGCGCCGCGACGCGAGCATCGCCACGGCGAGCGGCCCCGTGAACTCGATCGCCACCGCGATGCCGAGCGGCACCGTCGCGAGCGCGGCGTAGAAGAGGCCGTTCATCCCGCCGAGCGCGATGCCGTAGATCAGGATCGCGCGCCACGCCGCCGCCGAGCGGCGCACGCGCCAGGGGCGCATGATGGCGCCGAGCAGCAACGCGGCGAACAGGACGCGGAGCGCGACCGCGCCGAGCGGGCCGACGACGGGGAAGATCCGCTTGGCGATCGCGGCGCCGACCTGGATGGAGCCCATCGCGACGAGGAGCAGCGCGACGGGGACGAGCGGGGACGACGAGTTCGGCGTGCGGGTGGACATCGGCGACGACGACGGACGGCGAGGAGATCACGTCGGCGCCGACGATCGACGTGCGCGACGACCACGAACGTTAGCAGGTGCGATGCGCGCGCGCCGGAGGCGGACGCCGCCCCGGCGCGCGGTGATCGGCTCAGCGACGGCTCGCGTCCTCGCCCGACTCGCTCCGGCCGCCCTGGTCGCCCTGACTCCCCTGGTCGCGCCCCGTGGACGCCCCGTGCTGCGCGTGCCGCTCGCGCATGTGCTGGTTGAGATCGTTCTGCGAATCGAGGTGGGCACCGCAGATGCGGCAGTCGTACTCGTGGGTATGATTCTGGGCCATGACGGTCGCGCTCCGTGGAGGGTGGGCGGTCGCAGCGCGGCATCGTGCCGCAGGGGGCATGCCCAGCTCGCGCCGATCGTGCTCGGCCGCGCTCGCGCCCTTCCGCGAACGGTGATCGCGGCCGATCCTTGGTGACGCGACGCAGCTCCCCGCTCGTCTTCGACGTTCGTGCACCATCGACACTCGAGGCTCATCATGAGAACCGGTCTCGCACACGCAGTCGTGACGCTGCTGGTGACGACCTTCGCCGTCGGCTGCCGGACGGCGTCCCACGACACGTCCGCGGCGACGGCCGCGCAGGCGGGATCGAGCAGCGCGCCGCTCCGATTCACCGGCGACTTCAAGGGACCGCTCGGCGTGCAGCTCTGGAGCTTCCGCGAGCAGGCCAAGGGCGACCCGGCGGCGATGCTGCGCATGGTGCGCGACATGGGATTCACCCACGTCGAGACGGCAGGGCTGTACGGGCTTCCGGCGACGCGCGTCGCCGAGCTCCTGCGCGAGACGAATCTGCGCGCGACGTCGATGCACGTGGGGTACGACGAGCTGAAGAACGATCCGCAGACGGTCATCGCGAACGCGAAGGCGCTCGGCGCGACGTACGTCGGCATCGCCTGGTATCCGCACGCACAGAGCGGGTTCACGGAGGCGGACGCGCGGCGCGCCATCGCGGACTTCAACGATTTCGGCCGCACGCTCGAGGCGGCCGGGATCACCTTCTTCTATCACAATCACGGCTACGAGCCGGTGCCGTACGGGGACGGCACCCTGCTCGATCTGATCGTGCGCGAGACCGATCCGTCGCTCGTGTCCTTCGAGATGGACGTGCTGTGGACCTGGCTGCCGAACGTGGATCCGGTGGCGCTGATCCGGAAGTATCCGGGGCGCTTCAAGCTGATGCACATCAAGGACATGAATCCCGGCGTCGCGCGCGGCTCGCTCGCCGCCGGCATCCCGGCGGAGCAGAAGGCGGTCATCGGACGGGGGCAGGTCGACTGGCCGGCGCTGATGCAGGCGGCGCAGCGCGACGGATTCGTGCACTACTATCTCGAGGACGAGTCCCCGGACCCGGTTCGCTCCGCGCCGCAGAGCATCGTGTATCTGACGACGCTCGCGTACCGGTAGGCGCGGCGTCGCGCCGTCGGCCCCGCGTCGTCGGGAGATCGCATGAGCCGCGTGCCTCGCCACCCGGAGGCGACGGACCGCGACGAGGGCGCGCAGCGCCTCTTCGCGGGGCCGGGGGAGCTGCGGGCGCGCGGACGCGCGCTCGACTGGGCCGCGACTCCGCTCGGCGCGGTGTCCTCGTGGCCGGCGAGCCTCCGGACGTCGGTGGACGTCTGCCTGGGGTCGGCGGTGCCGAGCTTCGTCTGGTGGGGACCCGCGCTCGTCCAGCTCTACAACGACGCGGCGCTCGTCATCGTTCGTGAGCTGCATCCGACGGTGCTCGGTGTCTCCGTGCGGCAGATCCGCTCGGAGATGTGGCGCGAGCTGATCGCCGCTCTCGAGCACGTCGTCGCGTCGGGCGAGTCGGTGCAGCACGCCGACGTCCCCATCGTCGCCGACCAGCGTGGCGTCGCCGCGACGGCGTGGTTCGATCTCTCCTACGGTCCGGTGCGCGACGAGCGTGGGGAGGTCGCCGGCGTGTTCGGCACGGCGATCGAGACGACCGCGCGCGTGCACGCCGTCGCGGCACTCGAGGCGGCGACGGTGCGAGCGCAATATCGCGTCGCGCTCACGGACGCGCTGCGCTCGGTGGACGACGGCGACGCGATGCAGCGCGTGGCGGCGCGGATGCTGCGCGGCGTCCTGCGTGCCGACGGCGTCGCGACCGGCGACGCGGCCGCCGACGAGCTGCGCCTCGGCGCGGCGATGCGCGAGGGACGCACGCTCACGCTGCCGGACGTGGCCCGGGCGCCCACCCTCGCGCCACCGGAGCGGGACGCGCTCGCGCGGCGCGGGATCGCCTCGCTGATCGCGGCGCCGCTGCTCCGCGAGGGACGGCTCGTCGCCACCTTCCTCGTGCACGGCGCGACGCCGCGCGCGTGGACTCCACAGGAAGTCGCGCTGGTGACCGAGACCGTCGAGCGCACCTGGAGCGCGATCGAACGCGCGCGCGCGGAGCGGGCGCTGCGCGAGAGCGAGGAACGCCAGGCGTTCCTCGTGCGGCTCTCGGACGCGCTGCGCGGGCTCGCCGAGACGGACGCGATCGAGCGGATGGCGACACGGATGCTGGGGACGCATCTCGGGATGGACTACGTGCACTTCACCCACATCGGCGACGCGGAGGTGGAGGTGCGCTGTGCGTACGGACGGCGGGAACCCTCGTTCGTCGGGTGCCACCCGTTGAGCGAGTGGTCGGTGGCGATCGACCGCCTGCGCGCCGGCCGGCCGTACGTCTTCGACGACATCGATGCGGAGCGGCTCGCGGAGCGCGCGCGCGCCGACTGGTCGCGCTTCGGCGTCCGGAGCCAGGCGACGGTGCCGATCTTGCGCGAGGGGCGACTGATTGCGACGCTGGCGGCCTGCTCCGTCGCGCCACACCACTGGACCGACCGGGAGCTCGAATTCGTGACCGAGACTGCGGAACGCGCCTGGGCGGCGATCGAACGGGTCCGTGCCGAAACGGCGCGCGAGGCGGCACGCGCGGCGCTGGCGTCGCAGTCGCGATTCCTCGATGCGACGCTCTCGTCCATCCCCGACTTCGTGTACGCCTTCGACCGCCAGCGTCGCTTCGTCTACGTGAACCGCGCGATGGAGGAGCTGTTCGGACGCGACGCGCCGTTGATCGGCAAGACGTTCGCCGAGCTGCCGTATCCGCCGGCGCTGGCGGCGCGCCTCGCCGGCTACGTGGACCAGGTGTTCGAGACCGGCGCGACGGTGGAGGACGAGGTGTTCTTCGCCGCGCCGACGGGCGTCGCCGCCTACTTCCAGTTCGTCTGGGGGCCGGTGCGCGACGAGGCCGGGGCGGTGGAGCTGGTGGTCGGCGTCTCGCGCGACACGACCGAGCGCCGGCGGCTGGAGGAGCGGCTGCGCGAGAGCGAGGTGCGCGCCCGCACGATCGCGGAGCTCGCGCCGGCGATGCTGTGGGAGGTGGGCCCGGACGGAGAGGCGCTCGGCGTGAACGCGCGCTGGGGCGAGTACACCGGACAGCGGGCGGCGGACGTGCGGGAGGGCGGCTGGCTCGATGCGATCCATCCCGACGACCGCGCGCGGACATGGCGTGCGTTCAACGACGCGCTCCAGTCCGGACGGCCGTTCGAGCTGGAGCATCGCATCATCCGGCACGACGGCGAGGTGCGCACGTTCCTCACGCGCCAGCTCCCGGTGCGCGATGACGCGGGGCGCATCACGCGCTGGCTCGGTGCGGCCACCGACATCCACGCGCAGCGGACGGCGCTCGACGAGGCGGAGCGCATCGCGGCGCAGCGCACGGTGGAGCGCGATGCGCTCCGTCGACAGCTCGGCGAGGCCGAGGAAGCGGAGCGGCGGCGTCTCGCGCGCGAGCTGCACGACCAGCTCGGGCAGCACATCACCGCGTTCGCCCTCGGTCTCGCCGATCTGCGGCGCCTTCTCGGCGACGGGGAGTCCGTGGAGTCTCGACTCGCGGAGCTCGAGGCGCTGGCGGGGCTGATGTCGCGCGACACGCGGTATCTGGCGCTGGAGCTGCGCCCCCCCGAGCTGGACGACGTGGGGCTCGAGAGCGCGCTCGACACCTACGTGCGGCAGTGGAGCGAGCGCTACGGCGTCGCCGCCGAGCTGGCCGTCACCGGCCCGGCGGTCGGCCGCGCGCTCCCGGGCGACGTGAGCTCCGCGATCTATCGCATCGTGCAGGAGGCGCTGACGAACGTCGCCAAGCACGCCGCGGCGCGGCAGGTGAGCGTGGTGCTCGACGAGTCGGAGGGGGACGTGCGCGTGATCGTGGAGGACGACGGGCGCGGCTTCGACCTCGAGGCGACGGTGGCGCGTGCGCGCGCGGAGCGCCGGCTCGGCCTCGCCGGCATGCGGGAGCGGGCGGAGCTCGTGCGCGGCACGCTGGAGGTCGAATCGAGCGACGGCGTCGGCACCACGGTCTACCTGCGCGTCCCGCTGCCGGGAGAGGAGCGATGAGCGCGCGCGGCGGCGGAGCGGGGCCGTCGCTCGCCCCGTCGGAGATCCGGGTGCTGATCGCCGACGATCACACGATCGTGCGCGACGGCCTGCGCGCCCTCGTGGACGGGCAGGCGGGGCTCACCGTCGTCGGGGAAGCGGCCGACGGTCAGGAAGCGTGGCGGCGGGCCTGCGAGCTGCTCCCCGACGTCGTGGTGCTCGACGTGTCGATGCCGGGGGTGGGCGGCGCCGAGGCCACGGAGCGGATCACGCGAGACTGCCCGACGGTGAAGGTGCTCGCGCTGACGATGCACGAGGAGCGCGGCTACGTCGCCCGACTCCTGCGCGCGGGCGCGGCGGGGTACGTGGTCAAGCGCACCGCGGCGTCGGAGCTGGTGCGGGCCATCCGTGCCGTCGCGGCCGGGCGCCGCTTCGTCGATCCCTCGCTCGCCGGCGAGCTCCTCGCCGAGCAGTCGGCGCGGCTGACGCCACGGACGAACGCCTCCGCCGCCGGCGCGACGGAGCTGACCCCGCGCGAGTCGGAGGTGCTGCGGCTCCTCGCGCTCGGCCACAGCAACAAGGAGATCGCCGCCGCGCTGTCGATCGGGGTGAAGACGGTCGAGACGCATCGAGCCAGCGGCATGGCGAAGCTGGGGGTCACCAGCCGAGCCGCGCTCGTGCGCTATGCGCTCGCGGAAGGGTGGCTCACCGAGGGGTGAGGCGCGATCGATGTCCTGGCTCAGGGAATTCCCGGAGGCATCCGGGATTCGTGGCAGGACGCGAGAGCGGCTTCCCGATGTGTCGCGACGCCGGTACGACGATCATGCATTCGTGCCCGAATGCGGGCGCCGAGCTCCGAGCCGTATCGTACGGAGCGTCGTGCCGATCAGACTTCGCATCACATGCTGCACCTGCATCCACACTCCCCGCTCGAGGAATCGACCAGCCGCAATCGCCTGATCGACGAGCTGCCTCCGGAGGAGCGCGCCACGGTCCTCGCGCGCCTCGAGCGCGTGAGCGTTCGCGCCGATCAGTCGCTGACCTGCCAGGGCTCGCCCACCGACGCCGTCTACTTCCCCGAGTCCGCGCTCGTCGCGGTCGAGGTCGACGGTGACGACGTCACGATCGTGGGCCGGCACGGCATGCTCGGCCTCGCGCCCGTGCTCGGCGCGGAGCTGGCGCCCTTCACCTCCGTCGTCCTCGTGCCCGGCATCGTGCTGCGGGCGACCGCCGACACCATCACCGAGGCGATGCACGAGCTGCCGGCGTTCCGCGCGCTGATGCACCGCCACCTCGGCGCCCGTCTCGTCGATCTCGCGCGCTCCGGCGCGTGCGCGCGCGTGCACGCGCTGCCGGCGCGACTGGCGACGCTCCTCCTCACGGTGCGCGAGGAGTCCGGCTCGGACTCCCTCCCGCTGACGCACGAGCGGATCGCGAAGCTCATCGGCAGCACGCGGCGCGCGAGCGTCACCGACATCCTCAGCGTGTGGGGGGAGCGCGGGATCGTGATGCGCCGCCGGGGGACGATCGCGGTCAGCGACGTGGACGGTCTCCGGACCGTCGCCTGTCCGTGCGCGGCCCGCACGCTGCCGCTGCACGACGAGGCGGCGGTGCCGGTCGGCGTCGGCGCGCCGATGGCGGCCGTCATGGAAACGATGGGCGCGAGCGAGCACGCGTGATGAATCCCGAGGCGCGCGCCGGCGAGCGGACATCTGGCGTGCACGCGCCCGCGAGCGTGCGGCGGAGCACGGCCGGCCGCCTGCTCAACGAGCTGTTCACGCGCGGCGCGCTCGTCCCGAAGGACGTCGCGAGCGCGCTCCGCACCACTGCGGAGCTCCTCGAGGCGTGCGCCGCCGGGCGGGCGACCCTACCGCACGAGACGCAGCTGCGGCTCGCGGCGCTCGTCACGCTCTGGGTGCCCGAGTACGAGGCGAAGGCACGGCGCCTCTTCGCGCAGGCCCAGGCGGCGCTGCGCGTGGAGGCCAACGAGACCGCGTCCCATCTGACCTACCCGATCACCCAGATGCGGTAGCGAGCGGCCGATCGTCCGCCGCGCGTGCGGGCGCGTCGGCCGGCCGGACGTCGCCGACGCTGCGCGCGCATCCGCTGCGCAGGAGCGCCGCGTGGACGTCGCGCGCCAGTCGAATCGATGCCGCGTCGCCGAGATAGGCCGGCACGAGCAGCTCGAAGGCGAAGGAGGACGGTCCCGAGCGGAGCTCCGCGTGCGGCGGCAGCAGGAGCGCGACCGGCGCGCCGCCGACCCGGATCCAGGTGCGTCCTCCCTCGCAGGTGGTCGTGAGCGAACGCCCCGGCTCGCACTGTCGCGCGGCGGCGCCGTGCAGCCGCAGGTGCGCATGCGCGGCCGCGTGCGCCACCAGCGCGGCCTGGATCGCGTCGAGCGCCGAGTGATAGCCGCGAAAGCCCAGGATCCCCTCGCGCACCCATCCGACCGCGCCGCGCTCGTCGCGCAGCGTCATCGTCCGGTCGACGTTCCGGTCGACGTACATCGTCGCCTCACCGGTCGATGAGGCGTCCATGCGCGACCGCCTCCGTCGCGGAGTCACCGAGCGCATCGGAGCAGGCGAGCAGGAGCCGGAGCAGCGCCAGCTCGCGCTCGTCGCGCGCCGCTCCGGCGGCGGGTGTGTCGCCCGCGCCGTCGTCCCGGCTGGAAGGGTCGTCGAGGTCGATCGTGTCGTGGGTGGCCATGTGCGGACGGCTCGAGAGGGGTGAGGCGGATCAGCGCGTGGAGCGCGGGACGGCGAGCGGCTCCCAGAAGGTCATGCGCTCCTCCGGCGAGAGCTCGCGCCGTCGCAGCGCGCTGGCTCGCAGCGCGGCGCGGTAGCGGGCGTACTGTCGCGGATGCCGGCCCCAGTAGCTCCCGGGAACCTCCATCAGTGCGCGAATCAGATCGCCGGCGAACTGCCCCGACGACGCGAGGGGGTCGTCCTCCACGAGATCGAGCGTCATCGGGACGACGACGGAAAGGCACCAGCCGTGGACGAGCGCGACCAGGAGATCCTCCGGCGTGATGCGCGCCATCGGATGATCCGCGATCGACGCGTTGCGCGAGACGTTCGACGGCCCGCTCATGCGGCACCGTCCCCGGGCGCCTGCGGCCACGAGCCGCGCGTCCTCGTCCCGCGAAGGCGCGCGAGCACCGCCGGCGGTATCACCTCGTCGTCGCGCGCGACGACGACCGGCGCGTACGGCTCGGCGTCGGCGCCGATCGTCGGCACCACGAGCACGGCGCAGGGCGCGGCCCACGAGACCAGGCGCGCCGTGCTACCGACGCCGAGACGCCCCGGCTGGCGCACGCCGTCGCCTCCCGCGCCGACGACGACGAGGTCGGCGGCGACGGCCCGCGCGTGCCGGAGGATCTGCTCGCCGGGATCGCCGTGGCCGACGACGCGCGCGAGCCGCCCGACATCGGGGCTCACGGCTTCCGCCATCGACGCGAGCCACTGCAGCACGCGGAGGTCCAGCCACCGCTCGGCGCGCGCCCCTGCGCTCGCATCGGCAAAGGCGGCCCGCGCCGCAAACGCGCGCAGATACCTGGTGAGCTGCGGGTCGACGACGTGGATCGCGTCCACGCGCGCGTCGGCGACGAGATTGCATGCCGACTCGAGCAGGTAGCCGCTCGACGGATGGTGATCGACCGCCGCGACGATCCGCCGGGGGCGGCGGGGGAACGCGTCGTGCGCGATCAGCACCGGCCGGCTCGACGCGGCGAGCACGCGGGTGGTGACGGTGCCGCCGAAGCGCGCGCTCCCGCGACGCCGCACGCCGCGGCCGAGGACGATCAGGTCGGCGTTCACCTCGGCCGCGAGCGCGCAGATCGCCTCCTCGGGTCGGCCGACGAGGATGCGGACGCTGGTGCGGTGCTCGCCGAGCGAGCGGGCGAAGCCGCGCAGCGCACGCCGCATCCGCGGCGCGAAGTCGGCGCCGAGGGTGGACGGCGACCGCAGCTCGGTGCGGAGAAAGCTCGGGATCTCGGGCGTCGGGACGACGTGCGTGAGGATCACGTGCGCGTCCGGCGCCAGCTGCAGCGCCGCCCACCGAGCCGCCGACAGCGACTGCTCGGTGAAGTCGACGCACGCGAGGATGGAGTGGATCGTCATGTCGCCTCCGGAATGGTCGGACGGCTCACCGCGGCGCGGCGCCCGCGGCCTCGAGCGTGGCTTCCGCGCGTGCCGTCGGCGGCTCCGCGTCGCGCCACCGCTCCAGGGCGTGCACGAGCGCGGAGGCGGCGGTGATGAGCACGCCGTCGGTGGCATACGACGGCAGCAGGAACTCGAGGCTCAGCGTCCGGTCCGTCGCCCCCGGCGCCGGCCGGAGCACGCGCGCGAGCGGGCGCGTGCCGTCCGAGGTCCACTCGTGCGCGCCGTCGTGGACGAGGCGCAGGGGAGCCGTGCCCGGCTCGTAGCGCGGCCACCCCGGATAGGCGCGGCCGAGCATGGCGTCGAGCGCACGCCAGAGCGGCGTCGTGGCGCGCAGCGCGTCCGCATCGCCGGAGAATCCCGTGAGCCGAATCGTCTTCCCCCGGATCAGGCCGAGGAGCGCGCCGTTCGCCCCCTCGATCCGATGTCCGTTCGTGCCATCCGCGATGACGGTGACCATGTTCTCCTCCCAGCGAGAGTGGGCTGCAGGGGAGACCCGCAGCGGTGCCGGAGGGCGCACGCGTGTCCGTTCGCGAGTACGCCTCCGTCGAGCGATCCAGCGGGGCGCGCGGGGTGGGAAGCGAAACGCCCCACCGCGCGCTGGGCGCAGGTGGGGCGGAACGACCGCACGTGATCGGATCGATACGTGCGATGCGTGTGCCGGACGGGGCTAGCCGCTACGTCCTCGGAATGGACGCGGAGCCCGACGTCGCCTGCGCGGAAGCGAGAAGAGCACCGGGCCGGCGGAGGCTGCCGTGTGGGCAGCGTCGCCGGTCCGGTCGCGCAGTCGCATTTCCGATACACGCGTGCGGCGCGTGCCGGAGGTCACGAGCGTGGAGACGTGGCTGTCGGTCGAGAGCGACATCGCGGCCCGTCCGGTCCAGGACCGGACGCGCGTCCGCGGGACGCGAGTGGTCGCGTCCTTGGCGATGGCGATGTCGGGTGAGCGCTCGACGCGTGGCATTGGATTCTGAGTCTAGCCCCGGAACCGGACCGGTCAAGCCTCCGCCGGGCGGGGGCGCCGGTGCCTACTATTCGACAGTGTCGTACACCGCATCGACGGCGACGTTCACCGTCGTCGTCACGCCGGCCTCCTCGAGGTCAGAACCGATCGATCCATGGGCGCGATCGTCTCCGAAGTGCTGATCATCCTCGCGCTGCTCGTGCTCAACGGACTCTTCGCCATGTCCGAGCTCGCGATCGTCTCGGCGAAGCGCGTGCGGCTGGAGCATCGCGCGGAGAGTGGCGACGCGGGGGCGCGCGCGGCGCTCGCGCTGGCGACCGACTCGGCGAGCTTCCTCTCGACGGTGCAGGTCGGGATCACGCTCGTGAGCGTGATCGCGAGCGTGTTCGGCGGCGCGACGATCGCCGCGATCCTCAAGGACGCGTTCGTGGACGCCGGCTGGCGTACCGAGCACGCCGAGGTGGTGTCGCTCGTCATCGTCGTCGCCGGCATCACCTTCCTGTCGTTGATCATCGGCGAGCTGGTGCCCAAGCGCATCGCGCTCGCGAACCCCGAGCGCGTGGCGGCGATCGTCGCGCGTCCGATGCGCGTCGTCTCCTCGGCGGCGCGGCCGCTCGTCGCGTTCCTCACCTGGACGAGCAACCTGGTGCTGCGACTCGTCGGTCTCCAGGGGCGCACCGAGCCGGGGCTCACCGAGGAGGAGATCCACGCGCTGGTCGAGCAGGGGGCGGAGGCGGGGGTCGTGCCTCCGGCGGAGCACGAGATGCTGGAAGGCGTCTTCCGGCTCGGCGATCAGCAGGTCGCGTCGATCATGGTGCCGCGCCCCGACGTCGACTGGGTGGACGTCGACGCCGATCGCGCGGAGCTGCGCGAAGCGTTGACGGGACGCGGGCGCTCCTTCCTGCTCGTCTGCGAGGGATCGATCGAGCGGGTCGTCGGGGTGGCGAACATCGACGACGTCCTGTCGCAGTGTCTCGACCGCCAGGAGATCGATCTGCGCGCCGTCGTCGCGCGGCCGGTGTTCGTGCCGGCAGCGATTCCGGTCCTGCGTCTGCTCGAGATCCTGCGCGAGGCGCGGCAGCGCGTCGCCATCGCGCTGGACGAGTATGGCGGCGTCCAGGGCGTCGTCGCGCTGGAGGACGTGCTGGAGGAGATCGTCGGGCAGCTGCCGACGCGCGAGGACGACGTGCCGTCGCTGGTGGCGACGGGCACCGGGGAGTGGATGGCCGACGGCGGCACGCGCGCCGAGGAGATCGAGGAGGCGCTCGACGTGGCGCCGCTCGACATCGCGGGCGATCGCGGATTCCGCACCCTCGGCGGGTTCATGATGACCCAGCTGGGGCGCGTTCCGCAGTGCGGTGACGTGGTCGAGCACGACGGCTACCGCTTCGAGGTGGCGCGGATGAACGGGCGGCGCGTCGAGCGCGTCCGGGTGACCCGCACGGAGGGGCGCGAGCGGTAGCCGGCCGCGGGCGCCGCCGTCAGCGCGCGCCGGCGGCGGGCGCCGCGCGCGGCGGCGGGCGGATGAACTCGTACTGCTCGCCGAGGAAGCGACGCCGGGCGTCGGTCAGCGCGATCCAGCACTCGAGCTGCGCGACGGGGGCCATCGTCCCCCCCGAGAAGGCGAGCCGCAGCGCGTCGCACTCGAGCTTGCGGTACTCCGCCCAGCGCACGTCCGCCTCCTTGACCACCGCCGTGACGGTGTCGCCCAGCAGGCGGTAGATCGAGTCCTCGAGCGCGGCGAGCTCCACGTCCGAGCGCTGCACGTCCTTCGTCAGCCCCTCGCTCATCGCGTGCGTGGTGTAGCGCGCCGCCGAGTCCGCGGCGGCGCGCCCCGTCTCGTGCGAGCTGGTCGAGTCGCGCCGCTCCGGCGAGCAGGCGACGAGGGTCAGGATCGCGACGGCGTGCGCGGGCAGCTGGCTGGTGCGCATCGGGACTCCGGAGTGGGGGCCGGTCGGCGGACCGCGAGCGCCGTGCCTCCGGCGCGGGGCCCGGGGAAATGGCGACGCAGGAGCGCGGTGACGCCGGGCGGCCTCCGGAACAGCGCGATCTCCTCGCGCCGCCGGCGGACGAGGCCGCGCAACGTCTCGCGCTCCCCGGTGCGCTGGTTCCGGCCCCGGACGAACTGCGCCATCTTCGCCGTCGCCGTGTTGAAGTCCCCCGCGTTGATCGCCGGGAGCACCGAGCGGGTGAAGTTGCCGGGCCCCGCGTTGTAGATGAAGCTCCCCAGCGCGTCGATCTGGTTCTGGGTGAGCGGCACCTTCACGCGCTCGAGCGCGGGGTAGACGATGCGCGCGACGTCGCGCGCGAAGAGGGCGCGCCCCTCCGCCTCGGAGATCGCGCCGGGAAAGGACTCGCCCGGGCGCACGAGGTGGCCGTAGCCGATCGTCTCGTTCCCCACGCCGTCGTCGTACACGCGCGGCACGAACGCCTCGTCCTCCCGGATGCGGGCGAGCCCGCGCTCGCTCATGCGGTAGGGTGCCGTCTGCGTGGCGGGGGCGTGAGCCGGCGCCGAGTCGGCGGGGCGCGACGGTGCTCGATCGCGCTCGCAGGCCAGCGCCGCGAGCGACACGAGGCCCACGACGATGCGGAGCAGGGAAGCGTGACGGGTGCGTCCCGGACCGTGGTCTGCCATGCCTGGCGCGGAGGATCCGGGCCGGTGGGGCGCAAGGCGCACGCCCGCGAATGGCGGGCCCCGCGCCGTGGCGGGCCGATGCATCCGATGGAGCGGTGCGCTAACTTCCGGCTTCCCACCGACCTCAGACATGGAGCAGGGAATGACTCGAGGCGCTGCCCTCCTGCTGGCGACCGTGACCATGGTCGCCTGCGCACGCACCCAGGTCGCTCGCCACGGCGTCGCGCTCAGCGCGGCCGGCGCGGCCGACGGCACCGTCTGGCCGGACGAGGGGCCGCGGAACTGGGAGCCGCGCCCGACCACGGCCGAGATCACCGCGAACGACCTCCGCACGCGACTCTACGCCTTCGCCCACGACTCGATGATGGGGCGCCGCATCGGGGAGCCGGGGAACGTGAAGGGGACGGACTACATCGCGCGCGAGTTCGCGCGCATGGGGCTGCGCCCCGCCGGCGAGAACGGCACCTACTTCCAGACGCTCCCCTTCGGCGCGGTGGGCTTCGACAGCGCGGCGTCGTGGCTCTCGGTCGCCGGGGCCCGGCTCGGACGTGGCGAGTGGGCACCGACGGCGCCGAGCGCCGTCAACGGCGTCTCGGGTGAGGTGACACTGTCCGACGTGCCGACCGTCTTCGCCGGCCGGTACGGCGACTCCTCGGTCGTGCTGGATCCGGAGAAGTTCCGCGGAAAGGTCGCCGTCTTCCTCCCCGCCGCCGGTCCGGCGTTCGGAGGCCAGCGGCCGACGATGATGCTCCGCTGCGATTCCGTCCCCGACAACTTCGGCGCGGCGGCGGCGATCGCCCTCGAGGCGGCGCGGCGGGCATCGGGGGCGCCGGCCGGGCCGGCCGCTCCGGTGCGCGATCTGCGCGCGCAGCGTGCCGGGGCGGTGGGCGTGCTCATGATCGGGCTCTCCCCCGCGGCGGCGAACGCCGCCTTCGCGACCCGGATGGCGATGCAGCCGACGCCGGCGCCGGCGGGCGCGCCGGCTGGGGCGATGATCTCCGACCGGGTCGCCGAGCGGCTCTTCGGGCGGCCGCTCGCCGATGTCGAGGTGGGCGCCGAGGGCGCGCGAATCGGGGGAGAGTGGCGCTACGCCTTCCGCCCCTCGGCCTCGCCGGCGCGGAACGTCATCGCGATCCTCCCGGGCTCGGACCCGGCGCGCGCGAACGAGTACGTCCTCGTCGGCGCGCACAACGATCATGTCGGCACGGCCGCGACGGCGGTGGATCACGACTCGCTGCGCGCCGTGAACTGGGTGACGCGACGCCAGGGCGCGAACGACCCCGCGTGCCGCCCGACGCCGGAGCAGCAGCGTCGGATCGATTCGCTGATCGCCCGGGCGCGGAGCATCCGCCCGGCGCGGCGCGATTCGATCTTCAACGGCGCCGACGACGACGGCGCGGGGACGGTGGTGATGCTCGAGATCGCCGAGAAGCTGGCGAGCGAGCGCCCGGCCCGCTCGATCGTCTTCGTCTCGCATCAGGGGGAGGAGGGCGGGCTCCTCGGCTCGCGCTGGTTCGTCGAGCATCCGACGATCCCGCTCGAGCGGGTCGTCGCGGCGCACAACATGGACATGATGGGGAAGGGGCGCCCGGAGTACACGAAGTTCGGCGGCCGCAACTCGCTCCAGATCCTCGGCTCGCGCCGCCTCTCGCGCGAGTTCGGCGACGTCATCGACTCGGTCAACGCGGTGAGCCCGGAGCCGATGGCGCTGGACAAGAGCTGGGACGTTCCCGCCAACCCGCTCAACCGCTTCTGCCGCAGCGACCAGGTGAGCTACGTCCTCAAGAACATCCCGGTGACGTACTTCTCCACCGGCTACTCGCCCGACTACCACCAGCTCACCGACGAGCCGCAGTACATCGAGTACGAGCACTCGGAACGCGCGGCCCGCTTCATCCACGACGTGATGCGCGCGATCGCCGAGCGGCCGAACAAGCCCGCGATCGCGGGGGACGATCCGGCATATCCCTCGTGCCGGCGCTGACACGCTGAGCGATTCAGCCGAACGTGCGGCGGGCGCGAAGAAGGCCGTCTTCTTCGCGCCCGTCGCATGTTCGAGGTGCAACGTCGGAGCTCAGAGCGCGGGCGCCTCGGTGCGTGTCGCGTCGCGCGTGACGTCGCGTCGGCCCTCGTGGATCCCCTCGGCGAACTCCTCGATCATCTTGCGGTTGAAGGCGGGGATGTCGTCCGGCTTGCGGCTGGTGACGATCCCCTCGTCGGTGACGACCTCGCGGTCGACCCAGTCGGCGCCGGCGTTGCGGAGGTCGGTCTGCAGCGAGGGCCACGAGGTGACCGTGCGGCCGCGGACGACGCCGGCCTCGACGAGCATCCACGGGCCGTGGCAGATCGCGGCGATCGGCTTCCCTTCGCGATAGAAGTCGCGCACGAACTCCACCGCCCGCTCGTTCATGCGAAGGGTGTCGGGGTTGAGCACCCCTCCGGGAATGAGCAGCGCGTCGAAGTCGCTGACGCGCGCCGACCCGAGCTCGAGATCGACGTCGAGCTCGTCACCCCAATGGTCGTGCTGCCACGCCTTGATCTTGCCGGACTTCGGCGAGACGAGCTGCGTGCGCGCGCCCGCCGCGTCCAGCGCCTTGCGGGGCTCTTCCAGCTCGACCTGCTCGACACCGTCGGTGGCGAGGATCGCCACCCGCGTTCCGTTGAGTCGCTCGGCCATGCTCCTCCTCCTTCCTGAAGTCGTCACGTCGCACCGTCCTTCGGGCGGAGGCGCGCGTGCAACAATCGGGCGCGCTCGCGGGGCGACGCACCAGCACGGCTACCGATGCGGAGAGGGCGATGATGACCACCGATCGAGCCGCGAGCATCCGCTGGTGTCCGCGGGATTCCCACACGCGCGAGGGCAGGCACGCGGTGCGCGCGCCCGCCCGCCGCGACTAGACGGCGGCCGCCGGTGCGACCTCCGCCGTCGCGCGCGACACGGCGTCGAGCGCGCGCACGACGTCGCGCACGAGGTCGTCGGTGCTCTCGATGCCGACGGAGAGGCGCACGAGCGCGTCGCTGATCCCCGCGAACTGGCGCGCCTCCGCGTCCATCGACGCGTGCGTCATCGTCGCCGGATGGGCGACGAGACTCTCGACGCCGCCGAGCGATTCCGCGAGGGTGAAGCACTCGAGGTGCGAGGTGAAGCGCTCCACCCCGCGCTGCCCGCCCCGAAGCTCCACGCTGATCATCGCGCCGAAGTCCGACTGCTGCGCCCGCGCGATCTCGTGGCCGGCATGCGACGGGAGCCCCGGGTAGTAGACCTGGAGCGCCGACTCGTGCTCGAGGAGCGCGTCGACGATCGCGCGCGCGTTGGCGACGTGCTGCGCGACGCGCACGTGCAGCGTGCGGAGCCCGCGGAGCGTGAGATAGCTGTCGAACGGCGCGCCCGTGACGCCGAGACAGTTGGCCCACCAGGCGAGTTCGTCGCCGAGGGCGGCGTCGCGGGCGACGACGGCGCCGCCGACCACGTCGCTGTGGCCGTTCAGGTACTTCGTCGTGGAGTGCACGACGACGTCCGCGCCCAGCGCGATCGGCTGCTGCAGGGCGGGGGAGAGGAAGGTGTTGTCCACGACCGCGAGCGCGCCCACGTCGTGCGCGGCCGCGGCCACGCGGCGGACGTCGGTGATCCGCAGGAGCGGATTGCTCGGCGTCTCGATCCAGACGATGCGCGGCGCCTGCCGGCGGATCTCGGCCTCGGCGGTCGGCGCGGCGAGGTTCGTGAAGACGAGCGTGAAGTGCTGCCTGGCGGCGAGCGCGCGCAGGAGGCGCTGCGTCCCGCCGTAACAGTCGTGCGCGGCGACGATCGTATCGCCGGGGCGGAGCAGCTGCAGCACCAGCGTGACCGCCGACATCCCCGTACAGGTGACGACGCCGCGCGCGCCCCCTTCGAGGTCGGCGATCGCGTCGGCGAGGTGGGTGCGCGTCGGGTTGCCGCTGCGCGTGTAGTCGTAGATGCGCGGCGTGCCGAAGCGCTCGAAGGTGAAGTTCGACGAGAGGTGCAGCGGCGGGACCACCGCGCCGTGCTCGCGATCGGTGGCGATGCCGGCGCGCACCGCGCGCGTCGATTGCTGGAGGCGATCGATGCTGGTCATGAGACGAGAGTGGTGGCGATCGCGACGCGCAGGATGCGGCCGACCGCGTCGGGTTCGGTGAGGAAGGCGTCGTGGCCGCGTGTCGAGGCGAGATGGACGAGGCGCGTCGGCGCGGCGATCGATGCCGCGAGCTGCGCGAGCTGCTCGCCCGGCACGATGGTGTCGCCCTCGGCGGCGACGACGACCGTCGGCGTGGTGATCCGCGCCGGGTCGACGCGATGCAGGTCGCTCGACAGCGACAGCGCGAGGAAGCGCTCGGCGCGCCACGCGGCGGCGAAGCGCTCGCCGTGCCGCGCGAGATAGCGCTCGACGGCGAAGGTGGCGTCGCCCGCGGTGCGTTCGACCGGGGTGGTCTCGAACCGCTCCCCGAACTCGCGCGCGCTCCGGTAGGTGGTCATCGCGAGCCCGCGCGCGAGGGCGAGCGACTCGTGCACGCGGCCGCTCTCGAGCCCCAGCTTGACGAGGTTGCGCTGCAGGGAACGGAGCGCGGTGCTCATGGGATGAGGCGCGTGCGGTGCGCTGATCGCCACCAGCCGCGCGAGCCGCGCCGGGTGACGCTCGGCGAACGCCAGCGCCACCATGCCGCCGTACGACGCGCCCACGAACGCCGCCACCCGATCCACGCCATGCAGGTCGAGCAGCCGGGCGACCGCGTCGGCCTGGTCGTGCGTGGTCACCGTGCGCGCGGGGCGGCCGTGCTCCGTCCGGCCGCCGTCGAGAAAGTCCATCCCGAGCACCCGGTAGCGCGTCGTGTCGATCCCGCGGCCGGCGCCGACGACGTCGCTCCACCATCCGGGGGTCGGGTCGAGCGGCGAGGCGGTGACGTGCGCCGTCGCGGAGATCCCTCCGAGCACGACGACGAGCGGCGCGTCGGGAGGACCGACGATCTCGTGGCGCGCGAGCGCGGCGCGCTCGGGGAGGCGCTCGCGCGACCGGCGCGGCGCCGGGTGCGGCGCCGGATGCGGCGCGCGCAGCGTGGTCTGTGGCAACGTTCCCTCGTCAGCTCGAGACGTTGCCGCCCTGTAACACAAATGCCCGGGAGCAGGGCCACCGGGCAGATCGCGTTTTAGCTCGTTGTTTTACGTGGCGGCAATAGGCGGCAAATGACCACGAGTCTTCGATTGTGGGCGACAGTCTATCCGCGCTCGCGGCGGATGTCAATCGACGGGTGGTCGCGCCGGGGGGACGTGCCCGCGGCGCCGCCATCCCCTGCGCGCGGAGGGGGGGCGCGTCGGACGTCGGCGGCGCATCGCGACGCGTGCTGTCAGCTTGGCGGACGTCGACGCTCGCTCACGGCGGCGTGCACGCTGCCGAGTTGGCGGCGTCGCCGGTCAATAGGGCCACATCCACTGCCATGCGTCGAATCGAGGATGTGGCGGACATCGCGTCGTCGTGGTCGACGACGCGATCGGTGCCGTCATTCCCGCGCGTCTCCGGTCGCGAGGACGCGCTGCATCGATGGGCGCCCGATGGTGTGCGCGCACGACATCGGGCATCGCGACGCGGTCCGGGCGCAGTCGTGTAACTCACTGTGAAATAGTG
>Ga0182741_1001723_pt1 | contig 27379 bp, 25 predicted proteins | sample eDN5th37CBELigOP_FD_128874 | JGI IMG/M metagenome (GOLD analysis project Ga0182741, IMG submission 128874) | Enriched Organic Plus compost microbial communities from Emeryville, California, USA - eDNA 5th pass 37_C BE-Lig OP (version 2) (version 2) ... | reverse complement strand
CCGGCGTTGAACAGCCCCGCATAGCCCCATTGCATGTTCACACCCAGCGCCATGACGGCCGAGATCAGCCCCATGTTCAGGATGGCCAGCGCCGTGTTCCAGCTGCCCGAGAACAGCGCGTTGCGAAAGCTGCCCTCGGCCAGGAACAGCGCGGCCAGGATCAGGAACAGCACCGGCGCGCGCCAGGGGCTGACCGCTTCGGCTTGACGTGTATTCGACATGGATAAACGCCCTCCTCAGACGGATTTGCCGCGGAACAGGCCGGTCGGCCGGAACAGCAGGACCACGATCAGGATCACGAAGCTGACCGCGAACTTGTATTCGGTGGACAGCAGTTGCAGCAGCCCCTGGGGCTCGAAGCCCAGATAGGTGGCGATCTTGCGCCAGGGATAGGTGACGGCCACTTCCGAGAAGGCGACGATGAAGCCGCCGGCCACCGCACCCAGCGGATTGCCGAGCCCCCCCACGATGGCGGCGGCAAAGATCGGCAGCAGGATCTGGAAATAGTTGAAGACCTTGAAGGACTTGTCCAGGCCGTAAAGCGTGCCCGCCGTCACGGCGAGCGCCGTGGCGATGATCCAGGTCAGGCGCACCACCCGCTCGGGATCGATGCCGGAAAGCAGCGCCAGATCCTCGTTGTCGGAATAGGCGCGCATCGCCTTGCCGGCGCGCGAGCGGTTCAGGAAGCGGAACAGCGCCCAGCAGGCCAGCGCCGTCACCACCAGCGTCAGCACCTGGCTGACGCGCAGCGACAGCCCCTCGGAAAGCCCGGTCCAGGCGCGGAACTGCTGCACGCTGACCAGGAAGCGCGCGCCGTCGTCGAAGCGGATCTCGTCCACGCCGATGATCAGACGGGTCAGCCCGTTCATGATGAACATGACCCCGACCGAGGCCATGACCAGGATGATCGGGGCCGAGCGCTTGCTGCGATAGAAGCGATAGACCGCACGGTCGGTGCCCAGGATGAACACTGCGGTCAGCGCGATGCCGACGGGCAGGGCGATCAGCGCGGTCGGCAACGGGCCCAGGCCGATGCCGATGGATTGCAGCCCCCAGGTGATCAGGATCACCAGCGCGGCGCCGAAGGCCATGGTGTCGCCATGGGCGAAGTTGGAAAAGCGCAGGATGCCGTAGATCAGCGTCACCCCCAGCGCGCCGAGCGCCAGCTGCGCGCCATAGGAGGCGGCGGGGATCACCACGAAGTTCAGGATGGCCACGAGGGCGTTCAGCATGTCCATCTTCAGCCCCCCAGGAAGGTGCGGCGGACCTCGGGATCGGCCAGAAGCGCCTGCCCGCTGTCGGTGTAACGGTTGGCGCCCTGCACCAGCACATAGCCGATATCGGCGATCTCCAGCGCCTGCCGGGCGTTCTGCTCGACCATCAGGATGGAAATGCCGGTGCGGGCGACCTCGATGATACGGTCGAACAGTTCGTCCATGACGATGGGGCTGACGCCCGCCGTCGGCTCGTCCAGCATCAAGAGGCTGGGCTTGGTCATCAGCGCCCGGCCGACGGCGACCTGCTGGCGCTGGCCGCCCGACAATTCGCCCGCGTTCTGCTTGCGCTTGTCGGCCACGGCGGGGAACAGCTCATAGACCTGGGCCATGGTGTCGCGGTAATCATCCTCGCGGATGAAGGCGCCCATTTCCAGGTTCTCCTCGACCGTCATGGTCGGGAAGATGTTGTGGGTCTGCGGCACGAAGCCCATGCCCTTGCGCACCCGCTCCTGCGGGGTCAGATGGGTGATGTCCTCGCCGGCCAGCGTGACCTGGCCCTCGCGCAGGTGCAGCATGCCGAAGACGGCTTTCATCGCGGTGGATTTGCCGGCGCCGTTCGGGCCGACGATCACCGCGATCTGCCCCTTGTCCACGGTAAGCGTGCAGCCGTTCAGGATGTCGGCCTTGCCATAGCCGCCGCGCATGGCGGTGGCGGAAAGATAGGGCTCTGCCATCACATCTCCCCCGCTGGCTTGCCGTCGCCGCCGCGGCCGGCCTCGGCGCCAAGGCCGGGCTGGGCGCCGTGGCTTTCGCCGAAGGCGGCCTCCTCGGCCACTTCGGCCGCGACCTTGTTCTTCAGGCCGGTGCCCAGATAGGCCTCGATCACCGCCTCGTTCTTCATGATGCTGTCGGCCGAGCCCTCGGCCAGCACCTGGCCCGCCGCCATGACGATCACCGGGTCGCAAAGCCGGCCGATGAAATCCATGTCATGCTCGATCACGCAGAAGGTATAGCCGCGCTCCTTGTTCAGCCGCACGATGGCATCGCCGATGGTGCCCAGCAGCGTACGGTTCACCCCGGCGCCGACCTCGTCCAGGAAGACGATCTTGGCATCCACCATCATGGTGCGGCCCAGTTCCAGCAGCTTCTTCTGCCCGCCGGACAGGTTGCCGGCCTTTTCGTCGGCGAGATGGGAAATGGTCAGGAACTCAAGCACTTCGTCGGCCTTCTTGCGAAGCGCGCGTTCCTCCTCGCGGATGCGGCCGCGGCGGAACCAGGTATTGACCAGCGTCTCGCCGCATTGGCTGCCGGGCACCATCATCAGGTTCTCGCGTACCGTCATCGAGGAAAACTCGTGCGCCAGCTGGAAGGTGCGCAGCAGCCCCTTGTGGAACAGCTCGTGCGGCGGCAGGCCGGTGATGTCCTCGCCCGCCATGGTCACGCGGCCGGCGGTCGGTTTCAAAACCCCGGCGATCACGTTGAAAAGAGTGGATTTTCCGGCGCCATTCGGGCCGATCAATCCGGTGATCGAGCCCGTCTCGATCATCAGGCTGGCGCCATCGACGGCGCGGAAGCCTCCGAAATGCTTATGCAGGTCGTGGACCTGGATCATAGTGCTCCCCACCTTCATGCGTTGCATGAAGAATTTCCCTTACGGGATTGTTCTTGATTGTGAAAAGGGTCCGGAGACCGGACCCTTTCCGCGACCTGCGTGTCTTAGCGATAGCCTACGACGTTCAGCTTGCCGCCCTTGAAGTCGACCTCGCGATAGACGCCGGCGCTTTCGCCCGGCTCGATCAGTTCGACCGAGGTGGCGCCGACATAGTCGATGTCCTGGCCCGCCGCGAGCAGTTCCAGCCCCTTGGCCAGTTCGCCGGGATAGATCTTCTCGCCCGGCTCGTTGGCGACTTCCATCACCTTGTCCTTGTAGACCTTGGGGTCTGAGGACTGGGCGGCCTGCATGGCCAGCAGCATCAGCGCGGCGGCGTCATAGGATTCGCCGGCATAGGCCGAGGTGCCGTCGAAGCCGGCTTCCTTGGCGAGCGCGTCGAATTTTTCCTGCCCTTCGCCTTCGGCCGAGGGGTTCTGGCCGAACGAGGTTTCCAGCTGGGTGCCGAACTTCTCGACCAGCACGTTGTTCACCATGCCGTCGGGCAGCACGAAGGTATCGAAGGCGCCGGTGTCGAGCGAGCCCTGGATGACGCCCGAACCGCCCTGGTCGGCATAGCCCGCCACGACCAGCGCATCGCCGCCGGCGGCGGCAAGCGCCGCGACTTCGGCCGAATAGTCGGCCTTGCCGTCGTCATGGGCCGAGACCACGGTCACGGTGCCGCCCTTGGCCTTGTAGGCATCGGCGAAGCTGTCGGCCAGGCCCTTGCCGTAATCGTTGTTGGTATAGGTGACGGCGACGCTGTTGATGCCGCGCTCCAGCACGATATCGGCCATGACTTCGCCCTGGCGCGCGTCCGAGGGCGAGGTGCGGAAGAAGAAGCCCTTGTCGTCGATGGTCGAAAGCGCCGGCGAGGTCGCCGAGGGCGAGATCATCACCACACCCTGCGGCACGCCGACCTGTTCGAGCGAGGCGATGGTTTCGCCCGAGCACATGCCGCCCATCACGCCCTTGACGCCGTCGGCGGTCACCAGGCGGGTGACGGCCGCAACCGAGGCGGCCGCGTCGGTGCAGGTATTGTCCGCGACCACCGGGGTCACGGTCGAGCCGTCCAGCAGCTTGCCGCTGTCCGAGACCTCCTTCATCGCCAGTTCCGCGCCTTTCTGCATTGCCGGCGAGATCGATTCCAGGGGCCCGGTCAGGCCCAGCGAAATGCCCATCTTGATTTCCTCGGCGCCGGCGGCACCGGCAAGCAAGGCTCCGGCGGCGCTGGCCAGAAGAAGCTTTTTCATCAGTCGTCTCCCTGAGTGGAACATTGTCCTGTCTGACAGGTTATAAGCGCGCGAATGAAAAGAAAAGCATGTTGGCGACTGGACAAAGCGGCAGATCCGGCACTTGCCGCAGCGGAAGTTCGTCTAGCCCGCGCCGGCCGCGCCGCGTTCGCGATAGGGGGTGCAGCCATAGGTCGCGCGATAGCATTTCGAGAAATGCGCCGCCGAGGCGAAGCCGCAGGCCAGGGCGATCTCCATCACGCTCATCGGGGTCTGCAGCAGCAGGTGGCGCGCCCGTTCCAGCCGCAGTTCCATGTAGTGCCGCTTGGGCGAGCGGCCCAGATGGCGCGCGAACAGCCGTTCCAGCTGGCGCGGTGACAGGCCCGCCTCGGCCGCCAGGCGGGCCGGGCTGACCGGATCCTCGATATTGGCCTCCATCCGGGCCAGCACCTGCGCCAGCCGGGGGTGGCGCGCGCCGATCCGGGCCGGGCTGGACAGGCGCTGCTGGTCCTCCTCCGAGCGGATGGCGGTGTGGATCATCTGATCGGCCACGCGATTGGCCAGTTCCGCGCCGTGGTCGCGGGCGATCTGGCGCAGCATCAGGTCGATGGCGGCGGTGCCCCCGGCGGCGGTCAGCCGGTTGCCGTCCTCGACGAAGACGGTGCGGATCAGGGTGACATCGGGGAATTTCTCGGCGAACCCGTCCTGGTTCTCCCAATGGATCGTGGCACGGCGACCGTCCAGAAGCCCGGCCTCGGCCAGCACCCAGGCGCCGGTGCAAAGCGCGCCGATGCGGGTGCCGCGCCGCGCCTCGCGCCTGAGCCAGGCCAGCACCGGCCGCGTCGCCGCCCGCGCCACGTCCAGCCCGCCGCAGACCAGCACCGTGTCGCCGCGCCGGGTCTCGGAGAGCGGGCCGTCCAGCAGGATGCGCGTCCCGTTCGAGCAAAGCGCGGTCTCGCCCTGTTCCCCGATCAGCCGCCATTCGTAAAGCGGCCGGCCGGAAAGCCGGTTGGCCAGCCGCAAGGGCTCGATGGCGGCGGCGAAAGAGACCATGGTGAAACGGTCCAGCAACAGGAAGACATAGCGCAGCGCGGGGGCCGGATCGGGCCCAGGAACGGGGGGGGCTGCTGGATCGAGCTCTGGCATGTCGGTCGCGCATCTGGAATTCGCGGCAGATCAGCAGGCAATCGCGCCGCGCGCAAGGCTTTTCCTTTGGTCCTGCACCCTCTATATGGCAGGCAGCGCATGCATGAAGGATAGGATCATGGCACCGACGAATTCCAGTTCCGCGACCCCGGCAAAGGCATGGGACAAGCGTGGCTGGCGCGCCTATCCGCGCGTCCAGATGCCCGACTATCCCGATCAGCCCGCCGTCGCCGCCGTCGAGGCGCAACTGGCCAAATACCCGCCGCTGGTCTTTGCCGGCGAGGCGCGGCGGCTGAAAGCCTCGCTGGGCGAGGTGGCGGCCGGCCGCGCCTTCCTGCTGCAGGGCGGCGACTGCGCCGAAAGCTTTGCCGAATTTTCGGCCGACAACATTCGCGACACCTTCAAGGTCATGCTGCAAATGGCCGTGGTTCTGACCTGGGGCGCGCAGCTGCCGGTGGTCAAGGTCGGCCGCATGGCGGGCCAGTTCGCCAAGCCGCGCTCGGCCCCGACCGAGAAGATGGGCGAGCAGGAGCTGCCCAGCTATCGCGGCGACATCATCAACGGCTTCGACTTCACCCCCGAGGCGCGCATTCCCGATCCGCAGCGCATGCTGGCGGCCTATACCCAGGCCGCGGCCTCGCTGAACCTGCTGCGCGCCTTCTCGACCGGCGGCTATGCCGACATCCACCGGGTGCAAAGCTGGATCAGCGATTTCACCGGCGGCGAGGAAGCGGCGCGCTATCGCGATATCGCCGACCGGATCAGCGACGCCATGGCCTTCATGGCTGCGGCGGGCGTGACCTCGGAAACCGCGCATGAGCTGGGCCAGGTGGATTTCTACACCAGCCACGAGGCCCTGCTGCTGGAGTACGAAGAGGCGCTGGCGCGGATCGATTCCACCACCGGCCTGCCGGTCGCCGGCTCGGGCCACATGATCTGGATCGGCGATCGCACCCGCCAGGTCGACGGCGCCCATGTCGAATTCTGCCGCGGCGTGCAGAACCCGATCGGGCTGAAATGCGGCCCCTCGATCAGCGAGGGCGACCTCAAGGCGCTGATTGCCCGGCTGAACCCGGAAAACGAGCCGGGCCGGCTGACGCTGATCGCCCGCTTCGGCGCCGGCACGGTCGGCGACCACCTGCCGCGGCTGATCAAGGCGGTGCGCGAGGAAGGCGCCAACGTCGTCTGGTCCTGCGACCCGATGCATGGCAACACCATCAAGTCGGCCTCGGGCTACAAGACCCGGCCCTTCGATTCGGTGCTGCGCGAGGTGCGCGAGTTCTTCGCCGTCCATCGCGCCGAGGGCACCATCCCCGGCGGCGTGCATTTCGAGATGACCGGCCAGGATGTCACCGAATGCATCGGCGGCGTGCGCGCGGTCACGGACGAGGATCTGTCGAACCGCTATCACACCGCCTGCGATCCGCGGCTGAACGCCAGCCAGTCGCTGGAACTGGCCTTCCTGGTGGCCGAGGAACTGCGCAACCGCCGCATCAATGGCACGAGCAAGCAGGCCAAGGCCGGCTGATCCCCGGCGATGATCGGAAAAAAGGGCGGCGGGCCTTGGCTCTGCCGCCTGTTTCATGCGCGCATGGGCCGGCCCATGCCCGATCCGGGGATCAGGCCGGGAATCAGGCCGGGAATCAGGGACGGGGGCCGGGCCGCCTTGGCGGCTTGTCGTTGCGGATCAGGCGGAAACGCGCGCGGCGTTCCTCGGGGTTGGCATCGCGGGGCAGGGGGGCGCCGGCATCGGCGGGCGGCGCGCCGTTCCAGCGCGGTGCCGGTTCGGCAAATCCCGGCCGCGAGGGCGAGGGTTCCAGCACCCTGGCGCCCGGAATGACCGGGGAGACAATGTCCGAAAGCAGGTCGAAGCGGCGCGGCGCCGCGCCGATCCGGCCCTCGGCGACCAGGCAGCCAAGCGCCCGGGTCACGTCCCCCAGGTCCGAGCGCAGCGGCAAGAGCAGCATTCGCCCTTCCAGCGCCGGGCGGCCATAGCCGGCGGGCGAGGCCAGCGCGATCTCGGCGATCTGCGGGGCGCGGAACACGCTTTCCAGCACGTCCGACAGCCGGCCCCGCGAACTGGTGTGCAGAAACGCGCAAAGCGGCATGCCCCGCACCTCCATCCCCATCAGGTCGACAAGATGCCGCCCGGCCAGGCGTAACCGGGCAGCACCCGGCGCGATGCGTTCCAGGATGAAGGCATAGTCCAGCGAACGGCGGATGCCGCGCGGCTCGACATCGGCGCGGTCGGGAATGGCGCGGCCATGGCGCAGCCCTTCCCAGTAGCCGCGCAATTCGCCCAAGATGCGCTCGAGCTGGACGGGTTCGTAATCGGCCAGATGCAGCAGCTTGCCGGGCCGAGGCCGAGGCGAATCGGCTCCGTGCGGGGAATCCCCGTCCTCTCCGTGGTCGTTCGCCATCCGTCCCGGCCTTACCTGTCACCCACGAAACCAGCCCTTGCCGCAAATCTAGACCTTTCCCTTCCGGCTGCCGAGCGAATTCTTTACCGCTGGTTAAGAGGTCGCCCCGCGGTGCGGGCTTGACCCTGCTGGCGGGCGGGGCCATTCAGGCGGCGCTGGAATGCGGGGAACAAGGCGGAGAAGCATGGAGCGCAGCGGACTTCTGGTGATCCTGTCCTCGCCCTCGGGGGCGGGGAAATCGACGCTGGCGCGGCGGCTGATGGACTGGGATCCCGGCCTGCGCTTTTCCGTCTCGGCCACGACACGCAAGCCGCGCCCCGGCGAGGTCGAGGGCGAGCATTACTATTTCCGCAGCCCCGAGCAGTTCCGCGCCATGGTCGCCGCAGGCGAGATGCTGGAACATGCCGAGGTCTTCGGCAATTTCTACGGCACCCCCCGCGGCCCGGTCGAAGAGGCGATGCGCGCCGGGCGCGACACGCTGTTCGACGTGGACTGGCAGGGCGGCCAGCAGATCCGCGCCTCGTCGCTGGGCGGACATGTGATCTCGATCTTCGTGCTGCCGCCCAGCCTGCGCGAACTCGAGCGGCGGCTGGTCGGGCGCCAGCAGGACGCGCCCGAGGTGATCGCCGCGCGCATGCGCAAGAGCCGCGACGAGATCAGCCATTGGGCGGAATACGACTATGTCATCGTCAACGATGACCTGGACCGCAGCGCCGAGGCGCTCAAGACCATCCTGCGGGCCGAGCGGATGCGCCGCGCCCGGCAGGTGGGGCTGGGCCCCTTCGTCCGCGCGCTCATGGAGGAGGAAAGCGCATGATCTGGGAACTGGACGGCATCGCGCCGCAAATCGCCGACGATGCCTGGGTGGCGCCGGATGCGCAGCTGATGGGCAGGATCGTGCTGGAGCCGGGCGCCAGCGTCTGGTTCGGCGCCGTGCTGCGCGGCGACAACGAGGAGATCCGCGTCGGCCGCAACTCGAACGTGCAGGATCTGACGGTCTGCCATACCGACATCGGCTATCCGCTGAGCATCGGCGCGAACTGCACCATCGGCCACCGCGCCATCCTGCACGGCTGCACCATCGAGGACGGCGCGCTGATCGGCATGGGCGCGATCATCCTGAACGGGGCGCGGATCGGCGCCGGCTCGCTGATCGGCGCCGGGGCGCTGATTGCCGAGAACAAGGTGATCCCGCCCGGCTCGCTGGTCATGGGGGCGCCGGGCAAGGTGGTGCGCGAACTGGACGAGGCGGCACGCGCGCGGCTGCTGCAATCGGCCGAGGGCTATCACCGCAACGCCGTCCGCTTTCGCCAGGGGCTGGCGCAGGTCGCGCGCGGATGATCGAAGAGCGGCTGCACGCCCTGCTGCGCGGCGTGCCGGTGGCGATGCTGGCGGTGGACAGCCATGCGCGCATCATCGGCGCCAATGAGGCGGCCGAGGCGCTTTTGGGCGCGGTGCCGGGCGGGCGGCCCTTTGTCACCGTGCTGCGCCATCCCGAAGTGAATGCCGCGCTGGATGCCGTGCTGGCCGGGCAGGAGCGGGCGCAGCTGGCCGTCACCCTGGGCGCGGCCGACCGGCGGGTGTTCTGCGAGGTGACGGTGACGGCCTTGCGGGCGCCGGGGTTGCTGGGCGCGGCGGTGGCGATCGAGGACCGCTCGCGCGACGAGGAAACCGAGCAGATGCGCCGCGATTTCGTCGCCAATGTCAGCCACGAGCTGCGCACGCCGCTGACCGCGCTGATGGGCTTCATCGAGACCTTGCGCGGCCCGGCCCGCAACGATCCGGCCGCGCGCGACCGTTTCCTCGACATCATGGAGCGCGAGGCGGGGCGGATGAACCGGCTGGTGGCCGACCTTCTGTCGCTGAGCCGGGTCGAACAGGACGAGCGCCGCCGCCCGGCGCAGAACCTGGACCTGGCCGGGCTCTTGCGTGGCGTCGTGGCCACGCTGGCGCCCGCCGCCGCGGCTGCCGGGGTGCGGCTGGAGTTGCAGGCACCGGCCGGCAAGGTGCCGGTGCCCGGCGATGCCGACCAGCTGGTGCAGGTGTTTCACAACCTGGTCGAGAATGCGGTGAAATACGGCGGCGCCGGCGGGGTGGTGACGGTGACGCTGGAGCGGCTGGCGCATGAGCCGGTGCTGCGCGGCCCGGCCTGGGCGGTCTGCGTCGCCGACCAGGGAGAGGGGATCGAGCCCCAGCACCTGCCGCGGCTGACCGAGCGGTTCTATCGCGTCGACACGCATCGCTCGCGCGAGCAGGGCGGCACCGGGCTGGGCCTGGCCATCGTCAAGCATATCGTGAACCGGCATCGCGGCCGGCTGCGCATCGAAAGCGAGCGCGGGCAGGGCAGCCGCTTCACCGTCATCCTGCCCGAACAGATCGGCCGGATCTGAAGCGGCGGGGCAGCTGAGCTTCGGCACCGGCAAGGTCGGCGCGGGTTCGCCGGCCGGCATCCTCCCGCGGCGTCCATTGCCATGGGGCGGGCGCATCGGTCTTCAGATCGCGTTCAGCATCGACTTTATCACATCGGCCGGCAGCGCGGGATGCACCGCCAGCTTGAGCGTGCGCCTGCCCTTGCGCGGGATCAGCAGCGCGCAGCGCGTGGCCAGGGCCTGCGACCGCTTGGCCGAACAATCGGCAATCACCCCCGCGCGCCAGCGGGAATGCGGGCCGAAGCGCATGACGCTTTCGATGGCGCCGGGCACGTAGCCCTTGGTTTCGGCCGAATCGATCAGGGCGTCATGGATGATGGGGGGCAGGTACATGGGGGATGAAGCTTGGAGTTAACATTTTAATGTAAATTGTTAATCCTTGCCGCCGCCGATGAGTATATGCCCTTTTGAACAGGTCTGCCATACAAGCTTTGCGCGTATGGCGGCCGGCCGGCTCGACCCCCGGCCGAAAGGGGCCGGATCCTGTCCGAAAACGGTCGGATCCGGCCTTGAAACGGCAGCATCACCGGGCCCACGCGCTGCCATGGCGGGCCGAATCGGTACCGTCTTCGGGCCGGGCCTTCGGGCTGGCGGATGCTCAGGGCGTGATCAGGATCGGCGTGCCGTCGCGCACCATGGCATAGACATCCTCGATCTCGGCATCGGTGACGGCGATGCAGCCGGCGGTCCAGTCGGGTCTCTGCCTGGAGAGGGTGCGGCCCTCCGGCCCCTGGCCGTGGATGAAGATGTCGCTGCCCGCGCTGCGGCCCAGCTCGGCGGCCTGCATCGAGTCATGCGGATTGGGATAGGAGATACCGATGGACAGGTGATAGCGGCTGTCGGGATTGCGGCGGTCGATATAGTAAAGCCCTTCGGGGGTGCGGCCGTCGCCCTCGAACTGCTTGTGGCCGACTGGCTCATTGCCCAGCCCGATGCGATAGGCCTTCAGCACCGTGTTGCCGTTCAGCAGCAGCATCTGCCGCGCGCCCTTGTTGACCACGACCTGCGTCACGGGCGGGCCGGAATAGCTCTTGAACTTGCTGGGGCCGCAGGCCGCCAACCCAAGCAAAAGCCCCAATGCGACGATACGTCCCAGCCAGCCCGTCATCCTGTCCTGCCCCTCGATCCGGTGTTTTGGCCATTTTGCCCCCCAGCGGCTGGCCGGGCAATGCAGCCTGGCTTCACGAAATCCTGATGCGGCGTGCCCGGCCCGTGGCAGATTTGCCAGCGCCTCGGAATCGCTGGGCTTTCCTGTTGCGAGAAACGCGGCAGCGGCTAATCATGCGGCCATGAACGACGAAGACGAACACCCCCAACGCTATGCGCTGGTCAACGAACTGCACGCCCGGCCCTCGCCGCGGCTCCAGGCGCCCTGCACGGCGGTGTATCTGGCCATCAAGGAGCCGCGGGACGCCGCCAACCGCGACCGGGGCAGGGATGTCGCGCATCTGGCCCAGCTTTGCGCCCGCCACGGCGCGCCGCGCCCCGATACCAGCGCGGGCCATTACACCGCGCAGCTTGGCCGCCACCAGCTGCGCTGGGAAAGCCATACCGAGTTCGTGACCTATGCCGCCTTTGCGCCCGGCCTGCCGCCGCGGCCCTTCGATCCTTCCGCCGGGGCGATCTTTCCCGAGGATTGGCAGCACCAGGCGCCCGGCAAGCGCGTCGCGGCGGTGATGATCCAGGTCGACATCCTGCCCGACGACCCGGCCGAGATCCTGCCGCGCCTGTCGGAATGGTTCGCGGCCGACAGCATGGCCTCGGTCTGGGTGCTGGAGGAAGCGGCGGTGGTCGCCGGCGATTTCCGCATCGACCCGGCCGGCTGGATGCGCTTTGCGCTTTTCGTCAAGCCGAACACGCAGCCGGGCCGGATCGGCCGCATCGTGCAGCGGCTGCTGGACCTTGAGACCTATCGCGCCATGTCGATGCTGGGCCTGGGGCGCGCGCGCGACCTGACCCGGCAGCTCAATGCGCTGGACCCGCAGCTCAGCGACATCGTCCAGGGCATGAGCGACGAGAGCCGTCCGGCCGACGCGGTGCTGCAAGACCTGCTGTCGGTCTCGACCCGGCTGGAAAGCGCCGCGACCCAGCATGCCTTCCGCTTCGGCGCCAATGCGGCCTATGAGGCCATCGTCATGGACCGCATCGCCTCGCTGCGCGAATCGCGCTTCCTGGGCGGGCAGATGCTGACCGAGTTCATGGCGCGGCGCTATCTGCCCGCCATGCGCACCGCGAAATCGGCCGAGAAGCGGCTCTCGGCCATGCTGGACCGCAGCGAGCGCGCCGGCGAATTGCTGCGCACCCGCGTCGATGTCCAGCGCAGCGCCCAGAACCAGGAACTGATGCAGCGCATGGACCGGCGCGCCGACCTGCAATTGCGGCTGCAGCACACGGTCGAAGGGCTGTCGGTGGTGGCGATCAGCTATTACGCGGTGGGCCTTCTGGGCTATGCGCTTTACCCGCTGGCCCATGCGCTGCATATCGACAAGGCGGTGCTGGTCGCGGTCCTGACCCCCGTCGCGGTGCTGGGCGTCTGGCTGGGGATGCGGCGCATCCGCGCCCGGCTGCATGACGCCGGCCATTAGCCCCCAACCAACCGCCAGGAAGGAGCAATCGCATGATCCAGGCACCATCATCCCTTTCCACCCCGCCTGCCCAGGACCGTTCGTGATGGCCGGGCGGCTTCAGATGTATGGGCTTGCCCATTGCTCGACCTGCCAGAAGGCGCAGGCCGAGTTGCAGGCCGCGGGCTGGCAGGTCGAGTTCCGCGACGTGGCCAAGGCGCCGCTGGACCAGGACGAATGGCAGCGCATGATCACCGATTTCGGCGAGAAGCTGGTGAACCGCGCCAGCCTGACCTGGCGCGGCATGTCCGAGGACGAGCGTGCCGGCACGCCCTTGCAGATGCTTTCGGCCAAGCCCTCGCTGATGAAGCGGCCGGCGATCGTCGAGGGCGACAAGCGGCTGCTGGGCTGGACCGCGAATGTCAAGCGCGCGCTGGGGGTGGCGGCCTGAGTCGCCCCCTGGCCGGCTGCCGAAAAGCGGCGTGGGGCCTCGACCCGGCTCTGGAATCCGGGGCGTTTGCCAGGAACGGCCCGGAAAACGCGAATGTCCGGGCCGAATTGCGCCAGCTTGGGGACCATCTCCTTCGCAGGACGGGCTCAAGATCCTTCCCGGCCGCTCCTAGACGACATAGCGGTCGCGGCGGTGGTTGATCGCGATCACCAGGTTCAGCACCAGCGCGCCCAGGAACGACCAGGCCACCAGCTGCCAGTCGCGCAGCATCAGCGCACAGGCGAACAGGCAGGCGTCGAAGATCAGCTGCGTCCAGCCGGCGCGAAAGCCGGTGGCGTCCTGCAGATACAGCGCCACGATGCCGACCCCGCCCAGCGAGGCGCCGTGCCGGAACAGCGCCAGCAGCGCCGAGCCGGTCAGGAATCCCACCAGCAGCGCCCCGACCGCCGGGTGGACATGGCCGAATTGCAGCCCCGACGGCAGGATGGCGACCAGCGCCGACATCGTGGCCACGGCGATGAAGGATTTCAGCATGAAGCCCAGCCCCAGCCGGCGATAGCCCAGCCAGTAGAACGGCAGGTTCACCACGAAGAAGACCGGCGCGAAGCCCCAACCCGTCGCATAGGAGATCAGGATCGCCAGCCCCGCCGTCTGGCCGGTGACAAAGCCCAGATGCGTCAGCAGCAGCACGCCAACCGCGGCCATGAAACTGCCATAGGCCAGGCCCTGCGCATCTTCGATGGGGCTGTGGCGTGGGGAAGGGGTGTCGTCGCTCATGCGCCTCCTCTTGCCCGCGCCCGGCGGGGCCGGCAAGGGGGCATTGCGATCAGCGCAGCGGCGCGGCGTCGCGGTCTGCGGCGGCGGCTTCGGGCGGCGTGGCGCGGTCGCTGACGGCGGCGGTAAAGGCGCCCTCGGGCTCGCGGCGCAGCACCGCGCGGCTGCCGCCGGCGCGCAGGGTCTCGACCGTGCGGCGATAATCCGCCTCGTCCAGCGCGCCGGTGGCCGACAGGAGCCCGGCGATGCCGCGCAGCATCCCGGCCTGCTGCTGCAAGGCGCCCGGATCAGGGTCGGGACCAAGAATCAACCGGGCGCTGTCCTCGGGCGCCGCGACCGCCTCGTGCCAGCCCTTCATGCTGGCGCGCAGGAACCGGGCCAGCCGCGCCTCGGCCTCGGGGGCGGTCAGGGCGCCGGCCAGGACATAGAGCCCATCCTCCAGCACCGCGGCGCCCTGGTCCTGCGGATCGAGTTCGACCAGCCCCTCGCCCGGCACCGGGTCGTGGCTGAGCGTGCTGATGCAGGCGGCCTGTTTCTGGCGCAGCATCTCGGCCCCCGGCCATTGCGCCAGCAGGCTGACTCCGGACAGGCTGCCGTCGGCGACCAGTCCCAGCCGGTTCAGCCAGGCCTGCAGCGGATATTCCGTGCCGCCGAACCGGCTGCCGATGGTCTTGCCGCGCAGATCGGCGGCGCTTGTCACGCCCGTCTCGCGCAGGCAGGTCAGCCGCAGCGCGGGGCGGGCGAAGATCTGCGCGATATTGACCAAGGGCAGGCCGTTTTCGCGGGCGACCAGCGCGGTGGACATCCAGGCGACCGCCAGATCGGCCTCGCCCCGCGCCAGCGTCTCGAAGGGCGGGGCCGCCTGATCCGCGGCCAGCAGCCGCACGGTCAGCCCTTCCTCGGCGTAATAGCCGCGCGCCTCGGCGACCAGATAGCCGGCGGATTCGGCCGGCGCCACGCCGCTCAGCTGCACGGTCAGATCCTCGGCCCGCGCGGTCAGCGCGGCAAGGACCAGCAGCAATGCGGCCGCGATCGGGGTTTTCGTCATCCGTTTCATCGCCGGCCATGGTTAGACGGCAGGCACCGGCCCCGCAAGCCGGCGCGCCCCACGATGCCGCGAGCGGGTCAGCCGCGCGAATAGACATCCTCGTAGCGGACGATGTCATCCTCGCCCAGATAGGCGCCGGTCTGCACCTCGATCAGCACCATTGGCACCTTGCCGGGGTTTTCCAGCCGGTGAACCGCGCCCAGCGGCACATAGATCGACTGGTTTTCGGTCAGCAGCGTCACGGTTTCATCCACCGTCACCCGCGCGGTGCCGGAAACCACGATCCAATGCTCCGAGCGGTGGAAATGCGATTGCAGCGACAGCGCGGCGCCGGGATTGACGACGATGCGCTTGACCTGGAAGCGGTCGGCCAGCGCCAGCGTCTCGAACCAGCCCCAGGGGCGGTGGTCGCGCAGGAAATGCTCGGCCTGGCGCGCGCCCTTGGCCTTCAGCGCGCTGACCGCCTTGCGCACCTCCTGCGCGCGGTCCATGCCGGCGACCAGAACGGCATCGTCAGTGGCCACGACCATCACGTCCCGTAGGCCGATGCCCACCACCTCGATCCCCTCGTCCTGCGAGCGCAGCAGCACGTTGTCGCAGTCGATCGCGGTCGAGCGGGCATCGGTCACGGCGCCGCGTTCGGCCGGCGCGGCATCCTGGATCTCGCGCCAGACCGCGTCCCAGCCGCCAAGATCCGACCAATGGCCCGAATAGCGCACGACCGACAGGTTGTCGGCCTTCTCCAGCACCGCATAATCCACCGACAGGTCGGGCAGCCGGTCCCAGGGTTCGGGCGCAAGCCGCAGGAAGCCCAGATCCATGCGCGCCTCGGTCAGCGCCGCCTGCACGGGGGCAAGATAGTCCGGTGCATGGGCCTTGAAGGCGTCGATCATGGTGCGGGCGGCGAAGAGGAAGATGCCGGCGTTCCACAGGAAATTGCCCTGCGCGATCATCCGCGCCGCATTCGCCGCGTCGGGCTTTTCGACGAAGCGTTTCAGCACCAGCGGGGCTTCGCCGCCGCTGTCGGCCCCGCCCTCGGCCTCCATGTAGCCATAGCCGGTCTCGGGGCGGGTGGGGGTGATGCCGAAGGTGACGATGCGGCCGGCCCGCGCGGCGGGCAGGCCCAGATCAACGGCGCGGCCGAAAGCCTCGGCATCCGGCACGACATGGTCCGAAGGCGCGACCAGCAGCAGCGCATCGGGGTCTTTTTCGGCGGCGGCCAGCGCGGCGGCCAGGATCGCCGGGGCGGTGTTGCGGCCGGCGGGCTCGATCAGGATGGCCGAGGGCACGATGCCGATCTGGTCCAGCTGTTCGGCGACGATAAAGCGGAAATCCGCATTGGTCATCACCAGCGGCGCGCCGTAGCGCGGTCCCGACAGGCGGCGGGCCGAGGCCTGGAACAGGCTTTCCTCGCCGACCAGCGGGGCGAATTGCTTGGGAAAGCTCTTGCGCGAGACGGGCCAGAGCCGGGTGCCGGAGCCGCCGGCCAGCAGAACGGGGGTGATCGTCATCGATATCGCTCCATCGGCCTTGGGCCGTTACCTTCGGCCCCCTTATCCGCCGGGTTCCTTTCGCGTGCAAGTTGCGCAAAACGGCAGGATTGCCGGCCTGCTGCCCGAAACGGCCGCTCAATAGCCGCGCACCCGGTCCACCAGGTGCAGAAGCGGCGCGCCCTGCATGGCACGGCGCAGGTTCTCGGCCACCACCGGGGCGGCGCTGGCGGGCCGTGTCTCAGCCGCGACATGGGGGGTGACGGTGACGCCGGGATGGCGCCAGAACGGATGGTCGGGCGGCAGCGGCTCCTGCCGGAATACGTCCAGAACCGCATGGCCCGGCCGGCCGCGGTCCAGTGCCGCCAGCAGGGCCGCCTCGTCGATTAGCGTGCCGCGCCCGGCATTGATGACCGTCGCGCCCGGCGGCAGCAGGGCCAGCCGCTCGGCATCCAGCAGGTTGCGCGTCCCGGCCGTGTCGGGCAGCAGGCAGATCAGGATCTCGGCCCTGCCCAGGGCCTGGGGCAGGGCGTCGCCCGCCAGCACCTCGATCCCCGGCACCGGGCGGCCCGATTGCGACCAGCCGGCGACGCGGAAGCCCAGCCCCGCCAGCGCCAAGGCCACCGCCCGGCCCAGCTCGCCCATGCCCAGCACCGTCACGCCGCGCCCCTGCGCCAGGGGCGGGGTCAGCCGGTTGCGCCAGGCGCCGTCCTGGGCAAAGCGGTCCATGCCCAGATGCGTCCGCAGCGCCCAGCCGGTGCAATATTCCACCATGCCCTGCGCCAGCCCCGGATCGACCATGCGGCAGAGCGGCTGGGTCAGCGTGGGATTGGTCACGATGCGTTCGACCCCGGCCCAGAGGCTTTGGATCACGCGGGCGCGGGTGAAGGGGGTGAAGTCCAGCGCCTGCCCGTTCTCGGGATAGCCGGGCGCATAGATCAGCGCGTCGAAGCCCGCCGGATCGCCGTCGCGGCACAGCTCCATCTCGGGGCAGGCCGCGCGCAGGGCGGGGGACCAGGCATCCCACAGATGTGCGGGGGCGGCGAACAGCACCCGCATCCCCTCAGCCCCGCGGCCGGTGGACATGGGCCGATTGCACGATGCCGAAAGCCATCAGCAGGATCATCAGCGAGGTTCCTCCGTAACTGACCAGCGGCAGGGGCGAGCCCTTGGCCGGCAACATGCCCATCACCGTCGCCATGTTGATGGAAAAGTAAAGGAAGAACGTCCCGGCGATGCCGATGGTCATGAGGCTGGCGAAGCGGTCGCGGTTGGTCAGCGCCGAATACAGGCAGAAGCCCAGGATCAGCACGTAAAGCATCAGCAGCGATCCCGCGCCGACAAAGCCGAATTCCTCGGCCAGCGAGGTGAAGATGAAATCGGTGTGCTTCTCGGGCAGGAAGTTCAGCCGCGACTGCGTGCCCTGCATGAAGCCGCGCCCCGACCAGCCGCCAGATCCCAGCGCGATCTGCGCCTGGGCGATGTTATAGCCCGCGCCCAAGGGGTCCGATCCGGGGTCGAGGAAGGTGTCGATGCGACGGAACTGGTAGTCGTGCAGCAATTGCCAGTCGGTGCCGCGGCTTTCCATCACCGCGGTGATACCGGCCACGACGATGGCGATGACGCCGGCGAAATACCACAGGCTGACGCCGGCTGCGAACATGACGATGCCGCCGCCTGCGATCAGCATGATCGAGGTGCCCAGGTCGGGCTGCATCAGCACCAGCCCCGTCGGCAGCAGGATCAGCACCACCGGCACCAGCACCCAGAACGGGCGCGAGACCTTTTCCACCGGCAGCCAGTCGTAATAGGCCGCCAGCGTCAGCACGAAGGCGACCTTGGTCAGTTCCGAGGGCTGGATGCGGATCGGCCCCAGCACCAGCCAGCGCTGCGCGCCCATGCCGACATGGCCCATCACCTCGACCAGCACCAGCAGGCCGACGCAGATCACGTAGGAGGCCACCGAGATCGAGCGCCAGAACCAGATCGGCACGAAGGCCAGCGCGAACATCAGCACCATGCCGACGGCGAAGCGTTCCATCTGCGGGCCGGCCCATCGGTCGATGTCGCCGCCCGAGACGGAATAGAGCATCAGGAAGCCGATGCAGCTGACCGCGGTGACCAGGAAGACCAGGGGCCAGTTCAGATACAGGATCTTGCGCCAGCCGGTCGGCACCTGCGCGACGTGATAGTCCAGATAGCTCATGGCTCAGGCCCTTGCGCGTCCCTCGCCCTTGCGGGCCGAGGGGGTCAGGTTCATGCGCGACCACATTTCCTGCACCTTGGCGCGCTCGGATTCGGGATAAGCGGTCAGCGGCGGCAGGCCGTCCGCCAGCGCATAAAGCAGGATGTCGCGGGCGATGGGGGCCGCCACCGCACCGCCGCCGCCGCCATGCTCGACCACGACCGAGACCGCATAGCGCGGCATCTCGTAGGGCGCGAAGCAGACGAACAGCGCATGGTCGCGCCGGTTCCAGGGCAGCTGGTCGTTCGAGATCACGCCGCGGGCGCGTTCGGCGGCGGTGATGTTGCGCACCTGGCTGGTGCCGGTCTTGCCGGCCATCTGCCATTCCGGCGCCAGGATGCGCGAGCGGCGGGCGGTGCCGCGGGGCGCGTTCATCACCGCGTCCATGCCCGCCCGCGCCGTGCGCAGGTTCAGTGGGTTGATGTCCAGTTCCGGCCATTCCGGCACCGGCTCGGCCACGCCGTCGATGGCGCGCACCAGCCGCGGCGCCACCGCGCGCCCCGTTGCCACCCGCGCCGTCATCACCGCCAGCTGCAACGGCGAGGCCAGCACATAGCCCTGGCCGATCGAGGCGTTGAGCGAATCGCCCACCTGCCATTCCTGGTCGTAGCGCGCCTTCTTCCAGGCCCGGTCGGGCGCGATGCCCTCGGCAATGGCGGACATGGGCAGGTCGTGGCGCACGCCGATCCCCAGCTTGCGCGCCATGGCGGCGATGCGGTCGATGCCGACGCGCTGCGCCAGTTCGTAGTAATAGACGTCGCAGGAATGCTCGAGGCTTCGCAGCGCATCGACCATGCCGTGCCCGCCCCGGCTCCAGCAGTGGAAGCGCCGCCCGGCGACCTGGGTATAGCCGGGGCAATAGAAGCGCGAACCGGCGTTGATGACCCCGGCCTCGAGCCCTGCGAGCAGCGTCACCATCTTGAAGGTCGAGCCGGGCGGATAGACACCCTGCACCGTTTTGTCGGCCAGCGGGCGGTGGTCATGTTCCATCAGCGCGCGATAGTCCGGGCCCGAGATGCCGCGCACGAACTTGTTCGGATCGAAGACCGGCGAGGAGGAAATCGCCAGGATGTCGCCGTTGGTCACGTCGATCACCACCGCCGCGGCGCTTTCGCTGCCCAGCCGCTGGGTGGCGAAATTCTGCAAGCCCGCGTCCAGCGTGGTCTGCACCGTGGCGCCCTGCTGCCCCTCTTGCCGCGACAGCTCGCGCATCTCGCGCCCGGCGCTGTTCACCTCGACCCGGCGCGAGCCGGCCTTGCCGCGCAGCGCCTCTTCCAGCTTGGCCTCCATGCCGACCTTGCCCAGCTGGAACTCGGGCAGGCGCAGCACCGGGTCGGGATCCTCGATCTTCGAGAGGTCGTAATCCGAGACCGGGCCGACATAGCCCAGCACATGCGCGAAATCGCCGGCGCGCGGATAGCTGCGCGACAGCCCCGCCTCGGGCGTCACGCCGGGCAGGGCCGGGGCATTGAGCGCGATCGAGGAAAACTCGTCCCAGGTCAGGCGGTCGGCCACCAGCACCGGGGTCACGGCGCTGCGCCTGTGGATCTCGGCCAGGATCTCGGCGGCCTGGCGGTCGCTCATCGGGATAATGTGGCGCAGCCGGGCGATCACGGCCGAGACATCGCCCGCCTCCTCGCGGGTCAGGGTGACGCGATAGTTCTGTTCGTTGCCGGCGATGATGGTGCCGTTGCGGTCCAGGATCAGCCCGCGCGCCGGCGGCAGCAGCCGGATCTTGATCGAGTTGCCGTCCGACAGCATCCGGTATTCGTCGGCATGTTCCACCTGCATCGAGCGCAGCTTCAGCCCCAGGACCGACACCACCGCCGCCTGGATCGTCCCCAGCATCAGCACCCGGCGGGTGATGAGCCGGCTGCTTTCGGCGATTTCGCGTTCCGATTTGCGCATGGCTCAGCGATGCCTCGTGTCTCGTTCGGCGCGGCCGCGCGGCAGGCCAAGCGCCCAGCCGGCAAGGCCCGCGACTAGCGGATAGGCGGCGATCGTGGCGATGAATTGCAAGATCACCTGCCCGAACGGGGGAAGGGGCAGGAAAAATACCGCCAGCAATACGCGGTTTGCCACCATCATCAGCGCCAGGAGCGTCGCCACCCGCAGCCATTCAACCATGAAAGGCAGTTCGCGCCAATGCGGCTCGCGCTTTCTTGCGGCCTCGGTGACGATGACGGCCAGGGCGGCGCCCAGGCCGATGGGGCGCATCAGCAGGATGTCCTCGATCAGGAACAGCGCGGCGATGGTCGCGACCGGCACCTGTTCGGGACGGCGCAGCACCCAGACCAGCACCAGGCACAGCGCCAGGTCCGGCCCCGGCCAACCGATGCGGCCCGGCGCCAGCGGCAGAAGCCGCCAGAACAGGATCGCCAGGAACAGCGCCACGAACAGCGCCTGCCCCAGGAACCGGCGGCGGCGGGCGGGATCAATCATCCCCGGCCCCGGCTGCGGCCTCGGAATTCTCGCCGGCCGCCTGCATGTCGGCCAAGGGCGGCAGGGGCGGGCCGATGAAATCCGCCGGCGGCGGTGGGATCAGCAGCCCGGTATCGGAAAGCTGCTCGGCCGGGTGGCTGCGCAGCACGCGCAGGAATTCCAGCCGGCCATAATCGGCGGCCAACCGCACCCGCAGCCGGCCGTCGCTGGCCAACGCCACCTGGCCGACCGGCAGGCCCGGCGGGAACACCCCCCCGTCGCCCGAGCTGATCACCCGGTCGCCGGGGCGCAGGTTTTCCGGGCTTTCGATGAAGTCCAGCGCCGGCAGGGCGGTGTTGTCCCCGGTCAGCAGCGCATGCTGGCCCGAGGGCAGGATCGTCACCGGGATGCGGCTGGAGGGATCGGTCAGCAGCATGACCCGGCTGGTGGTCTGCCCCACGCCCGAGATGCGCCCCACGAGCCCCAGCCCGTCCATCGTCGCCCAGCCGTCCAGGATGCCGTCGCGCGCGCCCACGTTCAGCAGCACCGACTGGCGAAAGGCCGTGCCGCTGTCGGTCAGCACCACGCCCGAGACCGAGGTCAGCGCGGGGTCGATCCTGACATTGTTCTGCGCCAGAAGCTTGGCGTTTTCCTGTTCCAGCTGCACGGCCGCCTCTTTCCAGGCCGCCATCTTCTGCAGCTCGCGCCGCAATTCCTGGTTCTGCTCGTAGAGCCGGGCATAGGACTGGAAACCCGAGACCATGCGCGACAGCTTCGTCACCGGCGCCATCACCCAGTCGAAACTGGGCACGAAACGGTCGATGAAGGCGGCGCGCATGCGCTCGGCGCGCGGGCTGTCGATCTGCCAGAACAGGAACACCGCCAGCAGCACCAGCACCAGCAGTGAAACCAGGATGCGGCGGACCGGAGCCGCGTAATCAGGGCCCTTGCGCGCCATGGGCCAAACCCGCTCAGCTGTCGTAATCGATCACGTGGCGCAGTTGCTTTTCGAATTCAAGGGCCTTGCCGGTGCCCAGGGCCACGCAGCTCATCGGCTGGTCGGCCAGGCTGATCATCAGCCCGGTCTGCTCGCGCAGCGCCAGGTCCAGCTCGCCCAGCATGGCGCCGCCGCCGGTCAGCATGACGCCGCGGTCCACGATGTCGGCGGCGAGGTCGGGCGGCGTCGCCTCCAGCGCCACCATCACCGATTCGCAGATCTGCTGCACCGGCTCGGCCAGGGCCTCGGCGACCATGGCCTGGGTGATCTCCATCTCTTTCGGGATGCCGTTCAAGAGGTCGCGGCCGCGCACCATGATCGCGGCGCCGCGCCCGTCGTCGGGCATGCGGGCGGTGCCGATCTGGGTCTTGATGCGCTCGGCCGTCGATTCGCCGATCAGCAGGTTGTGGCTGCGGCGCAGGTAGTTGATCAGCGCGTCATCCATCCGGTCGCCGCCGATGCGGACCGAGCGGGCATAGACCACGTCGCCCAGCGACAGCACCGCAACCTCGGTGGTGCCGCCGCCGATGTCGACGACCATGCTGCCGGTCGGCTCGGTGATGGGCATGCCGGCGCCGATGGCGGCCGCGATCGGCTCGGCGATCAGCCCGGCGCGGCGCGCGCCGGCCGAAAGCACCGACTGGCGGATGGCGCGCTTCTCGACCGGGGTGGCGCCATGGGGCACGCAGATGATGACCTTGGGCTTCGAGAAGGTGGTGCGCTTGAACACCTTCTTGATGAAATGCTTGATCATTTCCTCGGCGCTGTCGAAATCGGCGATGACCCCCTCGCGCATCGGCCGGATCGCCTCGATGCTGCCCGGCGTGCGGCCCAGCATCAGCTTGGCGTCCTCGCCCACCGCCAGCACCTGTTTCTTGCCGTCCTTGACGTGATAGGCGACGACCGAGGGCTCGTTCAGGATGACGCCCTTGCCCTTGACGTAGATCAGCGTGTTCGCGGTCCCCAGGTCGATCGCGATATCGGTGGAAAACAACCCGCCAAAGGCCATGTGAACTACCCCTTCCGCCGTCCCTGCCAAGACGGCATTCCTGCCGCCCTTTTTGCGCGCGGCCATTGCCCGATTGCCCCGACGAGTCGCCTCGTCGAAGGTGCTGGACATATAGGCCGAGCCTTGGCGCGGGGAAACCGGAAAATGATGCCCCGCCGGGCCGCGCCCCTGTTTCGCGCAAGGCGCGGCGCGCGCGCTTGACCGGCCGGCACGGGCTGCTAGGCTGCCGCCGGTTTTGGTGACGAGGAAAGGGCAGGGTTTGCAGGATGTTATCGTGGGGATCTGCCGTTTTTCCTTCCTGGGCCGCTGCGACTGGGCCGGGACCGCGGGGCAGGGGGCCGGTGCGCCCGAGCTTCTGGCGCAGCGCGGCGCCATGCTTTACGCGCCCGAGCGGCTGGAGCGCCGCTTTGCCGCCTTCCAGGCGCTGTGCCTGCCCTCGATCAAGGCCCAGACCGACGCGGATTTCCGCTTCTGGCTGCTGACCTCGCCCGAGATGCCGCGTCCCTGGCTGGACCGGCTGCGCGATCTGTGCGCCGGCGTGCCGCAGATCCGGCTGATCGTCTCGGACAGGCGCGAGACGGTGAACGCGTTGCGCGAGCCCCTGCGCGAGGCGGCCGAGGCGGCGGGCCGGCCGGTGATCCAGTTCCGGGTCGATGACGACGACGCCTTCAGCCGCCATCACGTCGCCCGCATCCGCCGCCATGCCCGGCGCTTCGCCGACCTGCCGGCCTTTGCCATCAGCTACCCGCAGGGTCTGGTCATGGGCAGCTACGAGGGCGAGCCGATCAGCTACTGGCGCGCGCACCAGCCCTTCCTGGGCGCGGGGGCGGCGGTGCGCATGCGCGGGCCGGGGCGCTGCATCTATGCCTATAACCACTTCCAGCTGCCCAGGTATTTCCCGGCCTTCACCGACGTGGACGGCCTGGGCTATGTGCAGACCCGCTGGGACGAAGGCGATTCCGTCGCCACCATCGTTGCCAGGTTCCCGAAATGGTTCCAGCAACTCGACCCGGCCGAGTTCCAGCGCGAACTGGCCGAGGACTTTCCCTTTCTGCAAGGCGTCGACCTGGGCTTCGTGGAACGCAAGGGGGCGGCCTGACCGCCCCCGTCACTTCCCGCGGCGGTCAGTGCGAATACATGCTGACTTGCTTGGCATCGGCGCCTTCGCCGACCATGTCGCGGCGCACCTTCAACCGGTTCAGCGCCCCCACATAGGCCTTGACGCTGGCCAGGATGGTGTCGGTATCCGAGGCCTGGCCGGTGGCGATGCGGCCTTCCTCCTCCATGCGCACGCTGACGGTGGCCTGGGCATCGGTGCCCTCGGTCACGGCATGGACCTGGTAGAGCTGCAGCCGCGCCTTATGCGGCCAGATCGCCTTGACGGCGTTGAAACAGGCATCGACCGGGCCGTCGCCGGTGGCATGGACGGTCTTTTCCTCGCCGCCGACCGTCATGGTCAGGTCGGCCGACTGCCCGTCCGTGCCGCAGACCACGCGCAGGTGCTTCACCTGCAGGTAATCGTGCTCGGTATTGGCGGCGCTGTCCTGCATCAGCGCCACCAGGTCGTCGTCGTAGATCTCCTTCTTGCGGTCGGCCAGGGCCTTGAAGCGCACGAAGATGTCCTTCAGCTGGTTGTCGCCCAGCTCGTAGCCCAGGTCGCGCAGCTTCGAGCGCAGCGCGGCGCGGCCCGAATGCTTGCCCATGGCGATATTGGCCTCGTTCAGGCCGATATCGGCGGGGCGCATGATCTCGAAGGTCTCGACATTCTTCAGCACGCCGTCCTGGTGGATGCCGGATTCGTGCAGGAAGGCGTTCTTGCCGACGATGGCCTTGTTGAACTGCACCGGAAAGCCCGAGACCTGGCTGACCCGGCGCGAGATGCCCATGATCTTCGTCGTGTCGATGCCGGTCGTATAGGGCATGATGTCGTGGCGCACCTTCAGCGCCATCACCACCTCTTCCAGCGCGGTGTTGCCGGCCCGCTCGCCCAGCCCGTTGATGGTGCATTCGACCTGGCGCGCGCCGGCCTCGACGGCGGCCAGGGCATTGGCGGTCGCCATGCCCAGGTCGTTGTGGCAATGCGTGGCGAAGACCACCCCGTCGGCACCCGGCACCCGCTCCAGCAGCATGCGGATCAGCGCGGCCGATTCGCGCGGCGCGGTATAGCCCACGGTGTCGGGGATGTTGATGGTGGTGGCGCCGCAGCGGATGGCGATCTCGACCACCCGGCACAGATAGTCGTGCTCGGTCCGGGTGGCGTCCATCGGCGACCATTGCACGTCGTCGCACAGGTTGCGGGCATGGCTCACGGTCTGCTCGATCCGCTCGGCCATCTGGTCCATGTCCAGGTTCGGGATGGCCCGGTGCAGCGGCGAGGTGCCGATGAAGGTATGGATGCGCGGGCGCTTCGCATGCTTCACCGCCTCCCAGCACCGGTCGATATCGGGGAACTGGGCGCGGGCCAGGCCGCAGATCACGGCGTTCTGCGCCTGTTTCGCGATCTCGCTCACGGCGGCGAAATCGCCCTCCGAGGCGATGGGAAAGCCCGCCTCGATGATGTCCACGCCCATCTCGTCCAGCATCTGGGCGATTTCCAGCTTCTCGCTATGGGTCATGGTGGCGCCGGGCGATTGCTCGCCGTCGCGCAGGGTGGTGTCAAAGATCAGGACGCGGTTCGGATCGGTCATTTCGGGAATCCTTCTTCATGCTCGCATAGGGTCCGGGCACGAACCTGACTGAGCGGCGGCCCGGAGACCCGCTCAGCGCAGCGTAAGAAGAAGGAGACCGCGGTGGTTCACGGCAATGCGCGCGCCGTCATGCGCGTGCGGGGCCGTGGCAATGATCTGCTGCATCCGAGTCATGGCGCGGACTATAAGACCCGCGCCACCGGCTTGAAAAGGCAAAAAATACGCCCGCCGGACTTTTCCCGGCCCTGGAACCGGCCGGGGCGATGCCATCTCGCACCGCCCCGGGGACTTCTTCGTTCTTCAAATACCCATCCGCCCGTGCCGCAGGCGCGGCGTCTCAAAGCGCGCGCCAGCCGATGTCGCGGCGGCAGAATCCCTCGGGCCAGTCGATGCCGTCGACCAGCGCATAGGCGCGGGCATGCGCCTCGGCCAGCGTCGCCCCGCGCCCGGTCGCGGCCAGGACGCGCCCGCCGGTGGCGACGATCTGCCCGTCGCGCCGCGCGGTTCCGGCGTGAAACACCATGCGGAAACTGTCCTCGGGCAGCGCATCGAGCCCGCCGATCATGCTGCCCTTCTCATAGGCGCCGGGATAGCCCTTCGCGGCCAGCACCACGGTGAGCGCGTGGTCGTCGGCCCAGCTCACCGCCATCTCGCCCAGCCGGCCCTCGGCGCAGGCCAGGATCAGGTCCAGCGCCTGCGCGCCCAGCCGCATCATCAGCACCTGGCATTCCGGGTCGCCGAAGCGGACATTGTATTCCACCAGCCGCGCCCGGCCGCCCTCGATCATCAGCCCGGCATAGAGCACGCCCTGGAACGGCGTACCGCGCCGCGCCATCTCGGCCACGGTGGGGCGCACGATCTCGGCCATCACCTGGTCCTGGATGGCTTCGGTCAGCACCGGGGCCGGGGAATAGGCGCCCATGCCGCCGGTATTCGGCCCGGTATCGCCGTCGCCCACGCGCTTGTGGTCCTGGGCGGTGCCGATCGGCAGACAATCCGTCCCGTCGCACAGGACGAAGAAGCTCGCCTCCTCGCCCTCCATGAACTCCTCGATCACCACCTCGGCCCCGGCCGTGCCGAAGGCGCCGCCGAAGGCGTCGTCTACGGCGGCGACGGCCTCGGCCTCGGTCATCGCGACGGTCACGCCCTTGCCGGCGGCCAGCCCGTCGGCCTTCACGACGATGGGCGCGCCCTGCGCGCGGATATAGGCCCGCGCCGGCTCGGCGGCGTCGAAGCGCGCCCAGGCGGCGGTCGGCGCGCCGCAGGCGTCGCAGACCGCCTTGGTGAAGCTTTTCGAGGCCTCCAGCATCGCCGCCGCCCTGGACGGGCCGAAGACCAGGATCCCCGCCGCCCGCAATTCGTCGGCGACGCCGGCCGCCAGCGGCGCCTCGGGGCCGATCACCACCAGGTCGATGGCGTTCTCCTCGCAAAAGCCGATCACGGCGGGGCCGGACAGGATGTCCAGTTCCGCCAGCCGGGCCAGCGGCTCCATCCCGGCATTGCCCGGCGCGACGAACAGCCGGTCGCATTTCGGATTCTGCCGGATCGCCCAGGCCAGCGCATGTTCGCGCCCGCCGCTGCCGAGGATCAGGATGTTCATG
>Ga0182741_1001718_pt1 | contig 27441 bp, 21 predicted proteins | sample eDN5th37CBELigOP_FD_128874 | JGI IMG/M metagenome (GOLD analysis project Ga0182741, IMG submission 128874) | Enriched Organic Plus compost microbial communities from Emeryville, California, USA - eDNA 5th pass 37_C BE-Lig OP (version 2) (version 2) ... | reverse complement strand
TTGGCGTAGAGCGCCTGCGCCTTGTCCGACACCAGGTACTCCAGCAGCTTCACCGCGTTGTCCTTGTTTGGCGCGTGCTTCGCGATCGCCGCGCCGGACACATTCACATGCGTGCCGCCGCCTTCGAAGGTCGGCAACAGCACATTGATGGCGTCGCCCCACTTCTGCTGGTCCGGGCCGCCGGCGCCGCTGCGCATCAGGCCGACATAGTAGGTGTTGCCGACCGCGAGATCGCAGATGCCGCCCAGAATGTCGCGGGCGCCTTCCCGGTCGCCGCCGGCCGGCTTGCGCGCCAGATTGGCCTTCACGCCTTTCAGCCATTCCTCGGCCTTCGCCTCGCCGTGATGGGCGATATAGGCGGCGATCAGCGCGATATTGTAGGGGTGCTGCCCCGAGCGGATGCAGATCTTCCCCTTCCATTTCGGATCGGCAAGGTCCGCATAGGTGATCGACGTATCCTTGACGCGTTCCTTCGCCGCGTAGACCACGCGCGCGCGCAGCGACAATGCGTACCAGTTGCCATCGGGGTCACGCAGATTGGCAGGCACGGCCGCGTCGAGGGCCGCGCTCTTGACCGGCTGCGCGACGCCCTGGTCCACCGTGTCGACCAGGTTGCCGATGTCGACCGTCATCAGGAGATCGGCCGGCGAGGCCGCGCCCTCGGCCTTCACGCGTTCGGCCAGGCCTTCCTTGATGAAGACCGTATTGACCTTCACGCCGGTGTCCTTGGTGAAGGCGTCGAACAACGGCTGCGCCAGCTTGGGTTCGCGCGTGGTGTAGACGTTGACCTCGCCCGACTGGGCATACGCCGCCGTGCTGGCGAGGAGCACCGCGCCCACCGTGAGCGCGCGCGCGGCCGTTCGGTTGCGACGGAACATCTAAGACCCTCCTGTGGCTTCGGGGGACGCCCCATGGGCGACGCCGCGCATCCGCGCGCTTCCTCCCGTAGGAACTTGAGGGCGCTGGGTCAAGCCAAATTGGCGTGAAAGATCAATAACTTAGAATGATTCTAAACAGCTTGAGTCCAGAATCGGCTCATGGGTTCATCTGCCCGCTTCCGGCAGCGGCGACGACGCCAATCCGGCATGGCGGCCGGGCGGCAGAGCCGCGATCTCCGCGATCAGCTTGTTCAGAATGGCCTTTCCGAACGATCCGAAATCCTCCGCCACGATGACGAAGGCGCCGGGGCCGCCGATCACGTTCTTCTCGAAATAGGCCGGCAGGCCGCCGACCGGGTTGGTGTGCTCCGGATTCCACGGCGTGGGCATGTCGCTGAGGATCGCCAGCGCATTGATCGTGACGCCTTTTCGCACGGCATCGTCGCGGGCCGCGGTGACCTCCCGCCCGCTGTTGTTGGTGCCGTCGCCGGAGACGTCGATCGTGCGCCTGTCCGCTTCGAACGGGGCGCTTTCGAACAGCGTCATGGCGAAGTCGATGCCGGCGCTGATCGATGTGCGGTCGTAGAACGCGCGCGGTTCCTCGAGCAGCTGATCGGCGAATTTGCGCGCCGCTTCCGGACCGTCGATCACGCTCCAGTCGATCAGGACCTTCTGGGACGACGACCCCGCCCATTCGACAAAGGTGACGGCGATACGCCCGGACCCGCCGGACTTGATCGCCTCGAGCACGCGCGGATCGGAGATTGCTTCGGCATAGCCGGTGCGCTGCAGCTTGAACTTCGATCCGTCGACGCTACGCGACACGTCGGCGGCCAGCACCAGCAGCAGGTCCACGCGTTCGCGCGCCGCGAGCGGCGAGGCGGCGAGCACCAAGCTCAACATCACAAGCGCAGCGCCCAGGAGCCTTCGCATGTCACCACCTCCGCGCCGTCGGCGACGGCGCCCCGCATCGAGGCGGGCAGGCGTGACCCGGAGGCTGCACCGCCGACGGACGTTTCAGAGCGAGACTACAAATCCGCCGCGGCGGAATGGTGGCCGAATGCCCCGATCACATTCCGATGCAGGGCGCAACAACGCGTGAGTGCACTGCCTATTCGGCGAGCACGCGTGTGGCGGGGAAGGTGACTTCCACCAGCGTGCCGGAATTCACCGCGCTCTTGATCGCAAAGCTGGCACGGTTGGCCTCGGCCAATGCCTTCGTCAGCGGCAGGCCAAGGCCAGTGCCGCCCGAACCCCATTTCGCCGACGTCGCGAGCTGGCGGAACGGCTCCAGCGCGGTCTGGATGTCCTTTTCGGTCATGCCGACGCCGGTGTCGCGAACCCGCAGCACCGCTTCGCCGCGCTCGGTGAGCGCCGTCGACACGATCACCTGGCCGCCGGCGCCGGTGAACTTGATCGAGTTCGACAGCAGGTTGAGCACGATCTGCCGCACCGACCGGGCGTCGGCAACCACCGGGGGCAGCGTCGGCGACAGCGACGTGCGGATAATGATGCGCTCGCGATTCGCCTGCGGCTGCATCAGCGCCACGCATTGCTGCATCAGCTCGTTCAGATTGACGCTGGTGAAGGCGAGGTCGAGTTTGCCCGCTTCGATCTTGGACAAATCCAACAGGTCGTTGATCAGCGAGACGAGGTGCTGCCCCGACGTGTGGATGTCCTTGAGATATTCGCGGTAGCGCTCGTTGCCGACCGGGCCGAAGCGCTCGTCCATCATCACTTCCGAGAAGCCGATGATGGCGTTCAGCGGCGTGCGGATCTCGTGGCTGATCTTGGCGAGGAAGTCGGACTTGGCCGACGAGGCCCTTTCCGCCTGCCGCTTCGCCTCCGTCAGCTCCTCCTCGGCCCGCTTCCACTGGGTGATGTCGCGGAACACGGCACAGAACTTCTCGGGATCCTCCGCGATCCGGCCCATCGTCATGAACAGCGGGATCAGGCCGCCCTGGCGCACGCGGCCGATCACCTCGCGGCCGTCGTTGAGCAGGCTGGCGACGCCGTTGCGCGTCAGCCCGTCGAGATAGTCGAGCGCGTCGCGGTGGCTTTCCGGCGCGAACAACTCGATCAATGGCCGATCGACGAACTCGTGCTGTTCGTAGCCGAACAGGGCTTCGGCGCTGCGGTTGGCCGCCACCATGCGGCCCTGGCGGTCGACGACGATGACGCCGTCAGTGGCGGTGTCGAGGATCGAGGCCAACTCGCGCTGCTTGGCTTCGGCGGCGCGCAGCGCCAGTTCTTGCGCCTTGGCCTTCTCCTCGTCGCCGCCTGGCGTCAGCGTCACCAGCCGTGCCGCGTCGCCGTCCCATGCGATGGCGGACGGTCGCACGTCGACCGGGATGGTTTCGCCGGCACCGGAGAGGAGATCGAAACTTCCACCCGGTCCTTCCATCACGTCGACGCCGCGGCTGCCGAACAGCCGCGCGAGGCCGCCGGCGGCTTCCAAGGCTTCGAGCGTGTCATAGCCGCACAGGTCGAGCGCCGCCGGATTGGCATGAAGCAGGCGATCGCCACGCAGGACCAGCACGGCGCTCGGCATCAGCGCCAGCAGCGCCCGTTCGCGGGCGGTGTCGTGTGCCGGTCTTGCGGCGAAGGCGCTCGGGACCAGATCGATGGCCGGCACCTCGTCCGCCGCGTCCGGCATGGGCGCGGCTTCGCGCGCCTCGTGCCCTTCATCGTCGTCGCGTTCCGGCGCAGGCGGCACGGCTTCCGGCGCCGCGGCCGCCGTCTCGTCGGGCGTTTCGGCGGACGGCCCCGGCGCCTCCTCGTCTTCGATCCGCGCGCCGAGGGCCCGCGCGATCTCGCGGAAGGCGTTGCGCTCGACCGGCGTGAGGCCGCGCCGTTCGCTGCCGGAGGCGGGACGGAACGGCAGCACGTTGCGCACCGGCGGCACCACCGTCAGGTGCGGCCGCGGCTCCGCGGTCGCCGTCGGTTCGTCGTCGCCGGGGCCGGACTCCGGTTCGCTTTCCGGCACCACCTCGGCCGCGGGCGCGCCCGGTTCGTCGTCCTCTTCGGCCGGCGCAGCCGTCGGCTCGGACGTCGAAACACCGGCCTCGGCGTGGCGCAGCGCGCCGATCGCGGCGAGGCGTTCCACGTCGCGGCACACGCCGAAGCCGCGATAGCCGCGGAAGTTGCGGTCGCGGTCGAACATGGGCAGGCCCGACAATTCGACCGTCAGCCGTCCCTCGGTGCCGTCGACCGGCCACGCCACGACGATGCCGCTGAACGTGTCGCGCGAGGCGAGCGCGCGGATCAGCCGCTGTTCGCGATCGAGCCCGAGCGCGTCGGCGATCTCCGCCCACGGGCGCCCCAGCATCGCGGCGGTGGACGGGCCCATCACCGCGATGAATTCCGGCGTGCCCAGCGTGAACAGGCCGGCGGCGTCGATCTGCCAGACGAACCGCAGGGGATGGCGCCGGTCCGTCGGCGGCAGCGGCACGGGTTCCGGGGCCTTGCCCGCGACCGGCTGCGGGACTGCTTCGGGTTCGGCGGCGGCGACTGCGCCTTCCTCCGCATCGTCCGCCGCAACCGCGTCGGGGGCGGCGGCATCGCCGGCGCGTTCTTCTGCGGCGACATCCTTGCTCTCGGCGATGCTGTCATCCGCGCCGCTTGCATCGGCGGCCGAAACCGTCTCCTCCGCCGCGGCGCGATCGGTGTCGGCGGCCTCGGCCGCCGGTTCAGTCGCGTCCGTCTCGGCGGCCACCGGTTCGGTCTCGACCGGCTCAGCCGCGAGCGGTTCGGTTTGCGTCGGGGCGGCCACCGGCCCGGCGACCGGCACCGTCTCCGCCGGTGCCGCGTCGGGCGGCTGCGTCACCGCGGCGGGCGCGGGCACGGCGAGCACGAACCCGTCTTCGGCGGTGCCGATCCGCTCCAGCGTGACCGGCTGGCCCGCGACCTGTCCTTCGACGCGCACGCCCGCCGGCAGCGATGCGAGCGGCGTTCCGCCGCGCGTGGACGCCACGGCCGCGGCGTCGCAGGCGAAGCCGGGGCCGGCATGCAGCAGCCGTCCGTCGAGCCCGAAGGCCGCGAGCGGGGTGACCTCGCCGGCGAACAGGCGCTGCACCCGTTGCGCCAGCGACAGCGCCGGTCCCGTGCCTTCGGCGGCGGTGATTAGTACCGCGACCGTGCCGTCGGCGAGCGTGATCTTGCGGCAGGCGCAGACCAGCGCCCGCCCGAACCCGCCGACCAGCCCACGCAGCCGTTCCAGCCGCGGCGCGCCGCCGCGCGCCAGCCCGGCTGCGAGCCGCTGCACCTGCGCCGTCACCGGATGGGCATGGGCCCGCGCCAGCAGCGCGGCCGGGTCGGCAAGTCCCGAGGCTGCAGCGGCTGCGGCATTGGCCCAGATCGGCCCGTTGCTGCCCCACAGCCAAGCCGCGGTCGCCCCGGCCACATGCGGGGCCAGCTGCGGGTCGCGGATCAGGGTGGGATCGGCCGGGCGTCGCGTCATCGGATCCTGGCGCGGCGGGAGCCGCCATCGTTAAGAAAACCTAAATCTTGTAGTCCTGGGCGCCAATCCCGTCCACGCCGCCGAATCCGCTGCGCACAGGCGCGGCCAGATAGGGTTAACGGCAGCATGAGGCCGTTTTCGCCGGCCATCCCCGTGAAGGGATGTGCGGCTGCAACAATTGGCTGGCAGAATGGTTCTGTCCGCAATGCGGCGCCGGCCAGACCGGCAACGAGGACGAGGAGGAGACAATGGCCGAGATCCCGAATTTCCAGATTCCGGACGAGATGCGTGACATGGCCGAGAAGAGCGTCGAGCAGGCGCGGGTCGCCTTCGACGGCTTCATTGCCGCCGCCCAGAAGACGGTCACGACTTTGGAAGACCGGGCCAACGCCGCCCAGACCGGCGCCAAGGACTTCAGCGCCCGGGCCATGTCCTTCGCGGAGCAGAACGTCTCCACCTCGTTTGATTTCGCCCAGCGGCTGGTGCGGGCCCAGGACGTTCAGGAGGTGATGCGCCTCCAGGCAGAATTCGTGCGCAGCCAGATCCAGGCGCTCAGCGAGCAGGCAAAGGAGCTCGGCGAGACCGTCGGCAAGGCGGCGATGGACCAGACGCGGCCGCCCCGCACCTGACCGGTTCAGTCTCGCGGTAGAATGTTGCATTGCAACATTTCTGTTGCGCTGCATAAGGCCTTTTGCTAGTCGAATGGTGGCTATGCGTTCTGCGCGTGGCTCGGCTGGTGCCGCGTGCGATTGGAAGACCTTGTGTGACGAACCAGGTGAGGGCGCGGGCGGCGCATCCTGGTTTCGTGTCCGCCGCCCGAACCAGGGAAAACGATCATGGCTGAGGCCACCCCCGCGACTGCCAAGGCGAAATCTGCGAAGCCTGTTCCGGTGCCTCCCGGCACGGACGCGCCGAAGACCGAGGCGCCCAATTTCGATCTGTCGAAATTCGACATGCCGTCCTTCGAACTGCCGAAGGTCGAAGTTCCCGCCGCCTTCCGCGAGGTGGCGGAGAAGAGCGTGGCCCAGGCCAGGGAGGGCTACGAGAAGATGAAGGCGATGACCGAGGAGGCCACCGCCGTCGTCGAAGGCACCTATGCGGCCGCCAGCAAGGGCGCGACCGACTACAATCTCAAGGTGATCGAGATCGCCCGCGCCAACACCAACGCGGCGTTCGACTTCGCCCGCGCGCTCATCGGCGTGAAGAGCCTGTCGGAAGTGCTCGAAGTCTCCAGCGGCCACGCGCGCAAGCAGTTCGAGACCCTGACCGGGCAGTCCAAGGAATTGACCGAACTGGCCCAGAAGGTGGTGGTCGAGACCAGCGAACCCCTCAAGGCCGGCATCGGCAAGGCCTTCCGCCGCGTCGCCTGAGGCGCTGGCCACGATTTGACAAAGCCCGGGGCCCCGCTCCGGGCTTTCTGTTGCCCGGTTCGCGACGGTGAGTAGCCCCGCCTTGGGCCTTGCCAAATCCGGTCATTGCACCTAGGGTCCGGCCGCTCGCCGATCCCGTGCAGCTGTAGCTCAGTTGGTTAGAGCGCCTGTCTGTGGAACAGGAGGTCGGTGGTTCGAGCCCACCCAGCTGTACCATTCAGCGCCGCACCTCGGCCGAGCAATCACAATCCCGACTCATGCTGCGACTCGCGCGACCCTCTCGCGCGCCTGAACGGCCTCGCTGAAGCGCGATGCCGGTGCGAACGTGCTCGCCATTGCTGCGCCGAGCACGAACCACAGCGCGCGCTGATAGAGCAGGTCCTGCACCGTGCTCATGACGGCGAAGCCGACCAAGGTCAGCACGACCAGCAGGGCCACGTCGTCGCCGTGCCGCGCCGGCTGCCATTCCGCCTTGAACATTCGCACCGCGGGCCAGAGGAACGCGGCGAAGCCCACGAGGCCCATTTCCGCCAGCAGCCACAACGGCGAGGAATGGATCACCAGGAGGCGGTCGTCCAGGCCGCGCACATGTGCATTGAAGTAGCCGAGCCCCGCGCCGAAGACGGGATGATCCAGGAACATCTGCCAGCCGGTCGCAATGCTCTTCCACCGCTCCTCCGCGGATTCGGAACGCGGCTCTCGTTCGGGCTTCATCTCCTGCGAGGAGGCTGACGATTCCGGAGCAGGAGCGGGGATCGCTTCCTGTGCAGGCAGCGCCTGTTCCGCTGCCACGCGCCACGCAGAGGCCAGGTTCTGCATGCCGGTGCAAAGGCCCGCCAGCACAACGGCAGCTACGATCGTCACCGTCACGCGCCGCAGCAGGACCGGCCGAAGCGCAACCGCGATGACGACGACGATGGCCATCGCGCCGAGGCCCGAGCGCGACCCGGTGAACCACAGGCCTGTCATGAGAACGGGCGCGAGCAGCCAGAAGCGGCGCTCCTCGGGCAGGATGCAGAATAAAAGTGCGACGGCCAGGATCAGCTGGAACGCGAACGCGTTCGGATCCTGGCCGAAACCGTCGAGGCGCCCGAACGTGAGAGAAACCACGTCATACCCGGCGTGCGCCGCCGCCATTTTGACGAGATCGAACGCGATTCCCGCAGCGGCCACGACGACGGTGACTCGCGCCAGCGTCCGCCATCCCTCCCAGCCGCCCTGCTTCACGATCAGCGCGCCGGCGCCGACGTAGGCTGCGAGCACGAACCAGCCCATCGTCTTGTTGACGGCTGCCCACCGGGTCCAGCCGAACACGGCTGCGCCGTGCAGCAGGCCGACCGCGAGGACGACGGCGACCAGTGCCAGGTGCCAGTGGAAATGCGAAACGCGCCAATCCAGGCGGCCGCGCACGAGCCAGACGAGCGCGACCAGGCCGGCGACGATGGCCAATGGATCGCCCAGGCTCACATTGACGCGCCCGGCATCGACGGGAACATGCACCTGGAAGAAGATCAGGACTGCGACGGCGAGCGAGATCGTCCAGGCGAAGGCGGCGTCCAGATCGAGGCCTGATGCAATCCGCCTGCGCTCCGGCGCGGCCTTCGTGCCCGTCATGAGCCACGGGGCTGCGGCGGACATCGCCCCCACTACGATCAGCGACAGAACGCCCACGGCGAGCGCCGACAGCAAGGCCGCCTCCGGCGGTACGCCCACCGCGCCCAACGCGGCAACGGCACTGAGCTCGCGCACGCCCCAGCCGGCGAAGCTGATCGGAAGCGCCGCGGCGAACATCACCACCGCAGCCGAGGCGACGAGATCCAGCATTGCAACCTGCGGCGCGAGCGCCGCCGCCGACAGGACGAACACGAGCAGCGTGGTTCCGTGAATGACAAAGGTCAGCCCGAAGCTGCGCGCGCCGCGGAGCAACGCCACGCGATCGAAATGTCGCAGAAAGGGTCGCGCGAGCGGCAGCACGATGACCCCGGCTGCCGCACAGGCAAGGCCAAGGCCGACTGCCAGGTCGATCAGCTCCATGCCGCCGTGTTCGGTGTCGATGGTCAGGCGGCCGAACACGTAGAGGGAGCCCGGAACAGCGAACAGCAACGCCACCAGCAGCGCGACGACCCGCTCGTACAGGGTGGCGGACATCGACGCCTCGACGGGCATTCCCGAGCGGCCAAGAATGGCGCTGCGCGCGAAGAGCTGGCCGAAGAACTGCATGAGGAGATGACCCGCGGCCTGCCCGACCGCGACCGCGGCGACGCAGTCGCGGAAATGCACCGGGTGGCCGAGATCGGCGGCCACGAACTGCAGCCGCGCCGCGGCCACGAGGGTGGTGAAGACGGTTCCCAGGCAGATCGCCGCGACAATCGCCGGCGTCAGGTGGCGCAACTGCGCCAGCATCATGTCCGGCGTGCTGGTCGCGAAGGCAACAGCGCCCGCAGCGATGATGCACACCGCCGACAGCAAGAGCCGCACCCAGAGGATCCGCATGCGCGTGCTTCTGCTCGATCTTGCTAAGGCCGACTCACGGCGTGGTTCGGCGCCGAACAGTGAAACACACGATCGGGGTCTGGTTGGCAACCGGCTTAGAGTACCGTCGGCAGGGACGCGCGGCTAATCGGCGCCCGGGTCCGCCACCATCCCCGCTGCCGCAATCGCTGCGCAGGCGGCGGCCTCGTCGTTCTCCGAAGTGTCGCCGGAAATGCCGACGGCCCCGAGCACGGTGCCGTTCTGATCCCGGATCAGCACGCCGCCGGGCACCGGCACCAGCGGTCCGGCCATGTGGCTGACCGCGGCGATGAAATAGGCCTGTTCCCTGGCGCGCTTGCCGAGCGACCGCGTCCCCATCCCGAGCGCGAGCGCGCCATAGGCTTTGCCATGGGCAACCTCGGCGCGCTTGAGGCTCGTGCCGTCTTCGCAGGCGACGCACTTCCACGCCCCGCGCGCATCCAGCACCACGACGGCGACGGGTTTGAAATGTCCCGCACGCGCATGAGCGAGCGCCGCGGTGACCATGGTCTGCGCCGCATCCAATGAAAGTTCAGTCATCGGGCCCCTCCCTGCCGCGCCGATCGATCTGCCGCGGCGCACCACGTCGGCCGAATACCAGCCGCTTGCCATCGCACGATAACTGCATTCATTATTCGGAACCAGGAAGACACGTTGCTGCCGCCGTGCTGTTGCGCGGCCTCTGCCCGCGATGGCGGGCCCATTGCAGAACGCATTGGCCGAGAGCCGGATCAACCGGCCGCGTGGCCGGGGAAACATCCAGGGAGAACGTCATGCTTCGTCTGAAGCCACTCGTCCTCGCCGTCTTTGCAGCCGCCTTTGCGACCGCAGCGCACGCGCAGACCGACATCAAGTTCGCCCATGTGGGCGAGCCCGGTTCGCTGTTCGACCGGACCGCGCAGGAATTCGCCAAGCGCGCCAACGACAAGCTCGCCGGCAAGGCCAAGGTCACCGTCTACGGTTCGAGCCAGCTCGGCGGCGATGCCGAGCTGATGAAGAAGCTGAAGCTCGGCACCGTCGATCTCGCCTTGCCGTCGACGGTGATGACGTCGCAGGTTCCGCTCTTCGGCCTTTTCGAAATGCCCTATCTCGTCAAGGATCGCGACCACATGGTGCGGATCCGCGAGGAGGTGGTGGTGCCGGAAATGGTGCCGGTGGCGGAGAAGGCGGGCTACCGCATCATCGCCATCTGGGAGAACGGCTTCCGCCATATCACCAATTCGAAACGGCCGATCAAGACTCCCGAGGATCTCAAGGGCATCAAGCTGCGCGTGCCGCAGGGCGAATGGCGCGTGAAGATGTTCCAGGCCTATGGCGCGAATCCCAGCCCGCTCGCCTTCTCGGAGGTCTTCGTCGCGCTGCAGACGGGCGTCATGGACGGCCAGGAGAACCCGTTCGCACAGATCTATCCGGCACGCTTCCAGGAGGTGCAGAAATATCTGTCCCTCACCGGGCACGTCTATACGCCCGGCTATGTGACCGCCGGCGCAAGTTGGGCGCGGCTCGATCCGGAGGTGCAAAAGGTCCTCACCGACACCGCCAAGGAGATGCAGCCGGTGGCGCTGCAGCTTGCGGCGGAACTCGACGACGAGCTGCTGAAGAAGCTCAAGGAAGCCGGCATGGAGGTGAACGAGGCCGACAAGGACGCGTTCATCAAGGCCAGCGATGCGATCTACAAGGAATTCTCCGACAAGGTTCCCGGCGGCAAGGCGCTGATCGACAAGTCGCTCGCGCTCGGCAAGAGCTCCTGAACGGCGCGTCAAGAGAGCCGGCGCCCCGCCGGCTCTCTTCCTGTTACCAAGCGGATGGGGCGGGCTTGTGAATTGGCAATCCCTGCGCGCGGCTTTCGAGTCCGTGCTCGAACTGATCGTCATCGCGCTGGTCGTCGGACTGACCGCGCTTGTCATCGCCGGCTTTGTGTTCCGCTATTTCGGCGGCGCTCTGGTTTGGTACGACGAGACCGCCTCGGTCGGGCTGGTCTGGCTCACCTATTACGGATCGGCGCTGGCGGCGCTCAAGGGCGCGCATATCGGCGTCCCCGGCCTCGTCAACGCCATGCCGCCGCGCTGGCGCGTGGTCGCCGTTCTGTTCGCGGAAGTCTGCGTCATCGCGTTCTTCGGCGTGTTGGCCTGGACGGGACTGGAGGTTCTCGCCGTGTTGGCCGGCGATGGGATGGTGAGCCTGCCCTGGGTGCCGCTGCGCTTGACCCAGTCGGTCATCCCGATCGGTTCAATCCTCTTCATCATCGCTGAACTGTTGCGGCTCCCCAAAGTGTTGGCGGATGCCCGGGGCGCCGGCTTCATCGACACGGAGACCCAAGAGGCCATGGCGCACGCCGAACTCGCCGGCGGAAGGCCGGCCGTGCTCTCGGCCGAGGAGCCGCGGCCATGACGATCGGCCTGATGCTCGCCGGCATGCTGGGGCTGGCGCTGTTGAACGTGCCGATTGCGGTTGCCCTCGGCCTCGTCGGCATGCTGGCCATCGTGCTCAACCAGGGCACGGCGATGCTGGTCAACGTGCCCCTCGTCATGTTCGAGGGCGCTTCGAGCTTCCCGCTTTTGGCGATTCCGCTGTTCATTCTCGCCGGCGCGATCATGAACGCGTCGTCGATTTCGCGCCGTCTGATCGCTTTCGCTTCGGCCGTTGTGGGTTTCATCCGCGGCGGCCTGTCGATGGTGGCCATCGGCGCCTCGCTGTTCTTCGCCGAGATCTCCGGCTCTGCCGTCGCCGACGTCGCGGCGCTTGGCAGCATCCTGATTCCAGAAATGAAACGGCGCGGCTATTCCAAGGAAGTCGCCGCGGCCGTGATGTCGTCGTCCGCCAGTCTGGCCATCATCATCCCGCCGTCGATTCCGATGATCCTGTATGCGGTCATGGCGCAGACGTCGGTGGTGAAGATGTTCGTCGCCGGGATCCTCCCCGGCCTGATCGGCGCCGTTGGTCTCGCGATCGCCGCCTATTGGCAGGCGCGCCGTTACAACTTCCCGGTGGAGGAGCGCTTCCAAGCCGCCCGTGTCTGGGAAACGTTCAAGGAGGCGCTGTGGGCCTTCATTCTTCCGATTGCGATCCTGGGCGCGATCTTCGGCGGCCTGGTCACCGCCACCGAGGGTGCAGGCATGGCGGTGGTGGCGGCGCTGTTCGTCGGCGGCGTGATCTACCGGGATCTCGATTTCCGCGAATTGCGCAAGGCGTGCATCGAGGGCGGCATTCAGACCGCCGTGGTCATGCTCCTCGTCGCCTCGTCGGCGCTGATCGGCACGTTCCTTACCGAGGCGCAGGTGCCGCAAAAGCTCGCCCAGGGCATTACCGGCCTCACCAGTGACAAATACTTGGTGCTGCTGCTGCTCAACGTGGTGTTCCTGATCCTCGGCATGTTCCTGCATTCGGCGGCGGCGATCATCCTGGTGATCCCGATCGTCATGCCGGTGGTGACGGCGGTTGGTATCGACCCGATCCACTTCGGTCTGGTCGTGACGCTCAACCTCGCCATCGGTCAGCAGACGCCGCCGGTCGCGAGCGTGCTGATGGCGGCCTGCTCGATCGCCCGCTCGGACATCTGGGAGACGACCAAGGCGAATATCCCGTTCATCCTCGCCTTGCTGATCGTGCTCGTTCTGTGCACCTACGTGCCGTGGACGTCGCTGGTCCTGGTCGAATTCTTCTACGGCAACTAGGCGCTCAGTCCCCGGGCGCACGTATCGCCCCAGCCGGCGCGGCGTGCCGCCTTGTAGGCCGCACCCTCCCGTCGGCTGAAGAACCGCTCGGTGGCGGTGCCGTCGGGCCGGCACAGTTTCAGCGTGACGCGTCCGCTTCCCGTCCGCGGCGGCGCCAGCACCCGGGACGCGGCGGGCTCCGGCGGCCGGCGCGCGGCCGCGAGATAAATGAACTTCTCGTCCTCCCACGGCACGTCGGCGTCCTTGGAGAGACGGTGCAGCCGCGAGCGCGCGACGCGGCGCGCGAAATGGCACCAATCGGGCTCGATCAGCGGGCACGCTGCGGCATGCGGGCACGGGGCAACGAGATGTGCCCCGGCCGCGATCAGCAGGCTGCGTGCGGCGAGGATGCGCCGCCACCCAGCGGGCGTGCCGGGCTCGACGATCACCAGCATGTCGGCGCTCGCCTCCCACAGGCGCAGGACGACCCGGTCGCGAATCTCCGGTGCCAGTTCGTCGAGCACATAGGCGAGGGTGACGAGATCGTGGCGGCCGTAATCCGCTTCCGTCTCGACGTCGGCCGCGCGCCAGGAGACCTGCGGGACGGGCGCGGCGCCGGCGAACTGCTCGCCCCAGCGCCGCATCGCCGGGCTCGCCTCCACCATGTCCGCGCGCGCGATGCCAGGCCAGCAGGTGCCGGCGGCCCAGAGCGCGGAGCCGGGCCCGGCGCCCACATCCAGCATCGTTCGCGGGGCGAAGTCCGGGCAGCGCGCGGCCACCGCTTCGAGGCTGGCGCGGATCGCCGCATAGGTCGCCGGGAGCCGCGTTGCAAGATAGGCCTGCGCCGCCAGATCGTCCGCGACATGGAGGCGCCCGTCGCGGATCTCCGCCCGGTAGCGCTGCGACAGGGCCGCGGAGGCACGCGCGAGATCGGACAGGGCGACGCCTTCCAGCGCGCGATCGACGGCCTCGCGAAGGGCAGCAGGCAGTTCCACGTTCAGACGGTCTCCGCGGCGCGCCTGGCGCGCCCGTTTTCGACGCTCGCCGCCAGGACGCGCGCCACATGCACCGCCTCGCGTCCCGTGCCGTCGCGTATCTGGTGCCGGCACGAGGTTCCGTCGGCGACGACCATCGTCGCCGCGTCGGCGTTGCGCACCGCCGGAAGCAGCGACAACTCGCCCATGGCGAGCGAGACGTCGAGCGTGTCGGCGCCATAGCCGAACGCGCCGGCCATGCCGCAGCAGCTCGACTCGATCGTCTCCACTTGCGCTTCGGGGACGAGTTTCAACGTCCGTTCGACGGCGCCCATCGCACCGAACGCCTTCTGGTGGCAGTGCCCGTGCAGCAGGATCTTGCCGGGCACGGGCCCGAACGGCTCAGGGAGCGGCTTGTCGGCAAAGTCGCGCGCGAGAAGTTCCTCGAACAGCAATGCATGCGCGGCGAGGCGCTGCGTGTCCGCGCCGGGCAGAAGCGCCGGGATCTCGTCGCGCAGGGCGAGCAGGCAGCTCGGCTCCAGGCCGATCACCGGCACGCCGCGGGCGACGAACGGCGCGAAGGCATCGACCAGCCGCTGCGCTTCGGCGCGCGCCTCGGCGATGCGCCCGACCGAGAGGAAGGTGCGCCCGCAACACAGCGGCCGCGAACCGCGGGCGGGGCGGGGCAGGTGAACGCGATAGCCGGCAGCGCCGAGCACGGCGATCGCGGCGTCGAGATTTTCGCGCTCGAACCAGCGGTTGAACGTGTCGGCGAACAGCACCACCTCGCGCCCGTCCTCGGGCCCCACCGCCGCCGCGGCGGATTCGCGGAAGGCATCGCGCCGCCAGCGTGGCAGCGGCCGGCGCGCGCTGAAGCCGGCGACCGCTTCCGACAGCCGCGCCGCGCCGGGCACCACGTCGCGCAGGTTCATCAGCCACCACGCACGCGCGGCATAAGGCGCGTAGCGCGGCAGCCAGCCGATCAGCTTCTGGTGCAGGTCGAGGCCGTGACGCTCGGCGCGCGCAGCGAGCACCTCGATCTTCATCCGCGCCATGTCGACGCCGGTCGGACATTCGCGCCGGCAGCCCTTGCAGGAGACGCACAGCTTGAGCGTCTCCATCATCGCGTCGTCGGACAGCGCGTCGGGGCCGAGCTGGCCGGTGATGGCGAGGCGCAACGTATTGGCGCGGCCGCGGGTGACATCGCGCTCCTCGCGCGTGACCCGGTAGCTCGGGCACATCACGCCGCCCGCAAGCTTGCGGCAGGCGCCGTTGTTGTTGCACATCTCGATTGCGCCCTGAAACCCGCCGCCTTCGCCTGGATAGGCGGACCAGTCGAGCACCGTCTGCAGCGGCTCGGCGCGATAGTCGGGCGGATAGCGGAACAGCCGGCGATCGTCGAAGGCGGGCGGGCGCACGATCTTCCCGGGATTGTATAGGGCGAGCGGGTCGAACCGGTCCTTCACCTCTTCGAAGGCGCGCACGATCCGCGGCCCGAACATCCGTTCGTGGAATTCCGAACGCACGATGCCGTCGCCGTGTTCGCCCGAATGCGAGCCCTTGTAGGCGCGCACCATTTCGAACGCCTCTTCGGCGATGGCGCGCATGGCGCGCACGTCGTGTTCCAGCCGCAGATTGAGCACCGGACGCACATGCAGGCAGCCGACCGAGGCGTGCGCGTACCAGGTGCCGCGCGTGCCGTGCTTCTCGAACACCTGCGTGAGCCGCTCGGTATAGTCGGCGAGGTGTTCCAGCGGCACCGCGCAATCCTCGACGAAGGAGACGGGCTTTCCCTCCTGCTTCATCGACATCATGATGTTGAGGCCTGACGTGCGAAGATCGGCGATCGCCGCCTGCAGGTCGGGTTCGGCGACGGCGACGACGCCGCCCCATTTGCGGCCGCTGCGATCCCAGCCGAAGCCGAGATCGCCCATCAATGCTTCGAGCCGGCTGAGCCGGACGCGGTTCTCCTCCGGTGTCTCCGCAAACTCCACCAGCAGGATCGCCTCCGGCTCGCCGCGCACGAAGCGCGCCAGCGTCGGGCGGAACATGGCGATCTCGCCAGCGAGCTCCAGCATCGTCCGGTCGACCAGTTCCACCGCGATCGGCTGCAGCTTCACCAGGTGCCGGGCCGCATCCATCGCTTCGTAAAAGCTGCCGAAATGGCAGGCACCGACCATGCGCGGGCCGAGCAGCGGGGACAGTTTGAGCGTGATCGCGGTCGAGAAGGCGAGGGTGCCTTCGGATCCGACCAACACATGCGAAAGGTTGAGGTCGTTGCGCCCGGGCACCAGCGCGTCGAGATTGTAGCCGCCGACGCGGCGCTGCACCTTGGGAAAGCGCGCCTCGATCTCCTCCGCTTCGCGGGCGCCCAGTGCCAGCAGGTCGCGGGCGAGCGGCGCTACCGGCGAATCCGGTGGGATATTCGACAAGTCCGCGGAAGTGGGGCCGAAGCGCGCAGGCGCTCCGTCGGCGAGCAGCGCGTCGATGGCGATGACATTGTCGCGCATCGTGCCGTAGCGCAGCGAGCGCCCGCCGCAGGAATTGTTTGCCGCCATTCCGCCGATCGTCGCCCGCGAGGCTGTCGACACGTCGACCGGAAACCACAGACCGTGCGGCTTCAATCGCCGGTTCAGGTCGTCGAGGACGAGGCCCGGTTCGACCACGCAGGTGCGCGCATCGACGTCGAGCGAGACGAGCCGGTTGAGGTGCTGCGAGCAATCGATCACCAGCGCCTCGTTGACCGTCTGGCCGCATTGCGACGTGCCACCGCCGCGCGGCAGCACCGGCACGCCTTCCTCGCGCGCGATCGCGATGGCGCGCGCGGCCTCGTCGACCGTTTTCGGCACGACCACGCCCAGCGGCGTCATCTGGTAGATCGAGGCGTCCGTCGCGTAGCGCCCGCGGCTGAAGCGGTCGAACAGCACGGCGCCGGCGATTTCGCTTTTCAGCCGCCGCTCGAGGCCCGGCACCAGCCGCACGCTCATGTCATCCCCTCCGGCGGTTTCCTCGCCTTGACCTGCATTTTGCATTCATGAATCATGTTCACAAGCGTTCGGCGGCGCGCCGCGTCAGAAGCGCGCCCGCAGGGAGGTCTGCCGATGGCCAGCAATGCGGTTCGCACACCCGGACGCCATTTCCTGCAGATTCCGGGGCCCACGCCTGTTCCCGACCGCATTCTGCGGGCGATGGACATGCCCACCATCGACCATCGCGGGCCCGAGTTCCAGAAACTCGGCCGCCGCGTGCTGGACGGGCTGAAGACCGTTTTCCGGTGCTCCGGGCCGGTGATTATCTATCCAGCTTCAGGAACCGGGGCCTGGGAGGCCGCGCTGGCCAATGCGCTGTCGCCCGGCGACCACGTGTTGATGGTCGAGACCGGCCATTTCGCCGCTTTGTGGAAGAACATGGCGGCGAAGCTCGGTCTCGTACCGGAAATGCTGCCCACCGACTGGCGCGTCGGCGCCGATCCCGACGCTGTTGCCGCGCGCCTGCGCGAAGACAAGGCGCATGCGATCAAGGCCGTCTGCATCGTCCACAACGAGACGTCGACCGGCTGCACGTCGCCCATCGCGGAGATCCGCCGCGCCATCGACGCGGTTGGTCATCCCGCGCTGTTCATGGTCGACACCATCTCCTCGCTTGGTTCCGTCGACTTCCGGCAGGACGAGTGGGGCGTCGACGTCACGGTGGCGGGATCGCAGAAAGGGCTGATGCTTCCGCCCGGCCTGTCCTTCAACGCGCTCTCCGAGAAGGCGATCGCCGCATCCAAGACGGCGCGGATGCCGCGGCTGTTCTGGTCGTGGGAGGAGATGATCGCCATCAATGCCAAGGGCTTCTTTCCTTATACGCCGGCGACCAACCTGCTCTATGGCCTCGCCGAGGCGATCGACATGCTGCACGAGGAGGGGCTGGAGACCGTCTTCGCCCGCCACCAGCGCCATGCCGAGGCGACCCGGCGTGCGGTCCGCGCCTGGGGGCTCGAAATTCTCTGCCGCGATCCGCGCTACTATTCGCCGGTGCTGACGGCGGTGATGATGCCGGAGGGCCACGATGCCGACCGGTTTCGCCAAGTCGCGCTCGAACATTTCGACATTTCGCTCGGCACCGGTCTGAGCAAGCTCGCCGGCCGGGTGTTCCGTATCGGCCATCTCGGCGACATCAACGACCTGACCTTGATCGGGGCGCTGGCAGGCGTCGAAATGGGGCTCGAACGGGCGGGCGTCCCGCACAAGGCCGGCGGCGTTCAGGCGGCGATGGCCTATCTTTCGGAACAGGCCGGGCGGACGCTCGCGGCTGCTGCCGAATAGGCCGACTGACGCGCGGCGTCGGGGCGTCTTGAAGGGCGCTGCCGGTGCGATGCTATGCTGGTCGTCCGTGTCCGTGAGCCGCCGCATGTCCGATAGCACCGTCATCCGCCGTCGCAGTCTCCACGACGAGCTCGTGGTTCTCGTCCGCGACATGATTCTGGACGGCGAACTGGTGCCGGGCCAGAAGATATCCGAGCAGGCGCTGTGCGCGCGCTTCGGTGTGTCGCGAACGCCGCTGCGCGAAGCGCTGAAGGTGCTGGCGGCCGAGGGCGTGATCGAACTGCTGCCCAACCGCGGCGCCACCGTCGCACGCATTACCAGCGAGGCGATCGAGGAGCTGTTCCCGATCATGGCGGCGCTGGAAGCGCTCGCCGGCGAGCAGGCCTGCCGCCGCATCGACGAAGCGGGCATGGCCCGCATCCGCGCGCTGCACGAGGAGATGATGGCCTGCTATCGCCGCGGCGAGAAGGCGGGCTATGCCAATCTCAACCGCGCCATTCACGAGGCCCTGTTCGAGATCGCCGGCAATGCCACGCTGACGCAGATCTACAACAGCCTGATGGTGCGGATTCACAGCATCCGCTTCTTCGCCAAGCGCTCCGCGGCGCGCTGGCGCGCCTCGGTCGAGGACCACGAGCGTATCCTCGAAGCGCTGGAGGCGCGCGACGGACCGCGGCTCGCCGCGATCCTCAAGGACCACCTGCTCGGCCAGGCGGCGGACGTTGCCCGCGACACCTTGGAACCGGCGGACGAGATGGCCGCCGAATGACGGCGCGGGCCGCTTACCAGTTCCAGAGCGTTCCGTCTTCCAGCCGCGCGACCGGAAGATAGGCCGGCTGGTACGGATATTTCGCCGCCAGCGCCTCGTCGATGTCGACGCCGTGGCCCGGCACGTCGCCGGGATACATGTAGCCGTCCTTGAACGTGTAGGCGTGCGGGAACACGGCGTCCGTCTCCGCCGTGTGCGGCATGTGTTCCTGCACGCCGAGATTGGGCAGCCACAGATCGAAGTGCAGCGCCGCGCCCATGCAGATCGGCGACAGGTCGGTCGCGCCATGCGAGCCGAACCGCACCTGATAGAGCTCGGCCAGGGCGGCGATGCGGCGCAGATGGGTGATGCCGCCGGCATGGACCACGCTGGTGCGGATGTAGTCGATCAGCTGCTCCTGGATCAGATGCCGGCAATCGTGGATCGAGTTGAACACCTCGCCGATCGCGATCGGCGTCACCGTGTGCTGGCGGATCAGGCGCAGCCCGTCCTGGTTCTCGGCGGGAGTCGGATCTTCCATCCAGAACAGCCGATGCGGTTCGAAGCTCTTGCCGAGGCGCGCCGCTTCGATCGGCGTCAGCCGGTGATGCACGTCGTGCAGCAGGTGGAAGTCGAATCCCAGCCTGTCGCGCACCGCATCCATCAGCTTCGGCGCCGCCGCGAGATACTTCTCTGTCGACCAGACCTGCTCCTGCGGCAGTCCCTTCTTGGCAGGCTCGTAGTTCTCGCCCGGCCGCGCCACCCCATAGGTGCTGGCGAGATTGGGAATGCCCGCCTGCACCCGGACCGCCTTGTAGCCGAGCGCGAGATGTTCTTCGACCGATGCCACCGCATGATCGATGTCCGGGCCGTTGGCGTGGCAGTAGACCATCACGCCCGACCGGCTGGCGCCGCCGAGCAATTGGTAGAGCGGCAGACCCGCGACCTTGGCCTTGATGTCCCACAAGGCCGTGTCGACGGCCGCGATCGCCGTCATCGTCACCGGGCCGCGCCGCCAATAAACGCCCTTGTAGAGATAGTTCCAGATGTCCTCGATCTGATGCGGGTCGCGGCCGATCAGGCACGGGATCACGTGATCCTCGAGATAGGCGACCACCGCCTTTTCGCGCCCGTTGAGGGTTGCGTCGCCGAGGCCGTAAACGCCTTCGTCCGTGAGGATCTTCAATGTGACGAAGTTGCGTCCGGGGCAGGTGACGATGACCTTGGCGGCAGTGATTTTCATGACGGCTTTCTCTCGGCGGATCGCGCGCAGCGAGGCTGCGCCGGCAATGCGGAATCGGACATCGCGACCTAGCCGGCGCGGTCGACCCCGCCGACGAGATCGGCGGTGTGGATCGGCATCGTTTCGGCCTCGAACAGGTCGGGGTGGCGGGCGGCGAGGGCGGGCAGCGCGATCAGGATCTCGCGCAGGTGAACTTGCGTCGCCGCTTCGGCGGCATCCGGATCGTTGCGCCGGACCGCGGCGAGGATCTCGTCGTGCTGCTCGATCAGCAGCGGCATCGGCGATGCATCGGGCAGGCTGAGGAAGCGCACGCGGTCCATCTGCGCGCGGACCTCTTCGACGACGCGCCAGGCATAGGCGCAGTCGGCGATCTCGGCCAGCGCGCGGTGGAACGCCTCGTCCGCTTCCAGGAACCCATGCTGATCGTCGGCGGCGGCCGCTTCGCGCTGAACGGCGATGATCGACGCCAGCCGCTCCTTGTCCTCAGCCGTGGCCGTCCGGCAGGCGGTGCGGGCGATCGCGCATTCGACCGCCTCGCGGACCAGCCGCGCATCGGCCACCGCGCGGACCGAGATCTTCATCACGAAGGTGCCGCGATTGGGCAGGACGCGCACGAGCCCCGCCTCGGCGAGCTTGATGAAGGCTTCGCGGACCGGCTGCCGCGAGACGCCGAACCGCGTCGCGATTTCCTTCTCCGACAGCGCCGCGCCCGGCCGTTGGCGCATTTCCACGATCTCCTGCCGCAGCAGGCGGAACAGCTGCGCGCCCATGGGAGCGGCCAGGTCGATGGCGGCGGGGCGGCGGCGCGGTTCGGTCGGATGTTGCAATTCCATGAGGACAGGGTACCATACCGGTATGGTGGCGCAAGGACGCCACGTGCGGAATCCAAAATCAGCGAATCGCCGGCGAGCGGCGGTGGGAGGAACACAGCATGAATGCTTACAGCAAGTTTTTCGCCGCCTGCGGCATCGTGGCCGCCCTCGGCGCGACACCGGCCGTCGCCGCGAGCTACCAGCTCAACATCAACACCGCCCTGACGAAGGACGACCCGATCTACAAGGGTCTCGAGTTGCTGCGCGACCGCGTCGCCGAGCGCAGCAAGGGCGAACTTGCGATCCGCATCTTCCCCGGCTCGCAGCTGGGCAAGGACGAGGACGTGCTCGAACAGGCCCGCGCCGGCGCCAATGTCGCGGTGGTGGTCGACGGCGGGCGGCTGGCCGTGTTCGTGAAGGAATTCGGGATTCTCGGCGCGCCCTATCTGGCCTCCGGCTACGACGGCGTGCGCAAGGTCGTCATGTCGCCGGCCTTCCAGGAATGGACCGAGAGGCTGCGCAAGGCTTCGGGCCACCAGGTCCTGTCGTTCAACTGGTGGCAGGGCGAGCGCCATCTGTTGACCAACAAGCCGGTCAAGGAGCCCGCCGATCTCGAGGGCGTGCGCATGCGCACCCCGGGCGCGCCGGTCTGGATGGAGACGATCCGCGCGATGGGCGCGACGCCGACGCCGATGGGCTGGGGCGAAGTCTACCCCGCGCTCCAGCAGCAGGTGATCGACGCGGTCGAGGCGCAGCACCCGGCGAGCTTCGGCTCCCGCCTCTATGAAGTGACCAAGTATCTGACCAAGACCGGTCACATCAATCTCGTCACCGGGATCGTCACCAGCGCGGCCTGGTTCGACAAGCTGCCGAAGGAACTGCAGACGATCCTGATCGAGGAATCGATCGCCGCCGGCGACAGCGCGTCGCGGGCCACGGAAGCCTCGCTGAAGGATCTTGAGGCCAAGATGCGCGAGAGGGGCATGACCATCGCCGAGATCGACGTCACGCCGTTCCGCAAGGCCACCGAAGTCGTCTACGACAAGCTCGGCTACAACGACCTGCGCAAGGCGGTTGAGGCGCAGCTCGGCCAGTGATCGCGGGAGGATGCCGCGGCGAACTCGCCGCGGCATCCTCTTTTCCTACCCAACCGCTCGTCCCGGAATTGCCATGGCCGCCATTTTGATCCGGCTGGAGGACGCGCTCTCCAAGGCGCTTCTCGCCGCCATTACCCTGCTGGTCTTCGCCGCTGGCGTTTCGCGCACGTTCGGCGCGCCGCTGATCTGGTCGGTCGACCTGGCGCAACTGCTGTTCATCTGGCTGTGTTTTTTGGGCGCCAACAGGGCGCTGCGGATCAAGGCCCATATCGGCGTCGACTTCTTCGTCCGGAAGCTGCCGGCGCGCGCCCGCTGGGCGGTCGAACTGGTCCTCGGGCTTGCCGCGCTCGGCTTCCTTGCCGTCCTAGCCTGGACCGGCTTCCAGCTCACCATGCTCAATCTGGAACGCGTGTTCGGTGACAGCGGCCTGTCCTATGCCTGGGTCACCGCCGCCGTGCCGATCGGCGCGCTGCTGCTCGCCATCACGCTTGTGGTTCATCTCGTACGCGCCGTGACCGGCGGGGGCCTCGTCTTCGCCGCCGACCGCGATCTCGACCGCTCGACGAGCCAGCTCGGCTGACGCTCATGACGCTGCTTGCGGTTCTCTTCTTCGTCCTCATGCTGGCCGGGCTGCCGATCGCCTTCGCGATCGGCATTGCCGGTTTCAGCTTCTTCGTCACCAGCGGCACGATTCCGATCAGCATCGGCGTTCAGCAGATCGCCACCGCCTCGCAGAGCTTCCCGCTGCTGGCGGTGCCGTTCTTCGTCCTGGCCGGGCACATGATGAACAAGACCGGCATCACCTCGCGGCTGATCAACTGCTCCAACGTGCTCGTCTCCTGGATGGCCGGCGGTCTCGCCCAGGTCTGCATCCTGCTTTCGACGTTGATGGGTGGCGTCTCCGGCTCGGCGGTGGCGGACGCCGCCATGGAGGCGCGCATTCTCGGTCCCAGCATGATCGACCGCGGCTATGCGAAAGGATTCACCGCCGCCACCATTGCCGTCGGCTCGCTCATCACCGCGACGATTCCGCCGAGCCTCGGCCTGATCCTCTACGGCTTTGTCGGCAATGTCTCGATCGGCCGGCTGTTCCTGGCCGGGGTCGTTCCCGGCCTGCTGATGATGTCGGCGCTGATGTTCACCGTGTGGATGATCGCGCGCAAGCGCGGTTACCGGGCCGAGCGCACTGAGCGGCCGACGTTCCGGTCGGTTCTGGCGGCCGTGAACCAGGCCAAGTGGGCGCTGCTGTTCCCGGTGGCGCTGCTGGTGGCGATCCGCGGCGGCGTGTTCACGCCGTCCGAGGTGGGGGCCTTCGCCGTCGTCTACGCGGTGGTGATCGGCGTGCTGGCGCACCGCGAATTGACCTGGCAAAGCGCCATGGAGGCGTTGGCCGAGGGCGTCATCGATGTCGGCGTGATCATGCTGATCATCCTCCTCTCGGGCATGGTCGGCTACGCCATCATTTTCGAACAGGCGCCCCAGACCATCGCCGAGGCCATGCTCGGCCTCTCACGCGACCCGCTCGTGGTCGTGCTGATGATCCTGTTCTTCCTGTTCATTGCGGGATTGTTCGTCGAGAGCACCGTGCTGGTGCTGCTGCTGACGCCGATCTTCGTGCCGATCGTGTCCGAGCTCGGCGTCGACACTGTGCACTTCGGCATCTTGATGATGTCGATCGTCACGCTCGGATCGATGACGCCGCCGGTCGGCGTCGCCATGTACACGGTGTGCAGCATCCTCGACTGTCCGATCGAGGAATACGTGGTCGAATCGCTGCCATTCGTGGCAGCGATCGTCCTTGTCGTCGTCGTCCTGGCGCTGGCGCCGGGGCTGGTCCTGTTCCTGCCCAACGCGCTGATGTAGCGCGTTGCGCCGCCGTCAGGCGGCGGCGCGAGCGCGGCTGGTGGCCATTGCCACGGCGGTGCGGAACGCCGCCAGCGTCGCACCGAGATCGGCGATCCCCTTGCCGACGATGTCGTAGGCGGTGCCGTGCGCGGGGGTGCAGATCGGCACCGGCATCCCGCCGAGGATCGTCACGCCGCGGTTGAAGCCGAGCAGCTTCAGCGCGATCTGACCCTGATCGTGATACATCGTCACCACGGCGTCGAAATCGCCGCGCTTGGCACGCAGCCACACGGTGTCCGAGGGGAACGGACCGTCCACGTCGATACCCTCGCGCTTCGCCGCTTCGACCGCCGGAGCGATCTCGTCGATCTCCTCGCGCCCGAACAGGCCGCCTTCGCCCGCATGCGGGTTGTACCCGGCGACAGCGAGCCGCGGCTTCGCCGTGCCCGCCTGCCGCAGCGTCTTGTCGGCGTCGCGGATGGCTTCCAGCACCTCGTCCTTTTGGAGCAGGGCGGGGACCTGCTTCATAGGCACGTGCGACGTGACGCGGGCGTTCCACAGATTGTCGAGGCGGTTGTATTCCGAGCAGCGGCCGCGGAATTCGAGCTGCTCGGCGGCCCAATGGATCTCGTCCAGATAGGGGTTGCCGGCCAGCTTCAGCGCTGCCTTGTTGAACGGCGTGAAGCAGATCGCGTCGATCGCGCCTTCCTTGGCGAGCTTCAGCGCGGTGCCGAAATTACGCATGGCGAAGGCGCCGCTCTCCACCGTCGGGGTCCCGGGCGGGATCGCCGTGGCGTTCTGGTGGCCGGGATTGAACAGGACCGGCCGGCCGGGCTCGGGCCGGGCGTCCCGCAGGTCGGCCACGACCGGTACGTTCAGCGTCACGCCGGCCGTCTTGGCGCCGACCGCGAGCAGGTCCGCGTCGCCGATCACCAGCAGCCGGGCCGCCTTCGAGGCCTCGTCGGCCAGCAGCTTCGCTGCCAGTTCGATCCCGACGCCGGCGGCGTCGCCCATCACCAGCGCCACGCGCGGCTCGATATCGGCCATTTCAAACTCCTTCATCTCGAAAGCAAATCAATGTCAGGGGCCATCCAAGCTCTCGCATGGAGGCCGGTTGGTACGCTAGATTGGAGGCGGAAAACAGGGGGCCTGTCCTTCATGACCGCATCAGTGACGCCGTTCCCGAAAGCGGTGCGCCCCGCCAGAACCGCGTCCGGGCTGAAGCCCGAGCGCGTGGCCGGCCTGGTCCGGGAAATGATCCTGCAGGACGAGCTCATGCCTGGAATGCCGATCCGCGAGCGGACCCTGGCCGAGCGGCTCAATGTCTCGCGCACGCCGCTGCGCGAGGCCCTGAAGCTGCTGTCCGCCGAAGGACTCGTCGAGCTGCTGCCGCGGCGCGGCGCGATCGTCGCCGCACCCAGCGAGCGCGAGGTCCGCGAACTGCTGCAATTGCTCGGCGCGCTCGAGGGCTACGCCGCGACGCTCGCCTGCGTCAGCGCCACCGAGGACGACATCCGCGAATTGCGTGCGCTCCATTACGAGATGCTGGCCGCCTACACGCGCGGCGACAGGCTCGGTTACTTCCATCGCAACCAGGACATTCACCGCGTGCTGGTCCGCAGCTCCGGCAACCAGATCCTGATCGATCACCACCGCATGGTGAATGCCCGCGTGTACCGCATTCGGTACATTGCCAATCTCAAGACCGAAGGCTGGGAATCCGCCATCCGCGAGCACGAGCTGATCCTCAATCTGCTCGAGAAGCGGGACGCCGAGCGGCTGCGCCCCATCCTCGAGCAGCATGTGTTGCGGGCCTGGGACCAGATGCAGCGGCAGCTCAACGAGCCGACCGCCGACTGACCCCCCGACCCGGGCGCGCCATCAGGCCGCGCCCGGCTCCACCACCGCGCCGCTGCCGATCAGGTCGGCGATCTCGTCGGCGCCGAAACCGTGCTCCTGCAGCAGCGAGCGGCTGTGCTGACCATAAACCGGTGCGCCGCCCTTCGGCCCGCCCGGCGTCTTCGAAAACTTGATCGGCAGGCCCAGCGTCTTCACCGAGCCGAGCGTCGCGTGCGGCACGTCGACGACCATGTCTCGCGCCTTCACCTGCGGGTCGGCATGCATTTCGGCGATGTCGTAGACCGGGCCGGCCGGAACGCCGGCGGCGTCGAACCGCTCCAGCCAATCCTTCGTCGCCCGCCGCTTGAACAGCGGCTTGAGCGCTTCCTGCAGCTCCGTCAGGTGCTGCATGCGGTCGCGATTGGTGGTGAAGCGGGGATCGTTGCCGAGCTCCGGCGCTTCCAGCGCCTCGATGAGCCGCATCCAGCTGTTCTGATTGGCGCCGCCGACCACGATCCAGCCGTCGGCGGTCTCGAACGCCTGGTACGGCGCGCTCAGCGGATGGGCCGAGCCCAGCGGCCCCGGCGAGCGGCCGGTGGCGAAGGTCATCGCCGACTGCCAGTAGGTGTGGATGATGCCGGCCTCGAGCAGCGACGTGTCGATCCACTGGCCTTCGCCGGTTTTGCTACGATGGTGCAGGGCGGCGAGAATACCCATCGCCGCCAGCAGGCCGGCGGTGATGTCTGTGATCGGCGATCCGCATTTCACCGGCGGCTCGCCGCGCTTGGTCCCAGTGATGCTCATGATGCCGCTCATCGCCTGCGCGACCAGGTCGAAGCCGCCGCGTTCGGCATAGGGGCCGGTGCGGCCGAAGCCGGAGATCGAGCAGTAGATGAGGCCCGGATTCTTAACCCGCAGGGCCTCGTAACCGAAACCAAGCCGCTCGATCGTGTCGCGGCGATAGTTCTCGACCAGGACGTCCGCATCCTCCAGCAGCCGGTGCAGCACGCGCTTGCCGCCCTCGTTGCGTAGGTCGAGGGCGATGCCGCGCTTGTTGCGGTTCATCATCAGGAACGCGGCCGATTCCTCGCCGATCGTCGGCGGAACGCTGCGGCGGGTGTCGTCGCCCCCGGGAACCTTCTCCACCTTGATCACGTCGGCGCCCATGTCCGCCAGCATCAGCGTGCAGGTCGGGCCCGCCATGATATGGGTGAGATCGATGACCTTCAGGCCAGCAAGTGCCGTCATCATTGTCCTCCGTCAGCGGCCGACGAATGTTGGTTTGGTCTTGGTGAGGAACGAGTTGGAGCCGATCCGGAAGTCTTCCGTGTCGAAGCAGTGGTAGCTCTCGTCGTTCTCCTCGGCCGTCAGCGGCTTCGGATCCATCAGCCGCCGCGTGAATTTCTTGTGCCAGCGCGCCACCAGCGGGGCGCCCTCGGCGATCCGCCGCGCGGCGGCGAGCGCCGCTTCGTCGACCCCGCCGTCTTCGACGACGCGGTTGATCAGGCCCATGCGGATCGCGTCCTCGGTGCCGAAGATCGAGCCTTCCAGCAGGATTTCCAGCGCGTTCGCCTTGCCGACCAGTTCGATCAGGCCGCGCAGCTCCTCGTAGGCGACGACGAGGCCGAGCCGCTTCACCGGCACGCCGAACCGGGACGAGCGCCCGGCGATGCGGATGTCGGCGCAGCTCGCCAGTTCCAGG
>Ga0182741_1001717_pt1 | contig 27463 bp, 20 predicted proteins | sample eDN5th37CBELigOP_FD_128874 | JGI IMG/M metagenome (GOLD analysis project Ga0182741, IMG submission 128874) | Enriched Organic Plus compost microbial communities from Emeryville, California, USA - eDNA 5th pass 37_C BE-Lig OP (version 2) (version 2) ... | reverse complement strand
GCCGCCGCCTCCCGTCCGAAGCTCCGGAAGCGGCGCTCCCAGTCCGGCCCCAGCTCGCTCGCCATGCGGCGACGCACGAAGGGCCAGCCCATCGGCGGGGCGTTGGACTGCAGGGTTGCGAGCTGGGAGGCGTATTCCTCCGGCAGGGCATCCGGCACGGTGGAGAGGAACTGCGCCACCTTCATCAGCGGGCCCTTCAGCCCGCCCAGGATCTGCCTCAGGTCCTCGGCATGCGCCGCCTTGTCCGTCCGCAGCCCGAGGAAGCGCTCGCCCGCCATCCGCGCGGCGATGCCGCCCACGGCGCCGGAGGTGCGGACCATGCGCCGCATCTCGCCGAACAGCGTGCTCTCGCGCGCATTGTCGCTCATGCGGTGGTCTCGATCTCGTCGATGAAGCCCGCAATGACGTCGAGACCGCGCTTCCAGAAGGCAGGGTCGGAGGCATCCAGGCCGAAGGGCGCCAGCAGCTCGCGGTGCCGCAGGGTGCCGCCGGCCCGCAGCAGGTCGAGATATTTGCGCTCGAAATCCGGGACCTGTCCGCTGCGGTACACGCCATACAGCGCGTTCACCAGGCAGTCCCCGAAGGCGTAGGCGTAGACATAGAAGGGCGAGTGGATGAAGTGCGGGATATAGGCCCAGTACACGCTGTAGTCCGGACTGAACTCGAAGGCCGGGCCGAGGCTCTCGGTCTGCACCTGCATCCACAGCTCGCCGATGCGCTCATGGCTCAGCTCGCCCTGCCGGCGCTCGTCGTGCAGCAGGGTCTCGAAGCGGTAGAAGGCGATCTGCCGCACCACCGTGTTGAGCATGTCCTCGACCTTGCCGGCCAGCATGGCGCGCCGGCGCCGCGGATCGGTCTCGGCATCCAGCATGGCGCGGAAGGTCAGCATCTCGCCGAAGACGGAGGCCGTCTCGGCGAGGGTCAGCGGCGTGGAGGACAGCAGGTAGCCCTGCTCCCCGGCCAGGATCTGGTGGACGCCATGGCCCAGCTCATGCGCCAGCGTCATCACGTCGCGCGACTTGCCGTGGTAGTTCAGCAGCAGGTAGGGATGCGCCGAGGGCACCGTGGGGTGGGCGAAGGCGCCGGAGGCCTTGCCGGGCCTGAGTGCCGCATCCACCCAGGGGTGGTCGAAGAAGCGCCGCCCGATCTCCGCAAGCTGCGGGCTGAAGGCGTGGTAGCTATCCAGGACGCGCCTGACCGCGTCGGGCCAGCCGATGGGCTGGTCGTCCTCCTCCGGCAGCGGGGCGTTGCGGTCCCAGTGCTGCAGCTTGTCCAGGCCCAGCCACTTCGCCTTCATGGCATAGTAGCGGTGGGAGAGCCGCGGGTAGCTGTCCCGCACTGCGGCGACCAGCGCATCCACCACCTCGTCCTCGACCATGTTGGCGCGGTTGCGCGCGCTGGTCGGGCGCGGATAGTGGCGCCAGCTGTCGATGATCTCCTTGTCCTTCGCCAGGGTGTTGGTGATGAGGGCGAACAGGCGCACGCGGCTGCCGAAGGCCTCGGAAACGCCCCGCGCGGCCGCCTCGCGCACCTTGCGGTCGCGGTCCGAGAGCTTGTTCAGCGCGGCGGAGACGGTGAGATCCTCCCCCGCTACCGGCACGACCATGCCGGCGATGGTCTCGTCGAACAGGCGGTTCCAGGCGGATCGGCCCGTCACCTCCTTCTCGTGCAGCAGCTTCTCCAGCTCGTCCGAGAGCTGGTGCGGCCGGAAGACGCGCAGGTCGCGCAGCCAGGGACGCCAGCGCTGCAGCGCCGGGCTCTGCGCGTATTTCGCCTCCAGCTCGGCTTCCTCCACCCGGTTGAGCTCCAGGGTGAAGAACAGCAGGTGCGAGGAGATGGTCGTGACCCTCTCCTGCAGGGTCTGGTAGAAGCGCCCGTTGGCCGGGTCCTGCGCATCGCCGGCGAAGACCAGCTGGCCGTAGCTCATGGCGCGGCCGAGCATCTCCTCGATTCGCTCATAGCCCGCCAGAGCGGCGGCCAGGGCGTCGCCGTTCAGGCCGGCCAGCAGGCCGGTGTAACGCTCGGCGAAGGCCTTGGCCTCGGTCTCCGCGCGGTCCAGATCGGCGGCCAGCGCCGGGTCGTCGGGCGAGCGGTAGAGGTCGGACAGGTCCCAGGCGGGCAGCTCCCCCTCCTGCGCGACGGCGGCATCGAGGGGAGAGCGGGGGGCCGCCATGTCGGTGGCGGACCGGAGCGGGATCGGAAAGGGTTCGGGGTGGGTCACAGCGTGCATATATGCCATCGGCAGGCCGGGCCAAGCTGCCGAAATGGGCAAGCCGGCTGCCGTGATGGGGAGGAGCGAGGGGGACGATGCCGGAGACGGGGAGGGGCGTGAGCACACCCTGGAACAGCCTGCCGTGGATGCTGCTGGACCTGGCGCGGCAATGGCCGCAACGGCCGATGCTGCGCCACTGGCGCGAAGGCGGCTGGCGGACCGTCACCTGGGCGGAGTTCGCAGCCCGCGTGGCCAATGTCGCCGCCTGGCTGCGAGGGGCGGGCGTCGCGCCCGGGGACCGGGTCCTGCTGGTCGGCGAGAGCCGCCCCGAATGGAACATCGCAGACTGCGCCCTCATGGCCATCGGCGCCGTCACCGTGCCGACCTACACCACCAACACGGTCGCCGACCACGCGCATATCCTGCGCGACTCGGGTGCCCGCGCCGCCATCGTCTCGACCGCCGGACTCGCCGCGCGGGTGCTGGACGGTGCCGCGCGGGCGGGGGGCCTCGACCTGCTGGTCTGCATGGAGCCCCTGCCGGAGCTGCCGGAGGGCACGAGCGGCGCCGACTGGAGCGCGCTCGAGGCCTGCCCGGGCGACCTGCCGCTGCTGATGGCGGAGGTCGAGCAGATCCCGGCCGGGCGCCTCGCCTGCCTGATCTACACCTCGGGCACGGGGGGCGCCCCGCGCGGCGTGATGCTGCCGCATCGGGCCATGCTGGCCAATCGCGACGGCCTTGCGCGCGCGCTGGGCCGGCTGAGCCTCGACGGAAAAAGCTATCTGTCCTTCCTGCCCCTGTCGCACAGCTACGAGCACACGGTGGGCTGCTTCCTGCTGCCCTCCCTGGGCATGGAGGTGGTGTATTCGCGCGGGGCGGAGCGGCTGGCCGCGGAGTTGCAGCAGGTGCAGCCGGCCATCGTCACCGCCGTGCCACGGCTGTTCGAGGTGCTGCGCAGCCGTATGCTGGCGCAGGTGGAGAAGGATGGAGGCTTTCGGCGGGCGCTGTTCGAGCGCGCCCTTTCCCTCGGCCTGCGGAAGATGGACGGCCCGCCCCTCTCGCTCTGGGAGCGGGTGCAGGACACCGTGCTGGACCGCCTCGTCCGGGACAAGGTGCGGGCACGATTCGGCGGCCGGCTGGTGGCGATGGTCTCGGGCGGAGCGCGGCTCGATCCCGAGCTTTCGGGCTTCTTTCTCGCCCTCGGCCTGCCGGTGCTGCAGGGCTACGGCCAGAGCGAGGCGGGGCCGGTGATCAGCGTGAACCTGCCCTGGGACAACCAGCGCCACACCGTCGGGCGGCCGCTGCCAGGGGTGGAGGCGCGCATCGCCGCGGATGGCGAGCTGCTGGTCCGCGGCGACCTGGTCATGGATGGCTACTGGAACAATCCGCAGGCGACGGCCGCCGCCCTCCGCGTGCCGGAGGGCGACCCGCCGGGCTCGCCACCCTGGCTGCACACCGGTGATGTCGGCCGCATGGAGGAGGGGCGGATCATCATCACCGACCGGAAGCGGGACTTCATCAAGACGCTCGGCGGCGACATGGTGAGCCCGGCGAAGATCGAGGGTCTGCTGATGGCCGAGCCGGAGATCGCCCAGGCCGTCGCCGCGGGCGAGGGCCAGCCGGCCATCGTGGCGCTGCTGGTGCCGGCGGAGGGCATGGAGGAGCGGGTGGCGGCGGCGGTATCGCGCGTGAACACGCGCCTTTCCAGCATCGAGCGGATCCGCCACTGGCGCGTGCTTGGCAGCCCCTTCTCGGTGGAGAACGGGCTGCTGACGCCGACCATGAAGGTGAAGCGGCGGGCGGTGCTGGAGCGCTATCGGAGCGAGGTGCAGGCGCTGTTCCGATAGGGCAGCTCGCGGAGCGCCATGCGTGCAGGCGTCCCGCCGCCGGCTGCCACCCGGTGCCGGGAGAGCGGGCAGGGCGGCACATCGGGGCAGACCGATGCCAGGGTGCCTCCCGGCCGGTCGGGGGCCATTCCTGGCCCCGCCAGTGGCGGCCGCCGTCAGGCGTTCGGCTGCGCCTGCCCTCGCTGACTGTGCTGGCCCTCCGGCCGCGCGATGCCCTGCATCGCCCGTCCCGCCGCATCGCCGCGCCGGCGCGCGATGTCACCGACCGAGACGATGCCGACCAGGCGCTTCTCGCGGCTCAGCACGGGCAGGCGATGGAGCTGCTGTTCCGCCATGATGTCCGCGGCATGGGAGATCGGCTCGTCCTCGAAGACATAGCGGAGCTCGGGCGTCATCACTTCATGTGCCTGCGTGCGTGACGCGTCGCGGCCCGTCGCCACGAGCCGGACCGCGAGGTCGCGGTCGGTGATCATGCCGACGAGGCGGTCGCCCTCGGCCACGGGCATCACGCCCGCATCCTCCTCCGCCATGATCCGTGCGACCTGCTGCACGGTGTCCTCCGGCTTCGCCACGCGGATCTCGCGGGTCATCATGTCCTTCACCGGGACATTCTGCCCGTCATCCTGGCCGTCCGGCCCTCGCATCCCGTCCCGGCGCTGCATCTGGCGCTCGAGCGGGCGGAGAGACTCCTCGGCGGCGCGGCGGGTGGCGCGCAGCAGCCCGGAGCCACCCTCGGCCAGCGCGTCGAAATAGTCGCACAGGAAGCGGTGCTGCAGCGCGACCATGCCGCTCGGACCGTTGCGGCGCAGCAGCTCCTGCATCAGCCGCATGTTGGTGGTCGCGACGCCATCGACGATCTGCGCCATCGCGCGCTGCATCGCGCGCAGGTTCTCGCCATTGAGGCCGGGCATGGCCATGAGCGTGCGCATGCGCTCGGCCGTCTCCTGTGCCATCCAGGCCAGGCGCTGCCCGGTCTGTTCCATCTCCTGGGCCGCGTCCCGCAGGACCTCGTGCTGCCCGGCGGCGGCGGCCTGGAGGCCATGCCGCGCTGCCTCCTCGGCCATCTCGCCGCCGCGGTGACCGGCCTCGGCGCTCCGGCGCATGAGGTCGGCGGCGCCACGGGCGCCCTCCGCCACCTTCTCGCCGCCCTGCCCGACGAGGTGCTCGCCAAGGGCGACTCCCGTCCGTTGCGCCTTGCTGCCCGTCCGTGCCGCTTCGGCCGTGGCGCCTTCCGCCGGCTGCTTGCCCGCCGGCTCGCCCTGGCCTCGCTCCCGCCCAGGCTCGCCGGCGGTCTGCCGCTTGATGTCGTCCATCAACACCACCCCAAACTTTGCAAGTTCCGGTTCCGCACGCTTCCGCACCCTCGGCGAGCGCGGGCCGGCGATGGCCTGTCGCGCCGGGAGGCCCGAACCTGAACTGCTGCACCGCAGCATGGTTTTTTGCCGTGCCGAACCGTCACCCCGCGGTCACGGGCATCTCCGCGACCGTCCGCGTCGATGCCCAGGTCCGCGTCGATGCCCAGGATGGACCTGATGCGCCGCGCTATTCGGGAAGCACTGCCGCATTCAGCGGCAGGATCCTGCCGAGCCAGAGCGCATGCGCCAGGTGATCGGCCCTCTGCCGTCCCGTCTCGGGATGCACCAGCACGGCCAGGGCGCCGCGGTTCAGGGCAAGCCACGGGACCAGGCCCGGAAACAGCGCCGGTGCGAAGGCGACCTGGTACATCGGCTGCGGATGAGGCCCGACCGGCCGGTCGTGCCAACGTCCGAGGATCGCTTCCGGAAAGGCGGCTGCGATCCCCTCGCGCAGCCGTGCCGCTGCGTCGCGCGTCGTCGGATCGAAGTAGATGTGAGCGTGCCAGCCCGTCACGGCGGCAGGGTCGGCGAAACCCGTCGGCATATCCGTTACCCTCCGTATGCGCCGCGCCGGACAACTTCACCGGCAGCGGCCCGGGCGCATCCTGGCTGCGCCATGTTCTCGCGCGCCGCGCGGCGCTTCAACGCCGGTGACGTTGCCGGGCGGCGTCATGCATGAGGGTCGAACGGCAGCCCCGCCGGGGGCGTGGCCGGGCCTCCGCCCCGTTCGCCGCGCGCCGCATGCACCGCCTCGCCGCCATCCGCCGGCGGAGCGGGCAGGGAAGGGCGCCGGTGGCTGGCAACGAAGACCTCCGCGAGGCATTGTTGCCATGGGCGCGTGGCCCGGGCAGACCGCTCCCGGCCAACCGCGTCATGGGGGCCCCGGCACCGGAGGCCTTCGGCAACGCCGCCCGGGACCCGCGGAGAGATCGAGCCATGAGAAGGGACGACGCCGAGACCTGGATGTGGGCGGAGGCCTGCGAGACCCTCGCGCGTGCGGAACGCCTGCACCGCCGCTTCTTCGAGCCGCTCCGCTCGCCGGCGGCAGCCCGCCTGCCGGTCTGGCAGCCACCCGTGGACGTGCTCGAGACCGAGGGGGAGGTGCTGATCATCGTCGCCCTGCCCGGCGTCGATCCCGCTGCGGTGGAAGCCGTCATCGAGGACGGCGTCCTGCGGGTGGCGGGCCTGCGCCTGCTGCCGCCCGAGCTCCGCGCCGCGGCGATCCACCGCCTCGAACTGCCGCAGGGGCGCTTCGAGCGCCGCATCCCGCTGCCGCCCGGCCGTTACAGCACGGCGGTGCGGCATTCCCTCGTCCATGGCTGCCTGCTCGTCCGGCTCGACAAGGCCGCCTGAGCCGTCCAACCGGCCGTGCCGCCGGCAACGGCCCGGCGCCGCAACCAGGCCGGCAAGACGTTGAAGCATCCGGAGCCCGCCGATGCACCAGGACCGTCGCTTCGATCGCACGCTTCGCGGGCCCGATCTGGGTCCCGCGCCCGGGGCCAGCGGCGGCGCGGCATTGCCGCCGGACGCGCTGCCCATCCTGCCGGTGCGCGAGACCGTGCTGTTTCCTGGCGCCGTCATGCCGCTCACGGTCGGCCGGCCGAGCTCGATCGCCGCCGTGCAGCACGCCCTGCGCAACAGCCAGCAGGTCGGCGTCGTGATGCAGCGCGATCCGCAGACCGCGGAGCCGCTGGCGAACGACCTGCACCGCACGGGCACGGTGGCGAACCTCCTGCGCTGGATCACCGCGCCCGACGGTACGCACCAGCTCGTCTGCCAGGGCGTGCAGCGCTTCCGCGTGCTCGACTGGATCACGGACCGGCCCTTCATCGCCGCTGGTATCCATCGGGTCGAGGAGCCGGAACTCCGCTCGCCCGAGATCGAGGCGCGGATGCTGCATCTCCGGAACCAGGCGCTGGAGGCGCTGCAGCTTCTGCCACAGGTGCCGAACGAGCTCGTCAGCACGGTCCAGGCGCTGGACCAGCCTGGGGCGCTGGCCGATCTCGTCGCCGCCTATCTGGACATGCGGCCGGAGGAGAAGCAGGAGATCCTGGAAACGCTGGACCTGACGGCGCGGCTCGACCGTGTCTCGCGGGTGCTGGCACAGCGCCTGGAGGTGCTTCGCCTGACCGCCGAGATCGGCCGGGAGACCCGCGCAAGCCTCGACCAGCGCCAGCGCGAGGTCCTGCTGCGCGAGCAGATGGCGGCGATCCAGCGCCAGCTCGGCGAGGAGGACGGCCGGTCCGCGGAGCTGAAGGAACTCGGCGAGGCGATCGACAGGGCGGGCATGCCGGAGGAGGTGGAGCAGGCCGCCCGCAAGGAGCTGCGACGGCTGGAGCGCATGCCGGAGGCCTCGCCCGAGCACGGCATCATCCGCAGCTACCTCGACTGGCTGATCGAGCTGCCCTGGCGGCTGCCGGAGGAGAAGCCGATCGACATCGCCGAGGCGCGCCGCGTCCTCGACGAGGATCATTTCGGGCTGGAGAAGATCAAGCGGCGCATCGTCGAGTATCTCGCCGTGCGCAAGCTCGCGCCGCAGGGCAAGGCGCCGATCCTCTGCTTCGTCGGCCCGCCCGGCGTGGGCAAGACCTCGCTCGGCCAGTCCATCGCCCGCGCCATGGGGCGGAAATTCGCCCGCGTCTCCCTGGGGGGCGTGCACGACGAAGCGGAGATCCGCGGCCACCGCCGCACCTATATCGGCGCGCTGCCCGGCAACATCATCCAGGCGATCCGCAAGGCGGGAGCGCGGGACTGCGTGATGATGCTGGACGAGATCGACAAGATGGGGCGCGGCATCCAGGGCGACCCATCGGCGGCGATGCTGGAGGTGCTGGACCCGGAGCAGAACAACAGCTTCCGCGACAACTATCTCGGCGTGCCCTTCGATCTCTCGCGCATCGTGTTCATCGCCACGGCGAACATGCTCGACACGATCCCGGGCCCGCTGCGCGACCGGATGGAGATCATCGAGCTCAGCGGCTACACCGAGAGCGAGAAGCTGCAGATCGCGCGGCGCTACCTGGTGCGCCGCCAGCTCGAGGCGAACGGCCTCACGCCGGAGCAGGCCGAGCTGTCCGACGAGGTGCTGCGCGCGATCATCCAGGCCTACACCCGCGAGGCCGGCGTGCGGAGCCTGGAGCGCGAGATCGGCCGCGCGCTGCGCCACGCCGCGGTGCGCATCGCCGAGGGCAGCGCCACGCATGTGCGCATCGGCGTGGAGGACCTCGCCGCCATTCTCGGCCCGCCAAGGTTCGAGAACGAGGTGGCGATGCGCACCTCGGTCCCGGGCGTCGCCACCGGCCTGGCCTGGACGCCGGTCGGCGGCGACATCCTGTTCATCGAGGCGACGCGCACGCCCGGCAGCGGCAAGCTGATCCTGACGGGCCAGCTCGGCGACGTGATGCGGGAGAGCGCGCAGGCGGCGCTGAGCCTGGTGAAGAACCGCGCCGCCTCGCTCGGCATCGACCCCGGGCTGTTCGAGAAGAGCGACATCCATATCCATGTCCCGGCGGGCGCTGTGCCGAAGGACGGGCCGAGCGCCGGCGTGGCGATGTTCACCGCCCTCGTCTCGCTGCTGACCAGGCGCACCGTGCGTAGCGACACGGCCATGACGGGCGAGATCAGCCTGCGGGGCCTCGTGCTGCCGGTGGGCGGCATCAAGGAGAAGGCCGTGGCGGCGGCGCGGGCCGGCCTTGCCCGCGTGATGATGCCGGCACGCAACCGCAAGGACCATGAGGAGATCCCCGAGGACGCGCGCCGGCAGCTGGAGTTCGTCTGGCTGGAGCGGGCCGAGGACGCCATTGCCGCCGCGCTCGAGACCTCTCCTGCCGGCACCGGACCGGATTGAGCAGGGCACGGCCCGTCGGTATCGGGGCAGGCCCTTCGGCAGCCGGCGGCGCGAGGGTTGGACCGGCCGACGGCTTGGCCTATCCTGGGGTATGTAACCGTCGCTGAGCCCGCACGGGACGCAGGGCTGCCTGCGACTGATCGCCTGCCTCCGGCCGCGGGTCGGGGCGAGGCATCCCGGTCGTGCCGAGACGCTCCAGGATCGCGGGAGGATGGTGCATGCGTATCGCCTTCGCCGGGCATGAGCTGGACCTGCTGCGACACGAGCTGCGCCGCGGGGGCGAGGTCGTCCATGTCGAGCCCCAGGTCTTCGATCTGCTGCTGCATCTCATCCGGAACCGGGACCGCGTGGTCAGCAAGGACGAGCTGCTCGACGCCATCTGGAGCGGGCGCATCGTCTCCGAGGCGGCGCTGAGCAGCCGGATCAACGCCGCGCGCAAGGCGGTCGGCGACGATGGCGACCGGCAGGCGCTGATCAGGACGATCCACAAGCGCGGCTTCCGCTTCGTCGGCGAGGTGCAGGAACAGAACGGCCCCTCCGGCGAGGTGGTCCGGTCGGCGGAGGCGGGCGGCGAGGAAGGCGGCGTCCGGCCGGCGGTCGCGGCCGTGATGGCCGTGCGACGGGATGCGCCGTCGGATGCGGGCGGGCGCAAGCCCTCGGTGGTGGTGATACCCTTCACGAATCTCAGCCAGGAGCCCGACACCGAGTATTTCAGCTACGGGCTCACCGAGGATGTCATCCGTCTCCTTGCACGCAATCGCTGGCTGGAAGTGCTGAGCCGGCATTCGGCCGCCGCCTTCCGCGGCCGCGAGGTCGAGCCGCGCGCCGTCGGCGCCGCGTTGGGCGTGCGCTATCTCGTGCAGGGCAGCGTGCTGAAGCGCGGAGAACACCTGCGCATCGCCGCGGACCTCGTCTGCGCCGAGACCGGCCGCCAGCTCTGGTCGGAGAGCTACGATCTCGGGCTGGCCGACATTCTCCAGATCCAGCAGGCGATGGCGCAGCAGATCGCTGCCGTCATCGAGCCGGAGCTGGCGCGACTCGAGCGCGAGGCGGCGATCCGCAAGCCTCCCGGCAATCTCGATGCCTGGGACTGCTACCAGCGCGGCCTCTGGAATCTCTGGGGCTTCACGGTGCCCGGCCTGGCGGAGGCGGAGGTGATGTTCCGTCGCGCCATCGAGCTGGATGCGGGCTTCGCCCGGGCTCATGGGGCCCTTTCCTATGTCTATCTCCAGAGCGCCGTGCTGCGTGGGCCGGAGGAGCGGCAGGCCCTGCTCGACGCGGCGCTGCATTACGCACGCAAGGCGGTCGCGCTCGACGACGGCGACTGCATGAATTTCTGCGTGCTGGGCCGCGCCCATGTGATGCACCGGAACCATGCGGAGGGAATCGCCGCGCTGGAGAAGGCCATCCAGCTCAATCCCAGCTTCGCGCAGGGCTATTTCGCACTGGGTCACGCCATGCTCTGGTGCGGGCGCGAGGAGGAGGCGATCGCCCTGCTCGAACGTGCCACGGAGCTGAGCCCGCGCGATCCGCACCTTTCGACCTTCCATGACCTGCGCGCCATGGCGCATTTCGCCCTCGGCGAGCTCGACGAGGCCGCCGCCTTCGGGCGGGAGGCGGTGCGCCTGCCGAATGCGAGCTATCGCGCCTTCGCCACGCTCGTGGCTGCGCTTGGCCTGCTGGGACGGCCGGAGGAAGCCCGCCCCTGGCGCGAGGAGCTGCTCCGGCGCATGCCGGGCTATAGCTGCGCCTACGCGCTCGGCGAGTTCTTCTTCGGCGCCAATGACGCGCTGGTGGAGCGCTTCGTCGCGGGGTTGCGCGAGGCCGGCGTGCCGGAAGGACGGCCCGAAGCCGCCGAAGCGGCGCCGTCGGCCGCGGCGCCGCGTCGTGGCGGCAGGGCGGCGGCGCACGGGTCTCAGCCCCCTGCGTCGCGCAGGAGCACCGTGTAGGTGACTGCGGTGCCGGTCAGGCAGACATCGCCCCGTGCATTGCGCACCTCGGTCCGCAGGGTGCAGATCGGCTTGTCGTCGCGCAGCGCTGTGACCTCTACACGGCCCGTGATCTCCTCCCCGATGCCGACCGCCTTCACGAAGCGCCATTCGACGCCGAGGAAGACGCTGCCGGGTCCGGGCAGGTCCTCGGCGACGATGGCGTTCAGCAGACCGGAGGTGACGCCGCCCTGCACGATCAGACCGCCGAAGGGCGCGCGCGCCGCCAGTGCCGCGTCGTAGTGCAGCGGATTCCGATCGCCTGTCATCTCGGTGAAGAGTTCGACATCGCGCATGCTGGTCCGCCGGGCGCGCTCCGCGACGGCGCCGAGGGCAGGCCGTCCCGCAAGGGTGCGCCGCCAGGGATCGGTAGCCGGGCTGGTCTGGCTCATGTCACTGGCTCCTCGACCGGGGCCGCGGGGAGCGCGGCCAGGAATTCCACCTCGCGCCTCATCGCCCGGTTGAGCGCCTGGTGCTGCGTCTTCAGCATCTCCAGGTCCCAGTCGAAGGCGGCGATCGCCTCCGTCGCCTCGAACAGCGGCAGGGAGAGCGCGTCCCGTGTGGCGGCGTAGCGCGCCATCGCCGCGTCCGTGCCTGCCGCGGCGGCATCGGCAAGCAGCTCCGCATCGCGGAGCGCATCGGTGATGCCATGCGCGGTCAGGGGATCCTTGAAGTAGCCGGCATCGCCGACCAGCGCCCAGCCGGGCCCGTGTGCCTGGCGCAGGAAGCCCTTCCGGCCCGCGAAGGCCCAGAGGCGTGCTTCAAGATGCAACGGCGCGATCTCGTCGGCCACGGCCGGTGCGACCTCCTGCAGCACGCGGCGGTAGCCGGCCATGGCGTCGTGGCGGAAGCCGTCGCGGAACCGTCCCGGCGGCACGGACACGAAGACGCAGTGCCGCCCGGCATTGGTCGGGATCACGCCGGCACTGGCCTCCGGCCGGTAGTGCCAGTGGTAGCCTTCGGCCGTGAGGCCGGACCAGTGGCCGTACAGCGTGCAGGTCGCGGCGCGCGCCTGGCGCAGCACCGGTGCGTCCACCAGCCGCGCCACGGACGAGCCGATGCCGTCGGCACCGACAACCAGCGCCGCCTCGATGTGCTGCGCTCGGCCCTGCGCGTCGAGCACGATGGCGCCGGTGATGCGATCGTCCTTCGATCGGTGGAGGAGTGCGATGAGGCTGTGGCCGTGCCGCACCTCCGCGCCCGCCTCCGCCGCAGCGTCCACGAGCACGCTGTCCAGGACCGTGCGCCGCGGCGCGTAAAGCGCATCCACGCCGTCACCGGGGCGGATCGCCACCGTGATCGCCTCGGTGCCGTAGTGGAAGGTGGTGCTGCGTACCGGCGGTGTCGCCATCTCGCGCAGGCGGGGCAGCACGCCCCAGCGATGCAGCTGCAGCACGGCCCCGCGCATCAGCGCATGGGTGGAGATCGTGTCCGTGCCGTAGCCGGCGCGGTCGATGGCCAGCACCTTCATGCCCCGGCGCGCCATCAGCATCGCGGCGGCGGCGCCTGCGCAGCGCGCACCCACCACCAGCGCGTCGTACTTCGTCTGCGAATGCATGATCCGTCTCCTTCGGGATCAGGCCGCTGCGCGGCCCGGCGTGGCGAGCACGCCGAGGATGTGCCAGGAGAGCTCCTCGGCATCGGTGCCGACGCCATCGAGGAAGTTCGAGCGCCGCCGCCGCAGGAAGCGCAGGCCGAGCACATAGAGGCCCGGCGAGGGTGTGATGCCGCCGCGGTGGAGGATCTCGCCCTGCGCGTCGAGCACCGGGACCTGCAGCCAGCCATAGTCGCGCCGGAAGCCGGTGGCCCAGACGACCGTCCGGATCCCCTCCGCGCGCAGGTCGAGCCTTGCCGGGGCGGGTGCCGGAAGGTCGAGTGCGGACGGCCAGTCTTCCCCGGGTGCCCCTTCGGCATCGGCGAGGGCGTCGATACGTCCCAGCAGCCGCTCGAGCCTGCGCTGCGCCGACGCGGTCGTCCGCGGGAGATCGTCGGCGAGATGCAGCACGGTGCCGTCCATCCCCACCGCCCGGCCCAGCACCCGCACGCCCATGCCATGCAGCACGCCGAGATCGAGGCTGTGCCTGTCCGGTCGCCCGACAAGCTGCAGCGAGGGCTGCGCACGCGCCCATGCCAGGTCCCGCACCTGCTCCGCGGTCTCGTCGAGCAGGCCTGTGCGGTCCATCCATGCCATGATGTCGCGGCCGCGATAGGTGCGCGGCATGCGCGTGTGCCGGCCCACCGCGAGCATGACCGGCCGTCCGGAGCGGTGGATCTCCTCCGCAAGCTGGACACCCGAGGCCGAGGCGCCGACGACCAGCACGCCGCCCTGGGGCAGAAGCCGGGGATTGCGATAGGTCGAGGGCGTGACCTGCCGGATCGAGGCGGGCAGGGCCCGCGCCATGGGCGGCAACCGGGGCAGGTCACACTGCCCGGTGGCGATCACGACGGCCCGCGCGCGCCAGGCGCCGCGGCTGGTCTCCAGCGCATAGCCGCCGGCAACGCGACGCAGGACGCGCACCGCCGTGTCCGTCTCGACCGGCGCGCCCGAGGCATGGGCGTAGGAATCGAGGTAGCGGACCACCTCCGGCATGGTCATGTAGCCGTCGGGATCGGGGCCGCGATAGGACCAGCCGGGCAGCCGGCTCATCCAGTTCGGTGTCAGCAGCCGCAGCGAATCCCAGCGCTCGCTGCGCCAGCGCTCGGCGGTGCGCCCGCGCTCCAGCACGACATGGTCGACGCCGTGATGGGCGAGGCAATGGCTCATGGCGAGGCCGGCCTGGCCCGCGCCGATGATGATCACGTCCGTGCGGCGCATCGTCCCCTCCTCGGGCTGCCTCGCCGGCGACCGTCGGGTGGCCGCCGGCGATGGCGCTGGCCGGTCAGTCCTCGGTGGTGACGGAGACGGGCACGCCGTTGGCGAGGATGTCGAAGACCGCCGAGCGCGCGACGGCCTGGGACACGATCTGCTGCAGCTTCTCGGCCGGCGCGTCTCCCTTCACCCTGAAGCGCGCACGGATCGACTGGAACCCGTTGCGCACCTTGTCGGAGAGGCCGAGGATGCCCTGCAGGTCGATCTCGCCCTCCAGGCTGCTTTCCACCGAATGCAGCGTCACGCCGCGCGCGGCGGCGATGTTGGCGATGCCGGCGGTGAGGCAGGCGGCGAGCGCGTGCAGCACATACTCGACCGGCGTCGGCCCGTTGTCCTCGCCGCAGAGCACGGCCGGATGGTCCGCATCGGCCATGTAGCTGGCCTTGTGCATGTGCTCGCCGCCGGCACCGGCGAAGCCGGACATGACGCTCCGCATATGGGTGCCTGCCAGCCACTTGCCCTGCGCGCGGAACTGGAACCTGGCGAGCTCGGGCTGGCCGGCGACCGCGCCGATGGTGGCGAACAGCCTGGGCGTGTCCACGCCGTTCATCGGCACGGGCTGCCGCCGCGCGGGGGCGGGCGGCTCGAGGGTGGCGGCATGGCTGGTCATGGAAATTCCCTCCTGTCTCGCCGGGCGGGCGCGTGGTGCCGCCCGGTGGGTTGCGTGGCGTCAGGCTCTCGCCTTGCGTCCCGGCGTGACCTTCCGGATCAGGCATGCGGTGGCACGCCCAGGACACGCGGCGACGCTACGCAGCCCCGGCCTTCGAGGCTTGAAGGCGGGCTTGGGAAGTTCTTGGGATGCTCTGGATTTTGCTCTGGCGCGATCAGCGGGCGCCCAGGCCATGTCCGGGCCGGACGTATGTTCAGGGGGTCCGGCCGCCTCTCAACGGCATGGACGAGCCGCTGCCCCGCATGGGAAAAGCGGGAGCCCAGCCCTGCGGGAGGTGGACCATGTGGCTGTCCTTGATCGGCATCCTGGCCAGCATTGCCCTGGCGGGCTGCGCGGGAGAGGGCTTCAGCGAGTCGGCATGGGAAGGGGCTTCCACGGAGCGCCCTGCCTGGCGGCGCGAGTCACCAGTCGTCCCGGAGCCGGCCGTTCGCATGCTCGCGCCGTACCGGATGGACCGCGCGTAGCAGGGGTCCGGAAGCCCGGCCGGCCGGCCGTAGGCCGCCTCAGCCCGTCGTGCCGACGGGCATTGTCAAGCGGCGGCTGCCGGAAGCGCACGGCATCCCGCGGACCCGCGCCCCGCGCACCAGGGCGCGCCCGGCGTCATCCTGCACCCGAGCGGACCGTGGGTGCGGGCAGCACCGCCAGCACCTCCCTCTGCATCCGGCCCATCAGGCCGCCGCGATGCGCCGTGTCGTTGCGCGCCAGATAGTCGCGCGCCGCCGGGCCGAGGCGATAGAGCGCCTCGGTGCCCGGTGCCGGCCGGAAGGCACGCGCCAGGGCCAGCGCCGCCGGGCCGGCACGCAATCCCTGGCGCAGCACGCCGTTGCGCGCCCCCTTCACCTGATAGGCCAGGAAGCGCGGCAGCAGGGAGAGCGGGTGCGCGCCGAATTTCATCTCCACATAGAGCCGGTTGCGCACGAAGTGGAACCAGCGCGTGCCCGACCAGGCGAAGCGCTTCTCCGGGCTCACCTTGTGGCGGACGGCGATATCCGCACGGTAGCGGATGCGCTTGCCGCGGTTGATGGCGCGCAGGGCGAAGTCGAACTCCTCCCAGCAGAAGAAGAGCGCGTCGTCATAGCCGCCCGCCGCCTCGAACTCGGCGCGGCGGAGGGCGTGCCCGGCCCCGACGAAGGTGCAGGCGTCGAAGCTCTCGCCCGCCCGGGCCAGCAGCGCCGGCGGATAGCCCCAGGAGGAGAGGTCGTCCTCCCCCGTCGCATGCACCAGGATGCGGCAGGCGATGGCGGCGAGGTCCGGCTCGGCGTCCAGCGCCGCCACCGCGCGCGCCAGCGTGTCCGGCGCGGCGAATTCCGCATCGTTGTCGAGCGCGAAGACCACGCGCCCGCGGCCCAGCGCCGTCGCCCGATTGCGCCCGCCGGCGACGCCCCAGTTGCGGTCGAGCCGGACCAGGGTGGCGTCCTCCGCTCCCTCGACCGCGCGGGCGAGCATCGCCAGCGCCTCCGGCCCGCTGCCCTGGTCGGCGACCCAGACATGCTTCGCCACGCCCTGCTGCGCGCGGGCGGAGGCGATGGCGGCGACCGTCTCCTCCGCCCGCTCCAGCGCCAGGATGATGATATCGGCATCGTAGCACTCGGCCGGCGGTCCGGCGGCGCCGGCGACATGCCCGGGCGGGGGATAGGCGGGCAGGCTCATGTCGGTCCGCGCCGGCCGATGGCGCCCGCGTCGAATTCCGGCGCCGGCACGGCGAGATAGGCGATGCGCTTCGCCTCCTTCCGTCCGCGCGTCACGGTATCCAGGACCAGGCCGCAGGCGAAGGACAGGAGCGAGGCCAGGCTGAGGCCGGTGGCGAGGACCGCCGTCGGCAGCCGCGGCACCAGCCCGGTGCGGAGGTATTCGAGCAGCACCGGCAGGAAGATGGCCACCGCCACCAGCATCAGCAGCGCGCCGGTCGCGGAGAAGAAGGCGAGCGGCCGCTCGCCCTTCACCAGCATGACGATCATGCGCAGGATCTTCAGCCCGTCGGTGTAGGTCCGCAGCTTGCTCGCGGAGCCCTTCGGCCGCTCGCCATAGGCCGTGCGCACCTCGCCCACCGGCAGGCGCAGCTGCAGCGCGTGGACGGTGAACTCCGTCTCCGTCTCGAAGCCTTCGGCCAGCGCCGGGAAGGACTTCACGAAGCGGCGGGAGAAGGCCCGGTAGCCGGACAGCATGTCCGAGATCCGGTTGCCGAAGAGGAGACGGACCATCCCCGTCAGCACGGCATTGCCGAAACGGTGGCCGGGACGGTAGGCCCCCGTCATCTCCTCCGGCGTGACCCGCACCCCCGTCACCATGTCCAGCCGGTCCTCGATCAGCCGCCGCACCATCTCGGGCGCATCCGCGGCATCGTAGGTGCCGTCGCCATCGACCAGCAGATAGATGTCCGCCTCGATGTCCGCGAACATCCGGCGGACCACATTGCCCTTGCCCTGCAGCGGCTCGGTGCGCACGACCGCGCCGGCGGCGCGCGCCACATCCCGCGTGCGGTCGCGGGAGTTGTTGTCATAGACGTAGATGGTCGCCCCTGGCAGCGCCGCGCGGAAGGCTTCCACCACGCTGGGGATTGCCACTTCCTCGTTGTAGCACGGCACCAGCACGGCGATGCGGGGCAGGGCAGCACGCGGCGCCGATGCCGGGCGGGCGGGCCAGGGGTCCGCTGGCGCAAGAGTCAGGCTGTCCGACATTCCAGGCGATCTCCTGCGGCGCCGCTCTCACAGGGCGTTGCGCATGCGGGCCACAACCAGGAGTGTACGCACGAGGATGACGAAGTCGAGCCAGAGTGACCAGTTCTCGATATACTCCAGATCGCTTTCCACGCGCCGGATCAGCTTCTCCTCCGTTTCGGTCGGACCGCGCCAGCCGCGGACCTGCGCGAGGCCGGTCAGCCCCGGCTTCACCCGGTGCCGCGCCGCATAGCGGGTCACCACCTCCTGAAAGGGCCGCCCTCCGGCCAGGGTCCCGGGCGCATGCGGGCGGGGCCCGACGAAGGACATCTCCCCCCGCAGCACGTTGAAGATCTGCGGCAGCTCGTCGAGCGAGGTGCGGCGGAGCAGCGCGCCGACGCGCGTGACGCGCGGGTCGCCCTCGGTCACCTGGCAGCGCGCGTCCGGGTCCGCCGCCTCGTGGTACATCGTCCGGAACTTCAGCACGTAGAAGTCGCGGTTGTTGAAGCCGGTGCGCCGCTGGCGGAACAGCACCGGGCCCGGGCTGTCCAGCCGGATCGCCAGCGCGATCAGGGCCATCGGCACTGCCGCGATGGCGAGCGCGGCCAGCGCCAGCGCATAATCCTCCACCGCCTTGCCGAAGCCGGCGAGGCCGGAGACGGGGCGCCTCAGCAAGCGCGGCAGCAGCAGCCCGCCTGCTTCCGGCGTGCCGGTGTGGCAGCAGCGATAGGCGGCGAACTCCGGCGCCAGGCGCACATCCACCGGGCAGTCGCCCAGCGCGCGCCGGATGCGCAGCATGCGCGCCTCGGCCGACCAGGGCAGTGCCAGTACAACCTCATCCACCTCGCCGCGGCGGATCATCGCAACCAGGCTGTCGAGATCGCCGAGATGCGGCAGGCCGCAGCGGCCCTGGCCGGGATCGGCGGGGCCGGTCCGGCGGTCGTCCACCACGCCGAGCAGATGCAGGCTCCTGTCCTCCCGAGCGCGCATGGCGGCGACCAGGCGTGCCGCATGCGGCCCGTCGCCCACCACGACGGCACGGCGCCGCGTGCGGCCCTCGAGCGCCCGCAGCAGGCGCGCGCTTCCGATGCGCCCGGCAAGCAGGACCGGCGCGGCGACGGCGAACCACAGCAAGGCGATCCCGAGCGGCAGGGCCTGTGCCGCACCCAGGGCGATGGCGGCCAGTCCCAGGCCGATGGTGGTCGCGGCAAGGGCGGCCACGGGCACCAGGAGCGACCTGCGCCCCCCGAACAGGGCAGGGTGCGCATAGGCGCCGCCGGCGCCGACCAGGCATGGCAGCAGCAGCGTGGCGAACAGGATCAGGCCGGACTCAGGCCGATACCCGGCGAGCGGGAGCGACTGGAGGGTGCTGCCGGCCAGGGCCGTCGCCCCGGCATCCAGCAGCGCCACCGCGCCGGCCAGCAGCATCGGGGGCAGGGGCGCCTCGTGGGTCCGGTGCCATGCCGGCCGCGCCGTCCAGTGGGCGGGCGCGAACCCGCCCCAACCGGCCTGCACGAGGGCCTGGGCTGGATGGGTGCGCGAAGGCGCCGGATCAGGCGGGATCATGCCAGACCACCAGCCGTGCTGCGGATGCGGGAACTGGGTTCGGCGGCGCGGCCAGGAAGACTCGTGTGCGCATGGCTCCTGCCCGGTTTCAGGACTTGCTGGGGGACCCCGCGCCGGAGCGCGCGGCGAAGACGATGCGGCGTGACAGGGTGAAGTTGACGAACAGGCCGGAAATCGAGCCGGCCGCGACCCCGATGACCGGATTGGCGGCCACCAGCGCCGACAGCGTGATCAGCAGTGCATAGGTTCCGTAATTGGCGGCGAATCCGAACAAGTTGACCAGCAGGAACAGCGCCCATTGCCGTCCCAGCGCTTTCGGCTCGCCACGGCCGCGGAAGGTCCATGCACGGTTCAGCGCGAAGGTCGTGCTGGCAGCGGCAAGATAGGAGATGGCGCGGCCGAGCCAGGGACCCAACCCGAGCGCGAGGGCGCCCATGAGGACTCCCGCGTCCACCAGGAAGCCGATGGTCCCTACCACGCCGAAGCGCAGGAATTCGGCCATCAGGCGGAGACGGTCATTGCCCGGGCGGGCGATCACCGTGGCGGGGAGCGGGAAGGCTGTCATGCGGAACTTCTCGGGTGGGGCGTCTTTAGTCATATCGTATTCGATTAACAAACCACGGGCTGGTGACCGGACCGGCATGCAGCTTGTTCCTCGCACCGCTGGCTGTCACGTTTCGCGGCGCAACAGGGAAACGACCCCGCCGGGGGTGACCGCCCGGGATGATGCACGGAGTCCTGGCGCGCCGCCCGAGTGAATGCGGCATTGCGGCGAGGAGTTGCGATATCGATCCAGTGAGGCGCGCCAGGGGCGGAGGAGCTCGTCGTTGCGGCCATGGAGCGCCGGTCTGGCGGACAAGGGGGACGGCGTGGCGCCGCCGGGGAGGGGGCCGCAATCCGCGGCACGGGCCGGCGTAGCAGGGTCGAGGACGGCGTGCTCCCACACCTTCGGCCATCGGGTGCGGAAGCAGCGCGGACATCGCGGCGCGACGGTGACGATCCTCGGAGGGCCGCACCGGTCCGTCGTCTGTGACGTGCTCTCCGGGCAGACGCCTTTCCCGCCGCCGACAGGGTTCGGGTGCAATGCGACCCGCGAGCACAACCCAGAGTGGGTCCATCGTCACGGTGCCAAGGGCTGCGCGAGATCCTGCGACGCCGCATGAGCATCGTCGGCTCCACGCGCGGACGCAGCCCGGGCGGATGAGCTCCTCGTCCTCCACAGGACCTTGCCTTCCGGCGCCAACGGCATGACCGCCCCCAGCACCGAGGCGCCGGCGGCATTCGGTCCGCCAGGGCGGTGCGCGTCACGACGCGCAAGGCACTCGCGCCTGATCCCGGCCACCGATTGGCCGCGGCAGCACTCCTGCTGCGCTTGCGAGGACGCCCTGCTTGCTGGTTCACTCCGCCGCGTCAGCCGCCCTCGCAGGGGCACGGCCCAGGGAGACGCAAGCAATGCACCGACGGAATCTTCTGGCGGGTGCCGCCGCAGCCGGCGCCGCCGCCGCCCTGCCGCGTGTCGGCATCGCGCAGCCGGCCGGCAGCCGGGTGGTCAAGTTCATCCCGCACGCGGATCTCGGGATCCTCGACCCCATCGTCACCACGGCCTATGTCACGCGCATCCACGGCTTCCTGGTGTTCGACACGCTCTATGGCGTGGATGCCGAGTTCCGTGCGCAGCCGCAGATGGTGGAGGGCCACCGCATCGAGGAGGACGGCAAGCGCTGGACCATGACCCTGAGGCAGGGCCTCAAGTTCCATGACGGCGAGCCGGTGCGGGCCAGGGACTGCATCGCCTCGATCAAGCGCTGGGCGGTGCGGCACCCGCTGGGGCAGGAGCTGAACGCGAGGCTGGCGGAGATGTCGGCACCCGACGACCGCACCATCCTCGTCCGCCTGAACAAGCCCTATCCCCTGCTGGCCGAGGCGCTGGGCAGCGTGGTGACGCCCTGCTGCTTCATCATGCCCGAGCGCCTGGCGCAGACCGACAGCGCGCGCCAGGTGAACGAGATGATCGGCAGCGGGCCGTTCCGTTTCGTTGCGAACGAGCGTGTGCAGGGGAGCCGCTTCGTCTATGAGCGCTTCGCGGACTACCTGCCGCGCGAGGCGGGCGAGCCCTCCTGGACCGCGGGGCCGAAGCGCGTGCACCTGGACCGGGTCGAGTGGCAGATCACGCCCGATTCCGCCACGGCGGCCGCCGCGCTGCAGAATGGCGAGGTCGACTGGTGGGAGAACCCGACCGCCGATCTGCTGCCGGTGCTCCACCGCAACCGGAACATCACCGTGGAGGTGCCGAACCCGACCGGCCTGATGGGCTGGGGCCGCTTCAATCACCTGTATCCGCCCTTCGACAACCAGCGCATCCGCCGCGCGCTGCTGGGCGCGATCAGCCAGGCGGACTTCATGACCGCCGTGACAGGCACGGACCATTCGCTGTGGCGCGACGAGGTCGGCTTCTTCCCGCCGGAGACGCCCCTGGCCTCGGATGCCGGGCTCGATGTGCTGAAGGGGCCGCGCGACTTCGACAAGGTGAAGCGCGAGATCGAAGCCGCGGGCTACAAGGGCGAGAAGGTGGTGGTGCTCGGCGCGACCGACGTGCCGAACCTGAACGCGCTGAGCCAGGTAGGCCAGGACATGCTGCGACGCTGCGGGCTGAACGTGGAGTTCGTCGCCACGGACTGGGGCACGGTGGTCGCGCGCCGTGCCAGCCGGGAGCCGCCGGAGAAGGGGGGGTGGAGCATCTTCTTCACCTTCTGGACCGGGCTCGACAACATCAACCCCGGCGTGAACCAGCCGATCCGCGGCAATGGCAAGGAAGGCTGGTGGGGCTGGGCCACGAGCGAGCGCCTGGAGACGCTGCGCGCGCGCTGGTTCGATGCCGACGATCTCGCCGCGCAGCAGGCGATCACGCGCGAGATGCAGCTGGTGGCGTTCGAGGAGGCACCGACCCTGCCGCTCGGCCAGTACTTCCAGTCCACCGCCTATCGGCGGGACCTGACCGACGTGCCGAAGGGACTTCCGCTGTTCTGGAGCCTGAAGAAGGGCGCATGACGCGCGCGGCCCGGCGGGGGTTGCGGCCGGGCGGCGGGAATGGTCCCATGGAAACAACGAGAAAAGGGAGGCTCATATGGATCGTCGCTCGCTTCTGAAGGCATCGGCCGGAGCGGGGGCCCTGGCCGCGTTGCCGCGCTTCTCGGTCGCGCAGCCCGCGGGTGCGCGGGTGCTGCGCTTCGTGCCGCATGCGAACCTCGCGGTGCTCGATCCGATCTGGACCACAGCCTATATCAGCCGCAACCACGGGCTGATGGTGTACGATACGCTGTTCGGCTTCGATGCGGATTTCCGGCCGCAGCCGCAGATGGCGGAAGGCGTCGCCCTCGAGAACGACGGGAAGCTCGCAACCGTCACGCTCAGGTCCGGGCTGAAGTTCCACGATGGCGAGCCGGTGCTGGCGAAGGACGCCGTCGCCAGCCTGAAGCGCTGGATGAAGCGCAACCCGATGGGTCAGCGGCTGGAGAGCCTCACCGACGAATTGGTGGCGCTGGACGACCGGCGGCTGCGCTTCCGCCTGAAGCAGACCTTCCCGATGCTGGTCCCGGCCCTCGGCAGCATCGCGGCGCCGATTCCCTTCATCATGCCGGAGCGGCTGGCGAACACCGACGCATTCCAGCAGGTTCGGGAGGTGGTAGGAAGCGGCCCGTACCGCTTCAAGGCCGACGAGTTCAACAGCGGCAGCATGGTGGTCTACGAGCGCTTCGCCGACTACCAGCCGACGCCTGCCGCCGGCAATGGCCTGCTGGCCGGGCCGAAGATCGCGAACTTCGACCGCGTCGAGTGGCACATCATCACCGATGCTGCCACCGCGGCCGGTGCCCTGCAGGCAGGCGAGATCGACTGGTACGAGCAGCCGCCGCCGGAGATCCAGGAACTGCTACGGCGCAACCGGCAGATCAAGGTCGAGCCCATCGACACGCTGCCGCTGCTCGGAATCATGCGGTTCAACCACCTGTATCCGCCTTTCAACGACAAGAAGATCAGGCAGGCAATCCTGCCGGCGGTATCGCAGCAGGACAACATGGTGGCGATCGTCGGCACCGACTCCGACCTCTACAGGACCGGCGTCGGCGTCTTCACGCCGGGCACGCCGCTGGCGAATGACGCGGGGCTCGAGCCGCTGACCGGGCCGCGCAGCATCGATCGGGCGAAGCAGCTTCTGAAGGAGGCCGGCTACACCGACCAGATGATCCGCCAGCTCGGCCCCACCGACATCCTGGCACCGTCGGCAATGGCGCAGGTGACGGCCGACATGTTCCGCCGGCTCGAGGTGAACCTCGACCTGGTGCTGACGGACTGGGGCACGGTGGTGCAGCGTCGCGCCAGCCGCGAGCCGCTGGACAAGGGCGGCTGGTCGGTGTTCTGCACCGCGTTCAACGCCTATGATTTCGTCGATCCGGCCGGCCACTTCCCGCTGCGCGGCAACGGACAGAACGCCTGGTTCGGCTGGCCATCCGTGCCGCGGCTCGAGGAGCTGCGCAACGCGTGGTTCGAGGCGCCGGACCTCGAGGCGCAGAAGAAGATCGCGCGGGAGATGCAGACGGTGGCCATCGACGAGGTCGTCTACGTGCCGCTCGGTGCCTATCTCTCCATCACCGCCATGCGGAACAACCTCCAGAACCGGGTTTCCGGCCCGCCGATTTTCTGGGACATCAAGCGGGTCTGAACACCGGGTCGAGGGGACAGGGGATGCGACGGCGGGACTTTCTCGTGGGGGCGGGCGCGATGGCCGCGCTGCCCCGCTTCGCGATCGGGCAGCCGGCCGCCGCGCGAGTGCTGCGATTCGTCCCGCAGACCGATCTCGGCGGCCTGGACCCGGTCGCGATCTTCTCGAACGTCGTGCGCAACCATGGCTACATGGTCTACGACACGCTCTACGGCACGGCGGAGGATTTCACCGTGCATCCGCAGATGGCCGAGGGCGCGGTCTTCGAGGACGAGGACCGGCTCTGCACCATCACGCTGCGGCCGGGGCTGAAATTCCACGACGGCGAGCCGGTGCGCGCGATCGACTGCGTGCTGTCGCTGCAGCGCTGGATGCGCCGCAGCCCCTTCGGTCAGGTGCTGGCGGCGCGCATGCATGAGCTGACGGCGCTGGACGACCGGCGCCTGCGCTTTCGCATGAAGCAGCGCTTCCCGCTGCTGCTGGCCGCGATCGGCGCGCCTTCCAACCCCGCGCCCTTCATCATGCCGGAACGGCTGGCGCGCACCGATCCCTTCCAGCAGGTGCGCGAGGCGATCGGCAGCGGGCCCTTCCGCTTCGTGCCCGGCGAGTTCCGCCAGGGCGACCGCGTGGTCTGGGAGCGCAACGCGGACTACAGCCCGACGCCGGCCGGAGGCAGAGGCCTGACCGCCGGGCCGAAGATCGTGCATTTCGACCGCGTCGAGTGGCACATCATCCCCGATGCCGGGACCGCCGCGGCGGCGCTGATGAACGGCGAGATCGACTGGTTCGAGCAGATGGGGCCGGAAATCCAGCAGATGCTCGGCCGCCAGCGCAATCTGGTGGTGGAGCCCATCGATCCGCTGCCCCTGCCCGGACAGTTCCGCTTCAACCATCGCCAGCCGCCCTTCGACCGTGCGGAGATCCGCCGCGCCTTCCTCCCGGCGATCAGCCAGGAGGATTTCATGACGGCGATCGTCGGGCCGGATCCGCGGAAATACGAGATCGGGGTCGGCTTCTTCACGCCCGGCAGCCCGATGGCGAGTGATGCCGGCCTGGCGCCGCTGCAGGGGCCGCGCAGCATCGAGCGGGCGAAGGCGCTGCTGAAGGAGGCGGGCTACGAGGGCGAGCCGGTGCGCCTGATCGGCACCACCGACATCGTCTCCACCACCGCGCAGGCGCAGGTGGCGGCCGACCTGCTGCGGCGCCTCGGGCTGAACCTGGACGTGGCGCTGGCCGACTGGGGGACCATCGCCCAGCGGCGGATGAACCGGGGGCCGCTGGAACAGGGCGGCTGGTCCATCGGCTGCTTCGCTTCCTCGGGCATGGATTTCGTGAACCCCGTCACGCATACGCAGCTCCGTTCGGACGGCGACAATGCCGCACCGGGCTGGCCCGACATCCCGCGCGTCGAGGAGCTTCGCGCCGCCTGGCTGGAGGCGCCGGACCTCGACTCGCAGAAGCGGATCGCGCGGGAGATCCAGATCGCGGCGATGGAGGGCCTGCCCTACATCCCGACTGGCGCCTACTATTCGATGACGGCCTTGCGCCGTGACCTGGTGGACCGGGTGAAGGGCTTCGCCATTTTCTGGGGAATCCGGCGCGCATAGGAGGGCAGGGACCGAGATGGAACGACGCAGCCTGTTCCGCGCCGCCGGAGCGGCCGTCCTGGCCGGTGCCGTGCCGGCGCCGGCGCTGTCGCAGGGTGCGGCCGCGCGCACCCTGCGCGTGGTGCCGCAGGCGAATCTCACCAGCCTCGATCCCGTCTGGACCACCGCGGTGGTCACGCGCAACCATGCCTTCCTGATCTACGACCAGCTCTGCGCTCAGGACAGCAAGGGCGAGGTGCGGCCGCAGATGGCCGAGGGCTGGACCACGGAGCAGGATGGCAGGTCCTGGACCTTCACCTTGCGCGAGGGGCTGCGGTTCCATGACGGCGAGCCGGTCCGCGCCGCCGACTGCGTTGCCTCCATCCGCCGATGGGCCGCGCGCGATACCTTCGGCCAGGTGCTCTGGAGCCGGGTGGACGAGCTCACGCCGCTCGATGACCGGCGCTTCCGTTTCCGCCTGAAGCGGCCTTTCCCGCTGCTGACGCTCGCCATCGGCCAGACGCAGAACCCGTGCTTCATGATGCCGGAGCGCGTCGCCGCCACCGACCCCTTCCAGCAGACGCGCGAGACCATCGGCTCCGGTCCCTTCCGCTTCCTGCGCGACGAGTGGAACCCCGGCCAGCGTGCCGCCTGGGCGCGCAACGACGCCTATGTGCCACGGCAGGAGCCGGTCGATGGCCTTGCGGGCGGCCGGGTGCCCCGGATCGAGCGCGTCGAGTGGACCATCATCACGGACCCGGCCACCTCGGCCAACGCGATGGTCACCGGCGAGCAGGACTACTGGGAGTACCCGCTGCACGACCTGCTGCCCATGCTGCGCCGCGCGCGCGACGTGGTGGTGCAGCAGCGCCTGCTGTCCGGTACCTACGGCATCGCGCGCTTCAATCACCTGCAGCCGCCCTTCAACAACGTCGCCATCCGCCGCGCCGTCGCCATGGCGGTGGACCAGCGCGACTACCTGCGCGCCGTCGCCGGCAACGAGCCGGATGGCTGGGGCGTGTGCGAGGGCGTCTTCACCTGCGGCACCAGGCTGGCGAACGAGGCGGGCAGCGAGATCCTCAAGGTCCGCAGCATCGACCGCGCCCGCGCCGCGCTGAAGGATGCCGGCTATGCGGGCGAGAAGGTGGTGCTGCTCGCGCCCGGCGACTATCCGCAGATCAATGCGCTCTCGCTCGTCACCGCCGACCTGCTGCAGCGGATGGGGATGAATCTCGAACTGGTCTCCACCGACTGGGGCACGCTGGTGCAGCGCCGCGCCAGCAAGGAGCCGGTGGAGAAGGGGGGCTGGAGCATCTTCCACACCACCTCCTCCGGTCAGTCTCTGGAACTGCCGGTATTCCACCTCTTCCTGCGCACCAACGGTCCGCAGGCCTGGTTCGGCTGGCCGCAGGACGATGAGATCGAGCGGCTGCGCGCCGCCTGGATCGATGCTGGCGACCCGGCGGAGGCGAAGCGCATCGGCGAGGCGCTGAACCGCCGGGCCATGGAGGTGATGCCCTACATCCCGCTCGGATTCTACTGGCAGCCCTCCGCCTGGCAGCGCAACGTGACGGGCGTGTTCCGCTCGCCCGTCACGGCCTTCTGGAACATCGGGAAATCGGCCTGACCTGCCGGTTGCGCAGGGCCCGGGGCTGCGGCATGGGAAGGCCGCCGGCCCGGAAGCCGGCCAAAACAGGGATAAGGCTTCCACATGATCCGCCGTCGCACCATGCTGGCCGCCACAGGGCTGGCCCTGGGCGCGCCACGCCTGGCCACGGGGCAGTCCAGCCAACGTACCTTGCGCTTCATTCCGCAGGGCAACCTGGCGAATATCGACCCGATCTGGACCACCACCACCATCGCCCGGAACCATGGGCTGATGGTGTACGACACGCTCTTCGGGCTCGACCACGCCTTCCAGCCGAAGCCTCAGATGGCCGGGGCGCACGAGGTCTCGGCCGATGGCCTGATCCATGCCATCGGGCTGCGCCCCGAACTGCGTTTCCACGATGGCGAGAAGGTGCTAGCGCGCGACTGCATCGCCTCCATCGCCCGCTGGTCGAAGCGTGACGTGCTCGGAAGCCGTCTCGGCCTGCTGCTCGAGGAGATGAGGGCCACCGCCGACGACCGGTTCGAGATCCGCCTGAAG
>Ga0182741_1001715_pt1 | contig 27482 bp, 16 predicted proteins | sample eDN5th37CBELigOP_FD_128874 | JGI IMG/M metagenome (GOLD analysis project Ga0182741, IMG submission 128874) | Enriched Organic Plus compost microbial communities from Emeryville, California, USA - eDNA 5th pass 37_C BE-Lig OP (version 2) (version 2) ... | reverse complement strand
CATCGGCCTCATCGCCAGCTACTGGATGACGGCGGTTGCGGTGTTCTGGTTCGGCGTGCTGGCCGCTGCCGGCGGCATCGCCGAGATCATCGACGCCTTCCGCCAGCGTGAATGGAAGGGCGTGTTCTGGCACGCCCTGATGGGCATCATCTACCTCGTAACCGGCATCCTCCTCGTCACTATGCCGCTTGCGGCTGCCTTCTGGCTGACGCTCTTCCTCGCCATCTCGCTGGTTGCGACAGGAGTGCTGCGCATCATCCTCGCGTTCCAGCTACGCGGTGAAAGCGGTGTCTGGCTCGCCGTCCTCCTCTCCGGCGTCATTTCGATCCTGCTCGGTGTCCTCGTCTACCGCGCGGTCATTCCGCCTGACCAGGCGGTGCTGGCAACGCCCGAAGGCATGACGCAGTGGCTGCAGTCGTGGGGCTGGGTGATCGGCACCTTCGTCTCGATCGAGCTCCTGATGGAAGGCTTTGCCCTCTGGACGATCGCGCGGCTGGCGCGAAAGGCTGCCTGACGCTGCGGCGCCCGGCCCAACCGCAGAGCGCCAGGAATGGAACGGCCGCGCCGACCGCGCGGTCGCGCAGCCTCGCGCTTGTGCTAATTGCGGTCATCCTCACGGTCGCGGCGTTATGGTTCGCCGCCACCGTTTTTGCGCCGCTTGCCTGCGCACTGCTGATCATTGCCCTCGTCTGGCCGCTGCAGGCGTGGCTCGAGCGGTCGATGCCGCGGGCAGTCGCCCTCATCATCTGCATCCTGCTGATCCTCGCCGTGTTCGGCGCCTTCGGCACGATCGTCGTCTGGGCGTTCGGCCGCGTGATCCGCTGGCTGATCGCAGAGGCCCCTCGCTTCCAGATGCTCTACACGGAAGCGATGGCGTGGCTAGAGGCACGCGGCATCACGCTTGCTGGCATCTGGTCCGACTATTTCAGCGTCGGCCAGGTCCTACGCACGCTGCAGAATGTTTCCGGCCGCCTCAACTCGATGGCGACCTTCTGGCTGATCGTCTTCGTTTACGTGATCCTCGGGCTGATGGAGGTTGATGAGTTCGCGCGCCGTGCCCGCGCGCTCGACAACCAGCGCCTCGGCGCAATCCTCGTTGGTGGCAGCCGCGAGACCGCCTTCAAGCTGCGCCGCTACATGCTGGTGCGCACACTGATGAGCGTGATCACCGGGTTAATTGTCTTCGGCTTCGTCCGCTTCATGGGGCTCGGCTTCGCGGTCGAGTGGGGCGTGATCGCCTTTGCGCTCAACTACATCCCCTTCCTCGGCCCCTTTCTCGCCACCCTGTTCCCAACCGTCTTCGCCATGGTGCAGCTGGAAACGTGGCAGGCGGTGATATGGCTGTTCGTTGGCCTCAACCTCGTCCAGTCGGTAATCGGCAGCTATTTCGAGCCGCGCGTCTCTGGTAACGCACTCGCGCTCTCCCCGGTAGTAGTCCTGTTCTCGGTTTTCCTCTGGGCGTTCCTATGGGGCATCTTCGGCGCCTTCATCGGCGTGCCGATCACCATCGCAGTCGTCGCCTTTTGCGCGCAGGACCCGTCGTCACGCTGGCTGGCGGAGCTTCTTGGAGCGCCGCCGCGCAGGGAATGGACCTGATAGGTACTAGGAAATATTCATGCTATGATGGCCGGTCACCGCGGGGCAGCACCGGTGGCAGGCGGGGGAGGAGGGATCAATGCATCTCCCCGACGACTTTTTCGATCCGTCGCAGTCTTACATTTCGACAGGAACGCTACCGCCGGAAAGTCAGGTCGCACAGCTGGTCAGAGAGGCGCACGAACGCTTTGGGGCGCTTGACCAGGGGCATGTGTCACAGGTCTATCCGGCACTTGCCCGCGTCAATCCGGAACTCTTCGGCATATGCGTTGCCGGCACTGACGGGCGCCTCTATTCGGTCGGTGATGCCGAATATCTCTTCACGATCATGAGCGTGTCGAAGCCGTTCGTCTTTGCGCTGGTCTGCGATCTCATCGGCCCGACCGGCGTGCGGGAACGCATCGGCACGAACGCCACCGGCTATGCGTTCAATTCTGTCACCGGCGTCGAACGCATGGCCGACGGGCGCACGAACCCGATGGTCAATGCCGGCGCCCTCGCAGCGACGAGCTGCGTGCCGGGCGCCAATGTCGAGGAGAAGTGGCGCTTCCTCATCGAGGGGCTGTCGCGCTTTGCCGGCAGGCGGCTCACCCTCAACGACGATGTCTATGTTTCGGCCTCGGCTACCAACTTCCGCAACCGCAGCCTGGCCTGGATGCTGGAGAGCGTCGGCCGCATCTATTGCGAGCCGATGGAAGCGGTCGAGCTCTACACCCGCCAGTGCTCGCTCAATGTCAGCGCGCGCGACCTTGCTGTGATGGGCGCGACGCTGGCGCATGGCGGCTTCAACCCCTTAACACGCGAGCAGGTGGTGAAGCCCCAGACCTGCCACTACGCGCTCGCGATAATGCTCACCTCCGGCCTCTACGAGACCTCCGGCGACTGGCTCTATGAGGTTGGATTGCCTGGTAAGAGCGGTATCGGCGGCGGCATCGTCACCATTTCGCCTGGCAAGGGAGGCCTTGCGACCTTCTCCCCGCCGCTCGACGAGGCTGGCAACAGTGTCAGGGGCCAGCTGGCGACGCAGTTCCTGTCCCAAAGGCTCGGCCTCGACCTCCTGTTGTCGCCAGCAGACTGACGGGCACGCGCCGCGCAACCGGGCGGGTTGCCTGCGCACCTCACGCGGAGACAGACCATGGCAGCCGCATCCGTATCGGCATCACATGCCGAAGTGCAGGACTCCTGGGTTCCAATGATCGCCATTGCCTTCGGACAGGCGATCATGTCCTTCAACGTCGCCTCGCTGCCCGTTGCGCTCGGCGGCATGGTTGAGAGCTTTGGCGTTCCGCCCACGACGATCGCCACAGGCATCGTCGCCTATTCCATGATCGTCGCGGGCTTTGTCATGCTCGGCGCCAAGCTGGTGCAGCGCTTTGGCGCGCTGCAGGTGTTCCGCATCGCTGTCATCGTCTTTGGGCTGTCGCAAGTGTTGATGACGCTGAGCCCGAATGCCGCCTCGATGATCACCGCGCAGGCGCTGTGCGGCGCGGCCGCGGCCGTTATCGTCCCGGCGCTGGTGGCGCTGATCGCCGAAAACTACCGTGGCCAGCAACAGGCAACCGCGCTCGGCACACTTGGCTCCGCACGTGCCGGCGCCGGCGTGCTCGCCTTCCTGATCGGCGGCATCCTTGGCACTTATATCGGCTGGCGGCCGGTGTTTGGCATCCTCGTCGCGGTTTCGGCGCTGGTGCTGTTCCTGAGCTTCCGCCTCAAGCCAGATGCAGGGCGGCCCGACGTGAAGATCGATTTCGTTGGCGTCATTCTTGCCGCCTGCGCCATCATCCTGATCTCGTTCGGCTTCAATAATCTGAACGGCTGGGGCCTCCTGCTGGCCGGACCGAATGCGCCCTTCTCGCTGCTTGGCCTGTCGCCCGCCCCCGTGATGATCGTCGTCGGCATCGTCGTAGGCCAGGCCTTCTTCCTCTGGTCGCGACGGCGAGAGGGGGTGGGCCTGACGCCGCTTCTGCCGCTTGCCGTGCTGGATTCGCCGCAGGAGCGCGCGGCGGTCTATGCCATGTTCACGGTGGTGGCGCTTGAAGCTGCGCTCAACTTTTCCGTCCCGCTCTACATCCAGATCGTGCAGGGCCGCTCGCCGCTCGCAACAGCAGTGGCAATGCTGCCCTTCAACCTGACGGTCTTCTTCGCCGCGATGCTGATCGTGCGCTTCTACACGCTGCTTACGCCGCGCCAGATCGGCCGCATCGGCTTCATCCTCTGCGCAGTCGCGCTGCTGTGGCTCGCCTTCGTCGTCCGCAACGACTGGAGCGAGGTGCCCGTCCTCATCGGACTAATCGTCTTCGGCATCGGTCAGGGTTCTTTGGTGACGCTGGTCTTCAACGTGCTGGTGACTGCATCGCCGAAGGAGCTCGCAGGCGATGTCGGCTCGCTGCGCGGCACGACCAACAATCTCGCCGCCGCAGTCGGCACGGCTGTCGCCGGCGCGCTGCTGGTTGGCCTGTTGAGCTCGGCGGTGATGCGCCAGCTCGCGCAGAACCCGACGCTGCCGATCGAGATCACGTCCCAGGTCAATCTCGACAGCATCACCTTCGTCAGCAACGACCAGCTAGCCGCGGTGATCGAGGCGACGGATGCGACGCCCGAGCAGAAGGCCGAGGCGCTCCGGATCAATACGGAATCGCGGCTTCTCGCGCTCAAGATCGGCTTGTTGATCATGGCGGGCCTTGCCTTCGTCGCGATCCTCCCCGCCGGCCGCCTGCCTGCCTACCGGCCGGGAGAGATTCCGGAGCCGTAAGGAACGCATGATGCTCCGGCAGCGGGTTCATCGCCCACGGTCCACGCATCGCGGCCGCTGAGCAGCAGCGATACGGCGCCCGACATGCAGTCGAACCCGGAGCCGCCATCCATCAGGATGTGCAGGATCCCGGCATCTTCTACGCCGCCTGCTTGAGCCAGGTTGCGAGATGTTCGAACAGGCGGGCGACCGCTTCGGCGCCGGGGTCCGGATGTCCAATGAGCTGACGGGCGCTGAGATAGGCCGCGCGACCGGCGTTCGCCTTGCTCATACTCGCGGTGCGGTCGGCCCCTTCGCGCGCAGCCTTCGCGGCAGCGGCGAGGCCTTCTGGCAAGGCCTCAAGGGCGGGAGCAAGCGCATCGACCATCGTCCGGTCACCCGGCTGCGCGCCGCCGATTTCTTGCATGCGCCGGAGGCCCGCATTCAAGGCTTCTCGCATCGGCAGGCCGCTGGAGGCGGCGTCCCCGGTGGCTGCAAAGAAGATCGCAAGCAGCACGCCCGACGATCCGCCCATCGTCTGGCTGAGCTCCAGCCCGATCGCGCGGTAGAGCTGCGTGTGGTCGGCAAGCGGCAGCCGGTGCATTGCGCCGATTAGCGAGCGCGCTGCACCTGCAAGCGTGCTGCCCGTATCGCCGTCGCCCGTCTTGGCGTCGAGCGCGTTGAGGTCGGCTTCGGCGGCAATAAGCACCTCGCAGCAGGTGGTCAGAAACTCCTGTGTCGGCCCGTGGTTCGATGGAATAGGCACCACAGGGGTCAGCCCGTCCGGCAGCGCCTGTACCGCCACGGAACCAAGCCGCGAAACCCGCGGCCACGCAGCGAGCGGCGTGTGCTGCTTGAGGAGCGCGATCTCGCCATCGTCAGCCGGGTAGATCGAGATCGAGAAGCCGTGCATGTCGAGGGAAGTCATCATCGCAGCGGGGCCGATCACGTGGTGGATGCGCGAGCCGATCGCGGAATTGCGGATCTCGTTGAGGATGATCGACATTTCGATCACGGAAGTGCCGCCGAGATTGTTGATGAGGACAACATGCGGCTTGTCCTCCATCTTTGCGGCAAGGCGCTCGACCATCGCCGCAACTGCCCCGCGCGCATTGCTGAAGGCGACCTGTTCAGTCCCCGCTTCGCCATGGATGCCAAGGCCGAGCTCGGCCATGCCGGCGGGGATACGGTCTTCCTTAGGCGAGCCTGGGATGGTGCAGGTGCTGAGCGAAAGGCCGATGGTTTTGGCTCGCGAGGCCGCCTGCCGCGCCGCGGCCGCGACCGTCTGCAGGTCAGCGCCATTCTCGGCCAAGGCGCCTGCGATCTTGTGCACGAACAGGGTGCCGGCAATGCCGCGCGCCTGCGGCAGGTCGGGAAGCGCCACGTCGTCGTCAACGATCACCATCTCGACATTGAGGCCGAACTGCCGTGCGCGCTCGGCGGCAAGGCCGAAGTTCAGCCGGTCGCCAGTATAATTCTTGACGATGACGAGGCAGCCTGCCGGACCGGTGACGGCAAGGATGCCTGCAAGAACGGCGTCAACCGTTGGCGAGGCAAAGACGTCCCCGCACACGGCGGCCGTCAGCATCCCCTCCCCGACGAAGCCGGCATGGGCCGGCTCGTGGCCCGAGCCGCCGCCGGAAAGGAGCGCCACCTTCGATTTGTCCCAGTCGTTGCGCACGACGACGCGGATGTGCGGAAACCCGTCGAGCCTTGCCAGCTTGCCGCCCGAAGCCGCGACCAGGCCTTCGACGGCCTCGGTGACAATGCTCTCCCTTGCGTTGATGAACTGGGCCATGCGTCTCTCCTAGCGGATCCTCTGGCCGTCGGCGTCGAAGAAGAACGGGTTGTGCGGTTCAATCCTGACAGTGCTGCCGGCGCTGAGCTCGGTGTGCGTGTTGGTCACGGTGATGATGGTGTGGTTCCTGAAGGCAAGGTGCAGACGCGTCTGGTCGCCGAGATGCTCGACGCGGCTCACGGTGCTCTCCTCGCCGCTCCCCTGCGTGATCTGCTCCGGCCTCAGACCCATGGACCTGGCATTCGGGGGTGCCGAGCCAAAGATGTCGGCGGGCAGGATGTTGATGCGCGGCTGGCCGAGGCGGCTGGCGGCGTAGATGCTGACCGGATCCTCGTAGATCTCGCGCGGCGAGCCGAACTGCACCAGCCGGCCATGATCGAGGACGCCGACATGAGTCGCCATGGTCATCGCCTCGATCTGGTCGTGGGTGACGTAGAGCAGGGTGGCGCCGAAATCCGCCTGAATGCTTTTGAGTTCGACGCGCAGGTCCGCGCGCAGTTTCGCATCGAGCGAGCTGAGCGGCTCGTCCATCAGGTAGATGGCGGGACTGCGCACCAGCGCCCGACCGATCGAGACGCGCTGCATCTCGCCGCCGGAAAGCGCGGTCGCCTTGTTGTCGAGCTTGTGCGATATCTGCAGCACCTTCGCGACCGCCTCGACCTTGCGGTCGATTTCCTCGCGCGGCGTGCGCAACAGCGGCGACTTCAGCGGGAATTCGAGGTTTTGCCGGACGGTAAGGTGCGGGTAGAGGGAGTATTGCTGGAACACCATCGCGACATTGCGCTCGGCGGGCGTCAGCTCGTTCATCAGCCGGCCGCCGATGTAAACGTCGCCGGCGTCGGCTTGTTCGAGACCAGAGATGACCCGTAGCGTCGTTGTCTTGCCAGCGCCTGTGGGACCGAGCAGCACGACGAACGAACCGTCGGGAATGGTCATCGACACGTCGTCCAGCGCGACGGTCGAACCGAATTTTTTCCTGATCCGGTCGAGCACCACTTCAGCCATGGCCGAGCACTCCCGCATTTGCCTCCGACAAAAGCGCGCGGCCGCTGGCATCATCAAAGACAGTCAGCGTGCGCGGATCGAACTCGAGCCCGACGATGTCGCCGGAGTTCACCCTGTTTGCGGAGGAGGTTCGCGCCTTCACCTCGCCGTTCAGCGTCGCGATGGTGACGATCTGGGTGGTGCCGAGATATTCGACCGCCCGCACCTCGCCGCGATAGGGCGAGGCATCCGCAAGGCGGATATGCTCGGGCCGGACGCCGAGGGTCAGCTGGCCACGGCGGCCTTCGCGTGAGGCGGGCACAGCTATCCTGTAGCCATCGAGCTCGACCATGTTGCTTCCGGGCTCGATCACGCCTTCGAAGCCGAGGAAGTTCATCGGCGGTGAGCCGATGAAGTTGCCGACGAATTTGGTGGCCGGCCAGTCGTAAATGTCCTGCGGCACCCCGAACTGCTCGACGACGCCGTGATTCATCACCACGATCTTGTCGCCCATCTGCATGGCTTCGAGCTGGTCATGGGTAACATAGACTGTGGTTGCACCCATGCGGTCGTGCAGCCCGCGCAGCTCCTCTGCCATCCGCTCGCGGAACTCGGCGTCGAGCGCGCCAAGCGGCTCGTCCATCAGGAACGCTTTGGGGCTGCGCACGATTGCACGGCCGAGGGCGACGCGCTGGCGGTCGCCCGAGGACAAGCCGCCCACATGCTTGTCGAGGATGTGCTCGATGCCGAGGATGCGCGCGACCTCATCGACGCGCCGGCGCACTTCGGAGCGCGGCATTCCCTGGCTGATGAGCGGGTAGGAAATGTTCCGCCGCACGTTCATGTGCGGGTATAGCGCGAACATCTGGAAGACGAACGCAATGTCCCTGCCTGAGGCAGGGACCTGCGCGACGTCCTTGCCGTCGAGCAGGATCTGCCCGGAGCTTGGCAGCTCAAGCCCCGCGATCATCCGCAGCGTCGTCGTCTTGCCGCAGCCGGAGGGGCCAAGCAGCATGAAGAACTCGCCGTCCTCGACGGTGAAGGTTGAATCTTCAACTGCAACGAACTCACCGAAGGACTTGCGGAGGTTTCTGATGATGATCGAAGCCATGCGCTACTCCGGGAAGTGGCTGACGATGATGAACATCACCGTCCCCGCCAGCGTGACGAGGAATGACCAGGTAAACGCCCACATGAAGAAGGGCTGCATCATCATCACCACACCAAGGCCGATGATGATCGACGCCGCCATCTCCCACGGGCCGCGCCGGAAGATGCGGCGACGGCCGCTCGCCGCGACGGCGCTGCTGGCGACCGAACTATGTGCGGAACTACTCATTTGCGGACCGCTCCGAACGTGATGCCGCGCAGAAGGTGCTTCCTGAGCAGGACAGTGAACAAGAGAACCGGAATCAGGAACAAGGTCGCCCCGGCGGCGACGGCCGGCCAGTCCTGCCCGCCGACGCCGATGATGGTGGGGATGAAGGGCGGAGCGGTCTGGGCAGTGCCCGAGGTGAGCAGCACCGCGAACGCATATTCGTTCCAGGCGAAGATCAGGCAGAAGATCGCGGTCGAGGCGATGCCGGTGGCCGCCTGCGGCAGCACTACCTTGTAAAACGCCTGGAAGCGCGTGTAGCCGTCGATGAGCGCCGCTTCCTCGTATTCGCGCGGTATCTCGTCGATGAAGCCCTTGAGCAGCCAAACGGAAAGCGAGATGTTCACCGCCGTGTAGAGCAGGATCATGCCGAGATGGGTGTCAGAGAGCCCTAGCTCGCGGAACATCAGGAAGATCGGGATCGCCACGGCAATCGGCGGCATCATGCGCGTCGACAGGATGAAGAACATCAGGTCGTCCTTGAGCGGCACCCGGAAGCGCGAGAAGGCATAGGCCGCAAGCGTGCCGAGGAATACCGACAGAAAGGTCGAGCCGAAGCCGATGATGATGGAGTTGAGGAACCTTGCGCCGTAGCGCGAGGGACCCGTGATCATCATGCCCTGGTCGCGCACGATCTGCTCCGCGAAATTGGCCGGCGGCGGCAGGTTGCCGACCTGGTCGATCGGGATGCGCGTGCGCGTGGTGAACAGGTTGACGTAGCCCTCGACCGTCGGGTCGAAGATCACCTTGGGCGGATAAGCAATCGCATCGTACGGCGTCTTGAAGCTGGTCGCGAAGATCCAGATGAGCGGCAGGAGCGTGATCAGCGCATAGGTCGCAACCAGCGCGCCTGCGACCCACTTCTGCCCTGCGGACGGCTCGGTGACGGAATAGCTGCTCATCGGTCCTTCACCCTGTTGAGCGCCTTCACGTAGATGGAGGCGAGACCAAAGACGGTGACGAAGAGGATGATGGCGTAGGCGGACGAATAGCCGGTGCGCCACTTCTCGAACGCCTCGCGCTTGAGGTCGATCGAGGCGAGAAGCGTCTCGTCGCCCGGCCCGCCGCCCGTCAGCAGCACGACGAGGTCGAACATGCGGAAGTTCTCGATGCCGCGGAACAGCACCGCCAGCATCAGGAACGGCAAAACCATGGGAATGGTGATCGTCCAGAACTGCCGCCACTTGGAGGCGCGGTCGATCTCGGCCGCCTCGTAGATGTAGTCGGGGATGGAACGCAGCCCCGCGAGGCAGATCAGCATCACGAACGGCGTCCACATCCAAGTGTCGACGATGACGATCGCCCACCGCGCCCAGCCACCCGGACCCAGCATCGAAAAGGACGAGGCCGGGATGCCTGTGACGAACTCGACCGCGTAGTTCACGAGGCCGATCTGCGGCTGGTAGAGGAACGTCCAGAAATTGCCGACCACGGCCGGCGACAGCATCATCGGCATCACAATCAGCGTCGTGACGAGGTCGTTGCCGCGGAATTTCCGGTTGATCAGCCAGGCGAGCGTGAAGCCGATCAGGACCTGGAAGAAGATTGTCCAGAACAGGAAATGGGCCGTGGTCTGCATGTTGGACCACGTGTCGGCGTCCGTCAGGATCCGCTCATAGTTGCGCAGGCCCACCCACTCGACCTCGCGGTTGGGGCGGTTTGCGGCGTAGTTCGTGAAAGAAAGCCGGATCGTCCAGATCAGCGGGAAGATGTTGACCGCAAGCAGCAGAAAGATCGCAGGCGCGACAAAAATCCAGGCGATCGCCCGGTCGCTCAGCCCGCGAAATCTGCGGGCAATGCCTGGCGGCGTTGCAGCGGCGGCACGATCGATCACCGATATCGACATCAGTCCAGCCTCCCTCGGACAAGCCTCGGACGCGGCCGGCAATTGCGATGCCGGCCGGTCACGTCTGGATATCAGGGACGTCAGAGCTTGCCGTCGTCCTCGAAGGTTTCGGTCCAGTCGGCGATCAGGCCGTCCAGAGCCTCCTTGGCGGTACCGTTGCCCGCGACGACGTAGTCATGGAACCGCTTCTGCGAGGCCTGCAGCAGCGTAGCGTAGCTGGGCTCAGCCCAGAAGTCCCGCACGATCGCCATCGAGTCGAGGAAGGTCTGCGCATAGGGCTGGCTGGTGGCGAAGGACGGGTCCTCGACCACGGCCCGCAGGCATGAGAAACCGCCGGCTGCCCACCACTTCTTCTGGACCTCGGGCTGGGCGAACCACTTGATGTATTCCAGCGCCGCGTCCTGCTTCTCCGAGTAGGAGACAACCGAGATGCCCTGACCACCAAGCTGCGCATAGCGGGTGCCGTCCGGGCCAGCCGGATTGACAAGATAGCCGGTCTTGCCGCCGCCGACATTCGGGTCAGCCTCGAAGCCCGGCCAGGTAAAGGCAAAGTTCATCTGCAGCGCCACCTGCCCCGACTTATAGGCGTCGATGCCCTCGCCCATGTAGGTGTTGGACGTGCCGGGAGCCACGCAGCAGTCATAGAGCGACTTGTAGAATTCGAGGCCCGCTACCGCGCCTTCCGAATTGACGAAGCCCTCCATGTCGTAGGGCTGGTCCGGGTTCTCGTAGAGGAAGCCGAAGCTGTAGAGCACATCCATCGCGCCCATGGTGATGCCTTCCGAGCCGCGCTCGGTGTAGATCGACGCGCCGTAAACGGTCTTGCCGTCGATCTCGCGGCCCTGGAAGAACTCAGCGATCTCCTTGAGTTCGGCGAAGGTTTCGGGCGGTGTCAGGTCGCGGCCGTGCTTTTCCTTGAACTCTGCCTGGATTTCCGGCCGTTCGAACCAGTCCTTGCGATAGGTCCAGCCAACGACGTCGCCGAATGCCGGCAGCGCCCAGTAGTTCGGCGTATTCTTCGGCCATTCCGAATATCCAGTCACGGTGGCCGGGACAAAGTCCTCCATTTTGATGCCGTTGGCGTCGAAGAACTCGTTCAGCTTGACGTAGTGGCCGTTCTCCGCCGAGCCGCCAATCCACTGGCTGTCTCCAATCATCAGGTCGCACAACTTTCCGCCCGAGTTGAGCTCGTTGAGCATGCGATCGGCGAAGTTCGGCCAGGGGACGAACTCGAAGCTCATCTTGTGCCCGGACTGCTTCTCGAACTCCTTGGAGAGCTCGACAAGCGCATTGGCCGGATCCCAGGCGGCCCAGCAAAGCGTCAGATCCTCGGCGGCAGCCGAGGTGATGCCTGCGGCGCTGATCGCGGTCGTCAGGCTGAACATTGCAACGGAACTTGCGAGAAATGACTTCACGGTGACCTCCCAAATCGAACCAGCAGAAACGATTGTTTCGCATGCAATTCGGAAGGATCGCGGGCCCTAAGCCCACGCCGCATCGGTGGCTGGTCTGCGCCACACTCCTCCCGCAGGATCCTCCGCAACCAGCCCTCCTCGACTGGCCGCCATCCTCGCAGCCAAGCTATCTGAGGTACGCACCTCATGGCAAGAAAAAATTGAGGTACGTACCTCAGTAGCAGTTGCGTGACCCCTTCTGGGGTTTTACACGTCGGAATGGAGGATCATTTCGCTAGCATGAGGCCTACGACCCGAGACCTTGCAAGAGCCGCAGGCGTCAGCCTTGCCACGGTCGACCGCGTCCTAAACGGACGTCCAAATGTTAGCGAAAAGGCGATGCGGCAGGTTTCCGAGGCGATCGAGCGCATCGGTTTCGTGCGGAACCTTGCAGCCGCCAATCTTGCCCGCAGCACCACTTACCGGCTTCGATTCATCCTGCCACAGGCAGGCGACCAGTATCTTGCGGAAATCATGGAGGAGGTCCGCGTCGTGAACGACGCGCTCAAGTCGGAGATGGTGAGTGCCGAGATCGTGCAGATGGCGATCGAGGACCCCTATCTCGTGGCGAGCTACCTCGCCGCGATCGATCCTCGCAGGGTAGAGGGTGTCGCCATCATGGCGCCGGAATCGCCGCAGGTCCGCGATGCATTGAAGCGTCTCGTCGAGCGCGGCGTCCATGTCGTCAACTTCCTGTCGGGCAGCCAGCAGGCGCCCGGCATCGAATTCGTCGGCATCGACAACTACGCGGCCGGCGCCACCGCCGCGCGCCTTGTCGGCCGCCTCTGCCGCAAGGAGCGCGGCTCAATCATGGTAATCGCCGAGACGATGCGCGCACAGGACAGCAGCCAGCGCCGCCTCGGCTTCGACGACGTCATCAACCGCGACTTTCCGCACCTCTCGGTGCTGCCCTCGCTGGAAACACACTCAGACACGGAGCGCACGCGCCGCATCATCGCCCGCACGCTCGAATATAACCGTGACGTCGTTGCCCTCTATGTCCTGAGCTCCGAGGCCCGCGCACCGATCTGCTGCGCGGCCGAATTCATCAGCCTCAACGACATCATCGTCATCGCTCACGAGCGCACGCCCTTCAGCGTCGAAGGGCTGAAATCCGGCGCCATCGACGCCGTTATCGCCCAGAACCCCGGCCATGCGGTGCGCAGCGCCGTCCGCCTCCTCCGCGCCCGCATCGACGGCCGCTCGGTGCTGAAGTCTCAGGATCAACTGAGGATCGAGATCCTGCTGAAGGATAATCTGTAGGAACACCATTTTCGTCCGGTCTTCATCTTAGATGACCCCGCAAGCTCATCTTTTCTACGACTTCAAGTTTCCGTGAGGGCGATACCGGACCCCCCCTTAGCACACCTACCTTCATCCTTTAGTATGAATTGCAACCTTACATGGCACGTAGAAACATTACGTTACCATAAGTCTGGAGGGGGGCTTGGTTATGCGTCGAATCTCCATAGCATTTGTAGATGATCATCCGGTCCTTCTTGGTGGGCTTGCGCATATATTTTCGGAGATTCCGCGGTTTTCGGTAGTCGGGACGGGGCGGTGCGCGGCGGATATTGATCTGCTTTCGGAAAAGCATCCCGACATCATCCTCGTCGACCTCAACATGCCGGGCGACGCGTTTTCTGCGATCCGCCGCAGCCAGGAGATCTCCCCGTCCACACACATCCTGGTGTTCACCGCCTCCGCCGGTATCGATCATGCCGTCAAGGCGCTGGAAGCGGGTGCGACCGGCTATGTGCTGAAGGGCAGCACCGACGACGAGCTCATCCAGGCAATCGATACGGTGCTGGCCGGCGAGACGTTCATTACCCCAAGCTTTGCCAGCAAGGTGATCTCAGCACTGCGGAATTCCTCGGTGAGGAAGCCGTCCGATCCGTCCATCAAGCTCAGCGTCCGCGAGGACCAGATCGTGCGCCTGCTACTGATGGGGCGTACCAACAAAGAGATCGCCGAACGCCTGAAGATCAGTGAAAAGACCGTCAAGCACTACATGACGCTGCTCATGCAGAAGCTGCATGCCCGCAACCGCGTGGAGGTGGTGCTCGCGGCCCAGGAACTCGGCACCTTCGCGACGGCACGCGGCGACGTGCAGCAGACCCCGCTGCTCAACTGACGAGCGGAATCCGCGTCACGCGGTGGCCGGCAATGCGCTGCCCGCCGCCGGCTGCGCGGCTATCGGCAATTCGACCGAGACTGTCGTGCCGTTGCGGTCAGAGTGGATATTCAGTTCGCCGCCGAAGGTCGCGACACGATTGCGGATGCTGTGCATGCCAAGTTTGGCTCCCACCGCACTCTGCCGGGCCTGCTCGACCGGTCCCTCGCCGCTGTCGGAGATAGTGAGCAGTATGCGCCCCTCTTCCTCCCGGGCGCTGACACGCTGCCCCTTTCCGCCCGCATGCTTGAAGGAATTGTTCAGCGATTCCTGGATGATGCGGTAGATGCAGATTTTCAGTGCGTCCGACAGATCGGCGGGCAAAGGACGGAGTTCCACCGCAACCGTAGTGCCGGTCAGGTTCTCGTGCCGCTCCGCGGCGTGGCGGATCGCTTCCTCCAAACCGATCTCGCGAATTTCCGGCAGCACAAGCCCGGCGGACAGTTCGCGCAGTTCCTGAATCACAGATGACGTCAGTTCCTGGATCGCAGCCGCATTGGCTTTTTCTTCCGGGCTCATGCTGCTCTGGCGCAAGCGCCCCAGCCTCAGCATCAGCAGGCTCAGCAACTGAATCGGCCCGTCGTGCAGGTCGAGGCCGATGCGGCCGATCAGTTCCTCATTGGCCGCGTTCGCATCGAGGCGTGCCCTGTCGGCCTCGACGCGGAGGTCCTGGTTGATCTTCGCAAGCGCCACCGACTCGCGGTACCGCGCCTGTAGTTCCGAGCGCTGCAGTTCGATAAGGCCGTTGCCGCGTCGGACAATGAGGTAGAGAAATCCGAGCATGACGACGGTGGTGAAGCAGACGAAGATCCAGGTACGGAACTCGCTGACCTTCAACTGCACGCCGAGTTCGCTGGCGTTTTCATAGATTTCGCCGACGGCGATCACCTTGCCTGATGGGTCGCGAAGCGGCGCATAAACTTCGATAAGAGGCAGACCGAGCGTTTGCTCATAAGCGCTCTCCTCGCTCGTCATGTCCTCGAATTCGGCGACGACCTCGCCGGATGCGGCCCTCGCCATGTCGGTCGACACGAAGCTCTGGCCGATGAGGGACTTCGGCTTGTTGACGTAGAGCACCTTCCCGTCCGGCCGCCAGATCTTGACGGTGACGATGCTCGACAGGATCGGCTCGCCCTCGGCAAGAAGCCCATCCAGCGCGCGATGAACATGCGGAGGCAGCTCGTCGTAGGTATCGAGATCGTGAAGCAGCGGTTCGATGAACGCGCGCATGAAGCCGACGGCGCCGGCACCGGAGGTAGCCAGCACGCTGCGGGTGATCTGGTTGTTCACCCACGAACCGAGGACGGCCATCGACACGCACAGCACCACGGCCGCAGCCGCCATGAACTGCATGGACAGGCTGAGGCCTAATAGGGTGCCCCGATCTCTTCCCGTATGCGGCATGAATTTTGCCAGCCCCAAGCAACGGGAAGAGACTACACCAGATCGATCTGACTAATAAATCGCTCAATCAGAATATGATGAAGTTCTTCATCGTTCTCTCAACGCCTTGCTGAGCTGGTCTGTTATCGGCTTGACGAAATAGGACAGTGCCGTACGCTCGCTGGTGGTCACGAATGCCTCCACCGGCATGCCGGGAATCAGCTTGCTGTCGCCCAGCTTTGCTAGTTCGCCCTCGTTCAGCAGGATGTCGCCCTTGTAGAAATGCTGGCCGCTGACGGGGTCACGCGTCGTTGCGGGCGAAACGTGCGAGACGAGCCCGAACAGCTCCGGCGTGGTGCGCTGATTAAGTGCCGGCAGACGGACGCGCGCGGTGCTGCCGATCGCGACCTGATCGATCGAAGTCGGCTGCAGCATGACCTCGACCTTGAGGCGCGCATCGACCGGCACGATCGTCGCCTGCACTTCGGCAGGCGTGATGACACCACCAATGGTGTGGACGTTGAGCTCGTGGATGGTGCCTGCGATCGGCGAGCGGATATCGGTGCGCAGCAGACGGTCAGAAATGGCCATGTGACGGTCGCGCAGTTCCGAAAGCTTGGTATCGACGGTGGTCAGCTCCCGCTGTGCCTCAGTTCGGGCCGTCTCATCGATGGCGAGGATCTGCAGCCGGATCTCGTTCATCTTTGTGCGAGCGCGGGCGATCGACGCATCGATCTCACCCTTTTCGCCGCGAAGGCGGGCGACATCGCGCTCTGCCGCGTAGAGCGGCGAATGCTCCATGAGCTGGCGGGAGACGAGATGCTCGAGCTTCTCGCGTTGCTGGTCGACGAGCGCAATCTCGTCCTGCTTGGAGCTGAGCTGCGCCTCAAGCCCCTTAATCTCCTCTGCCACCTGCGTGAGCACCAGCTCGAGCTGCTGCTTGCGGCTTTCGCGGTTGGCGAGGTTGCCTTCGAAAACCCGCTTCTCGCCATTGACGAGAAACTCGACGTCAGGACGCGAAAGATCAAGCGATACCGGGAACTCGATGTGATTGAGAAGGTCGCGCTCTGCCAGAAGACGGGCGCGCCGGACTGTCAGTTCCAGCATCTGTGCCTCGACGATCGAGCGCTCGGCCTTGGTTTGGGTGTCGTCCAGGCGAATTAGCACCTGGCCTTCCTCTACCACGTCACCCTCACGGATCAGGATGGCGCTGACGATGCCGCCGTCGTGGTGCTGGATCGCCTTGATCTGCTGATCAACCGCAACCTGCCCCTGCGCGATCACCGCGCCGGCCAGCTGTGCGGTCGCCGCCCAGCCGCCGGCACCGCCAACCAGAAGGATACCCAGCATCGTCCCCGCAAATACGCGGGAGCCGATCCGGAACGTGTCTTTTCCCTTTTTCCTCACGGTAACCTCCCCTACGCATGCTCGATGATGACGAGCGCACGCGTGCCATCGATCATCACGGCTGTTTCCCAAACTCCGTCATTGTTGAAATCCGCCTCGATGACGGTGCGGCTGATGTCGTCGACGCGGTCGTGGCGATAGCGGATCGCCATGTCATCATCCTCGAAGTCGTCACCGTAGATTTCCTCGAACCTTTCCTCGATTTCGTCGAGCACCTTCTCGAAGATGTCGTATTTCGACATCCGAACGCGGTCGCCGACATTGAAGTCGAGGATCATGTGCTTTCCGGTCAGCGTCGGCTCAGGGGTCGAGGTGCCCTGAACAGGCGCGGGCTCGGGCGGCAGGAACTCAAAGACGTCATCTCCGCCGCCGCCGGCCAGAACGGTTTCGCCGCCAGCCGCGATGAAATGATCATCGCCGCTGCCGCCTGCTATGGCCTCGAAGTCTTCGAAGGTGTCGGTGCCAATCTCCTTGCCAGATGCCACGCCCCCGATCACGTCGATGACGATCCCCTCGCTCGTAGCCGAGTAGTCCAGCGTATCGAAACCCTGGCCGCCATCGAAATGATCGTCATCACCGTCAGCAGCGGCAATGAAGTGGTCATCACCCGTACCGCCAACGACGGCCTCGAAATTGACGAACGTATCGGTACCGATCTCTTCGCCGGAGGCAACGGCCTTAGTCATGTCGATGACAATGCCCCCGCCTGCCGCGGAATAGTCGAGTGTGTCGAAGCCCGCTCCGCCATCGAAATGGTCGTCGGTGCCATCGGCAGCCGCGATGACGAGGTCATCCCCCTCGCCTCCTGCGACGCGATCACTTCCTTTGCCGTCGAGCAGAACGTCGTTGCCCGCCCCACCCTCGATAATGTCATCGCCGTCGCCACCATCGAGAATGTCGTCACCGGCGCCACCGTAGAGACGGTCATCGCCATCGCCGCCGAACACGATGTCGTCGCCTTCGTCGCCCGAGAGATAGTCATTTCCGGCCTCGCCGAAGATGTAGTCGTCGCCTGAGCCGCCCAGGATGATGTCATGACCGTTGCCGCCGAAGACGATGTCGTTGCCCTCGCCGGCAACGATGTGATCGTCACCCTCGCCGCCGCTGATGATGTCATCACCCCCGCGTGCGTAGATGTTGTCGTCCCCAGCGCGGCCGTCGATGTTCTCGCCACAGTCGGTACCGACGATCTGGTCGTCGCCGTCGGTGCCCTCGATCGTGTTGCGCTGGACGTTGATATACGCGACCTGCTCGATGACAAATTCGCCGTCGGTGATTTCGTATGTCATCGTCACCACGCCCTCGTAGCCGAGAGCGGCCTGGAATTCCCAATGGCCGTTCGTCCAGGTGATCGTGCCGTGCGAGGCGGTCACGTTCTGGACTGTAAGTGGGTCTCCATCAGGGTCCGATGCCGCGCTGAGCAGATCGGACATCCCGATCAGAAAGGGCGCGCAGCCGCTGAGGTCCCACAGCGTGACCGGCCCGCTGCTGCGCGGCGCGCGATTGACCCGCCCTTCCTCGTCCTCTCCGTCGAGGTCCGGGGTATCCCTTTGATCGCGCGTGTCCGTTTCACCCGGATCTTCGACGTCCGCCTGATCTGTTCCATCAGTCGGATCTTGCGTCGCCGCCTCCTGTGGAGAGGCTGGTGCTTCCGGCGACGTTTCCTCCTGATCCGGGCCAGCCACCGGGTCGAAGCCCGTTTGGTCCGAACTGTCGGCCGAAGAGGTTTGTGCCGGGTCGCTGATTGCCAAATTGTTGTCGTTTGCGGCAAGGACAGCAACGACCATCGGCTTGGTGACCGAAAGGACGCCGAGGTCCATCTCGAATTCGAATGGCTCCGGTGAGATGCCGTAAAAGGCGGCCGCGGAAAAGTCGTCCAGCACCGTCGAGCTGGTATCCAGCTCGAAGGGTTCTTCTGGTTCCGGCTTGCGTTCGACAGGCAGCGGTATGATTTCGGCCGTCACTTCCGGCTCGGAGGGAGGAAGCTCCTCCCGGTAAGGCGCACCCTCCTCGGCTGGCTGAGCCGATCCCGGGCTCGACAGGAACGACTTGAAGTAGAGCACGAGGCTCGCCAGCAACATCCCGAGCGCAAACGGCGTTTTCGACTGCCGATCCATGCTCTTCAGCACGAACTTTTGTGCCAAGTCCGGATCGGCCTGCGTCTGTTTTGTGCCTTTAACGTTGACGATCATGGCCGTACGCGCCTTCAGACAGCGGCGCGCTCCTTAACCTTAATTGCTGCGGCGGGTACGGCTGCCGGAGCAGACGGGTGGAGGATCGCAGCAAGGACCTCTTCCTTCGGTCCGAAGGCCGTCATCCTGCCATTCTGCACCACGGCGACCGTATCGACGGCCGCGAGGGCGCTCGGACGATGCGCGATGACGACAACGATGCCGCCACGGCGCTTCACGTTTTCGATCGCCGCAGTCAGAGCCGCCTCGCCTTCCGCGTCGAGATTGGAGTTGGGCTCATCAAGCACGACCAGGAACGGATCGCCGTAGAGCGCCCGGGCGAGCCCGATGCGCTGGCGCTGGCCGCCGGAAAGCGATGCGCCCTGCGGGCCGAGCTCGGTCTTGTAGCCATCAGGCATGCGCACGATCATCGGGTGGACTCCGGCCGCCATGGCAGCACTGACAACTGCGCGCGGATCCGCGGCTTCCTCGAGCCGTGCGATGTTGTCCTCGATGGTGCCGTCGAGCAGCGCGACTTCCTGCGGCAGGAAGCCAATATAGGAGCCGAGCTTTGCATCAGCATACTGGCTGAGCTCCGCGTCATCGAGGCGGACGCTACCGCGCAGAGTCGGCCAGATGCCGGTGAGCGCGCGGGCGAGCGTCGTCTTGCCGCCGCCGCTGGAACCGATGACGCCAAGAGCCTCGCCCGCCTTCAGCTCGAAGGTCACGTCGCTCAGGAGCACACGGCCGGAACCGGGGGCAGCGACGGTGATACCCTCCACCTTCAGCGAACGCCGCGGAGCGGGCAGTTCGAGCGGCTCGGTGATCGAGGCAAGCGCCGCGACGGTTTCCTTGAGCCGCCCATAGGCAGCGCGGGCCGCAACAACACCCTTCCAGTTGCCGATCGCCAGATCGATCGGCGCGAGCGCGCGTGCAGAGGCGACCGAGGCGGCGATGATGGCACCGGGCGACAATTCGCCCTGGATGGTCAGATACGCGCCAAGCCCCAGCACCGCCGACTGCAGGATCATGCGCAGCACGCGGGAGATGGCGCCGAACGTGCCGGTAACATCGTTGGCCCGCGTCTGCAGCATGAGATGTTCCTCATTGGCACGGTTGAAGCGGGCCACGGCACGTGCGGCAAAGCCCATGGCCTTGATGACCTCGGCGTTGCGGGCATTGGAGTCGGCAATCGCGTTGCGCCTCACCACCGCATGATGCGTTGCGCTGGTGAGGTTGCGCGTCATCAGCTCGGTGATGATGGTGAGCAGCGTCAGCACCACCGCGCCACCAACCGCCAGTGCGCCCAGCAGCGGATGCAGGATGTAGACGAAGGCAATGAACAGCGGCATCCACGGCAGGTCGAACAGGGCAACAGGCCCCTGCCCGCCAAGGAACCCACGGACTGTATCGACATCGCGGCCGCGCTCGAGCGCCTCGGCGGTCGAGAAGCCGAAGCGGGGCATGTCGACAGCGACCTGATGCGCCAGCGGCGCCACCTTGCGGTCGAGGCGAGCGCCGACGCGCACCAGGATCTGCGAGCGCAGGATGTCAAACAGGCCTTGGAAGAAATAGAGCCCCACCGCAAGCAGCGAGATCGCCAGCAGCGTGGGGATGCTCGCGCTGGTAAGAGCGCGATCGTAGATCTGGAGCATGTAGAAGGCGCCGGTCAGCGCCAGGATGTTGATGATCCCCGACATGAGGAACAGAAAGACGGCGACGGAGCGGAAGCCTTTCGTCAGCTTCTCCGCGCTTCTGTTGGTCGAAGACTTCTTGTCTCGTTGACGCATGACACCACTCCCAGGGCAACTGTGGGAAGGCCGGGAGCGCAGGTGCGCCCCCGACATTCAGCTCGTCAAAGATTGAAATCGCTCGCCGTGAGGTCGTGCGAACCCTTGATCGAGAACTTGAAGTCGGCCTGGTTGCCGCCGGAGGTGTTACCCTGCACGACGGTGTAGTCGACGCCGTCCCGGTTCTCATGGGTGATGAGCAGCTCCCCGGCTGCGCCGGTGAAGGCCCCCGAAACCAGAGTGAAGGACTGGTTACCGCTCAGGCCCTGGTTGGCGTCGATGCCGCTGAGGTCGATCCTGTCACCCGGCTGGAAGCCCATGATCGTATCCCCATTGGCAGCAGCAGCCGACACGAAGCGGAAGGTGTCGTTGCCGAGCCCACCATCCATCACGTTGATCGCCTCACTCGCGATGATGGTGTCATTGCCGGAGCCGGTGGTGATGTTCTCGATGCTCCAGAGAAGGTCGGTGCCGGTCTCAGCACTGTTGACCACGCCCATGGAGCCCGAACTGCCGAGATCAGCGGTAACGCTCGACTGAACCGAAGCCATGTTCAGGCTATCGCTACCCTCGTCGCCGAAGTAGAGATCATCACCATCGCCGGAGCTGGCGACAAAGGTGTCGTTTCCTGCTCCGCCGACGACGGTGTCGCGTCCTGCTCCGCCGTCGAGAACGTCGTCACCGCCTTCGCCGAGAATGGTGTCGTCACCGGCACCGCCGAACACCATATCTGCGCCGCCACCAGCAACGAGCACGTCATTGCCATCGTAACCAAAGATGATGTCCCGGCCACTCGTGCCTGTAAGCGTGTCTTCTCCGGCACCACCGATTTTGACGCTCTCTGTTTCGTCGCTAGCCGGTGCTTCTTCAGCCGGAGGCGTCTCCTCGGCCGGAGCATTGCCGGTGTCGGTCAGAGTCTCCTCCTGAACCGGCGGCTGTTGGGTCTGGCCGGTGTCACCGCCTTGGGTTTCGCCGCTCTGCTCTCCACCGCCGGGCGTTTCATCCTGCGGAGCTCCAGTCTGCTCAACCGGCTCTTCCGTCTCCTCGCCGATGACCTCTTCCCCATCGACAGTGTTCGGGGCGAGGCCTGGCTGCGGGACGGCGTAGCTGCCCTCACCATCGTCCAGGAGGATCTGCGGCGAGGCGGTCAGGCTGGTGAACGTGACCGAGAAGTTCTCGCCGATCAGGGTCACCGTGCCATCGAGATTTCGCACGAGGTCGAAGTCATCGAGCGTCGTGCCTGCAGGCAGCACGATCGCGTCCTGCGGTCGCAAGGCACCAATGATAGTGTCGACGCCGCCGCCGGGCCGGAAGAGGATGCGGTGCGCCGAAACCAGGCCCGAAATGTCGACCACGTCGTTGCCGGTCGAACCGTTGACCGTGATCGTGTTGAACCGCAGGTTGGTTTCCTCGCCCTGCTCGTTGAAATCGCCGACGAATTCGAATCGGTCGCCTGCAGAGGTGCCCGTGCCGGCAGCCGGCGCGCCGTTGATGACGATCTCCTCGATCTCCGACAGCTCCGCGATCACTTGCGGCGCACTCTCGACGCCGTTGGTCACGAGGAAGCGCAGGACCACGATTTCCGTGGCCGCACCCCTCAGGACGATATCCGGGAAGTCGGTCGTGGCATCTTCGGCCGGGTAGAAGCGGAAGATCTCGTACGAGTCGTCACCGGTAATGACGAACGTGTCACCCGCGATGCCTTCCGAACCGCCGTCGACCACATCCCAACCACCGTTTGGCGCCTGCCAGTGGATCACGTCGTCGCCCGACCCACCGAAGATCTCGTCGTCGCCAGCGCCGCCGTCGATGATGTCATTACCTGCAAGGCCATTGATCGTGTCGTTGCCGGCACCACCGAGGATCGTGTCGCTCGCCGAGGTTCCGTTGAGCGTATCGTCGCCCGGAGTGCCGCTGATCGGGCCATTGATGGGGTCCGCATCCTGACCCTCAAGAATGAAGTCAGCCCAAGTGATCGCGTTGTTGCCGACGCCGGTAACGCCGTTGAGCGTGATCGTGCCGCCACCCGCGATCGTAACGGTAGTGTTGGTACCGTCAGCCGTGATCGTGACCATTTCCTCGAAGTTGGCATCGGTGATGCCGAGACCGCGCAGGTCGATCTTGTCCTGACCGCCACCGGTCGGATTGGCGTCGAAGCTGGCCACGGTGTCATTGCCGAAGTCCAGAGTGTCGTAAACAATCGTATTGAAGCCATTGCCGACATTGATGGTGTCGTTGCCGGCACCACCGCGGATGATGTCGTCTCCATCCTGACCGTTCAGCGTATCGTCGCCGTCGCCGCCGTCGAGATAGTCGTTGCCATTGCCGGCGGTCAGCGTGTCGTTGCCGGCACCACCAACGAGGTAATCGTCGCCCTCGCCGCCGAGGAGGGTGTCGTTGCCCTCACCGCCGTCGAGATAGTCGTCTCCCTCGAGGCCTTCGAGGCGGTCATTGCCGGCCTCGCCGTAAAGGCTGTCGCCGTTAACCCCGCCAATGATGATGTTGTCGAGCTCGTTGCCGGCGCCGGTAAAGTCACCGTTTCCGGTATAGGTCAGGCGTTCGACATTGGCGTCGAGGGTGTAGCTGTCGATACTGGCCTCAATTGTATCGGTGCCACCGCCTCCGAATTCGACAACAGTGTCGCCGTAGTCGTCGACGATGTAGGTGTCGTTGCCTGATCCGCCGACCAAGAGGTCCGCACCGGCGCCGCCATTCAGCTTGTCCGCGCCGTTGTTGCCGAACAGCATGTCATCGCCCGTGTCGCCCAGCAACGTCGTTGCACCGGCTCCCTGAGCGTCGGCAAGGATGGTACTGACTCCCGCTTCGGCGCGAAGGGTCAATACACCTGCTTCGTCGGCTGAGATGGCGGTGCTGAGGGCAAAGTCGCCACGGAACACCTCGTCGCCTTCGTCATCGGCTAGGCGCAGCTGATAGCCCATGAAGTCGCCGCCATCGAAGCTGATCGTCTCGACGGAAGTGCCATTGAAGTGACCGACCACGCGGATTTCATTGCCGTTGACGCTGATGACGAGATCACCGTTATTGGCGCGAGCGAAGTTGAGGGCCGCCAGGCTCTGACCATCGGTGGAAACGGCGATCCTGTCATTCCCGCTCGAGTCCTCGATGCGGTCGTTGCCGTCGGTGAGAGCGAAGACATAGATGTCGTCGTCGGCGCCACCGCGGAGGATGTCGTTATCGGCGCCACCGATGAGAACGTCGTTACCCGTACCGCCGTTGAGGATGTCAATCCCCTCGAAGCCCATGAGGACGTCGTGGATCATGGGGTTGCCATGCTGGTCAACCAATCCGGCCTGGTTGCCGTTCAGTGTCTCATTGGCCGAGCTGCCGTTGATGACGTTCATCGTCAGGTCGGTGAACTCCAGCCGTTCGATGTTGCGAACCGTGTCGCGGCCATCAAGCACCGGACGCTCGGTGACACCTTCAATGTTGTCAGTCAGCGGATCGGTCTCGTCGCTGGCAGGCGGCGCGTGCTCGACATAGAGGCTGCCGTCCTTGTTCACGCCGAACGCATAATTGACGCGGACGTCGGTGTAGACGGAAGTATCGATGTCGCCCGTCTGGTTGCCGTCGACAATCTCGCGGACGATGGTCAGCTGAGCCGGATTGAAGACGCCGTCCAGCATGAGCATGTGAAGCGCCTTCCCCTCGAACTGGGCGACCGCACTCTCGACCAGCACGCCATTGACCATATCTTCCTCGCGGAAGATCTGCTTGGTCATGCCATCGGCGGTGTAGATGCCGTCGTCCGTCGTGATGCGGATGCGGACGTTCAGCCACTTGTCGCCATCGATGATGTCATTGCCGGCGAGACCCTTGATGCGATCGCTGCCGCCACCACCAAGGATCATGTCCGACGCGTCGGCGGTTTCGAACAGCACCATTTCGGCGACGCCGTCGCGTCCGACCTCTTCATAGGCCGTCAGGTGACCGACCAGCTTGTCAAGACCGTCGATGAGTTCGACGTTCCGCTCGAGCAGCGCGTTTGAGTAGGCATAGAGAGGCTGACCCGGCGCCGGGATCGCAGCGGTACCGGTTGCCTCGACGCGGGTGTTCACCGGCACCACGCGGCCAGTAAGCGTGTCGTCATGCTTCCAGCCTGACAGGCCCTCCACCAGGTCGAAGCGGTCGCGCAGGATGAAGGCTTCCTGATTTGCGAAGATCGGAATGCCGAGATCCGAATTCGCCGGGTTCGGGTCGTCCTTGTGGATGCCCCAGTCGAAGCCGGCCATGCCGTTGCTGCGCTGAATGCCGGTGCCCTGGAACATGATGTCGTCGCCAGCCTCGGCGTCGTAGTCGGTGTCGCCACTCTGGCCGTTGAGGACGTCATTGCCCTTGATGGACGAGTTGAAGAAGAGTTCCGAGTTCTCGCCCGCGAGAGTATCGAAGCGGTCGCCGCCCTCGATCCAGTCATCGCCGGCCTCCCCCAGCAGGAAGTCCATGCCGTCCCCGCCCATGATGAAGTCGTCGTCGATGCCGCCCCAGACCTGCTTGCCGTCGGGACCAGCGATCAGGAAGTCCTTGCCCTGGTTGCCAAACAGGAGAGCAAGGCCGCTGCCACCGTGGATGACATCGTTGCCTTCCTCGCCATGGAGGAAGTCGGTCATGCCGATGTCCGTACCGGCATTGGTGATGATGTCGTCACCCTCGCCGCCATGCACGTGATCGACACCGTAGCCCGCCTCGAGACGGTCGTTGCCCTTGCCGCCCCAGATGGTATCGTCGCCTTCGCCGGCGATGATATGGTCGTCGCCGTCGGTGCCCTGGATGACGACATGCTCCTCGCCGTTGTAGCGGAGGTAATTGCGGCCCTGCTCGTCCGTGCCACGCTCTACCATCGGCACGAGCGCCTGCCAGAAGATGTTCTCGTGCTCGGGATCTTCCAGTCCTGTCATCGCCAGCTGGCGGGCGTGATCGACGTAGAGCACGCGATCCGGCGTCGCGAAGATGTCACCCGGAATGGCCGTGCCGTCCTCACCAAGATCAGTATTCCGGAGGATCATCTTGGCGAGCGAGTTGCCTTCGAGCTCGGAGATGAGGTTGAGGCCCTGGACGCGCGACAGGTAGTAGAACCGGTCGGCATCCTGCAGCCGCTCAAGCTGCATCTCGAAGATGAAGGAGAAGGTGGAGCCCAGCATGCCGCCGAAATCCATCTTCTTTTCGGCTAGGCCGCCGACCCAGAGATCGACCTTGTTGAGGCCGCCGAGGTTTTCGGCGTATTCACCGGTACCGTTGAGGAAGGCGTTCCGGTCGTCTGCAGAAGGCGGCGCGATAGTGCGGAACGAGACGCTCGAGCTGTCCCACACCTGCTCTGACGTACCGAACACGATCGCCATCGCCGCCGCACGCTTGCCCTCGACAGTCGTCTCGGCCTGGATCAGTTCGTGCGTGCCGTAGGCAGCGATGAAGTTGACGATCGATGCCGGGTTCTTGAGATTGAGCGCGAAATCGATCCAGTTCTTGTACGGCTCTAGCTGGCTGTCGCCGAAGGCCATCTCCTGGAACTTCGCACGCGCCTCGTTCAGCGTCGGCATGCCGGTGTCACGGCCGCGGGCGATATTGATAGCCGCCAGATCGAGCGGAATGCCCAGCAGCTGGTTGCGTAGCGTGTTGGTGACGAACTCGTCGATCTCGTTGCCGAGCTGACCGCTCATGCCGCGGACGATGGCTCCGGCGGCCTCGTCGTGGGAGAGAGTCCCGTTGTTGTCGTAGGCGATCGGGTTGAGGAACGCCTCGAACAGGGTCATGTCGTCCCGCGCACCGTCGCTATAGACCCGCTCGATGTTCTCGTTCAGCATCGAGTGACCGAAGCGGTACACGACGTTGGCGAACTCGGCGAATATCGCTGGATCGAGGTCCGGATCCGGCTCGAACAGGAACGCGTCGACGTCCGGCTGCATCTTGCGCGCGAATTCCTCGAAGACGAGGTGCTGATACTCCATCTCCGTGACGAAGCGCGCTGCCTGGAACAGGCGCGAGCCGTCCCAGACGAGGCCGCTGGTGTCGGACGGGATTTCGGTGACCTTCACAAGTAGCCACTCGTTGAGGAAGTCGACGTCGCCCGATTCGAGTGCCACTCGCTTGGTCTCGTCCACCATGCGATTGTGCTCGCTGTGGAACACATGGTGGATCATCGTCAGGCCGATATTCTCGTTGCCGCGGCCGTCACCGGTCACGAAGTGGGCATCAAGAAGCTCGTCGTCATAGGCGGTCTTGTTGCCACGATTGTCGGTACCGATGAGGCTACCCGCCTCGTCGTCATCGTCAGCCTGGACGACGACCGGCTGGCCGTTGACGTAGTAGACCGTCCCCGGCACAGCATTGTGCGCGATGTCATCGATGAAGGCGTGGCCGGTGCGGAATGCGCCGACCGCGGTGGGGCTGACCGGATTGTCCGGATTGCCTTCGACAAGTTCATCGTCAGCCGTTCCGAAGATGCCGTCCTCGCCGAATCCGACCACGAGCTGCGGATAGCCGCTCGGGCCGGGGATGAAGTTGCCATATTCGTCGGCGGCGATCAGCGGAACGTTGTGCACGTCTTCATCCGACAGCTCAATGCCCAGGAGCGTTCTTGCCTGCTCCTTCACATCCGCCCAGGTCGCCATTCCCTTGTGCTCGTGACCCAGCAGGTAACCGGTGTTGGCCGGCTTTCCATCCGGTCCTCCCACATACTCGCGCATGAAGACCTGCTTCGATGCGTGCGAACTGTAGGTCTGGTTCTGGTCGACCCAGGGCGTCGTGGTGTTGCGCGCATCT